>WNGJ01003072.1_pt1 | contig 21956 bp, 30 predicted proteins | sample 5400611 | NCBI WGS metagenome assembly WNGJ01 (sample SAMN13153375, study PRJNA577476) | soil metagenome | isolation source: 40 cm soil or saprolite under Garry oak tree replicate 1 | place: USA:California | collected 2016-06-15
TAGACCAACAGCAGCACCGCCGTGGACACCACCCGCGGATCCCACGCCCACCACACCCCCCACACCGGGCGCCCCCACAGGCTGCCGAGCGCGAGGGTCAACGCGGTGAGCCCGGTTCCGATCTCCGCGGCCGCCCGCGCCCGGGCGTCCCAGCGCAGGTCACGCCACCACAGATAAGCGACGCTGGCGACCAGGACGGTGGCGAACGACAGGTAGGCCACCCACGCGGTCGGCACGTGCACGTACATCAGCCGCTGCGCCTGCCCCTGCACCGCGTCGGGCGGTGCCAGGACCAGACCCTGGATGAGCAGCGCGACCACCGCCACGCCGGCGCCCACCCCGAGCGCACGTCGGACCGTCGCCGCCCGGGCATCGGTTGTCCCTTGTTCAGCGGGCATGTCAGTCCTCCAGCAGCGCGGGGAACACCGCCCAGGCGACGGTGAGGGTGAGCAGGTCGAACACGGTCAGCAGCCCCAGCCACGGCGCCGCCGGGACGCCGCCGGTCGCGGTCTGGGTGCCGGCGACCAGCGTGGGCAGGGTGGCCGGCAGCAACAGCACGGCCAGCAGCCCGGGACGGCGGGTCACCGCGGGCAGCAGCGTGCCGAGCAGCACGGTCACCGCCGCGACCCCCAGGGTGCCGACCAGCCCACCGGCGACCCCGGTAGCCGTCGCGCCCGCCCCGAACAGGGCCACGGCCAGCACGGTGGCCAGCCCCCAGCTACCGAGCAGCCACAGCCACACCGCCGCCACCTTGCCCGCTAGCAGGGTCGACGGAGAGGTGAGCGAACGCAGCAGATCCCAGGCGTCGTCCTGCTGCTCGGCCACGGCGACCCCCGGCGCGAGCGGGACCGCGGCGACCAGCACGATCAGCCACACCAGCCCGGGCCCGGTCGCGGTCAACACGGCCGGGCGCGGCCCGAACGCCAACCCGGCCAGCAGCACCAGCGCCGCCACGAACGGTGCGACGCTGACCAGCGTCTCGCGGGTCGCAGCCTCCACCGCCAGTTCGCGGCGCAGCACCAGCCACGCCAGCCGCGGCGAGCTCACCACGACTCCTCCCAGACGATCCCGCGCTCGACACGCAGCACCGCATCGGCCAGACCGCTGAACTCGCCGGGACCGAGGCTGGCCAGCAGCACGCTGGCGCCGCGGTCGATCAACGTCGTGAGGGCGGCGTGGACCTGGTCGACACCGTCGCCGTCCAGATGCGCGGCCGGCTCGTCCAGGCAGACCAGCGCCGCGTTCGCTATCAGCGCCAGCGCGGCGCTGAGCCGGGCCCGCTGACCCGCGCTGAGCTGCCCGACCCGACGGTCGAGCAGCTCACCGGTCAAGCCGACCCGCCCGGCGGCGGCGTCGGCGGCCACACCACGACCGCCGGCCAGCGCCGCGGTGTGCCGCAGCGCCTGCCGGACGGTCAGCGCCGCCCGCGCGCCGCCGCCGGGCCGCAGGTACACCGCCCGCCCGGCGCAGCTGCGCACGCCGCCGGTGGGGGTGAGCAGGCCGGCCGCGACCCGCAGCAGCGTGGTCTTGCCCGCGCCGTTCACGCCATGCACCACCGCGAGGACACCGGGATCGAGCTGCAGACTGACCGGGCCGAGGACCCGCCGGTCGGCGAACGAACGGCAGACCTCGGTCAGGGCAAGCGTCGGACCGGCAGGCGTCGTGACAGCGGGGGCGGCCGGCAGGATGGCAGTCGGGTCGGTCATGGCGTCAGATCGGCAGGTAGACGGAACTGACCCACACCCGCAGCTGCACCATCAGCGAGTTCCAGACGCCGGTCACCAGCAGCACCCCGGTGACCAGCAGCAGAGCCCCACCGATGCGGACGACGGCCTGCTGATGCCGGCGGATGACGTTGACGGCCGCCAGCGCCCGGCGCAGCCCGAGCCCGACGGCGATGAACGGCAGACCCAGCCCCAGGCTGTACACGCCGGCGAGCAACGCCCCGCGCCCGGCCGTGCCCGTCCCAGCCGCCAGGGTCAGCACCGCCGCCAGCGTCGGCCCGATGCAGGGCGTCCAACCCAGCGCGAACACCGCCCCGAGCAGCGGCGCGGTCACCACCCCGCCCCGTGGGCGCCACCGCAGCCGTATCTCGCGGTGCAGCGTCGGAAGCCAGCCGACGAACGCCGCGCCGAGCCCGATCACGACCACGCCGAGCACGCGTTGCAGCCCGACCGCGTGGGTGTACAGCAGCGCACCCAACCCCCCGAACAGGCTGCCGGTCGAGACGAACACCGCGGTGAACCCGGCCACGAACAACACACTGCCGGCGAGCACCCGGCGCCGGCCGGCCGCCGCAGCACCGGGCGGCGCGGTGGCGACACCCGGTCGGGTAGCGGAGGCGGTGAGGCTGCGTCCGGACAACCCGGTGACGTAGGACAGGTAGCCGGGCACCAGCGGCAGCATGCACGGCGACAGGAACGACACGATCCCGGCGGCGAGCGCCACCGGCAATGCGAGCAGCAGCGACCCGCTGGTCGCGATCGCGGACAGCTGGTCCCCCACCGAACCCGCCGCCAGCACGCCGCTCACCGGCCTGCTCCTGCGGGCAGGCGGGCGGTCGGGTCGGCGGCGTGCACCGCCGCGGCCAGCTGGGCGGTGCTGATCTCGCCGATCCGCCGGTAGACGATCCGGCCGTCGGCGTCGACGGCGAGGGTGACCGGGAGTCCCGGGGCGCCGAGCCGATGCAGCGTGCCGGCGTTCGGGTCGGCCAGCTGCGGGTAGCCGACGCCGACGTAGGCGAGGAAGTCCAGCGCCGAGCCACGCTCATCCTGGCTGTCGATGCCGAGGAACTGCACATGTCCGCGCGTCGCCGCGGCGGCGGCGCGCAGCCGCGGTGCCTCCAGCCGACACGGCAGGCACCACGACGCCCACAGGTTGATCACGTACAGGCGGGCCGGGAGCCGGTCAAGTGCCAGAGCGGGACCCGGCCCAAGGCAGCGCAGCCGCACCGCGGGCAGCTCGGCGCGTGGCCCGGGCGCCGCCGCGGGGCACGCGTCCAGTTTCGGCAACCGGCCCGGCCCCGGTGTCCCGACGGACGCCGCAGGGTCATCACGTTGCTGCCCGACCGTCCCGCCGCCGCAGCCCGAAGCGAGCAGTCCCAGCACCACGACCGGGACGAGGACACCTGCGGCGCGGCCGGTCACGCCGGCTCCTCGACGAGCGACCGGGCCCGATCGGAGCTCGCGCGCCGGTCCCGCCGGCTGCCACGCAGGGCCAGACACGCCGTAGCAATGACGCCGACGATGATGGCGAGCGCGTAGGCGCGGATCGGCAGCGGCCCGGACCGGCACACGCCGCGGGACGGGCCGGGCAGGGCGAGGATCACTGGTGGCATCCGGGGTCAGCCGGTGTCTGACACGCCATGAAACCCTCAGTCCAGGAACCCGGAGACTTGCACTGGCAGAGACAGTACTAGCAGGGATAGTACCGGCGGGGCGCCGCCCCAGCCCGACGACGCATGCCGCTGTGCCTCCCGGACCGCGCCACGGCGTGAGCTCGCTGACCCGGTGGACCAACCGGCGGGTCGGTCGGGTGCCGCGGTCGTGGGGCTGCTTGAGGACTAGCTGTCGGTCGTGGCGGTGAGCGCGCGATACAGGTCGGTGAGCGGGCCACCTTTGACTAGACCGTTGACACGCGGCGGGTCGGCGCCCGGTTCACCGACGTCGCCCAAAGGTTGTTGGGGCTGACGTGACGAACAGGTCAGCCGTCACCGCATGTGGCCTGCCGGGGCAGGTCCGCCGGCGGCCGGCGCGTGCAAGCACATGCGGTCGAGGGACGCGGGCATGCCGCCGCGCCCGTCGGCGGCGGCTATGACCTACCCGCAGACCCCGCCGGTCGGCGGCAACCATGCGGCGACGCCGCAGACCTGCGGCGTCTATGACGCACCAGTGCCGAGCGAGAACGCGGTGCACTCCTTGGAGCACGGCCGGTGTGGCTGACCTACCGGCCCGGCCTGGCCGGCGGCCAGGTGGCCAAGCTGGTCATGCTGGTGAAAGGCAACGACCACCGGATGCTCAGCCCCTACCCTGGCCAGCCTGCACCGATCATGGCCACCGCGTGGGGCGAGCAGCTGTCGGTGACCGACGCCGGCGACGCCCGGCTGCGGAGGTTCGCCGCGCTCTACACCCAGGGCCCGCAGGACCCGGAACCAGGCGCGGCGTGCGCGGGCGTCGGGACGCCGACCGGCTGAGGTCACTCGGTTTCCATCATCCAGAGTGGACACCCGCCGGCGAACGGTCCGCTTCACCGGGGACGCCGTCGGACCTTGCCCTGCGGGCGGCCACCGGATTCAGGGCCTCGCCGCCATTGGCGTGCGGATCGGGCTTTGGCCGTGGGTGTTCGCAGCGCCGGGCACCCCGGGCGGGCACGCCGTGGTCGCGGCCCGGGTCGTCGGCGCTGGCCCCGATCGGGTGTTCGCCTCCCGGTCATCGCCTTGTCGCCGGGTCCGCCGGCCGCTGCCACCGGTGGCTCGGGCTGGGCGTCACCTGGAGAGAGCCGAGCCCAGGCGTCGAGGGGACCCGGATCGGGCCGTGGGTCGTACGATGCCGGATAGGAGTCTGGCGGCAGGGAGACGGCGTGCGGCGGTTCGGTGAGCTCGAAGCGGTGGTGATGGACCGGTTGTGGGCCCGCGGCCAGCCGACGACTGTGCGGGAGGTCGTCGACGAGCTGCAGCGGGAGCGGTCGATCGCCTACACGACGGTGATGACGGTGATGGACAACCTGCACAAGAAGGGGTGGCTGAGCCGGGAGATGGACCGCCGCGCCTACCGGTACACGCCGGTGGCCTCCCGGGAGGCCTACAGCGCCGAGCTGATGCGCGCCGCCCTCGACGAGAGCGCCGACCCGAAGGCCGCGCTGGTGTACTTCCTCGGGCAGATGTCGGCGGAGGAGGCCGAGGCGTTGCGCGGCGCGCTGCGCGTCCGCCGGCGGAAGCCGGCCGGGTGACCGTCGCCCTGGTCCTGGCCGGGTACGCCGGGGTGGTCGCCGTGGCCGCGCCGCCGGCTCTGCGGGGCCGCGCTGGCGGTGCCGACGACCCAGCTCAGCGCGGACCTGGGCCAGCTGCTGCGGGCGTGCGTGATGGCGCTGCGCGCCGAGTACGCCGCACCCGGTGGCGCGCTGCTGGCCGCCGCGGGGACGACCGGCGCGCTGGCCATACTGGGCCGGCTGGTCTCCTGCGCGGCCGGGGCGCTGCTGCGGGCCCGACACGAGCGGCGTGCCCACGCCGACGCGCTGACCATCGTCGGACGCCCGGCGCACCGGCTCGGCGCGGTCGTCGTGGACCACCACACGGCGGCGGCGTACTGCCTGCCCGGCCGCGCCCGCCGGATCGTGCTGACCTCGGCCGCGCTGGCCACGTTGACCGACGACGAGCTGTCCGCCGTGCTCGCGCACGAGCGGGCGCACCTGCGCGGCCGGCACCACCTGGTGTTGGCCGGCGTGCAGGCGTTCGACCGGGCCTTCCCCGGCGTCCCGCTGTTCGGTGAGGCACGCCGGCAGGTCTCGGCGCTGGTCGAGATGCTCGCCGACGACGCCGCCGCCCGCGGGCATCAGCGGCACACGGTCGCCGCCGCGCTCCTCGCCGTCGCCGGGGCGCGGGCACCGGCCTCCGGGCTGGCCGCCGGCGGGCCCACCACCGCCGTCCGAGTGCGGCGGATGCTGGCGCCGGCGAGGCCGGTCGGCCTGGCCGGGCGGATCCTCGGCACCATCGCCGTGGCCGCCGCGCTGCTGCTACCGGTCGCCGTGGCCGCCGCGCCGGCCGCGGCGGCGACCCGGCTGGACTACTGCCCGCTGCCGGCCGCGTCGACGGCCGCCCCGTGACGGTCCGGTCGGCTGGCCCGTTCCCGGTGGCCGGTCACGGGTAGCGGAACTCCCTGGTGATGAGGTGGTCGGGGGTCGCCTCCACCTCACGGCGGGGCAGGTTGTCCGGGCTCAGGGAGAACGTGATGTACACCCCGATCGTGGGGTAGGCCACGGCGAGCCGGCGCAGGCCGCCGGCTGGCGGTAGTGGGACGGCGACCGGGTCGCCGCCCTTGCCGTACGGCTCGGACTCGAGGAAGTCCCGCGCTGACAGCGGGATCCGGTCCGCGGCGGGTTCCGGGCCGGTGGTGTCGCTGGTGACGCGTTCGAGGACGGTGAGGCTGCCGGCGGCGCGCACGGCGGCCAGGACACGGTGGAAGTCGGCGCGGCCGTCGCGCGGCGGCCAGGGCAGGGTGAACCGCGCGGTTCCGCCGCGCCAGCCGGCGGCGCCGGCGGTGACGTCCAGCCGGTTGACGCCGGCCGGCCAACTCGGGGTGGCCAGGAAGCAGCCGGCGCCGCAGTCCAGCAACGGCAGCCGGGCGGGTTCGCCGGCCGGGCCGGCCAGCTGGGCGGTGATCCGGTAGTCGGCGTCGTCCTGGCCGGGTTCGCCCAGGTCGGCGCCGGGCGCGCTGATGTGGATGACCAGCTGGCCGTCGGAGGCGGTCACGCCGACCGACAGCTGCCCGAGGAGCGTGCCGACGTCGATGCGAGGTCCGGACGGTGGGGGCGGCAGGGTCAGGGCGGTGGCCGCGGGTCGCGGTGCGGGCAGCGTCACCAGCACCGCGGTGGCCAGCAGCACGACGACGAGGACCGCCCGCTCGATCCGGGCGGGCCGCCCGGGCTCCGGGCCGGGCCCAGGCCTGTCATGGGTCACGCGTCGCCGACCCAGCACGGCTAGCACCGTCGCGGCCGCGACCAGCAGCAGCTTCGCCAGCAGCGTCAGCCCGTATCCGGTGGCGGTGAACGCCTGCCACGAGGACAGCACGACCAGGGCCGCGAGCGTGCCGGTCGCCACGACGGTGAGGAACAGCACCAGCGCCAGCCGGGCGTAGCCACGAACCAGCGCCCGCGCCGCGGCAGGCGCATCCCGCCAGCGCCGGGCGGCGCGCACGACATGCGCCAGCGCACCGACCCACACCGCCGCGGCGCCGAGGTGGACCACGGTCAGCAGCACCCCGGTGCCGCCGAGGTAGGACTGCGGGTGCGCGCGCAGGCCCTCGGCGACCAGCACGACAAGCAGTCCGAGCCCGGCGGCCGGACGGATCCGGGGCGCCGCGGCCAGCGCCGCGGACAGCAGGAACGCGGCCGACTCGACGACCCCGAGCCTCGAGCCGCGGGCCACCAGCAGCGTGCCGAGGCCGCCGGTGGACGAGGCCAGCAGCGTGGCGAGGCCGGCCGCGGCGACGGCGCCGACCAGCGCGCTGGCGGCGACCGGCGCCCGCACCATCGGCAGGTCGGCCCGCCCCGCCCGCCACCACGCCGTCAGCCGCTCCCCGACGAGGCCGCCGCCGGCCACGGACAGGGCGCTGAACAGCATCCACCGCAGCATGGCGGTCGCCGGCAGCTGCCTCGTTCCCGCACCTCCGGCGGTCCTCGGAGCCGTGGTGTCGACGCCGAAGGAGAACGACCCGTCGACCACGTCACCGTCCCCGGCGGTCACCTGCCAGTGCACGACGAACTGGCCGGCGGCCAGCTGCTGCGCCAGCGGCAACGTCAGCTGCCGGCCACCGACGGCAGTCTGCGGCGCGGCCGCGGCGACCCGACGTCCGGCCGCGTCGGCCACGGTCACGCTTCCCGCGGTGACGGTGACCGGCTCGTCGAAGACCAGCACCACCTGCCGCACCGGCCCGGCACCGGCGTACCCTGCGGCCGGAACCGTGGCGAGCAGGGTCGCGTGCGCCGCCGCCGGCGCTGCCCGCAGCACCACAGCGACCATTACGGCGGCCAGCACGACCAGAAGCCGCCCCACCCGCGCGGGCAGCGCCGTACCGGCGCCGGCCGCCACGGTACGACCGGCGCTCACGTCGGCGCCGTTAACGACGCTGTCCACAACCCGCAAGGGCAGATGCTGTCACGGACGCGGCCGGGCCTGGCCCCTGCCGGGGTCAGCGCGCTCGGGTGCCGCCGTGCGTGTCGTCGCCGCGCAACTGGTCGAGCTCGGCGCGCAGCTTCGCGAGTTCGGCATGCTGCGCCGGGGGCGTCGGCGGCTGCTGCGGCGGCTGCGGCTGGCCGCCGCCGCGCATCATCACCCACATCATCAGCCCCATCCCGACCGGGCAGGCCAGCAGCGGCAGGTAGCCGAGAAGGTGCCGCATGCGAGTTGCCCTTTCGCGATCAGGTGGCGGAGTGTCGGGTGCGGGTGCCGGCGGTCAGCGCCTTGCGGAGCCCGCGTTCGGACAGCCGGCCGTAGCCGAACGGCTGGCCGTCGAGCAGGATCCCAGGGGCGAACACAACGCCCGCCTCCGTGGCGAGGTACCGCCCCCGGTCGCTGCCCAGGTCGATCTCCTCCACCACCAGCGGCCTGTCCCGAGCCACCCGGGCCAGCACGTCCTTGGCGTGATCGCACAGCCCGCAGTTCGGCTGGGTCAGCAGCGTGACCCGGGTCACTTCCGTGCCGCCTGCAGGGCAGAGAGCAGTTGGTCGACCGGCACGTACATCGTGTATTTCGGTGCGCCGCCGTAGTCGGCCCGCCACCGGATCGCGCCGTCCGCACCAACCAGGACGAAGCTGTGCCCGTCGCGGCTGGTGCCCATCATGCCGTACTCGTTCGCGTGGTAGGCCCGCGACACGGCGAGGTCCGGGTCGGACAGCACCGGGGTGCCCAGCCTCATGTCCCGCGCCTTCTGCGTGAGCAGCCCAACCGGGTCGGTCGTGATCGACAGCACCTGGTCTATCCCGGCGGCCCGCAACTGGGTGCTGGACTTCTCCAGGTCGGTGATCTGGTCCCAGCACGGCTGGCAGCTCAGACCCTCCTGGAAGTACAGCAGCACCGTCCTGCCCCGGTAGTCGGCCAGGCCCACCGGCTTGCCGGTCGTCGCGTCGAGCCGGAACGTCGGCGCGGGCGCGCCCACCGCGGGGCTGCCGACCTGGTAGGTGTTGGAGCCGCCGGAGCCGCCGGCCGCGTCGTGGCCGCTGTTGTTGGTGCGGAACACGACGAACAGCGCCGCGATCACGGCCACTGCGGCCAGCGCCCCCCACATCCAGCCACGCGAGCCGCGCAGCTGGGCCGGCTTGCGGCGGGCCCCGGCTGGACGACGGGCAGGGGCCTTGTTGCGGCGGCCCGGGCCACCCGGCCCGGTCTTGGTCGGCACTACAGGCTCCTCTCCGAGGTGAACGCGCCGGGCACGCCGGCGTCGGCGGTGGCCGCCTCCGGCGGAGCAGGACGATCCGGGTCGTCGCCGGCGCCGGTCACGGGTGCCACGGTGCCGGCCGCGACCGGACGGCCGCCCCGGCGCCGTGTGGCGCGCAGCAGCGCGACGAAGCCGGCGACCAGAAGCAGGACGGCCGCCCAGCCGGGCAGCCACGTCAGGCGATGTCCGATGACGGCCGAGATGTGCTGCGGCCACGCGGATACGCGCAGCTGCCAGCCGGACAGCTGCATAGCCGGCCCGCGGAAGGCGAGCACGATGGTGAGCACGCCCATGGCGGCCAACAGCCCGCCCGACAGCAGCGCCGGTCCGCCGATCCGCCGGCCTGATCCGACCGGGATCGTGACCCCCCAGTTGCCGAAGATGCGGCTATGCCCCCAATCCCGCCGGTCCCACACCAGCGCCAGCACCGCCAGCGGCGCGACCATGCCGAAGACGTACGCGGCGCCCACGGTGAGAGCCACCGGGAACGACGCCGCCGCCCCGGACAGGGCCGCCACGCCGGCCAGCACCGGCGCGCAGCACGCACTGGCCGCCCCCGAGAACAGGCCCAAGGCATAGACCGAGCCGATGCCGTGGCTTGTCCCGCCACGCCGCCCGGGCATCGGCAGCATAAATTTCCAGCCGGCGATCATCGCGATGCCGGCGGCGACCAGCAGCACGCCGCCGATCGTGAACACCGTGCGGTGCTGCCCGACGAGCAACCGGGAGATAGCCGACGCGCCCAGCCCGATCGGAAGGATGACCGTCGCGATCCCCACGGCGAACACCAGCGTCATGCCCACTAGTTGCACCCGCCGGTGGAAGCTCGTGGCGAAGTACGCCGGCAGCATCACCGAGATGCAACACGGCGCCAGCAGTGCGACGACGCCGCCGAGGAAGGCGGTGATCAACGTCCCGGACAACAGCAGTTGGCCCACGACGCGAAACTCCCGTCACTCGGCTGGCGCACCCGTCATCGTTACGACTCGCCATAGTAGCCGCCGTGGGCGGCCCAGGGCGCGCGTAAGGCCGGATCCGGGGCCCACTGCGTGACCTTGCTAGCGCAGCCGGCTGAGGCCCACCATCAACATGCCCAGGCCGACGAGCTGGCTGAGGATGTGATGCTGGTCGAACGGAATCACGATCGCCCCAGTGGCCGCGCCGACCCAGCCAAGCACGAACAGCACCGCCCCGCCGGCGATCAGGAACCCGGTGATCGCCGACCGCACCGGCCGTGCCGTGCCACCGCCGGACCGCATGCCCGGTGGCCGCCGCCGGCCGCTAGGTGGCCGGCCGGTCACCGCTGGCCGCCAGGCGCCGACGGGCGCGTTCGACCGTGATCTCTTCCCGCAGCGCCCGGATCTCGGCGTCGAAGTCCCGTGTCGGCGCGGGCGCGGACCCGGCGGTCAGGCTCTGTGTTGGCCCGCTGCCGTGGCGGCGCATCTGCCAGGCCATCGCAGCCATCGACAGCGGGCAGACCAGGCCTACCAGCAGCGGTACTGCCGCCGCGCCCGCAGCCGGCACGACCAGCCACCCGATCAGGCCGACAGCCGCCAGGCCGACGACGACCTTCGGGTTCAGGCAGCAGCGCATCCACCGCATCCTCGGGGCCCTCCACTCACCTACGCATACTAACGCGGTTAGTAGAACACAGTTCCAGGGCGATGAACGCCAGCTCGAACAACGGTGTCGTGGGGCCGACGAGATCCCAGTTGAACACCTGTGAGGGTGCGGATGCGGGTCTACTATATTGGCTAGTAGGACCAGCAAGACCCGGAGGCGACATGCCTCGGGCTGATGCAGGAACGCGACGACGCCGAGGATCGCGCGGATCGGCAAACCCGCCGAACAGCCAGCTGCCAGCGTCGGCGCGCCGGACCCGTCTCCTCCCGGCGAGATGAGCAGCATCGCTGAGCGGAAGGCACGCCATGCCCTACCGACTGCTGGCCGACCTCGTGGTGATCGTCCACTTCGCGTTCGTGCTGTTCATCGCCGTCGGCAGCCTGCTCGCCTGGCGCTGGCCTCGGCTCGTCTGGCTGCACGTTCCAGCGGTGCTGTGGGGTGCGGCGATCATCACGATCGGCTTCGACTGCCCGCTAACCCCGCTGGAGAAGTACTTCCGGCGGCTGGCGGGTGAGCAGGCCTACCCGGGTGGGTTCGTCGACCACTACATCGAGAACGTCGTCTACCCGCAGCGCTACACCCCGCTGCTCCGAGCGGTCGCCGCCACCGCCATCGTCGTCGGCTACGCGGGCCTGCTCGGCCACTGGCGAAATCGGCACCGGGGTGTCGGCGTCCGCGGGCGACCTGCCTCCGATCAGGCACCGACTTCATGGTGCGCGACGTGCACCTGCTGGCGCCGGAGCTGGCGTACACGACGGTGATGACGACACTGCGGCGGCTGGCCGACAAAGGCCTGCTCACCGCCCGAAGCGACGGTGGGTAGGAAGGCCCATGTGTACCGGGCGGTCGACGGTCCGGCCGAGTTCCTGGCCGTCGCGAGTCGCCGAGAGGCTGCCGACGTTGTGGAGCGCTACGGGGACGCGGCTTTGGCGGCGTTCGCCGCCAGCCTGAAGGCCTTGACGCCTGAGCAGCGTCGACGGCTGGAGGAGCTGCGCGGCGGATAATGCTGTGGCGTGGCTGGGCGGCCGGGAACCCGGTCTCGACAGCACCCCGAAAGATCACGAGACGAAGGGGACGACGACCGCATGACCGATGACACCGCGAAGCTTCAGCACCCCCGGTTCGCGCGCACGTACCTGCGCATCAGCGAACAGTCAGAACGCCGCGGAGCCACCGGACACCGGCAGCGGATGCTCGCGGGACTGACCGGGAGGGTCATCGAGATCGGCGCCGGCAACGGACTCAACTTCGCCCACTACCCGACCACGGTCACCGAGGTCCTCGCGGTGGAACCCGACGACACCCTCCGCGCACATGCCGAGCAGGCCGCCGCGACCGCGGCGGTGCCCGTCGTCGTCGTCTCCGGCCACGCCGACCGACTCCCCGCCCCGGACCGGTCCTACGACGGCGCCGTCACCTCGCTGGTGCTGTGCTCCGTTCCCGATCCGTCGCACGCCCTGACCGAGGCCGCTCGCGTGCTCCGGCCCGGCGGCCAACTGCGCTTCTACGAACACGTCAGGTCGGCCAACCCGCTGCTCGGCAGGCTCCAGGATGTCGTCACGCCGGCATGGGCCGGCTTCGGCGGCGGCTGCCACCCCAACCGCGACACCGCGGCGGCCATTCGCCAGGCCGGCTTCACCATCGACGAGGTCGACCGCTTCAGCTTCCGTTTCTCCCCATTCCTGCCCGGCATGGCCCACATCGTCGGCCGCGCACACAAGCCGGCGTGACGGTCCGCCGCTCGCCTCGGAACTCCGCCGATCGCACCTGCTCGCCGCAAACGTGCGGGTACGTCAGGGGCCGGGTCGCCGGCCGGCGGAGCGAGCGGGCGATCCCGGTCGGCGGCCTTGAGTTGGTCGATCTCGGCCCGCAGCCCCGCGAGCTCGGCCGCCGTCCGCGCATCGGGGTGGCTGGTCTCGACGGCGCCGCTGTTCGTGCCGCGCATCATGAACCACATCATCAGGCCCATACCGACCGGACAGGCCAGTATCGCAAGCCCGAACAGGAGCTGCCCCATGTCGTTCCTCTCCATGCCCGAACCGGAGAACACCGGCTGGGCGGAGTTAACGACCAGGCGGACCGGCGCGGGACGCGTCGCTTTGGCTCTCTACTATGCAGCGTAGCAGTGGGCTCGGCCGCGAGCCGACCCCGAGCACCGAGGGTGCTCGCAGACGCGGGTTGCGGGCGCGATGGAAGGGAAGCGGTGAACCGTGGCGCGCACCGGGCAGAAGGCGTCGTCGGCGGCTCGACAGACTCGAGCGGTGGCCTCGCGGGAAGCGGCTTCGCGGGAGGCGCGTCGCCGTCGATTGCGGACCTGGGCCGCGGCTGTCGTGGGCGTCGTGCTGATCGCCGGAGCGGTTGCCGCCGTCCTGGCGCGCGGCGCTGGTAGTGATGGCTCCAACTCGGCGGCGGTGACCTCACAGGCCCCGCGTGTCGGCGGGGACCTGCATGCGCTGGTCGTCCTGGAGGACCGGGTCTTCGTCCGCGGGCACGGCTCGTCGCCGTGGGCATGAGCGGCGCGCAGCGCAGGGACGCCGACCGGGCCATGAGCCTCGCGACGCCGTCACGACCTGGACCGCCCTGGTGGCCCGTGCTCAGATCATCATGAGCAGGCACATCAGCACGACCCCGAGGAGGAGGACCCTGTCCGTCAGCCACCGCCGGCTGACCGTGGATTGCTCCGCTCAGGACTACGGTACGGGGGTATAGTGTTCTCGTGCGGGAGGCAGGAGACGCCATGACGAGTTACAGCGCGAGCAAGGACGACCATCTCAAGCGGCTCGGCCGCATCGAGGGTCAGGTCCGGGGGCTGCAGCGGATGGTCGAGCAGGACAAGTACTGCATCGACGTCCTCACCCAGGTGTCCGCGGTGACCAGAGCCCTGCAGTCGTTCTCGCTGCAGCTGCTCGACGAGCACATGGCCGGCTGCGTGCTGGAGGCGGCCGCGAAGGGCGGCAAGGAAGCGAACGAGAAGGTCCGCGAGGCGTCCGAGGCGATCGCCCGCCTCGTCCGTTCCTGATCGACGCAGCAGAGGAGTGAGGATGACCAGCACGTACACGGTGAGGGGCATGACCTGCGAGCACTGCGTCCGTTCGGTTACTGAGGAGGTCTCCGAGATCCCCGGCGTGGCCGGGGTGGACGTGGACCTGGCCAGCGGCCGGGTCACCGTGACGAGCGACCAGCCGGTCGATGAGACCGCGGTCCGGGCCGCTGTCGCCGAGGCCGGCTACGAGGTCGTGAGCTGACGATGAGGACGCCGGCCGGGCTGGCGGGGTTCGCCGGCGGCCTGGCCGTGGTCTTCGCCGCCGCGTTCGGGGCCGGCCGGGTGGTCGGTCCGGTCGCCCCGGCTCCGGCTGTGGGCGGATTCGCGGTGGTCATGGACGGGATGCGTTGAGCGCATCGCGGAGAGGCCGCGGCGGCGGGCTGAGGACTGGCTGAGGAGGGACGTTGACGTCTGCGGTGGAGTCGGCGCGGCAGGTCGAGCTGTCGCTGGGCGGGATGACTTGCGCCTCGTGCGCGGCCCGGATCGAGCGGAAGCTGAACAAGCTCGACGGGGTCACAGCTACGGTGAACTTCGCGACCGAGAAGGCGAGGGTGAACTTCCCGGACTCGGTGTCGACCGACGACCTGGTGTCGGCGGTCGAGGCGGCCGGGTACAGCGCGAGGCTGCCTGAGCCGCCGGCGTCCGGCGACACGATCGAGGTGGTCGAGGACGACCCGGTCCGACCGCTGCGGCAGCGGCTGCTCGTCTCGCTGGCGTTGACGGTCCCGGTGATCCTGCTGGCGATGGTGCCGGCGCTGCAGTTCGACAACTGGCAGTGGTTGTCGCTGACGCTGGCCGCGCCGGTGGTCGTGTACGGCGGCTGGCCGTTCCACCTGGCCGCGTGGAAGAACCTGCGGCACGGCACCGCGACGATGGACACGCTGGTGTCGATGGGGACGCTGGCGGCGTTCGCCTGGTCGCTGTACGCGCTGTTCTTCGGCACCGCCGGGATGCCCGGCATGAAGCACTCGTTCGAGCTGTCCGTCTCGCGTGGTGACGGCTCGGGCAACATCTACCTTGAGGTGGCCGCGGGGGTGACCCTGTTCATCCTCGCCGGGCGCTACTTCGAGGCGCGGGCCAGGCGGCGGGCCGGCGCTGCGCTGCGGGCGCTGCTGGAGTTGGGCGCGAAGGACGTCGCCGTGCTGCGCGACGGCCGGGAGGAGCGCATCCCGGTCGACCGGCTCGCGGTCGGCGACCGGTTCGTGGTCCGACCCGGCGAGAAGATCGCCACCGACGGCAGGGTCGTGGACGGCTCGTCTGCGGTCGACACGAGCCTGCTCACCGGCGAGTCGGTCCCGGTCGAGGTCGGCCCGGGCGACGCCGTAGTGGGTGCGACCGTGAACGCGGGCGGCCGGCTGGTGGTCGAGGCGACCCGGGTCGGCACGGACACGCAGTTGGCGCAGATGGCGCGGCTGGTGGAGGAAGCCCAGAACGGCAAGGCGGCGGTACAGCGGCTCGCCGACCGGGTCTCGGCGGTGTTCGTCCCGATCGTGATCGGGCTCGCCGTGGCGACGCTCGGGTTCTGGCTCGGCGCAGGCGACGGGGCAGCCGTGGCGTTCACCGCGGCGGTGGCGGTCCTGGTCATCGCCTGCCCGTGCGCATTGGGTCTTGCCACGCCGACCGCGCTGCTGGTCGGCACCGGGCGTGGCGCCCAACTGGGCATCCTGATCAAGGGCCCGGAGGTGCTGGAGTCGACACGTCGGGTGGACACCGTGGTGCTGGACAAGACCGGCACGGTGACCACCGGCCGGATGAGCCTGATCGGGGTGGTGCCCGCGCGGGGCGAGGACGCCGACGAGGTGCTGCGGCTGGCGGGTGCAGTGGAGGCCGCCTCCGAGCACCCGGTCGCGCGGGCGATCGCCGCCGGCGCCCGTGAGCGGGTCGGCGACATTCCGGCAGTGGTGGACTTCGCCAACGCGGCGGGCCTCGGCGTGCAGGGCGTGGTCGACGGCCGGGCGGTCGTCGTCGGGCGGGAGCGGCTGCTGTCGGAATGGTCCCTGACGGTCCCGGCCGCGGTCGCCGAGGCGAAGGCTGGAGCCGAGACGGCCGGACGCACCTGCGTGCTGGTCGGCTGGGACGGCGCGGTGCGCGGCCTGCTGCTCGTCGCGGACGCGGTGAAGCCGACCTCCGCCGAGGCGGTGCGACAACTGGTGGGCCTCGGCCTCCGGCCGGTCCTGCTCACCGGCGACAACGCGACCGTTGCCCGCGCCGTAGCGGCCGAGGTGGGCGTCGACGAGGTGATCGCCGACGTGCTGCCGGCCGGCAAGGTCGATATCGTCCGGCGGCTGCAGTCCGAGGGCCGGGTCGTGGCCATGGTGGGCGACGGGGTCAACGACGCGGCCGCGCTGGCGCAGGCCGACCTGGGCCTGGCGATGGGCACCGGGACTGACGTGGCGATCGAGGCGTCCGACCTGACCCTGGTCTGCGGTGACCTTCGGGCCGCGGCGGATGCGATCCGGCTGTCCCGGCGGACGCTGCGAACGATCAAGGGCAACCTGTTCTGGGCGTTCGCCTACAACGTGGCCGCCTTGCCGCTCGCCGTCGCCGGACTGCTCAACCCGGTGATCGCGGGCGCCGCGATGGCGTTCTCGTCGGTCTTCGTGGTGACCAACAGCCTGCGGCTGCGCGGGTTCCGCCCGCTCGCCGCGAACGGTTCAATGCCGGCTCGAGCGCCGGCCGCCGAGAGGGCGCCGATGCCCGCGGAGCCGGTCGAGGCGGGCTGAGCTTCGGCGTAAGGCGAGGTTCTGCGATCTTGGGTAGTAGCGGACCGGGTTAGGGCGCGAGCAGGAAGGGCAGGCAGCGCGGGTGCGGGACTACCTGGCGGCGTTGGCGGTGCTGGCGCTCGGTGTCGGCGTGGTCGGGGGGCTGTACGCGATCAGCCTGCTGTTCGCGCCGGTCCGCCGCCCGCCGGCGTCGCTGCCGTTCCTGTCCGGCGGCACGCCCGTGGAGCACGCCGTCTCCCGCTACCACGTGCGGTGGTACCCGGTGACGTTGCTCTTCCTGGCCTTCGACATGGAGATGATCTTCATGTATCCGTGGGCGGTCGTGGTCGCCGAGATCGGCGCCAAGGCGGTCGTCGAGATGTTCCTGTTCCTCGCGCTGCTGCTGGTCGGCGTGGTCTACGTGTGGCGAGAGGGTGGGCTGCGGTGGACCTGAGCGGCCCGCTCCGTCGAGGCGCCTTCTCCCGGCCGCACCTGCTGCTCGTCGTCGCGCCGACCGAGGTGCAGGCGCGGTTGGCGGTGGAGCGGTACGCGCGGGAGCGCGGCTGGCCGGTGGCCCGGACTGCCGCCGACGCGGACGTTCTGGTCGTCGTCGGGCGGCCCGTCGCCGGGCTCGGCGACGTCGTCGCGGTCCTCGAGCGGCAGATCCCCGCGCCCTGGGTGCGCGTGGATGTCACCGGCCCGGCGGGGGTGAGCGAGGCACTCGACCCGCTGCCTGAGCGGCTGTCCGCATGGACGCCCACCGGCGAGGACGCCCAGCGCGACACGGCGCACGAGACGGCCGCGATGACCAGGCCTGGCAGGCGCGGCGGTGACGCCATGAACGGTCACCATGATCACTCCGTCGAGGCGTCTGACCAGCCGCACGCCGGCCACGACCTGGCGGGGTCCGGCGGGCACGGCATGGCGGAGGCGGACGGGCACGCCGGCCACGACATGGCAGGGTCCGGCGGGCACGCCGGCCACGACGTGGCCGGCCACGAAGGTCACGACGATCGCGGCGGGGCCGGACCCGCGGACGACCTCGGCGACGGCGGCGGCCATCAGATGGGTGTCCACGACATGCGGAGCCACCAGATGGGCGGCCATGACATGGGTGGCCACGACATGGACGGGCACGGCCACGATGACATGGGGGTGGTGGCCGGACTGCCGATGGCGGGCCGGGCGCCGGACCGGGACGGGTTGAAGCTGGACGTGCTGCACGTCCCGCTCGGCCCGGTGCTGCCGCACTGGCCGGCCGGGTTGCGCGTGTCCCTGGCCGTTCAGGGAGACGTCGTGCAGGAGGCGAGCGTCCGGGCGCTCGGCATAGCCGACGACGGTTCCGTGCCGTTCTGGGACGAGCCGGCGCTGCGCGCCTTGGCGGGGGCGTCCGTCGCGGCGGGAGAGGTGGCGCGACGGCGGGCCGCATCGCACCTCGACAGTCTGGCCCGCCTGCTCGGAGTCGCCGGCTGGGATGGTCCGGCCGTGAGGTGCGCTGTCCTGCGGGACCGGACGCTGGCTGGGGAGCCGACGGGCCCGCTCGCGGCGGCGTTCCGGCCGCTGGTCCGGCGCGTCGTGCGGTCCAGGGTGCTGCGGAGGATGACCATCGGCGTGGGCGAGGCGGACGCCGCGACCGCGGACCGGGCGGGGATCTCCGGCCCGGCCGCGATCACGGCGGGCGACGTGTGGGCAAGGCTCGTGCGGTGGGTTCGGTCGGTCGAGGAGGACCTCGCCCGGCTCGACGATCGCTCGCCGGCCGCGGACGTGGAGGGCCCGCGCGGTCCGCTCGACGGGCCGGACCCTCCGTCCGCTGTTCTGCTCGACGTGCTGCCCGGGCTGCTGGTCGGCGCCGAGCTGGCGGCCGTCCGGCTGATCGTGGCGAGTCTGGACCCGGACCTAGCGGAGCTCGCGCTCCGGTCGACGGTGACCGCAGGTGGGTGAGCAGCTTCCGCTGTGGTCGGTGCTCGTGCTGCCGGCGCTGCTCGGCGGGCTGGCGCTGGTCGTAGCGTCCGCGGAGTCCGCCGTTGCCGCGGCGACTGCCGGCCGGCGGGTGACCCCGGCAGAGCTCGCCACGCCGCTGCGGGAGTCGGCACGGCTGCTGTTGACGCAGCGGCACACCACGCTCGCCCCGGACGCGCTGCTGTGGCGGCTCGGAGGTGGCGGGGTGATCGTGGTCGCGCTGCTGGCGGCGCTGGTCGTGCCGCTCGGGGATCGGCCGGTGCTCGATCTGCCCGCGGGAATCGTGTGGTTCAACGCAATGGAGGTGCTGCTCTGGGTGCTGGTCTGGATGGCCGGCTGGGGCGCCAACTCGGCGTACTCCCTGGTCGGCGGTTACCGGTACCTGGCGCAGGGCCTGGCGTACGAGCTGCCGCTGATGCTCGCGCTGATCACCGCCGGCCTCGGCGCCGGATCGCTGCGGGTCGCGGACGTGGTCGGGGCGCAGCGGGACCTGTGGTTCGTCGCGGAGATGCCGGTCGCGCTGGTCGTCTACCTGGCCGGCGTGCTCGGCTTCGCCTTCTGGGGACCGCTGGCCTCGCCCGCCTCGGCCGACCTCGCCGGCGGGATGACGGCGGAGCTGTCCGGTGTGGACAGACTGGTGCTTTTCACTGGCCGGTACTTCGCGCTGGTGGTCGGGGCGGCGTTCGCCGTGCCGTTGTTCCTCGGCGGGCCGGCTGGTCCGTGGCTGCCGGGTCCGGTGTGGACGCTGGTCAAGACGCTGGCCGTGCTCGGCGCGCTGCTCTGGGTCCGCCGGCGGCTGCCGCTGGTCCGCCCGGACCGGTACGTCGAGTTCGCCTGGGTGGTGCTCATCCCGCTGATCCTGGCGCAGGCGCTGGTCGCCAGCCTGCTGGTGCTCGCAGAGTAGGGAGATCGACTGTGGCCGTCGTCGCGTTCGTCATCCTGGCCGTGCTCGCCGTGGTGAGCGGGATGCTGGTGTTCCGGGTGGACTCGATGGCTCGGGCGACCCTCCTGCTGCTTGCCTCGTTCCTCTGCGTCGCCGGCACGATGCTCCTGCTGGACCTCGCCTACCTGGGCGCGCTGACGGTCCTGATGATGACGGTCGAGATGGCGGTCATGGCCGTCTTCATGATCATGTTCATGATGAACCCGGCCGGGCTGACGCCGATGACGATGGTGCACAACCGGCGCGGGGCACTGGTCCTGTCCTGCGTCACGTTCGTCCTGCTCGCCGCCGGGGCGCTGCTGGTCCCGTGGCCGGAGCGCCGCGGCGCTCCCCCGGCCGACCCCACCCGGCAGCTCGGCGAATCGATCATGGAGGGCAAGATGCTGGTGATGCTGGTCGTCGGCGTCTCGCTCTTCGCCACCATGGTGGCCGCCACGGTGCTGGCGACCGCGCGGGGCCGCTACGACCGGTACGGCGACGACCTCGACCGGCCGCAGGCCGCGGACCCGGTGGCGGGGAACGTGGGCCGGTGAGCCTCCAGTTGTTCCTGCTGCTCGCCGCGGCGCTCGTCTCGGTCGGGCTGTACGGCGCGCTGTCCCAGCAGTCGATCGTCATGATCATGATGGGGCTGGAGCTGATGGTGAACGGGGTCCTCGTCGCGGCCGCGGCGTTCTGGTACTTCGTCTCGCCGCAGGCGCCGGACGGGCAGGTGCTGGTGCTGCTCGCGCTGGCGGTGATGGCGGTGGAGATGGCGATGGGCTTCGCCGTGACCACGGCGATCTTCCGGGCCAGGGACGTCGACATGGTCGACATGGCCGGGGACCTGAAGGGATGACGGTCGCGCTGTGGCTGCTCGTCGGCCTCCCGCTCGCCGCGGGCGCGCTGCTGCCGGTCGCCGGGCGCAGGGCCGACCGGACGGCCCCCTGGCTGGGCGTCGCCGTCGCCGCGGCGGTGCTGGTCCTGGCGGTCGCCGTGGCGGTCGGGCGGCCGGCGGTCGCGGCGCCGTTCCTGGCCGGCCTGCCGGTCCGGCTCGCGGTCGACGGGCTGTCCGCGCTGATGGTCGTCACGGTCGCCGGGGTGCTGCTGGCGGTTCTCCTCCACGCGGCAGGGGAGTTCGGGCCGGACGAGGCGCGGGCCCGGTTCGTCGGGCTGGTGCTGATCTTCGCCGGGGCCATGCTTGTCACGGTCACGGCGACGACGCTGCTGGCGCTGCTGCTGGCGTGGGAGGTCATGGGCGCGACGTCGTACGCGCTGATCGGGTACTGGTGGCGTGACCCGGGGCGGGTCGCGTCCGGCGCCGTCGCGTTCTTGACCACCCGCACGGCCGACCTCGGGCTGTACCTGACGGCCGGCGCGGCCGTCGCCGGCCTCGGGTCGCTGGACCTGGCTCGGCTGTCCACTTTGGACGGGTGGGAGCTGCAGCTGGCGGCGGCCGGGGTGGTGGTCGCCGCGGCGGGCAAGTCGGCGCAGCTGCCGTTCTCGTTCTGGCTGTCGCGGGCGATGGCCGGGCCCAGCCAGGTCAGTGCCCTGCTGCACTCGGCCACCATGGTCGCCGCCGGGGCGTACCTGCTGCTGCGGCTCTCCCCGCTGCTCGAGGCCTCCGGGTGGGCCGCGCCGGCGGTCGCCTGGCTTGGCGCCGTGACGGCGCTCGCGCTGGGCGCCGTGGCGGTGGCGCAGACCGACCTCAAGCAGTTGCTGGCGGCCTCCACCTGCGCCCAGATCGGCCTCATGGTGCTCGCGGCGGGGACCGCGGGGCTGGTCGGCGGCGCCGAGCACCTGGTCGCGCACGCGGCGACGAAGAGCCTCCTCTTCCTGGCGGCGGGGGCGTGGCTGGCGGCGCTGGGCACCAAGGATCTCGGCGCCCTGCGCGGCGCCGGCCGCCGCTGGCCCGTGGTCGGCGCCGCGTTCGCGGTGGGTGCGCTGTCGCTGGCCGGGGTCCCGCCGCTGTCGCTCTGGGTGACCAAGGACGCGGTGCTCGCCTCGGCGCTGGAGGACTCCCCCGTCCTGTACGCGACCGGCCTGGCAGCGGCCGTGCTGAGCGCGGTGTACGCGGGCAAGATGATGGCCGCGGTGCTGGCACCGTCCAGTCCGGACGCGGAGGTGGCATACGACACGGAGCAGCCCGGCAGCCGGCGCGTGCCGGGTCTGGTCGCCGCGCCGATCGTCGCGCTCGCCGTCCCGGCCGCAGGCCTCGCGGCGTTCGGAGTCCCCGCAGTCGGCGACGCCGTCGCCCGCATGCTCGGCGCCGCCGCGCCGGAGGTCCGGTGGTGGCAGGCGGCGCTGTCCGGCGTGCTGGCGTGCGTCGGCGTCGGCGCGGCGGCGGCCTGGGACCGGCGCGCGGCTGGGGTGCCGGTGCCCACCGCGGCGGCAGTGCCCAGCCTGGAGGTGGCGCCGGCCTCGCCGGGAGCGGCGGCGACGGTCCGGCGACCCTCCACGGTGAGGGAGGAACGCGGCACGGAGGAACCGTCCGCGGTCGAAGCGACCGGCCGGGCGGGGGTTTTCACCAGCACCGCCTCGGCGGCCTGCAGGCGCCGGGC
>WNGJ01002395.1_pt1 | contig 21945 bp, 16 predicted proteins | sample 5400611 | NCBI WGS metagenome assembly WNGJ01 (sample SAMN13153375, study PRJNA577476) | soil metagenome | isolation source: 40 cm soil or saprolite under Garry oak tree replicate 1 | place: USA:California | collected 2016-06-15
TGCTCTCTGACGACAATCTGCGTTTGCCTGAGAATGCGAATATTCTTGTGCGTTTGCACGCGGTACGCGCATGGCTCTCTCGCAGGCATGACGAGGCTACCATCGAGGTAGGCGAAGCTGCCCTCGCGCTCCAGGAGCTCAGGCAAGAGGATGCAGTAGAGTTGAGGCCGCGCCGGCGTATGCGCCTGGGAGAAGATACACAGCGATTTCAGCGCGCACAACTGGCGCTTGTGGCATCACAACAGCGATTGAGCGCGTACGAAGAGGCACAAACTATACTGGAGGATTGCGTGGCGCATACAAGCGGTGAGCGGGTATTGGTAGAATACTACCTGACGTTGGAGGAGCTTGTAATGCAAAGCCAGGAACAGATGGATCAAGAAGAGAAAAGTTCACCCTGGCTCGAAGCAGTGTCCGATGTACTTCGTCGTATTGAACATGTTGGTATCTCAGATGAGGAGTAGCTCTCTTGCAAACCCAGGCCAGGGCGACGCAAGCGTCCCCACTCCACACAACACCACGTGGAATTGCTTTTGCGAGATGTAACAGATGTTGTAAGGGCGACGCAAGCGTCCCCACTCCACACAACACCACCCACGCCCCTACGCGAATCAACCCTTTACTAGAGCGACTTCACCCTTTGTATTTCAACAAAGGCAAGGTGTGATCTCTTGGTGACTCTGTAACAGCTTTCTGTGTGCCGGATGTGATGAGGAGAAGGTACCTTTTATTTGTGAGAGTACGTCTTCTGCATGAAAGAAAGGGACACAAGATGAACACGCTGATCATATACGATTCGACATTTGGGAATACAGCACAGCTTGCTCAAGCAATGGCGGACAGATTGGGAGAGCACGCAACTGTTAGGACTGCTTTAGCTGATGAAGCTGGTTTGACTGAGCTGAAAGATATCGATCTACTGATAGTAGGTGGCCCAACACAGCGTCACGGAGTCAGTCCGGCTATGCGGGATTTACTCGAACGCCTTCCTCGCCGTACCTTGCGTGGAGTGGGAGCGGCTGCCTTCGATACACGCTACCACATGGCTGCATGGAAATCCGGTTCCGCGGCCTCTCGAATTGCCAGTAAAATCAAGAGAACTGGGGCTTCGCTCCTCATAGCGCCCGAGAGCTTTTTTGTCGCTGAGAGAGAAGGCCCCTTAGAGGAGGGAGAACTTGAGCGTGCTTCGCGTTGGGCTGAGGAGGTCTTTAAACAGTTTGAAACGAGCAGAAGCGTTAAGCAAGATAAGGCAGAGGTTCGTTAGGACCCATATTCCGCAGTTCGCTCCTGCATTTTTTGCAAAAACGCCTTTAGCGCGAATTGCTACCGTAGAACTTTAACATACCTCTACAGTATAAAATGCTCTACCACCCAGACTCGTCAAAAAACTGTAGAATGGAGGCTTTATATGAATTTGTAGCATTAATACATTCCTTTCACATACTTCTTGCTCTTCCCTACATAAGTTGATACAATAAGCAGAAGCACTCTCATCAGTTGGCGAACAGGTAGCAAAGGTGGAAGTCATACATGCCACTGGCAGAAACAGTCCTGGTAACGGTAGCAGAGAAGGTCTTCAGCTATGCCTTGGACCAGGGGCAAAACAAATTAGTGGATTGGGCTCGAGATAAGCTCGGCCTCCAACCCAAGCAGCAAGCATTCAAACATGCTGTAGGTAATGCCTATATCAAGTTCGAGAAAAAGTACCCGCAATGGGCGGCTGACCTCTTCAATGCTAGTTTCCTCGAGCATGAGGGTGCCCCTATCCTGGCTCAATTTCTCATCCGAGATGGCTACCCAGATCCCAGTGACTTAGCCTCACGCTGGGCCATCTCCTTGAACATACGCAACATTGCACGTCGCACAACCCTTGTTCGCGAACTGGAGCCAGCAGCAACTGATTTTCTAGAATATTTAGCACGCTCGATCAAAGCCGAATCAGAATTGACTGACCTGAATGACAGCCGCTCACTTGAACAACTTGTCGGTGATCTAAAAGCCATACGTCGCAGGCTAGATGCAGACCAGGCTACTCCTGGTACTCGTCGTGACTATCTACACTGGATGCTCGAACGCCATCTTTATCTTGACTCTCGAAGCACACTTCTAACTCACCGTCAGGTGCAGCTAAAGCTGGATGATGTCTATATTTCGTTGCGAGGGCAACATGAGGATGAACCGGGTATGGCGGATCTTTCCCCACTGGAGCGGGATCAGACCGAACTAGAGGCAAATTCAGTCAGCAGCGATCTTTTCCTAGAGGAGAGGGAGCAAGGCCAACGGGAACTTGGAGTAGAACGCTTTATGAGCAAAGAGGTAGGATCTGTAAACGTCGGCCATAGCGAGGTGCTCGACCTAGCAGAAGCCATTAACCTCCACGACTGCCTCGTCATTCTAGGTGGCCCAGGTAGCGGTAAAACAACGCTGCTACGCTATCTCGCCCTTAAGCACGCGCGTGCATTATGGAATGGAAAGAGCGATCCTGGTAACGTGCTGGGTACAGCACATTTTCCTGTTCGGATCCGTATCGCTGACTTTGTTGAATATGGCTTGCCAAAGGGAAAATCGCTCACTGACTTCCTGGGGGACTATTGTATCATACACGAATGCCCGAAGGCCGGGCTGACGGACCTACTTGCAATTGAGCTGAAAGAAGGCAACTGTCTGATCCTGCTCGATGGGCTCGATGAAATTGTGAGTGCCTCTGAACGTCTGCGTATAGCGCAACATATTGAAGAGTTTGTTGGGCGTCATCTCAAGTCACATAACCGCTTCGTTATTACCAGTCGTGTTGCAGGGTACCGCAGTGCTCCATTGGGCAAAGGATTTGCCCACTACATGCTGCAAGAGATGGACAATAAGCAAATCCAAAACTTCTTAGTGCGTTGGTGCAACGCAGTGGAAGATGCTCAAACACCAGAAATCTCGGTAGAAGCTCGCAGGACTTTCGCACGGCGAGAAGTCGAGGGCATTATGAAAGTAATCAATGCCTCCCCTGGGGTACGCCGCCTGGCTTCCAATCCGTTGCTCTTACGTATCCTGGCACTCATCCACAGTTCTGGTATGCGATTTCCACAAAGGCGAGCTGAACTCTATAGGATTGCTGCTGATACCCTAGCCCGCACTCATCGAGCTGCCCAAGGTGTACCCGAGTCAGCCTTAGCCTTGGTCGAGGATGAGTACCTCACTCCTCTTTTAGGCAAACTGGCCTTCTGGCTGCATATCCACAAGCCTAGTGGTGGGGCCACCGAGCGAGAGGTGTACGAGGTACTTGGTAAAGAGTGGGCAGATCTCAACGATCTGCCCTGGGACGCAGACCGGCCCAACCCTAAAATCAAATCCGATGTAGGCAAGTTCTTAATAACCGTACGCGAGCATACTGGTATCTTCGTAGAGCGTGCTCCAAATCATTATGGCTTTATGCACCTTACATTCGAGGAGTATTACGCTGCTCGCTATCTTATTGATCGCAGCAAAACCCGAGCAGGATTGATCCGCCAGCACCTGCACGATCCTCGATGGGAAGAACCCATCTTGCTCGCGCTTGGCCTTGTAGGTCAGGAATCTACAAGAGAAGCCAGCGAGTTACTCGAGACGGCTATTTTGGCGGAAGGAGAGGATGCGTCAGTACTTGGCTTTACCCCTAGTCCATATGAAAACCTTCTAGGCAGAGACTACCTCTTCGCGCTTCGTTGCCTGGGAGATCACATTCCCGCCCATCCTAAGCTTATACGGCGATTGATCAAACGTCTGGCCAATGAGATATTGCATCGAACTGGCTCCGCTCGTTTCCAGCGCTACCAACTTGCATTAGAGGAAAGACTCAGACTTCTTAAAGGAAGCGAAGTAGCATCTGAGCTTTTTCCGTTCCTTGTTGACGCCTTTGATGATCCAGATTTTAAGGTTCGTCTGAGAGCAGTACAAAGCATGGAGCGATCGGGACGATTCTCCAAGGAGGCTTTGGCGGCATTGCTCAAGGCGCTACACGATCCTAACTTCAATGTGCGTTATGCAGCAACTCAAAGCCTGAGGCAGTTAGGGTGGATCACAACTGAAGTGATAGCTGCTCTGATCAACTCTTTGTACGATGACAAACCTGGGACGCGTAGCTGGGCAGCGGAGAGTCTGGGACAATTAGGACAGGCATCTAATGAGGTGGTGACCGCGCTACTCAACTGCCTAGGTGATAATGATCTCGGAGTGCGCCGCGCAGCAGCGGAGAGCTTGGGACAATTAGGACAGGCTTCCGATAGGGTGATAGCCGCGTTGCTTCGCTCCTTGCACAGTAGAGACGTTAGTTTGCGCTACCATGCAGCGCAGAGCCTGGGGCAATTGAACTCGGCATCTGATGAGGTAGTGACTGCACTGCTCAGCGCCATACATGATCCCGATCCCAGAGTGCGACGTGCGGCAGTGTGGAGCCTGGGGTTTTTGGAACAAGGCCAGGCAACCGAAGAGGTGGTGACTGCACTGCTCAGCGCCTTACACGATCCCGTACCCTGGGTACGTGGCTGTGCGGCGGAGAGCCTGGCACCATTAGGACAAGTGTCAAAAGAGGTGGTAGACTCTCTACTCGATGCCCGAAGCGATGGCGATCATTCGGTACGTCGCGCAGCATTACAAAGCCTGAGGCAATTGGTGCACGCGTTTGATGAGGCGGCAAGTATACTGCTCACCTCTTTGCGCGATCCTGATTCTAGAATGCGACGTACTTCAGCAGAGAGCCTAGGACTTCTGGAACCAAAGCAGGCATCCAACGAGGTAGTGAAAGCTTTGCTTAACACGTTAGACGATCCAGATCATTCAGTACGTCGGCAAGCAGTGGAGAGCATAGGGCTAGTGGGAAAAGAATCTCCAGAGGTACTGACAGCTCTCATTCAGGCTCTAAAATATACTATACCTGCTGTACGTGAGGCAGCAGCAAAAAGTTTTGAAAATAGCCTGCTAACTCCAGAGGTACTGGCAGCTCTCACTGAATCATTATATGATGCTTCTCCTGAGGTGTGCTACCAGGCGGCAATAAGTCTAGGAAAACTGGGGCGGACTTCTCCCAATATAGAAGCAATGCTGCTTAAAGCCCTACAGAGTGCTGAAAGCGCGTCTATACGTCACAACGCTGCTCTCCTTTTAGGCCAACTGGGTCATAGTAGCATATCAACAATTCATGTTCTCTTGTATGGTTTGTTGGATAGATATAAATTTGTGCGCACTGCTTGTGCTCAAGCCCTGGCACTGTTGGGGCAGCGCTTCCCCAGCACTGCCGAAACGATTGCGACAGAACTGCTGCACGCTATTGAAGATCCAGAGTTCGATAGACTTGACGACAATACTGAAAGACGCTCGGCTCATGATTACGCTTTTGACGGGTTATGGCAACTCAAGGATGTGAAGACTACCAGTTGACCTCGCGTCAAGATATAGAGGCATGAACTCTCCAAGGGTGACATGAGCAAATGCATCCCCATCGCAAAGTAGCTCCGTTGAAGTTCACTTCGGCAGATATACCCCACATTCCACACTTTCAGCCAGACGGATTGTAGATTTTCTCATACAGCGGTCCTAACAGTGCAACGATCAGCCGATGAACCGCTTCAAGACCTAATACAATGGTGAGTGAAGCTGTGGAGGTCTGCACATGGAGCAACTCAATGCCGTCAAAGCATTGAAAGACCCACCGCATCGTCGGGCGTGCCGTCGGTTTGTGCACCTGGTCGGGGATGGTCTGCTCGGTCTCAGCCAGGCGTGCCCGGAGCCGAAATTCGGCTAAGCGATAGACCAGTAAGCACAACACCATGATCAGGCTCAAGGCGATGATCCGCTCTGGTTTCTTGACGAAGACCGAGGAGGCCAGGAACAGCGGATCTTTCAGAAAACGAAAGTCACGTTCGACTCCACCTTGCTCCTTGTAGGTCGTCACCACCTCTTGATTCGAGAGTGCCGCGCTCTTCAGTTCATTGGTCCCGACAATGAAACAGGCCTTGCGCGAGACTTCCTCATCGAGCCGTTGTTGATGGACGGTGACGGTCGCCACGATCTGCCACTGGTGAGTTGTAGGACTTGCCTCTTTGCGCGGACGCCCCTTGCTGGCATGGCGGGGATGAGCCACGATGTCACCGCGTACCTCCAACCACGTCGGTTTGCCTTTCAGTTCACGCTCCAAACCCACCCATGCATCGGCTTCACAGGCAAAGCGCCGGTTCGAGAGATGCCAGCATTTTCGCTGCCAACTGGCCTGGGCTGCATTGACTTGCCGTTGCAAGCTCACTTGCGCGCGCTGCTGGCTCGCTTGCGTGCGCACCATGAGCCAACGTTCGGTTCCTTGCGGGAGGGTCATGACTCGACTGTACCATTGCATGCTGCCATCCTCCGTTGTCTGCCACTGCTCACTCCTTTCTTGCAACACCGCTTTGGCTTCTTGAGAGGTCTCCGGAACGCGACTCACCCACTTGACCCCTGCTTCGTTCAACTGCCGCATATTCGACTCGCTGTAGATCCCGCTATCAGCCACATAAACACCTGGCTCTGCATTGGCCTCTCGCAATTGCGCCTGGATGGTGGTAATGGCTGCGAGCAAGCTGACCTTGTCACTGCTATTGCCATCTAACGGCTGCAAGAACAGGGGCACATCGCCGTCGTGGGTGGTGGCCAGGGCGATCATCCACTGCGGTGCGTTCCTCCCGATGATCGCGCGAATAGCCATACGTGATCGCGATCACGACTGCCTCACTAGAGCTAAATTCTGCTCCTGCTCCAGGCACGTTTCCCTCGCCAGCCATGGCGTACTGGCCACTCACCGAAAACGAGGTGGTATCAACATGGATCTGCTGGGCTTTGATTCCAAAGATCTGGCGCGCTCAACTGGCAATACCAGCAAACAGCTTGGTGGGATCGTGCGCGTACAACCAATCCAAGGTGCGTCCCAGGCAGTCATCGTTGAGCATCTCAGCACGGATCCCTGCTCCCAGCAAATGCTCGACGGGTTTGTTGGCGAAGTACTGCGGCACCAAATACAGTTGGCGATTGCTGAAACCCAGGCCGTTGAGGATCATGGCGACGGTGGCTGTGCCAACGCTTACCTGTTGACGGTTGCTAGGGTCTTGAGCATCCAACCAGGCTGCCAGCCCAATCTCTTGGCATACTCCTGCCACGATGCCTAGATGGTCGAGCCGTTCGTTGATGTACTGGTCCGCTGGTTCCATCGTGAGTCCTCCTTCATGAGGACTCCACACTAGCAATTTTCAACAAACCTGTCAATCAAACTGCGGAATGTGGGTTAGGAGAAAGGAGAGCTGAATATGTTCAAGAAAATGCTGTTGGCCTTCGCAGGCATCGGAGCCGCAGGATGTTTCGCCGTCTTTCTACTCACCCTTCCATTGCTGCGCCGTCTTCCAAAGCCAAGCCATGTTTCGCTGGATGGAGTCATGACTATCGATGATGCGGTTGAAGCCTGCCGGCAAACACATTTACAGGGGTGGGACCTTGTCGCATATGCGCAGAACCTCGCTGCCAGAAAATTCACTTACTCCCGTCTCAACACGTGGGATACCCCATCCAGGGCATTTGAAAGAGGCATGGGGTACTGCGAGCAGCAGGCGCTTGCGCTGAAAAAGATCTATGACAGGCTGGGTATCGAAACAAGGCCAGTGTTTGCTTTGCGATGCCAATTTCCCGCCAAGGTAGTTGATGGAATGCCATCGCCTGGAGGAATCGGTGGTCATGCATGGCTGAGAGTCAGGATCGGAGATGAAGAACTTGATGTCTGTTCTGGCTCTGTCAAGAATAAGCCTGGCGTGACGCAATTTAAGGTACTTTCGAGGGTGCTATCCTGGCAGCCGTGGATGCGTCCGTTTACGCACGTGGGATCGTCGATTGAGAATATCAGGCGAGATATTGTGGCGAGGCGCAGCTTGACCACTAGAGCGAACAGCTGAGAATATTGCACCAATACTCATTAAATGCATTTCCGTCAATTTTCGTAACAAGGCGTGTAGGAATCCCCTTGCTGTCGGGCATCTCATACAGCCAGCTCTCTCTCGTTTCAAGTTTTAGGGGAACTGTTTCCATCTCAACGCCTTCATGCCAACCTAAGGATCATGATATCATATTCGGCATGTGTCCCTATCACCACGTTTTCTCTCAATTCCCCAGACCTGCTTTGCGTAAAAATCTGAATTGCGCCCTCACATCACTCCCACGATATCCTGCATCCCATTCATACACACTGCTGTTATGAGTGATCACTGTAATCAAATTTGCTGGTTATGTCAAATAGCCCAAATTTACACGAATCTTTTTTTGGCCCCTAAAAATTACGCACGAGGTATACTTTATGGATGGCAGGGATGATATTTCACTTACTTTTTGTTAGTGTTGTAAAATACTTTTACAACACGGGCAAAGTATGTAGATTAAAGCCCGTAACAATCGCACATGATACGGAGAATGGAGACAATTTCATGTCCACAGAACAACAGGCATCGTCAGCAGCCACATCTATCCATCCTGGTACGAATATTGGCCTGGTTACGTTACGCGTCTCTGATCTTGAGCGTTCGCGACGTTTTTATGAAGGTATACTCGCTTTCCAGCCTATCGAGCAGGAGCCTGGAAAGGTTGTCCTTGGTGGTCAGGATAAACAACCACTGCTGGAACTGATTGAAGTCCCAGGAGCTGCGCCTCAACCACGCAGGGCAACGGGTCTTTATCACGTCGCCATCCTCTTTCCAACACGACCAGACCTCGGTCGCGAATTATTGCGTGTTGCGAGAGGGGGTTTGCAGGTTGGTCAGGGAGACCATCTTGTGAGTGAAGCGTTGTATATCTCAGATCCAGATGACAATGGTCTCGAACTCTATCGTGATCGTCCCCGGAGTGAATGGCATTGGACAAACGGGGCTGTCGAGATGGCCACCGATCCAGTCGATATCCGCGGCATGGTCGAGGAGGGCGAACGCGACGCAGAACCATGGGAAGTGATACCAGCGGGAACCCGCGTTGGTCATATACACCTGCAAGTAGGAGATATCAAAGAGGCCAAACAGTTCTATCACACCATCTTAGGTTTCGATGTCACCGCTGATTTATCAGAATACGGAGCGCTTTTTGTCAGCGCTGGTGGCTATCATCATCACATCGGTCTGAACACCTGGCATTCGCGCGGAGCGCAACCCACACCCGCGAACGCTGCCGGTTTGCAAACCTATGTGATCAGTATCCCTACACGTGAAGGACTGCAGGAAGTCAAAGAGCGCCTGGTTGCCTACCAGGTTCCCTTCGAAGAGCAGGAAAACCTCATTCGTGTTAACGATCCGTGGAACAATCAGATTCTTCTGATGGTTCAATCAATTAGCTCCAACTGAATGGGCGAGGTACGGATTGTCAATAAGAACAATCCGTACCTCGCTCAAGGCCTCAAGGGATGCTGTGCCAATTGTGGGGTACTGTGCAAGAATATTTTCTGCTTCTGCTTGTATGGGCTTGAAGCCGTCTTTGACCTTTGAGACTTGTTGAATTAGTCCTTCTATCTCTTCCATAAACGCTATTATAGCAGATAGGTATCAGTAATCATCAAGGTAATTTTTCCACAAGCCATAGATGACCATCCTCTATGATAAACTGGTAATATGAAGAAAGTGTTTTCCCCTTGCATTAGAGTGCTTCAGGAACCAGTTATGGACCGCATAAAAATAACCAAAGAGCAAGAGAGTGCTGACGATGCTGAAAAAGATCGATTGCGTGATGATTCGGGTTGAAGATGTGAAAGCGGCGATGGCCTACTACACAGATGTATTTGGTTTACAACCTGTTTGGTGGGATGAAAGTTCTGCGGGTCTTGTCTTCCCAGAATCAGATGCGGAGATTGTTGTGCACCGCAACCCGGATATTCCATCGAGCGTTGAGGTGCATTATCTTGTCGAGAATGTGATCTCTGCGGTACAAACTCTCGAAACAAAGGGATGCCGGATACTCGTCGATCCATTCGATATAGCAATTGGTAAGTGTGCTGTTATCGAAGATCCATTTGGCACGCGGCTATGCATTCTGGATATGACGAAAGGCGCTCGCAGGCTGGGACGTCAATAAGAGTATGAACAATCATCATTTCCTGTTCATTGGCTACAGAAGACTTGCCACCTGAAAGGCTTGTCTGGTACGCTAGAGGAAGATCGTCGTTCGTTTTTGCCAAAGAAGGTGATCATGGCGCTTGGCTTGACCGCAGCAATCGCTGGTTCAGGGAAAAAGTAAAGCAACCGTTGTCTCATTTCGTCAGAACCTTATGAACTTCCGCGCCGCTTGAGACGTGGTGAAACAACTGTAACGATCCCTGGTAAAAGAGTAGCACTGAGAATAATCGCTCCGCCAAGGAGCGTTGAAGCTGTTGGAATAGCTCCAAGTAGTACGATCCCGAAGATGATGCCCCAAACGGGTTCGAGGCTTGCCAACAGGCTGGCAGATTGAGCAGTGATATCACGCATACTTGCAATAAAGAGAGTATGAGCCAGTGCTGTACAGGCAACTCCAAGAATGAACAAAATGAGAAGATCATGAGGTGTCCAGAAGGAACCGGTCGCTGTAAAGAAGAAGACTGGTATGAGGACAATCGCGGCTATCCCGTCCTGATACAGGCTGATCATCAGACTGGAATAGGTGCGTCCAAGCCAGCGGTTGGTGACAGAAAGCAGTGCGAATGAGGCCCCTGAAAGCACGCCCCACATAACCCCAAGCGTCGTTTGATTCTGGAGCGTAAACGAGGGAACCAGCAGATAGATTCCTGGTAGAATGAGCAAGGCTGCCACAATCTGTACGCGACTGGGACGTTGATGCAGCAGAAGGGGTTCCAACAGGGCAGTAAAGAGTGGAAAGCTGGAGAAGGAGAGCAGCCCAATGGCAACATTCGAGACATTGATTGCTTGAAAGAAGGCAGTCCAATGCAGGGCGAGTAACACTCCTTGACCAAGCAGCAAGTAGCTATCGCGGGATCGCTTTGGGCGCAAGGGAATATGCCGGAACCAGCAGACCGCCAGAAGCACCAGTCCAGCAAAGAAAGAACGCCCAAAGACAATGAGTGGGGCAGGCAGGAGACTCAGCTTACCCAGAACACCCGCAATGCCAAACAAGAGGACTGCAACGTTAGCAAACACCAATCCTCGCAATTGCTTCGGTTGCTCGGGCATAAAAAATTCCTTTTCCTTGATAATCTATATTAAGAGAGGTTTGATGAGTCAAAGCTAGCCAAAGGCAACCGTTGTCTCATTTCCCATTTTGAGCATTAGCGTTGATAGAACAACCTGGGCCTTGACTGGGAAATCGAAGAAGCCGCTCTGCGAGCCACCAGGCAAGATTACTGGGATAAGCGAAACCAGTTTAGGCGAAATGGATTGTCCGTCTGGCAATACAAGATGCACAAGTAATGGATAATTAATCCCTATGGGAGCCTGGAGGCTGCTTTCGCTGTGCAACTGCATTTCGACACGCACGGTATATACACCTGCTGGCTTGTGGTCATCTGAAAAGGCCGATGCTTGTGAGACTCTGGTCACGGTAAAATGCACGTTGTTGAAGTCAAAGCTACGATTCACTGTCAATGTACTAATAAGGTTCGTTGCTGTCACGGTAGGTCCCACTGTGTCACCAACGACGATGGTTGAATCTCGTTCGTGAGGCAAGAAGAAGGCGATTACGACAAGGAGAGCTATAATGGCGATTGCTACCACTACCCGCGCTCTTCCAGACAAATGAATGCGTTTTTTCTTCTGAGGTTCTGACATGATCAGGTTTACTCCCGGTTTTTCTAACCAGGAGATATTATAACAAATCTTTTGTTTTGCCGCCTGTACTCCCAAATTGCCGAAAACACACGAAATTTGACAACACACTGGTTACATGGTAGAATACATTTGGGCCTTTTAGGAGGCCCGGAGCTACGATGAGTAGCTTCTAAAGCCGCCTGCAAGACCGTAAGGTGTTTGCAGGTCTTATTTTTAAATTAAGGCCTAAGGCCATGCAGCAAGAACGCGCTATTGTCCTCATTGATGGCAGTAACTTTTATTTCAAACTCCGTGATTTACAACTGTCCAAGCTCATTACATTCGATTTCTCACGCTTTGCCCAATTTCTTATAGGTGACAGAACACTTGTACAAGCAACCTACTATGTTGGTAGGCTGGAAACTGATGGGACAGAAAAAGCCGCGCGCATGCATGCTAACCAACAACGCTTATTTGCACATCTGAAGAAGCACCAGTTTACCTATTCACTTGGCTATCTGCTCAAATCTAATGGAGTCTTTCACGAAAAAGGCGTGGATGTCAATATTGCGGTTGATATGGTCGTTGCTGCTTATGAAAACTCGTGTGAAAGGATATATCTTGTATCTTCTGATACCGACCTTCTTCCCGCCATTAAAAAAGCACAAGAAAAAGAAAAAATTGTTGAATATGTTGGATTTTCTCATAATCTCAGTAAGGCTCTGGTTGGTCGTTGCAAAGAAAAACTAATACTTAATAGAGATGCCCTATTGCCCTTTATTCTAAAGTAGCCTACAACTAATTCACACAGCCCAAATTGCATCACGGTTGGGGCAGGAAATTCTGTGTGCCGAATGAGCCACCCAGAATATCTTTGGAGGATGCGCCCATCCAGCGATCCAGCACAGTAGCATAGACGGAGCGGAAGTCGAGCGTATATTTCAGGTTACCGTTCTGGTCCAGGTTGTTCAGGCTGGGGGGTTCACCATAGATGCCTCTGTTGACAGGATTGCCAAGCACGAATAAGGGTGCTGCTGTGCCGTGATCGGTACCCTGGCTGCCGTTCTCTTCGACCCGACGTCCAAATTCTGACCAGGTCATGATGACGATGTTATCGGCTTTGCCGTGGGCTGCGAGGTCGTTGTAAAAGGCCGAGAGACCATTGGCCAGCGTAAGCATGAGCGCATCGTGCGTCGCCTGCTGGTTGGCATGTGTGTCGAAACCACCGAGCGTGACGTAGCCGACACGCAGGCCCAGACCCTGCACAATAGCTTCCGCGAGTACTTTGAGGCCATCGGCAAATGGCCCTTTTGGATAGGTGACGGCGGGATGGTATGTCGCATCTGCCTGGCGTAACTGGCGCGATCCATCCTGAGCATTGAGAGCCGTAGTGTCCAGTAAGGCAGCATAGGGAGCAGTTCCTGGATATGAATTATAGAGCTTCATGAGCGCTTGCAGGCGCGCATTGCCGCCATCGGTATCGGCGGGATCGGGATAGATCCTGTATGACTGGACGCTCGCGACTGTCGGTACCTGTGTGCTGATCGATTGTAAGGCCTGCGCGGTCTGCACGCCAATGTCGAGAGATTTGAATGGATGGCCTTGCTGGTCAACCAATCCGGAGACGAGTTTACCGAGCCAGCCTTCACTGCCATTCCCACTCAGATCCAGTGTCTGCCAGATGTCCATCGCTTGAAAGTGCGAGAGGCTCTGGTTTGGATAGCCAACACCCTCCACGATTGCCAGGTGTCCAGCATCCCAGAGTTTTTTCAGTGGCTGTAGATTCGGATGCAATCCCAGGCGAGTATCCAGTGGCAATACTTTGGTGTCGGACAGTCCGAGGGTCGGACGCAATTTTAGATACAACGGATCGGTAAACGGCACAACGGTGTTGAGGCCATCGTTTCCGCCCGCCATTTGCACAACAATCAGCGTGCGGTCATTAGCCGACTGAGCAATGTGAGACCCATCCAATGCCTGCGCCCGTGCCGATGATACTCCACGACTGAAGATGGCTGGCATGACCATACCCGCCGATACAACTAACAACCCATCTTTTATCATCGCTCTGCGAGTCAGTTTCATTCTCTATGCTCCTTTGGCCTGGAGCCGCTTGCGGGTGCCAGGCCATGCTCCTTTAGTTAAGCTGGTATTCGGGTGATGCCATCATGAGATACAGCGTTCCACGCACGCGACCCAGCGGATAACTTGTGCTATTGGTAAGGGTTATAGGAGTACCGCGAGTACTTCCACCTTGAGTTGTGAAGTAGTCCAGGAGTTGTGTTCGCCGGTCACTGGCGAGTTCGCCATCCAACAAAAATGAGGAGAAGTGATCGACAAACTGCTCCGGCGAATTGAGCTGGTGTGCGTTCACAGCACCTTGCAGGTTAACGAGCGGTGTTGAACCGGCACGCGCTGTTGTGCCACGAGCTAGCAAAAGGTCTATGTAGTTCAGGCGCGTCATCCAGGTGCCGCTATTGAGCCAGAGGGCGCTTACTTCATCCCCAGGCCAACCCGCAACATTTGGTGGATCAAACAAGGTCTGCCCCATCAGGGTGGTGATCGCCGGTAATCCGGTACCATCGCCATTGATATTCATGGCGCGATATGCCCCAACCGTGAACTCTACAGGTGATTTGATACGACTGCGATAGGCCTTCGCCGACGAGAACTGCGGCGAGAGCAGCAGGGTGCGCATGACTTCGCCTATATTATGCCCACTCTGCACGTAGGTATCGACTAACGGCTTAAGGTCGTCAGTGCTGGGGTTTTCATAGGCAAAGAATGTAAAGAGCTTGCGACTGATGAACCAGGGCGTCGCGGGATGGTTGGCGAGGAGATGTATCACATCCTTGTAGTTAAGGTTGCCCGTATGCCCCAGGTACGTCTTCACCAGGTCATTGTGATCTTGCGGGTAATATTGTGAGGTTAATCCTTTGACATGCCAGCCTGTAAGTGCTGCCGCACCCTCGTAGACATCCGGTTGCGTGTAGTGGCCAAGACCCAACGTAAACAGTTCCATAAGTTCACGGGCATAATTTTCGTTTGGCGCATTCTTTCTGCTCTTTGTGAGATCGAGGTAAAAGAGCATGGCAGGGTCGCTCGTGATACCTAGCAGAATATTATCAAAAGTATCGAAAGCATGGTTGCGCAAAAATTGATTCTGAATAATCATGCGCATGTAGTTCCGCTTACCCCCGACCTTGTGGAAACTACTCGTCAGGACACCATGCCAGAAGAGCGCCATTTTCTCCAATAAGGGACGTTGCGTCCAGGCCATGCGTAACAGCCACCAACGTTGCTGATCGAGCGGCGCATTAAGGTTGATGTTCAGCGCATTAAGACGATTCTCCATGTCATTGTCTGATACCTGCTGGTAGTCGATGAGTCGATCAATCGCGCCATTGAACCCAAGGTTCCTATACGTCGCTAATTCGTCGGGTGATGCGCCAAAACCTGCGCGTCGCAACAGATGTCCGATTTGTGTGCTGCTCGCCATCGGCCCATGGGAGAAGTTTCCCAGCCCACCATTCTGTAACCACTTCGCCAAAGCAACCCCGCCGATGGCCGCAGCAGCCCCAGCTCCCCCTAACGCGGCCAGGCCCGCAACTGACACACCCATAAATTTGCGGCGAGATACAGTAGCAGGTGGTAGAGATGGTGCTGCTATTGCCTGTGAGGGGGCAACAGGTATCCCTTGAGCAAGTGGAATAGTAGGAGGCGCTGCCTGAGCAGGTGGAAATTCCTGCGTCTCTTCCATAACCATTAGTGGCTCTGTTGATTGTGGCTCTGTTGGTTCATCGTACATATTCATGTCTGTAGGCTCCATTATGCCTCAAAGATTATTTTGTTGTAGCTATTCTAGCAGAAATAAGTCAAGAAATCCTCAAGAAGAAATCAATGTTCCCTAAATATATCTGGGAGTACAGAGAGACATGGACAATCAGTATCATTGGTTCGATCCTGATGCCATGACACGATTGAATCCAGGAACGTGGAACCAATTGACGTTCACATTACCCTCCGCGGTTAGCGGCCAGTTACGTCAATTGGTATACAATTCAATAACCCTGGCATGGCGCCTGCGAACGCCAATGCGTTTATTGATGCGGTGAGCTGGAACAAAAGTGGTCATCACCCTGTATACCCCACCACGTCTGTACCGCCTTGAGCGATATTGTGATAATTGAAGTACATGGGGCGCTCGGCGACAATGGTGCCGCTGGTAGCCCAGACGGCAAGCGATACTTCATAGCCAGGCACTATGAGACTATTGATATTCAATGTGACACGTGTCTGCGGGCCAACAGTCACGACCTGCTGCGACATAATGCTATTTTTCATATAAAGCGTCACTGCTACAGTCTCACTGCTCGTATTGGGATTCTGCAACGTCAGAAACTCGTTAAAGCCAGATGCTGTATAGCCTTCGGCAAAACTGTAGATGACTTTTGCCGGGCCTGGCTCCCCCATGACATCAGTGCCACCTGGAATCGTACTATTATAGCGGAAGTACTCCTGGCGTTCAGCCACAATGGGTGCATCGGATGTCACCTCGGCTGATACCTGCGTGGTAGCCTGCGCAAATACGGTCGGGTCAGATGCAGCATTGACATCAAAGAACACCTGCGACTGTGGCGGAACCTGGACAGTCGTTGGATTGACGGCGCCATTGCTATATTCAAGGTTGATAGTGGCGTTGGCGGTCACGGCCGCATCGAAGTTTGCCAGCACCAGGTATTCATGGAAATTGATACCGGTGTAGCCCTCGGCAAAGAGCCAATCTTTACCTGGAGCTTGCGCGCCAACCACAGTTGCCGCTCCTGTAACAGGTCCGCTGATATTCGTGCGCGAGGTGGTGAAGTACATTGGACGTTCTACGACTACGGGCTGATCCGAATGCACGTACATGGCGCACTGCTGGTTGATGTTGATGCCGGTCTTCTGGGGATAGGTTGTACCGCGTTGCCCTGGCGGCACGACGATAGTATCGGTGGCAAGTGTTGAGCCGCCGGCAACATAGGTCACTGTAACGTGAGCTGTGGCCCCTCCCGGCGGATTGAGGATGGTGACAAAGCTGGAGTAGTTGCGCTGCGATGCGATGTCTGCAAAGTAGAAATCAGTGCCTGGCTTTGTCGCACCCAGAGCATCGGTCCCGCTATTGATGCCATGCCAGTTGAAATAGATCGGGCGTTCCGCGACGATACCAACTCTATTGATTGAAGTGACGATCATCGAAAGGGAGCGCCCCACTTTGCTGGTAAAGGGGATATGCACATCAGCATTGACACTGACGGTGTAGCGACTCTGTGGCGGGACATTATGCATGATAGCTGGCCCGGTGCCCCCTTCGAAGAGGTACTGTACCTTGACTTGCGCGGTCTGAACCGGATCGGGATTCTCCAGCGTGAGGTATTCCTCGAAATCATTACCGGCAGCATCACCACCGGCACGCCCTTCGGCAAAATACCAGGTGGTGCTGGTGGGCACGCTTTGATGAGGGGTTGACTGGCCAAGCACAACCAGGTTTTGTGAGAGATTATAGGCATCATAGGAACCCAGGCCCGTGGCAAGATCATACGCGCTGCCATCAGGATAGGTTCCATTGGTACCCACGTAATCGTTGTTATTGATATACCCCGAAACAGGCACAATATCGTGAAACGCGGCATTGTAGGAAGTTCCAGTTGCCCCGTGAGCTATGTCATAGAGACTTGGATTGAGAAAGCCAACCACGAAGCCATTCGCCTTAATCGATGCTTGATTGGCTAACGCTATCATTGCTGCCCACGCAGGCGCGGCTGCCGAGGTACCACCAAAAATCATCCAGCCATGATTCGCGCATCCTCCAACTGCGCAATAAATATCGTAACCTGTTTGAGGATCAGCATTCAAGGAAACATCAGGCACTTCGCGAAATCCTGTAGAGTAGGCATTTGCGACACCAGGGGCCTGCTGCCAGTAAGGCATGTGCCAGATCAGGCTAATACCTCCACCACTGGCTCCGTTGTGAATATTGCGGTCGTTCCAGACTTGTTCGAACTGATAGGTGCTATCAAAGTTGATATGCAGCGTCGTGCCACCTACACCCGTGACATAGGGCTGCGATGCTGGATCATCGACTGCCGGGGTCGCATTTGCGCCCGTTTGTGGATTGTAACACCCATCTGCTCCAAGATCACCACTTGCAGCAAGAATGGTCTGTCCCTGTGCCGCAGCCGCCTGGAAAAAGATATTCTCCTGCTGGATCTCGGCAGCCATGCTCGTTCCCTGTTCGCAGAAGACCCAACTGGTACTCACGACGGGAGTTACATCGCTGACAATACGCGCCCAGGCATCGTTATAGGCTGTTAGCGAGGTTGCTGAAGCTTCGTATACACGTAGGGTGGCCAGGTGGGGAGCAAGTCCCAGAATTACCTCCATGTCGAGTTCGACCTCCGCGGCATTCACGCCTGCCGCGCCACTGTACCCGTCGATGGGAATAGTTCTGATGAGTGTATTGGCGCCCCCGAAACACGCAGTATAGGCAGCAATATCGCCGGATGAGAAGCCATCAAGTTCGAGCAGCCCCACTGTTTGCCCTTCGCCCATTACGCCTGCCTTATAGAGTTTCGTAAAATCATAGGCTGAAGCAATCTGTGAAGGTGTGTAAGAGGTAGGAACCATGGCGGAGCCAGGTTGAGGGCAGGCGGTGGCGGCAGAGGTCGCCCCAACTCGCAAGGTCGCTTTTCCAGGAGCCAGGGGATTGCGATGATATTGTACGGTATTATCGAGCCCACTCACTTTAGCTACCAGTGGCGCGAGCTGAATCGGCAGCGAGGGAGGATTGGCATTGGCGAAAAATAGCTGGCCTGCCGGTGAATGGTAATTGTTGATCTGCACTTGAAAGGCTTGTTCCGCCTGTGCGACAGTGCCAACGGCATCAACGATGAGATGATTAGGGTAAGTGCCGGTGATTCTGAAACCCTGCGAACGAAGAAACGCGATGACGGCGGATTCACTTTGTGGCAACGGACCGTACATGGCGGCAAACGAAGCCGGGTTAAGGTAATGACGATACAAAGGAGAATGCGGATCGCTAATTTCCTTGAGATAACTGGCAAGACTGGCCGTATTGCGCAGATTGAGACCAATAGCTACTGAGATAGTTTGATTGACTGGAGTATTGGATAAGAGTTTACTACAATTCTCGGATGCATTGATCTAACTCGCATACAAAGCCTCTCTAAAAAACTTCACTAAATTTGAGCTATATTCGGGACCATGGTAACCAAACTGGGCCAGGTCGGAACCGATTGATCAAACCGGGATAACCGGAACCGGGTGACCGAACCGGGCGACCGCGAGGGTCGCCCCTACATGTATCGAACGTCAGCCAGCGCGTTTTCCGTGGATATGTGCATGATGAACCGGGCGACCGCGCATGGGCTAAGTCCGAACCGGGCGACCGCGAGGGTCGCCCCTACATGTATCGAACGTCAGCCAGCGCGTTTTCCGTGGATATGTGCATGAAAGTGGGTTTATTGCGAGGGAATTACAGGGCGAGAGCATGAATTTTGAGGGTAAGACCGCGGATTTTCAGGGTAACAGCGCAAATTTTCAGGGCTATACAACGGCTTCGCAGGCTCATTCAGTGACGATTGGGTGAGGAGGATATATTTGTATTTTGAGGGTCTAGTACTTTTAGGTGGAGGGATTACATCAGAACGACTCCAAAAACCCCCGGACCGCTTGTACAAATGCTTCTGGCTGCTCCAGATTGGATAGATGCCCTGCATGTTGAATCACGACGAGTTGTGCATCTCGAATTTGTGAAGCATATTCCTGTGCTACACTCGGAGGAGTCAACGTATCCTGCTCGCCCACGATAACGAGTGCTGGGCAGGCGATACCCGCCAGTAGCTCGGTGGAATCGGCTCGCTGCGCCATGCCTCGCGAGGCGGCTGCGATACCTTGAACTGTTGCGGCTTCGATCATTTGCCGCACACGCATTTCAACCTCGGGATGATGCTGGCGCGTATACTCGGAAAGTAGACGTGGCACCTGGAGATCAGCGATTGACCCTGTTCCTTGCGTCTCGGCGAGCCGTGCGACATTTTCACGGTTAGCTTGTGCTTCTGGAGCATCTGCTCCCGGTCGAGTGTCAGCCAGGATTAAACCGGATATGCGCTGCGGGTATTTACGCAAGAACGCGAACGCTGCATAGCCTCCCATTGAGAGGCCGCACAGCACTGCTTGTTGAATACCCAATAAGTCCATCAGCCCGGCCATGTCATCGGCAAACAGTTCCATGGTAGATACCGGGGTGGTGATCTCGCTTTCACCAAAGCCGCGCCAGTCGAGAGCTACAAGGCGATAGCGCTCATCTCCAAGGAGCGCCATCAGTTCTCCCTGCCACATATGGCGATTCAGTGGAAAGGCGTGTAGAAATAGGATTGGTATCCCTATGCCATGATCGTCATATGCCAGGTAGGTGTTGTTGACTGGTACTTTCATAATAACCTCAATGTCTATTTATGAGTATACAGGTTCTTGACCGTACAGCAAGGCGACCGCCCCACTCCAAGCGACCGCCCCACCCCGAGGGGCGACCGCAAGGGTACGCCCCTACTATACTACGAAGAAACCGCTTGCCTGGCCCGTGTATAGTAGGGGCGTACCCTTGCGGTCGCCCTGCGCGGGTCGTCTCACATGCTTGCCCTACTCACTCTGCGCTGCTCACCGCTCCATCGGCCTGCTCGTGGGCGTGGTAGGAACTGCGCACGAAAGGGCCGGATTCGACGTGGCGGAAACCCATCTTTTTGCCCTCGGCTTTGAGGGCGGCAAATTCTTCCAGCGGGATGTAGCGCTGGATTGGCAGGTGCTGGAATGATGGACGCAGGTATTGCCCAATAGTGAGAATATCGACATCGTGCGCGCGCATGTCGTTCATGACTTCGATGATTTCATCCCAGGTCTCACCAAGGCCCAGCATAAAGCCGGATTTAGTAGGCGCGGCGGGATTCATCTCCTTGGCCCATTTTAATACCTGCAAAGAGCGTTTGTAGATTGCCTGCGGGCGCACGCGCTTATAGAGCCTGGGAACGGTCTCGACGTTGTGGTTGAAGATATCGGGCTTCGCATCGATCACCACTTGCAATGCCTCGTACACCCCTTTGAAGTCGGGTGTCAATACTTCGACTTTGCAATCGGGGTTCAATCGGCGGATCCAGCGGATGGTTGCTGCGAAAATGGCGGCGCCACCATCTTTTAATTCATCGCGATTCACCGAGGTAACGACGGCATGGCGCAAGCCCATCTGCTGTACCGCCTCGGCGACGCGTTTTGGCTCCTCCCAATCAAGTCCGATCGGGCGACCTGTTTCCACGGCACAAAAGCCACAACTGCGCGTGCAGACGCGCCCCAAGATCATGAACGTGGCTGTTTTATATCCCCAGCATTCGCCAATATTGGGGCAGCGCGCCTCCTCGCAGACTGTGTGCAAAGCTTTGCTTCGCATCAGTTGCTTCAGATTTTCGTAGTTTTCTCCCTTTGGGGGGCGTACCCTGAGCCATTCAGGACGGCGCTCTGGAATCATGGTTGCCATATTTGTTTTCCTTTTTAGTATACGTCGATCTCGCGTCCGTAGGACTGCAATTTGGTGCGCACGGCCTGCAAGAAGCCACCGGCTCCGGCGCCATCCAGGACACGATGGTCGAATGAGAGGCAGAGGTACATCATGGAGCGCACGGCGATTGCGTCATCCTCGATTACCACCGGCCGTTTGACTACCGCATCCATGCTTAGAATACCGGCGTGCGGCTGATTGATAATCGGCACTGAGATAATTGTACCAAATGTGCCTGGGTTATTTACTACGAAGGTGCTACCCTGTAAATCCTGTACCGTCAGCTTATTGGCGCGGGCACGCTGGGCGATAGCGGAAATTTGCTTCGCCAGGCCAGCAATCGTGTATTGATCGGTGTCATAGAGCGTTGGGACGACAAGACCTGCATCTGTGGCGACGGCCATGCCAAGATTGATGCGCTTCTTCACAATGATTGTGTTGTCTTCCGTCCAGCTTGAATTGATCAAGGGGAATTTGCGAATGCCTTCACACACGGCCTTCATGACAAATGGCACGTAGCTGATACTGTAACCCTCGCGCTTCTTGAAGTCTTCTTTGTTTTTCTCCAGCCATTTGGCGATGTTGGTCATA
>WNGJ01002600.1_pt1 | contig 21936 bp, 8 predicted proteins | sample 5400611 | NCBI WGS metagenome assembly WNGJ01 (sample SAMN13153375, study PRJNA577476) | soil metagenome | isolation source: 40 cm soil or saprolite under Garry oak tree replicate 1 | place: USA:California | collected 2016-06-15
CCTTTCGTCACCAACATCGACTACAACGCCAAGGGCCAGCGCGTGCTTATCGAGTACGGCAACAATGCGGTGACTAACTACATCTACGATCCAGCCACCTTCCGCATGATCCACCTGACCACGACGCGTAAGGGCTTTTCATCCGACTCGGCAGTGGTGCAAGACCTCTCCTATACGTACGATCCTGTTGGCAACATCACCCACATCCAGGACGATGCCGACATCCACAACGTTATCTACTTCCGTAACAAACGCGTAGAACCCAGCAACGACTACACCTACGACGCCATCTATCGGCTGATCCGAGCAAGCGGACGCGAACACCTGGGGCAAAATGGAGCGGGACAGCCCTTGACGCCGACACCGACCTCCTACACCGACTTCCCTCGCCTCGGCTTGTCGCAGCCGGGCGACGGCAACGCGATGGGGACCTATAGTGAGCAATACCAGTACGACGCTGTCGGCAACTTCCTACAGTTCATCCATCGAGGTACCGACTCCGCCAACCCCGGCTGGACGAGAGCCTATACCTACAACGAAGTGAGCCTCCTCGATCCTGGCAAGACAAGTAACCGCCTCACCCGCACTACCACGAATCCGGGCGGGATGCAGCCCCAGAACGAGGATTACTCGTACGACCGCCACGGCAACATGACTCGCATGCCGCAACTGCAGGTCATGCAATGGGATTTCAAAGATCAGTTGAGCGTAACACAACGTCAAGCTGTAAATGCAGACGATTCAGATGGGGTCCAGCATCAAGGGGAGCGAACCTACTATGTGTACGACGCGGCAGGCCAGCGTGTGCGCAAGGTCACAGAACGACAGAATGGCACGCGCATGAAGGAGCGCTTCTACCTCGGCACCTTCGAACTCTATCGGGAATACAATGGGAACGGTGCCAATGTCAGGTTGGAGCGCGAGACGCTCCATGCCATGGATGACAAGCAGCGCATCGCCCTTGTCGAGACACGCACTCAGGGCAGCGACAGATCTGCAGCGCAGTTGATTCGCTACCAGTTCTCCAACCATCTCGGCTCGGCATCGCTGGAGATGGAAAACCAGGCGCAGGTTATCTCCTACGAGGAGTACTACCCCTACGGCAGCACATCATACCAAGCTGTGCGCAGCCAGACGGAGACTCCCAAACGCTACCGCTATACAGGGAAAGAACGCGATGAGGAAAATGGGCTGTACTATCACGGGGCGAGGTATTATGCGTGCTGGTTGGGTAGGTGGATGAGTTATGATCCGGAAGGGTTGGGAGATGGAATAAACCTATTTTCTTATGTTGCAGGCAACCCGTTGCGTTTTATAGATCCGACTGGTCAACAGACAGCTCCCGATCCATTCACCACATACTTGCAGTGGCATACTGTCTCTGGTAAAGGGGAATATGGCAAAAACCTGAAAGAATATGCGAGATGGTACGAGGGAAAATTTGGCCCGACCCCTGATGTTGATCGAATCAATCGAGTTATTTCTCGAAGTAATTTCACTGCTAATCGATCACCGAGCATTGGAGCTCCTACCGGAAGGTCCATACCATATAGGGTAATTGAAGCTGAGCGAGCAGCGCAGTATGAGGCAGGTGAGCTAATAAGGCATTCGTTTATAGGAGGAGCACGTTACACCATTGGCAGAGAACTTTATGGTGAATCCGTTCAAGAGGCGCTGTATAGTGGTGAAATGACCGCTGGAAGTTTAGGAGGCTTTGCTCAAGCCATGGCTGGTACTTTTGCAGCACAGCAATATAATGAAACTCTCTCACAAAGTTCCACATCAGAAGAGACAAGAGCCGCACTTTCAGCACCGAAGGAACCGAGAGTCACTAGTACGCCACCACCTGTACCTGAGGTTAGATCAGAGAGAGGCTGGATCACGCTGGACCCAATACCTGCATTATCACAGTCTGGAGCTCCAAAATTGCTTCCTCCCGCAGGGCGCACGACTCTAACTGCAGAACAAGTAGCGAATTATAGGGGGACAGGTAACCAGCGCGGTAGTATTGGGGAACAGCACTCAGCTGAAGCACACAGGGGCAGGCGAGAAGTAGTGGCGACCACAGGCATAGGCGCACGCAGGCATGATGTTGCCGCTGAAACTGGTTACGATGTGGAATTTCGAACGGAAGTAAAGAATTATCTTAAGCCTGTCCCCCTAACATCAAGGCTTTATGAAGAGATCGTAAAGGAGGTGCTTTGGAGGGCTGAGGGAAGACTAGCTGGTAAAGACATGCTCGTTCAATGGGAGTTTAAAGGAGCCCCCCCTAGTAAAGAGTTGGAGAATGCTTTAATATTTTGGGGAATTCCCTTCGTGCAACGCGTCACTAGGTGATGGCAGCATAGTCGAGTGAACTGTAGTCCCCATAGTTTAGGATGAAGTACAAACCCCGACCTCTCATAGTAGCGGAGTTATGCTGGGTTTCTTCGTCAACCCGAGCTGCGATTGGAAGGTGGTATGAACGCGTTATTGGAGAACTTAGTGAAAAGAAGCTAGCAAAGTATGCTATTTTGCAGGGAAATTTCGATTTCATGCTTACATTAGAGCGGGCATCTGAGCAAATGTTCGACATGAAGTTTGAGAGACTTCCTTTTATCAGACATAGAAAGAGTAAATAAACATGATCCTAAAGGGAGCAATCTAAAAATCAAAATCACCGGCGACGTGCATCAGTTGTATAACGATCCCATGCAGTTTGCCTTGGCAGTGTCTGGATGCTGAGGGGCAGCGTCCTGTTTGGACAAGAGAGGTGATGGCCCATTTCTAGACCAAATAGCTCACAGAAAATCAAATTAAGCAAGCAGTGTCAGGGCTTGGAATAGCCTTGGCAAATAGAAGGCATCACATGAATCTCGGGTGAGGTAAACTTGATTTGAGCCAAGGTATCTGGAAGTAGATCGACAAAAGTATTCTCACCGACAATCTCTAAACTCTGATATAGGATTACCAGAGTAGTGGCATTTGACAAGACCTTTAGAACAGTCAGGAGCTCGATAAACTCTAGCGAAGACGAACTTGGCCGAGAAGTGAATCTAGCGAATTCCGGACAGGTGTCCTAATTCGCTTTGAGTTGGTTGATGTTCTACTTAACCCAAAAAGGAGACGAAAATGGCTACTACTGTGAATCGAGCTGGTTTCTGGGACGATACTGTGTGGGGATCCATTGACGACGGCGTCAAAAATGCTGTCGGAGCAATCTGCGTGGTACAAAATGTCTTCCCGATTGACGCCCTTTTAGGGAAGGAGCATTTTGAAGAAAGGATGGTGAAGAACTCAACTACATAACGAACAGATTTGAACAAGAATGCATAGCGAAAGGAAAGGAACCCCATGGATTCATGCGAGATTAACTGGCCGGATACTGTGTGGAAAGATATCAACGACGGCGTGGTAACGGAAGTAAAGAAGGTTCGAGTAGCGCAAAAGGTTTTTTCGACCACGATCTTTGATAACTATCCAGTGCAAATACCGAATGAGATCATTAACTTCACTGATCTGAGCATCAAGGAAGGTGAGACCAAACCATTTGTAGATATATACGTCGAATTTACATTGACCAGTCCGCAGGTGAAGCAGGAAACAGATCAGAAGATCTGCCATAAACTGGCAATAATGGCCGCCAAGGTCGTTGCATTGGCTGAAGATGCTTACTTTTTTCAGAAAAGCGATAGGGGACCAAGGAACGGACTGCTTGCTGAGGCGAATCCACCCGATGCGAATGACGATGATGCCAACAAGGTGTCCAAGCCGATTCCCGTTCCCAGGTCAAAAGATCTGGCAATCTGGGGCGAGAACACATTCAAAGCTGTGACAGATGGAATTACGAAATTAGTAGCGAAGGGACAGGCTCCAAACTACGCGCTGTTTCTCCCAACACAGGTGTACGCAGATACCTTTGTCCCTCCAAGCCCGGCGAGCCTGGTCACCACTGCTGATAGAATTACGCCCCTGGTGGAGGGAGGGTTTTACAGTAGCGGCGTTTTGCCTGAAAATGAGGGGTTACTGGTTGCTCTTGGCGGAGAACCAACGAAACTCTATGTAGGGCAGGAAGCTTCCACCGATTGTGTACGCAAAGAGGGCGTGAAGTACCACTTTCAGGTAATCGAACGCGTACAGTACGTTGTGCGCGATCCAAGATCGTTGGTTCTGTTGAAATTTGAATTTGATGGGGTTAAATAAGCGCGTAGTGGCCGTCGTTCGCAATCTCACAGCGCTGGTGCTGGTGAACATGAGAAATAGCTGGAGGTCTTAATTATGGAACTCTCTCGACTAAGGGTCGGCGACTCTGGTGATATAGTTGCTCGGCTGCATGAAGTGCTGGCTCTTCAAGGTGTGGAGGTTTCACCTGAGGAACGAAAGCGAAGATTCTTCGGCCCCTCAACTCGGGAGGCAGTGAGAGAGTTCCAGAGAACTCACTACATCACTCCGAGCGGAGAGGTCGATGCGCACACTGCGAACGCGATGAATGCGGCCATCACAGCGCTCAACCCGCAAAAGCCGCAGTTCACCGTCTCGACGCCCAACGCTGCGGGCGCATCACAGTTAGCGAGAGTTGCCGCTCCCCTTACACCAGAAATGGTGAAGCCGGGGGAACCAATCCTGCACGGTATCCAGGGAAAGCCGGGCAAGCCCATTGACAATCAGCCTGTCTCAGCCGTCACCCAGCCTCCAGTAACTAATCCACGTTCAGGCTCCACGCGATTAAACAGTGCCATGCTGGGCAAAAGCGTGCTAGATCACCTCAACAGCGATGCCGATAACAAAGCTTTTATGGAGGAAACGTTGAATGCTGCATTGAAAAGCAGGCTCTCCAACGCGTTTGCAGACAGCGGAGCCAGTTCATTGGTTAAGGTGGTCCAGGCAATGGGTCCGGTAGATATTGCGGCCAACAAAGATGTCTCCGTGCGAACGTTCGTGGCGAAACAAGTTCAGAGCAAGGTTCGGCGTAATGCGATCTTGAAAAAGGCTATTGATCCTGAAGTGGAGATACTCTCGGATAAGACCACAATAGGCGACCTACTTGGGCTAAACAAACCAATCAAAGATCATCGCCTATTCCAGAATGAAGTGCAAAAGATTGCACTTGGCTCTCTGCTGGCTATCTCTCCTGCAATAACCAACACCCAACTACAAGAGAGGTTCATTAGCCTCTACACTGGGCACGATGGACCCATTGAGGACTTCTGGAGCAAGTTGCGTGAGCAGCCAGAATTCAAAGCGCCGGGAACCGTTGAGAATCTTCAGTTCATTCTTCAATTCGGTGCGCTGACCCAATACAACCTTCCACTGGTCCAGGCCTTGCAAGGGCTTCGCCAACAGGGAACCCTGCAATCTGTTCGTGACCTGACTAGGCTGGATGCCAATGCCTGGGCGAACCTGATCAACACCCAGGGCAATAGTATTAGCATTCCTTCGTTTATTCCTGGAGCGACGCGGGAGGAGCAAGTCGTAAATTATGTCGGAATTATTATAGATAGCCTCAAGAGGGCCTTCCCCACCTCTTATGTTGCTCAAGGAGTGGCAAGGCAGCCAGAGATAGATCTCAAGCTGGTCAAAAGCATTGTGGCGCAGAATCCTTCGATGAATCTATTCAGTGCCCTTCCCGACAGCCTCAAAATGGTAGGAATCAGTGCGGCAGATCAAGAAAAGGCGAAAGCTTCACTGGAGGCTCTGCGCCGGGAAGTCAGGATGTTTCCCGGACTGGACTACACAACCTTGCTGAGTACCGATAGCACTTCCGCCTTCCAAAGCCCTTTACGGCAAGCAACCTCGCAGTTCTTTGCGAACGCCCCGGATTTTGATTTTCGCGATACACATATCGATACATACCTCGCTCAGAATGCGGCAACAGCCCTTAAAGGGATTGATGATCAGTACAAAGATGCCGTCCCAACCCAACTCAAGCTCATGCAACGTCTCTTGCAGATATCGCCCAGATATGAGTCCATGAGTGCCCTACTAGGTGAGGGTATACACTCCGCCCACAGGATTACCCACATCCCTCAGGCCAGCTTTGTACGGCGCTTTCAGGACAAGCTGGGAGGTGAAGCGCAGGCTACTGCTATCTACGCCAAAGCTGACTCAATTACCGCCATGACCACCACCCTCTACAGCCAATATGCCCGCGTCTTTAATAACGTCAGTCCTCAGGCATTCGGCAACCTCGAGGATATCTTTTCTGCTATCCCGAACTATACCGAACTCTTTGGCTCGTTAGATCTTTGCGACTGCGAACATTGCCACTCGGTCTATAGTCCCGCCGCCTACCTCGTCGATCTATTGCAGTTCCTCTACAATGCTGCCCCCAATGACAATAACGAGACGCCCCTGGATGTACTCACGAGGAGAAGAGCCGACTTGAAGTACATCAGGCTCAATTGCGTGAACACCGAGACCCCCATACCTTATATCGACCTGGTCAACGAGATTATGGAAAGCTATGTCGTCTTCCATAATGCGCTACCCAACGTACCTGGCACGGCGCTCCCCAACCCAAAGGACACCTCGCCAAACGCTACTGCTGAAGAGTTGAGTGTGAACCCGGAAAATACTGATGTCGATGCCTACAAGCCGCTACAAGACGCGGTCTTTCCCCAAATTCTCCCGTTCAGTCGTTCTCTGGAGGTCGTCCGTGCCTACCTGGAGTATTTGGGTAGCAGCCGCTATCAAGTAATGAATACCTTTAAAAATAACGGCGTTCCGCTTGATCGTGCAATCGATAGCGAGTATCTGAAAATCTCCGCCGAAGAATACAAGATTTTTACTGGTAAGGATTTCAAGGGTACCGATGTCTCCGCAGCCCATTCATTATGGGAATTTTATGGATACAGTTCAAGTACAGTGGATTGTGTCAATGCCGTTGACAATTCGATATCCTCCCGACCATGGGAATATTGTCTCGCCCAGGTTCCTGAGTTTCTCCGGCAGTCTGGCATTGATTATCTTGACCTCATAGAACTGCTGAAAACCCGATTTCTGAATCCACATCTGTCCATGGACCCGGGCAAGGCACTAACACTGGTGGCACCCGCTGACGGGGACTGCGACTTGAGCAAGACGATGATCAGCAATCTGAATGACGGAGACCTCAAGAAGATACATCGCTTCATCCGCCTCTGGAGAAAGTTGGGTTGGCAAATTCGAGATCTTGATAGAGTGTTAACGGCATTGGGTACCGGAGATATTGACGTCAGCTTCTTGCAGAAGCTGGCCAGGGTCAGGCAACTACAGACGGATTTGAACCTGCCCCTTGTCCAGCTACTAAGTTTTTGGACGAACATTGACACGGATGGAGACGATTCGCTCTATAACAAGCTATTTCAAAATAAAGCCGTGCTCAACCCAGTAGACCCCGACTTTACACTTAGCTCCGATGGCTCAGGTTTACTTAACACTGGCAAAAAAATTTCAAGCCACATGCCTACCATCCTGGGTGCTTTGCGCATTAGTGCTGCTCAATTGTCAGCTTTGACGACCAACGTCGTGACAGATGACGCTCTCAACCTGGAAAACCTTTCTATGCTCTACCGCCATACAGTCTTGGCGAGGGCCTTAAATCTCTCCATCGCAGATCTACTCTCACTCAAAACGTTGATCGGGATCAATCCTTTTACTGACACCCCTCCAAGGCCGGCAGGCTCACCCACTACGGCCACCCAGTTCCTGGAGAATGTCCGCAAGGTGCACCAATCGTCCTTCTCTGTTGCGCAACTCGACTACCTCTACCGGCATCTCTACGATCCAAAAAGGGGTATAGCACCGATGCAGAGAAATGTCGATCAGCTGCTACAGAATCTGCAAACTGGCCTAAACAAGATCGCTGGTGATACTGCCCTGATGCCTGATCCTTCAGGCGATATCCTACGGCAGAAACTTGCCATTGCCCTCGACAGCAGCCTGGTCAATACAGCGATAGCGCTGATTGACGGCAGTGCTGTCTATATCACATCTCTCGATAATAAGCCTACCGTCACGTTCCCTGACTCAATGAAAGATAAGATTTCGTACGACGATAAGAACAAGAAGCTGAGGTATACAGGTAACATGATAGCGACCGACGAGACGTCGCTATTGACGTTGCCAGGAGGTGACGGAAACTATAAGAATGCCATAAGTGATCTCTTCCAACAGCCAAGATACTTTCTCACGAAGAACGCTGCTGCATTCTTGAACCCTACAGAGGCTATAAAGCATTTGATAGAAGATGAGCCATTACAGGCAGGTGGAAAGCCACCGACTAAAGAAGAAAAAATCACCTATGTGTTGACGCCCTTGATGGCCTACCTGCGCGTCTCCCTTAGCCAAAATCTCATTAAGCAGAAACTGAGTGAGACTCTCAAGCTCGATACGGCTATGATCGACCTCCTATTGGGGTCAGTACTCCCTCCTGTAGCTCCGCTTGTCCTGAAGTCGCTCACAAATCCCTCAAAATACGCCATGGCAGACTTTCTCGCATTGCTCGATGATGGACTTTCAGTTACCTACTTTGCCAACAAAAACCTGGACCCCACTACTGGAACCTCTGTAACTCGCATTGATCCAATCAATTTCAATTGGGATACTCGTTCGCCTGATCCTGCCATCTCAGGAAGCATCTTCAGCGCTCGCTGGACAGGCAGGATACTGGCGCAATACAGCGAGACCTATACCTTCACGACGCATACCAACAATGGCGTGCAGTTGTGGGTGGACAACCAGTTACTCATCAGTGATTGGAAAGATCAACCAGCTACTGATCATAGCGCGACTATTGCACTGAAGGCAGGCCAACTTTACGACATAAGAATGGAGTATTACAACGACTCTGCCGGTGCTGTTGCTGAACTTTGGTGGAGTAGTCCTTCCACTTCCAAAATGATCATTCCGCAAACACAGTTCTTTCCAAGCAGTACCTTCGCTGCGTTCGCCTTGTTGCACAAAGTTGCTCTGCTGGTCAACTCCTTCAAGATGACGGTTCAAGAGGTCACGTACCTCTCCGTACATGGAACCGATATCCCGGGCTTTGATTTCAATGCATTGCCCCTTAATTCCTCCGGCTTTTCAGTCGCTCTTTTCGCACAGTGGGAACAACTCTATGACCTCTTCACCCTGCGGGATAATCTCCCCGGTGGCGAGGTTGGGTTAATCGATGTGTTTGAGGCGGCATCCCTCGACGAAATGAAGAAAAAGCTCTCTGCTGCTACAAGTTGGGATCCTGTAGTGATCGATGCCCTGACCGGTTCCGGGGGGTTCAATCTCACTACTATTGATCAGTTTAAAAAGATAGAGATGCTGATACAATTACGTGCCTGCATAGTCCTCAGCAGGCGCCTGGGAGTGTCGGTGGCGCAACTCTTCTCCTGGGCAATACACGAGCCAGATGCACCGCAGGCACTGGAGGTCAAGAATACGGTCAAAGCCAAATTCGATGACGAGCAGTGGCTCACTGTCGGCAAAACCCTCAACGACAAGTTGCGCGATAGCCAGAAAGCAGCGTTGATCGCCTACATATTGCAAATGCCAGACATAAAGAAAGCGGGGATTACCGACTCAAGCCGGCTCTACGAGTACTTTTTGATCGATGTAGATATGACTTCCTGCATGATGACATCGCGCATTAAACAGGCCATCTCATCCGTTCAACTCTTTGTCCAGCGCTGTTTGTTGAACGAAGAGACAAACGTTGATGTGTCCTTGATTGATATTGATCTATGGAACTGGATGAAGCACTATCGGGTGTGGGAAGCCAACCGCAAGGTCTTTCTCTACCCGGAAAACTGGATCGAACCTGAGTTGCGGGACGACAAAAGCCCCTTCTTTAAGGAACTTGAAGCTGAGCTACTCCAGAGGGATATCACTTCAGATAACGTGGAGCAGGCCTTACTGAATTACTTGGAAAAGCTAGACGAGGTTTCCCGGCTAGAGATATGCGGTATGTATTGGGAATGCGAGCCTCTTACGGACACGAACATCCTCCACGTCTTCGGCCGCACCTTTACTATTCCCCACGTCTACTATTACCGCCAACTCGTCAAGGCGACCACCTGGACAGCTTGGGAGAAAGTGAATGTGAATATCGAGGGTGACCACCTCATCCCGATCATTTGGAACAGACGCCTCCACATTTTCTGGCCTATCTTTACCGAGAAATCTGACGATCAAAAAATTGCGCCACCAAGTTTGACCAAGCAGGGTGATAGCCAAGTTCTAACAACAGATACATCGGCACCCAGGAAACATTGGGAGATCAAGATAGCCTGGAGCGAGTACAAACAGAACAAATGGTCACCGAAACAAGTCTCTTCTGATACGGAGGTAATGAAGGTTCCAGAACCAGAGAAGTATTATTTGTCTGATCGCAAGCAATTCTTCGTCTTTAAGGCACTCATTGACCAGTGGAATGGCAATCTAGTAATACGCGCCTATCTCTATAATAAGTACGTCCATCCCCAAGGTTTTTACATAGTTGGAGAGTTTCACCTGACAGGTTGCCGCGGCAGAGTTGATATCATTCCCTTCGATTGCGTCAATGTCGTGGAGTATGACTTAGTCACGCCGAAGAACTGTGAAGTTTCCAACATGACCTTTCAGGATACATTTGTCAAAGGTCGGGCTAATCCTCTCACTCTCGTCACAGGCAATTTTGGTAACGACCAGTTCGTGTTGAAGAATACACAGACAGATTTCCTAACTCTGGATTTGACACCGTCCTCCTATAACCTGCTCTATCCGCACCAGTTCCTCCAATTCGCTGCACAAGCACCGTTTTTCTTTCAAGATAGCCAGCGCACTTACTTCGTAACCCCAGAGTGGGACAAACCCGTGCCAATTTTCATCACAAGGCTCGACAAAAATCTCCTTGCTGATCTTTCGCCTATACCCGCTAGAGGTGAACCTGCCATTTTCGATAGAGGTACTTCGACGACAGGTGTTGAGATGAGAGTGGCAGCTAGCGCCACCAGAGAGCATGCCTTAGTAGACTCTAGGGCTCAGATGACCATGACCGGGGCACCAAAGGCGGCAACTGGTGCCACCAGAGAACTGACCATAGTAGACTCTACGACACAAGCGACGATGTCTGAGGCACTGCAAGCCGTCACTATAGCTCCTTCCTCGCTTGAAGCCTGTATGGCTGAGACCCAGACACCTTCCTGTGACGCGTGGGGAAGGTCTCAGTCCGATATGGTTGTAACCAAGTTGAAATTTGCCACACACTATCATCCTTATGTTTGCACCTTTATCAAAGCTTTGAACCGTTATGGCATTCCCGGATTGCTGAATCTCTTCATCCAAGAGTATGGCATTACAGGTGACACTTTGGACTTCACTAGCAAATACTACCCGGACCCAACGGATGTGGATACCGATTATCCGAAGCAGAACGTTGATTTCAGTCCTGGCGGCGCTTACTCACTGTATAACTGGGAATTGTTTTTCCATATCCCTCTCCTCATCGCTACTAAGCTCAGTAAGAATCAGCGATTTGAGGAAGCACAGCATTGGTTCCATTACATTTTTAACCCGACCGACAGTTCTCTAGATGCCTGGCCAAAACGCCTTTGGAGGTTCTTTCCATTCTACAATAATACGGATAAGGATAAGATTCTGGATCTCCTCGCCCTGCTGGATTACAAGGGCGATGACCCGATCAAGTCGAAACGCAAGTGTGAGATGATCAAGCAGGTGCTAGACTGGCAACACCATCCATTCGATCCCCACCGCATCGCCAGGTTACGCATAATCGCCTACCAGAAGACTGTCTTTATGAAGTACATTGACAACTTGATTGCCTGGGGCGATCAATTGTTCCGCCAGGATACTATTGAGACTATCAATGAAGCAACTCAGCTCTATATCCTGGCCTATGAACTACTCGGACCGCGTCCAGAGAATATCCCTCCTACAGGGACTGTGAAAGAAAAAACGTACACTGACTTGCAGTATCTCCTTGACAAGTTTTCCAATGCCCTGGTGAATCTGGAGAACCACTTTCCTTTCAGTACTATGCCATCGTCAACAGGTATTGGCAGTCCGGGTGCTAGTGGCGGTCAGGGTTTGGGGACCACGTTCTACTTCTGCATTCCCAAAAACGACAAATTGCTGGGATACTGGGATGTCGTGGCCGATCGACTGTTCAAGATCCGGCATTGTATGAATATTGAGGGAGTGGTGCGACAATTACCGTTGTTCGAACCTCCGATTGACCCGGCACTCCTGGTACAAGCCACTGCCATGGGCATAGATCTGAACAGTGCCCTGAACGATATCAACGCTGCAACACCCTTCTATCGCTTCACCTACATACTTCAAAAGGCCCTGGAACTCTGCGCCGAAGTAAGAGGGCTGGGTGCAGCCCTGCTTTCAGCCCTCGAAAAGAAGGACGCAGAAGCTCTGGCCGCCATCCGTGCCAACCAGGAGACCACCATACTCAAGGCGGTGAGGTTGGTGAAGGAACAACAGGTTGTAGAAGCCCAGGCGAACCTTGACGGTGTAAACAAAACGAGGGAGGTAACGAACATTCGCTTTACCTTCTATCACACTATTGAAGCCAGAAGTCCTTTTGAGATAGGACAGATTGCTGAATTGACGCAGGCACAAATTTTCCAGGAGATAAGCCAACAACATGAACTGGGAGCCTCAATTGCCCACTTAATACCGAACTTCGATCTTGGTCTTTCTGGATTTGGAGGTTCTCCGTTGGCTACGGCCAGTTTTGGGGGCGCTAATGTTGCAGGTGCGTTGGAAGCCGTCGGTAGGCAGTTTGGCTCCATCTCCTCCATGCATACCTTTTTCGCAAACATGGCTTCTATCCTGGGAGGATGGGACCGCAGAGCGCAAGAATGGAGCCTTCAGGAAAACCTGGCAGCTAAAGAACTGGAGCAGATCGACAAGCAGATCACTGCTGCCAACGTCAGAATTGCTATCGCACAACTGGAACTGGACAACCACGACAAACAAATCGAGAATGCTCAGGCCATCGAGGACTTCCTGCGCGATAAATACACCAGCCAGGACCTCTATGATTGGATGATGGGGCAAGTCTCGACAGTCTACAAACAGTGCTACCAGATGGCCTACGACCTTGCGAAACGGGCAGAAAAGGCCTATCGCTTCGAACGTGGCCTTACCACATCAGCCTTCATCACGTTTGGTTATTGGGATAGTCTTAAGAGGGGCTTGTTATCCGGGGAGCAGCTCTACCTGGACCTTAAGCGCCTGGAGATGACCTACATCGACCAGAACAAGCGCGAGTACGAGATCGCGAAGCACATCTCTCTGATGTTGTTCGACCCCATGGCCCTGATCACACTCAAGGAGTGTGGAACATGCCTTGTGAACCTCCCCGAAGCACTCTTTGACATGGACTATCCAGGTCACTACATGCGTCGTATTAAGAGTGTCTCTCTGACCATTCCCTGTGTTGCTGGGCCATATACGAGCATCAACTGCACGTTGACGTTGCTGAGCAACCAGATTCGTAAGAACGCTGATTTAACAGGTGATTCCGATCCTTACTCTGGTCCAAAGGATGATGCCGATGCCTTGGCGCGCTTCATCACGACATTCGGCGCTGTAGAGTCCATTGCTACGAGCACTGCTCAGAATGATAGCGGCATGTTTGAGGTAAACTTCCGCGATGAACGCTACCTCCCGTTCGAGGGCGCTGGTGTAGTATCGACGTGGCGCATTGATATGCCTAAGGATTGCAATGCCTTTGACTTTGAGACGATCTCGGATGTCATTATCAGGCTGAATTACACAGCACGAGAGGGGGGGAAACTATTGCGAGATGCTGCCAAAGCATCTGCCCAGCTTCCTCCATCTCCATCACAGAAATCCAATTTAGGTCAGCAGAACGTTTTGTTTCCAAAGCAAGATAACCTGCTACGGCTGTTCAGCGCAAAACATGAGTTTGCCAGCGATTGGTATCGGTTCCTGCATCCCAACAATACGGTAGATAGGCAAACCCTTCAACTCGACATGGGAATAGAGCGGTTCCCATTCCAATTTAAAGGCAAGACCCTTCAGATCAGCCAGGTGGATCTGTTCTTGAAGTTTAAGAAAGAGACAGATTCTGAGACGTATTGCGGTGGCGTGGCATTGAAGGTGTATCTCTTACCACCCAATTCACCCGCAGTTTGGCAACCAGATACCAACCCTGGGTTACCACAGGGAGTACTAAACTGTGACCCAATACTAGATCAAATACCACATGCGATCATATCATTTACAGATACACTGCAGAATCTGGGATCTTGGCGACTTGAGGCACTAGATTCTGATATTAAAGGTCTCCCTTCGGCACTACAATCATCGGTCACAGCGGGCCCTACGACCCATTATCGCTTGGTACCCGATACGATTGAGGACATCTTTATTGTCTGTCAGTATTCGGCTAGTAACAAATCCAAATCTCAATGAACTGTGCTGGAGATATTGACTTATCGGCAAGCTGCTTATGCAAGGAACAACTTTATTGTTCTTACTTACAATAGACCTCGGGGAGAATATTTCCCTTGCAGTGGTTATTTGGCACAATTGGTTTTGAGCATGCAATGAGAGAACAGCAAGATAGTCCAAACCCTCTTTGGCTCTATTAAATCCGTACAGAGTATTGAGAGAAACAAGAGGATTTATTTTAGAAACGAGGAAACAGTTATGCAATTGATTCGAGCAGAGCAAATGGTATTCCAACGTGGGGACAAGGAACAATTTACAGACACTGTGTGGTTGAATGAGTGGCTTAATAGTCTCCCCTCGCAAAGTGAATTGCGTGGGCCCAGCGGTAAGATCTACCTCGTATTTTTCGAGCCAGAGGCACGAACAGCTTCGCATACACATTCGGAAGGGCAAATACTATATGTCCATGCAGGTAATGGACGAGCTAAGAGTGTGGATTCGTCAAGTAAACGGGAGCAGCATTATAAGATCCGTCCCGGAGATATTATCTCCATTGCACTGGACGGCAAGCATTGGCATGATGCAGAGCCAAAAAGTTTCATGCCCCATATTGCGATCAATCCAGGCAAAGCCACCTGTTGGATGGATAAGGTGACGGACGAAGAGTATCAACGAGGTTTTAAAAGTTAGTACCGCATTCCAACAGTACACGCACATACCGGCTCTGACTTTCAATCAGACGTCAAGAGGAGCGAGTCAAGATCTATTGATGGAAGGAAGTTCTCATGGGCTTACTTTTTTACAATCGCAATACGGGAGTGGGCGAATTCTACACCACCGATGGTCGGGGGGGCATAAATCTGCTTCGTAGATACACCGACTGGCGGAAAACCTGGTCGCTGATCATTCCTGGTGACTTTGGAGGCAGTGGCTTCACGGACCTGTTGTTCTATGATCCGGTTGAGGGTGGAGGCGAGTTCTACGCCAGCGATTGTCAGGGGGGTATAAATCTGCTTCGTAGATACACCGACTGGCGGAAAACCTGGTCACTGATCATTCCTGGTAATTTTGGAGGCAGTGACTTCACGGACCTGTTGTTCTATGATCCGGTTGAGGGCGGAGGCGAATTCCATACTACTTACGAGGGGGGCATAAGCCAGCTCCGTAGATACACCGACTGGCGGAAAACCTGGTCACTGATCATTCCTGGTAATTTTGGAGGCAGTGGCTTCACAGACCTGTTGTTCTATGATCCGGTTGAGGGCGGAGGCGAATTCCACACCTCCGACGGTGAGGGGGGCATAAGCCTTCTTCGTAGATACACTGGCTGGCAAACAGGCTGGACGCAGATCCTGGAGTGAAGTCTTGTATTGTTGAGCGATAATTATTCTGGCTCATCCCCAAAAGATGTGAACCTGCTTGCTACGAATGACAAAGAAGATGAAAGTATCCTGTGCTGGCTACTTAGGTTATCCTTTCCAAAAATGACAGGTGCCGACTAATTAGGGCTTCCGTTAGTCCATGAAGTATCTTACATTACTACCTGTGTATATCTTTATTTTAAGCTACCTAGCGGTGATAGGAGAAAAATAACCCTATGATAGGAAAGTGTAAAACTTTGTCAGGAGATCACGATCCATTAATCTGAGCACAGGATTTCTCCAACTGTGTAAAACTTTATTTGACGGGTACAGTTGTTGTTCAGGAAGAATAAAGTCGTGGACTCGCAGAATAAAGTTGCGGACCGTAAAATAGATGATTCTCGGAGCAGATTGCTCCGAGAATCATCTATAATTATCTTGATATTCTGGAAGCTATAATGAAGTCGTTCCATTTCCTGAGACTCCGAGAGTAACACAAAACCATTCAAACTGCTTTGCATTTCTCCCGTTTTACAGATGTTCAAGCTTCCGGGAGAAATGCGAAGCTGGAAGTGGTGTATCTGGATACTTATAAGAATGAATACTTCTTGCGGCCAGATGAACCATAGCTTCTACTGCCTTCGCAAATTGCTCGTGATTCGTGCCTTTGAAACTGCCGTTGTTCATTGGATACAAATACCCTCTGTGCTTGTAATCGGGTTTCAGTATCTATATCCAACTGTATTCGTGGAATTAAGTTGTCCTTTTAGATGAGGATGGCTGTAGACAACAAACAAAGTTGTAAACCAAAAGCACTGGCGATCACTGATTAACTTGAGCGGTCGCCAGTTGCCTTTCTTCATAAAGCACTTGGATGGGGACGTTCACACTGATGAGCATACCCAACAAGCAATGATGATCCCACGGGTTGCGCAACGAGATGTAACCTGTAGCGAGCAAGGATAAAAATGTGCGCTTTGCGCGGCGGCGTTTCGGGCGTTATGAGGTCATCGATTTTCTCGCAGTCCTCTTCGGCTACGCCATTAGCGGGGAACGCACCCTGGAGGCTTTCTACGAGAGGCTCCAGCCCTTTGCTATCCCCTTCATGGCCTTGTTTGAGCGTGACCAACTTCCAGCCCGCTCGACCCTCTCGCGCTTTTTGGCGGTGCTGACTGAGGTGCCCGTTGAAGCCCTACGCACGCTCTTTCTCGATGATCTGCTCAGTCGCCCGCTCTCCAACGACTCCAACGAGAAGCAAACCGGGGGACTGGTGGATCGAACGGGCAGCGAGTGGATGGTCTTTGACATTGATGGTACGCGTGAGGCGGCCCGCCAACGTGCTTTGCCAAAGACAGAAGACCTGCCTGCACCACAGCGTCGCTTGAACCAAACGTGTGCCCCTGGCTACACCGGGCGCAAGCGCAGAGAGGTCGTCCGTACGCGCACGGTTGTCTCTCAGGCCCATAGCTACCAATGGCTCGGCAGTTTTGGCAACCGCGGCAACGGTCGCTACCGAACAGAACTACGCCAGGCTCTCGCAGCCATTGGTCGCTACCTCACGGCGCACCAGCTTCCGCAGGAACGCACCTTGCTGCGGCTCGACGGTCAATATGGCTCCGGGGCTGTGCTCTCCGATCTGGCTGGCTTCGCCTTTGTGACCCGCGGCAAAGAGTACTCCGTGCTTGATCATTTTCTCATCCAGGTGCGTCTGCATCTGCCCCCTGATCAGTTCCAGCAGCGACCGGAAAGTCAGATCGTGCGGAGCCTCTACGACTGTCCGGAGGTGCCGGTAGGGCCCGAGGGGGGGCTGTGCCGCGTGGTCGTGGCAACTCATCCCGCGAGCAAAAAGAAGAGCCCGGTTGGTGTCACGCGGGAAGGCGTCGTCTACGAACTCTTCTTCACCAACCTGCCGCGGCAGGCATTCACCGCCTCTGATGTTGTCGAGCTGTATCTGCATCGCGGCGCCTTTGAACCTCAGCTTTCAGATGAAGACGAAGAACAGGACCCCGACCGCTGGTGCTCTCACTCGGCCGGGGGGCAGGAATGCTGGCAGGTGGTGTCGCAATGGATCTGGAATATCCGGCTGGAGCTGGGGCATCAGCTCAAACCCTCGCCACTGCGCACAACGGAGTTTGCTCCTCCCGTTAGAGAGACCACGGCAAAGGAGGCACCTGTGCAGGGCTATGGCACACCTGTGGTCGCCTTGCCTGTAAATTTTGGAATGAAGCTGTTGATTTCTTTGCAATTACTCTGGTGATCAGATAGACTAAGGGAAGTTGGTGTTGTTGGCTCCCTTCGCACGAGAAGGAACGTGTCATGGCAGAACCATTTTTACCACTCACGGCGCTGACTTCGGATCAAAGAGCACAAGCCTTGGAACGTTTTACCATCATCCGCCCTGCTCTAGAAGAAGGGGTCTCCCGGGCGCAGGTGGCACGTACCTCTCAGATTGCACCCAGTACGGTACAGCTCTGGATCAAACGCTATCGAGAGAAAGGCTTGGCAGGGCTGGCAAACAACGTAGCGCGCTCAGATAAAGGAAAGTCTCGCAAGTTGCCAGAGACCGCGATCCAGTTGATTGAGGGGCTGGCCTTACAAAAACCTCCACGTTCGATGGCCGCTATTCATCGTCAGGTCGCCACCATAGCCAAAGAACAGGGGTGGAAACCTCCCAGTTATGATCGTGTTCGCCACATCATCAAAGGTCTTGATCCGGCCCTGGTGACCTTTGCACACCAGGGAGCTGCTGCTTACCGAGAAGAATTTGACCTCCTGTATCGGCGAGAAGCGACCCACTCCAATGCCATGTGGCAGGCTGACCATACTCCGCTTGACATTGTGCTGCTGGACGAAGCAGGCAAGCCCGCCCGGCCCTGGTTAACGGTGATCGAGGATGATTACAGCCGAGCTATTGCGAGTTTCCGACTCACGTACCAGGAACCGACCGCGCTCACGACGGCCTTAGCTCTTCGTCAGGCGATCTGGCGCAAAGAAGATTCCCACTGGCACATCTGTGGCATCCCCAGCGTCTTCTACACCGATCATGGCAGCGACTTTACCAGCAAACATATGGAGCAAGTGGCCGCAGATCTGGGCATCGAACTGATCTTTTCCGAAAAGGGAGTGCCTCGCGGACGCGGCAAAATCGAGCGTTTCTTTCGCAGCGTGAACGAACTGTTTCTGCAAGACGTTCCTGGCTATGCGCCGAAGGGGTATCAAAAAGAAGAGGTTCTCATTCGATACGACCCGGTAGATCTCGCAGAGATCCATGTGTTCTACCAGGATCGTTTTTTGTGTCGTGCCATCTGCCAAGAATTGTCAGGACAAACGGTCAGCTTGAAGGAGATCGAAAAGGCGCGAAGTGCGCGGCGCAAACAGGTCCGGGTTGGCCTCTCGACACGTGAAGCTGTCGTTGAACATTTTCTCGCGGTCCATCAAGAAGAAGCGCCGAGGCCAAAGGCGCACGTTCCAGAACCGGAAACGGAAGGACGGCCACAACTGAAGGGATATATCAATGAGTGAAGAGCCTGAGACGAAAGAACTGGTGTTTGCTCCCACCAAGGAGTATCTGCGCTTTGGAGAATTCTGCGATGCCTGCCGGAAATATCACTACGTCGGGATCTGTCACGGAGTTCCCGGAGCGGGAAAAACGCGCTCTGCCCAAGAATACGCCAAATGGGACATGCTCTCTCCGTTATTTCCGGAAGAGCTGTTTACACTGGTTGGGCGGCGCTATCTCGATGACCAATTCCCCCACAAGCCGTTCTCAGTCCCTGGTTCTCCTGCTTTCACTGAGGTGCTTTCTTGTCGGACCGTGTACTATACCGCTCCGGTAGCCGCGACACCCTCGCGCATCGAGCGAGAAGTGATGGCCCTCTCTGCAACCCTCTCCTATTTAGTTGAAGCAGCCGAGCAAGCCAGTCGTGGGAAGGATGATTTTTTACTGGCGTATCGGTTGCCCAAACGAGCGGAATTAGTGATTGTCGATGAAGCCCAGCGCCTGAAAATGGCGGGACTCGAGCAGCTCCGCGACCTCTATGATCGCGGGAACTTCGGCTTAGTCTTGATGGGCCAACCAGGGTTAGAAAAAAGTTTGGCGCGTTACCCGCAACTATATTCCCGCGTGGGGTTTGCCCATCAGTTTCATGTACTCTCCGAGGAAGAAACCAGGTGGCTCCTCGAACAGCGTTGGAGCCACCTGGGCATGCATATTCGTGTGGATGATTTTACGGATCAAGAAGCTCTGGCTGCTATTGTGCGTATTACTGGAGGCAATTTTCGCGTCATACACCGCCTCCTGATGCAGATCGAGCGTATTTTGGAAATTAACCACCTGCAGGCGGTGATCAAAGAGGTGGTGGAAAAAGCGCGAGAAAAACTGGTCTTGGGATAAGCCGAGTACCGATGAGCTGTCTCAAAATCGTTCGGTTTCTTGAGACCTTCGGTTTTGTTTCAGATGATCCTGTCTTATCCATGAGAAAGTTTGTCTTACCTCTCATACGAAAGCCGCAGGTGGCATGAGACGTATGATCATCTCAGAGATGTTCGATACAACGTGATGGACGTCCCTGTTTGTGCAAGGGTCAATACGATGGAACGCATTTGAACCCATCTCGAAGAGGACAGGTGATCGTCTTATCAAAAGAGAGTGAAAGCCATGGATAAACTCATCGTTTGCCCGATCTTGATTGGCCGAGCAGTAGATCTGACAGCTCTTCAGGCGCTCATTGACCAGACAAAACAAGGGAAAGGGCAGGTTGCTTTGATCAGTGGTGAGGCTGGGATTGGCAAATCACGTCTGGTGGCTGAGGCGAAAACGTACGCTGCCAACCAGGGATTCTTGCTCCTGCAAGGGAACTGCTTTCAGACAGATCGCGTCTTTCCCTACGCTCCTTTCCTTGATTTGTTGCAGGCGTATTTCTCTCGTTCTTTCCCTCAGACGGAACGTCACGACCTGGCACCGTTTGCGCAAGAACTCTCGCAGTTTCTCCCTGATGTGACACCTCTCATTTCTGAGTCTACACCTCTCCTGGTACCCTCCGCTCCTGATCCACAGCAGGAGAAACGCCGTCTGTTTGCCCTACTGCTCCATTTTTTCACACAGCAGACCACGCACCAACCCTTGCTGTTCATCCTTGAGGATCTCCACTGGAGCGACAACACCAGCCTTGAACTCCTCTTGTACCTGGCGCGGGGATGTAGACACCTGCCGATCCTTTTTGTGGTGACCTACCGAAGTGATGAAGTGTCTCCAGAGTTGAGGCACTGCCTGGCAGAACTTGACCGGGAGCACCTGGCGCAGGACTTCTCCTTGCAACGGCTCGACCGTACCGAGGTCGATACGATGCTCCAGGCTATCTTTGCCATGCACCAGACAATACCTACCGGTCTGGGAGAAAGCATATATGCGCTTACTGAGGGAACCCCTTTCTTCATTGAGGAGGTACTGAAATCGCTGATCGCAACCGGTGAAATCGCCTCCAAAGATGGAGTCTGGGAGCGCACCTTGCTCTTTGGCACGCACACACGCCAGCCGTCTATTCCGCGCAGTGTGCAAGATGCCGTTTACCAGCGGACAAAGCAGTTGAGTGCTCCGGCCAGGCAGGTGTTAACCCTGGCCGCGGTGGCGGGCAGACGCTTCGACCTCACTATTCTTCAACGGGTTATGGATACGGACGAGCCCCGCATGCTAACGTTCATGAGAGAATTGATCGCAGCCCAATTGGTGATTGAAGATGCTGCCAACCAGTTCTCTTTCCGTCACGCGCTCACCCGACAAGCGGTGTACGCAGAACTGCTTGTGGGCGAACGCAGAATGTTGCACCTTCGCATTGCCGAAACAATTGAGCAGCACACCTTCCCCTCCTCGATCCTGGATGCCCAGCTGGTCGACCTCGCGTATCACTTCTATGAAGCAGATGTCTGGTCAAAGGCTGTGGAGTATGGACAACGCGCTGGAGAACGGGCGCTGATTCTGTACGCGCCCCGTGTGGCAATTGAGCACTTTACACGCACGCTCAGCGCGCTGAAGTATTTGGGCAGCACTCCGCCCGCTGCGGTGTTGCGGGCACGAGGACAGGCTTATGAAACGATCGGTGAGTTTGAACAGGCGCGCAGCGATTACGAGCATGCCCTCTCGATTGCCCAGCAGACACAGGATGGCATCATAGAATGGCAGAGCTTCCTGGACCTC
>WNGJ01001665.1_pt1 | contig 21929 bp, 21 predicted proteins | sample 5400611 | NCBI WGS metagenome assembly WNGJ01 (sample SAMN13153375, study PRJNA577476) | soil metagenome | isolation source: 40 cm soil or saprolite under Garry oak tree replicate 1 | place: USA:California | collected 2016-06-15
TGGGTTCGCGCGCTACGAGGGCGCCCGCGGTGCGGTCCACACGTCCAGCCACCGCAGGTCGAGTGCGTCAGATGCGCCAGGGTGCGGGGAGGCTCGGAAATGATGGCGAAGGGCCGGGATAGTTGTTACCGCCTGGGCTACTGGGATTTCTGAGGCCAGATGGACGCCGCAATCACTTCGGACACCGGAGCCGCCGGCTTAGGCCCGGCCTCGCCGGCTGAAGCCTCCGGGTACCGCGTGACCCGGAGCCGCCGGCCCTCACGGCACCCCCCTCACTACCTGCCGTGAGGGCCGGCACCCTCAGCGCCGACCCAATGGACGGCTACGATCCAGCCGTACCTGGCTCCCATGATCGACTGCGCGTCCTTTATAGAATCGTCAGGCTATCTTGGCCATTGCGTCACTATTTGCCCTTTACGTCAGAGCCCGGGCAAATAGGACGCCCACAATGGCTGCCAGTGAACTCGCCAGTGCGATGTTCCGCCATGGGAACAGCGGCGTCGGATTACCTGCCCTCAGGATCGTCGCCTTGCACTCAGGCCAGGACGGATGCGCACATCGGCATGTAGTGCGCGATGAGCATAGCCGACCAGGCGAGCACCGCCACCGTCAGCGCGGCCGCGGCGAGGCTGGCCGCGATTACCCGCCGGCCCGCGGGCAGAACCGGAGGCTCGGTGCCGGTCTCCAGTTGGCTGACGCGGGCATCCAGCAGCGCCTGGCCGGCCATCGCGGCCGAGGGCGCGGCGGCTGCCCAGGCCGGCCCTTCGGCGACCGTGAGCAGCGCGCCCGCCAGCGGGGCACGGCCGCAGGCGGCGAGCGCGGCGCGGTCGGCCGCCAGCTCCCGGCCGGCGGTGTAACGGGCCTGGAGCCGGGCCAGGTACGGGACGTAGAAGTAACGGGCCGGCAGGACGCGCGCCACGACGGACTTGAGCGGGTCCCGGCCGCGGACATGCTCCCGCTCGTGCGCCAGCACCGCGGCCAGCTCGCTGCCGGTCAGGGTCCCGGCGAGGCCTGTGCTGACCAGAACGCGGGGCCGCAGGACGCCGAAGGTCAGGGCGAACGGCGCGGCGGCCTCAATCGCGACCAGCCGGCCGCCCGCGATCCCTGCCCGCCCCGCTATCTCCGCCAGCCGGGCCGGTACCCCGGATCGCCGGCGGCGGATCTGTCGGGTGAACGCCGCGGTGTGCCGGGCCGAGCGGGCCAGCGACCAGGTCCCGCGCACCAGCCCCGCTCCGGTGATGGCCAGCAACGCCGCGCCGGGAAGGAGGCTGGGCCGGGACGCCCACAGCGCGCCGATCCCGCCCGCCGACACCCGCATGACCATAATCATGGCGAGGCAGCACGCGCCGAGCATGATCACCAGCCGGCTGACTACGGCGAGCCCGGCCATCAGCCAGAACGCCCGGTTGCCGGTGTCCGGGGGCCGCGCGGCCGGCGCGCTCACGTCCCGGCTGGAACCAGCCGGCGTGCTGACGGGCTGGCTGATACCGGCTGGCGCGCTCATGTCCCCTCGGCCGCTGTCCCCTCGGCCGCGAGCTTGCGGAGCCGCTCCCGCAGATCCGGATCGGTAGCCGCGGCTTCGGCGAACCGGGCGACCGCGGCGTCGCCGTAGGTGCGCAGCACGTCGGCCACGGCGAGTCCGGCCTCGTCGGCCACCGTCGGCGCGTAGGCGTGGCCCCGCCCGCGCTCCGACCGGGCCAGGGCGCCCTTCCCGGCCAGACGCTGCAGGACGGTCAGCACGGTGGTATAGGCGAGCTGGGGCGAGCGGTCGCGGTTGAGGGCGTCCAGCACCTCGCGTACGGTCAGCGGGCGGCCCGCCTCCCACAACGCGGCCATGACCTGGCTCTCCAGCGACCCAAGCGCCATCGGCGACCCCCCAGACGACCATGCCATCAGCGACTACTTGCCTGTCGTAGGTAAGGATACGCCAGGCCCTGTCTCCGCACCTGCCTCCGCCGGCCCAACGTGCTGACCGAACACATCACCGAACAGTAGCTCCTGGTCGATGACGACCGCGGCGCGGGCGCCAAGCCCGGCGGCCATTACGACCTGCGCCAGCGGCTTTGGCCAGGCCTTCGACGGGCGGCAGCTCATCGGTCACCCCGGTGGCCAGCAGCAGCCTGCGTGCCAACGCCGTGGTGCCGTCGGCGAGCGTGACCTCGAACCCCTCCCCTGACGACGCGGCTGAGACGACCGCGACATCGCGGACCTGCACGCTGGGATAGCCGCCAAGTTCGGCGCGGGCGACCCGGCGCACCTCCGCCGGGTCGGCACCGTCCCTGGACAACATCCCGTGCATTGAACGGGAACTACTGTTGCGCGGCGCCCCCGCGTCAGCCAGCAGCACCTGCCGCCGCACCCGGCCAAGCACCAGCCCGGCGTTCATCCCGGCCGGCCCGGCGCCGGCGATCACGACGTCGAACATCACGGCAGCCTCCTCCCTCGGGTCCCGGCGAGCGCCGGGAACTCTCCTACTACGCAGACATAGTATAACTACGATCGCGTAGTACAAAAGAGACCGGCTCACCCGTCCTGGCACCCGCGTATGGCTGGGGCAGTCACCACGCTTCCGTTCGGCAACGTGGTTTTGAAAGATCTCTTTGCCGAACGGACGGCGTGTTCCCCCTCAGACCCTGATGCCTGATCTCGCCAGGTCGCATGGGCCGGGCCGGGTACGCCGGCCAGCGCGCGGTCATGGGCGCAGTCGTCGCACCGACGGGGCGAAGCCCCGTTCGAGTTCGGCGGGTGAGGATCGGCTAGCCGCTCAGGGGGCGGCTGGGTATCCGATCTCGCCGAGCCTGGCGCGCAGCTGCCCGGGGCTGGTTCGCTCCTGGTCGTAGGCGATGCGTACGCGCCTTGTGTCGATGTCCACGGTGACTTCCTCGATACCGGGCTCGCCCGCGAGGTCGCCCTCGATGTTGGTCTTACATTTCTCGCAGGAAATGTCTGGCGCGGTCAGCTCGATGGTGGCCGGGTTCATATGCTGGCTCCTTCCGTGGCGGGTTCCCGTGGCGTCGGCGTGGCTGCGCCGCGGTGCGGTGCGGCGGCGGGAATGCTTTCCCGCCCGTCTTGCCGAAGCGGCGCAGCCGCAGCGCGTTGCCGACCACCGTGACCGAGCTGGTGGCCATCGCGACGGCGGCGAGTACGGGCGGCAGGATGCCGGTGGCGGCCAGCGGTACCAGCACCAGGTTGTACCCGAAGGCCCAGCCGAGGTTCTGCCGGATGATACGCCGGGTGGCGCGGGCCAGCAGCACGGCGTCGGCGACGGCGCCGACGCCGCCGTGGACCAGGGTGATGTCGGCGGCGGCCATGGCCGCGCCGGTCCCGGTGGCGACCGCGATGCCGATGTCGGCCGCGGCCAGGGCGGGCGCGTCGTTGATGCCGTCGCCGACCATGGCGACGGGGCCGCGCTCGCGCCGCAGTTCCTGCACGAGCGCGGACTTGTCTTTCGGCAGCAGCCCGGCGCGGACGGTGCCGATGCCGGCGGCGCGGGCGGCGGCGGCGGCCGCCTGCGTATCCCCGGTGGCCAGCACCGTCTCCAGCCCGAGCCCGCGGAGCCGGGCGATGCCTTGCGGGCTGTCGGGGCGCAGCGCGTCGGCGACACCGAGCACCAACCGGAGGCAGCCGTCGACGGCGACGGCGACCGGGGTCTGGGCAGCTTCGGCTAGCCCGGCGGCCAGCCGGCCTGCGGCAGAGGTGTCGACGCCGGTCTCGGAGAGCCAGGCCAGTGACCCGGCCTGAACCCGCCGCCCGCCGGCCGTCGCGGCCACGCCGCGCCCGGCCACGGCCTCGACCTCGCCAGCCGGCACGGGGGTGACCCCCCTGTCGGCGGCGGCTGCGGCCACCGCGCGGGCCAGGGGATGCTCGGAGGCCGCCTCCGTCCCGGCGGCCAGCGCCAGCGCCTCGAGGCCGTCGCTGCCGTCCAGTGGCATCAAGTGCACGACCGCGGGATGGCCGACGGTCAGCGTGCCGGTCTTGTCCAGCACCACGGTGGCCAGCCCGTGGATGCGCTCCAGGCTCTCGCCGCCGCGGATGAGCAGCCCGAGCTGGGCGCCCCGGCCGGTGCCGGCCATCACGGCGACCGGCGTGGCCAGCCCGAGCGCGCAGGGGCAGGCGACTACCAGGACGGCAACGGCGGTGATCAGCGCCGTCACGACGCCGGCGCCGGCCAGCAGCCAGCCCGCCAGGGTGGCGGCGGCCATCGCCAGGATGACCGGGACGAACACCGCCGAGATGCGGTCGGCGAGCCGCTGCGACTTTGACTTCTGGCTTTGCGCGGCATCGACGAGGGCCATGATCTGGCCGAGTACCGTTTCCGCACCGGTGCGCGCGACGGTGAGCACCAGCGGCGCGGGGCCGTTGACGGTCCCGGCGGTCAGCTCGTCGCCGGGCTGCTTGCCAGCCGGCATGGGCTCGCCGGTCAGCATCGACTCATCCACGCTGCCGGCACCCTCAGCCAGCTCGCCGTCGGCGGGGATAGCCTCGCCCGGGCGCACCAGGACGATGTCGCCGGGGCGCAGCGTCTCGGCCGGGACGTCGATCGCGGCCGCCGGGTCGCCGAGCTGGCCAGCGGAGGCGCGGGCCATCAGATGCGCGGTCCGGGGCTGCAGCTCGGCCAGCGCCTCGATCGCCGCCCCGGCGCGGGCGCGGCCGGCCAGCTCCAGGTACTTGCCCACCGCGATCAGCGTGATGATCAGCGCGGCCACGTCGTAGTAGGTGGGCCGGCCCGGCAGGGCGATCGTGGCGATCGCCGAGTAGCCGAAGGCGACCGTGGTGCCGAGCGAGACCAGGGTGTCCATGTTGGTGGTGCGGTGCCGCGCGGCCTCCAGCGCGCCGCGGTGGAACAGGGACCCCACCCAGAGGTAGACCGGCAGCGTCAGTGCCAGCTGTGCCCACCCGGACCACGCCGCTGCGGCGAAGCCGTAGGCGACGGCCAGGACGCCGGCGGACAGGGCCGCGCCGGCGCCCAGCTGCACCCGGCGCCGGCGCAGCTCGGCCGCTTGCGTGGCCCGCCGCCGGGCCACGTCGTCCGCGCGGACCACGGCCGGGACCGCCGCCTGGTAGCCGGCGTCCTGCACCGCGGCGATCAGCGCGCCCGGCTCGGCCAGCCCGCCGAGCGTGACGTCTGCGGACTCGGCCGCCAGGTTCACCGTGGCCCCGGCGACGCCCGGGACGCCCGCCAGGGCCCGCTCGACCCGCCGCACGCATGAGGCGCACGTCATCCCGGAGATCTCCAAAGTCAGGTGCGGCGCGTCGCCGTTTCCCGCTCCCGGCGCCGGGGCCGGGGACAGGGCGGTCTCGGTGCTCATCGCGGGGTCTCCCGCGCGCCCCGCGATGACCCGTCCGGGGTGCCCGCGCTGGCCGCGATGCCGGCCGGCGGCAGCGGCTCGGCCTGGTGGCGGAAGTCGGTCAGGCCGGAGCTATACGGCAGCGCCTCCATCAGCTCGGCGATCTTCTCCTGGCCCTGCCCGGTGCGGATCGCCTCCGACACGCAGGTCTCCAGGTGGTTGCGGAGCAGCACCCGGTTGACCTTCTCCAGCGACGCCTGCAGCGCCGCGACCTGCTTCATCACATCGGGGCAGTAGACCTCGTCCTCGACCATGCCGATTACGCCGTCGATGTGACCCCGCACCGTCTTCAGCCGCAGCAGCGCATCGCGCTTGTGACTCGCGATCACCCGGAACCTCCCTCGTCTCCACATCACCCTACCCCACCCCGGGTGGGGTAGTAACGAGCCCTGCTTCCCGTGACCGTGGCCAGCGGCTTGCCGCGGCGGCACGGCCGGTGCAGGCTAAGCAGCCTGGCACCGGCAATCCTCGGCTGCCGGTGCCGGGGAAGCCGGACCGCTGGCCCGTGCGCCTGGCTGCTCCGCCCTTTCGCCGGGCGCACCCAAGGGGCGTGGGCTCGTGACCATCCCGTAACTGTCGGCGTGGTAGGACCTGCGGAACAGCGAGGTCGGGTCGGCCAGCAGCGGGCCTGGATCAGCGCGGCAGCGCTGCTGGCGCCCCGCCGCGCTGGCAGGCGTGACACCCACCGCAGGCAGGTCGCCGCCCGGAGGTATGAATTGCGCACGGGTCGCCGGGGCAATGCGACCGGTCACTGCTCCGCGGGGCTTGCCTCAGCGCGATGCGACTGTCATGCCGTGGATCCTGGCTTGCGGGCAATGCCGAGGACGTGGGCGTGGGCGGAGATGAACTGCAGTGGCTACCTCCCGCTGGCCCGGTGGTGGTCCCGCCGGCAGGCCGAGACAGCCGAGCTGCACGCCGACCACGCCGCGATCGGCTACGCCGGGCGCCAGGCCGTCGCCAGCGCGCTGCTGGCCGCCGGAGAAACGGTCGTCCCCGCCGGCGCGGCCGCCTACTGTGGTGTCACCGGCGCCTGCGTGGCGCAGCTTCTGGGCGACGAGCTTCCCGCGTGGCGCCCGGCATCTGCGCTGGTGATCCTGCCGGTTCTCGGGCTGATCGCCGCGGTCTGGCTGGCGATGCGCCTGAGCCAGTCAGCGCTTGCCTGGGCCGCGCCGGGCAGGGGGGCGCGCCACCGATGCTGCTTAGGTGATAATAGGGGTCAGGACTTCTGGGCTGGGCGAGTCGCGGCGGGAGGCGGTGTGCGGAGTTTCGGCGAGCTGGAGGCCGCCATCATGGACCGGGTCTGGCTGGCGGGCCGGCCGGTGCTGGTGCGCGAGGTCTGGGCCGGCCTGCGGCCCGGGCGTGAGCCTGCCTACAACACGGTGCTCACGGTGCTCACGGTGATGGAGATCCTCTACCGCAAGGGCTGGCTGGCGCGGGAGAAGGACGACCGGGCGTTCCGGTACCGGGCGACGGTGAGCAGGGAGGATTACACCGCGGGCCTGATGGGCGAGGCGCTGGAGGCCAGCCCGGACCGGGCGGCCGCGCTGCGCAGCTTCGTCGGGCGCATCGGCCCGGCCGAGGCGCGGCAGCTGCGCCGGATGCTGGACCAGGCCCTGCGGGGCGGGGCCGGCTGGTGATCGTCGCCCTGGCCCTGCTCGGCTACGCCGCGGTGCTGCTGACCGCCGGAGCCGCCGCGCTGGCCCGGGCCCGGTGGCCGGACGGCGCGCCGCGGCTGGCGATGGCCGCCTGGTTCGCGCTGACCGGTTCCGCGGTGGCTTCGGTGCTGGCCGGCGGGCTTGCTTTGATGGTGCCGGCGGTGCGGGTCAGCGCCGACCTGTCCGGGCTGCTGGCGGCGTGCGTGATGGCGCTGCGCGCCCAGTACGCCCACCCCGGCGGGGCGGCGCTGACCGGCGCGGGGGCCGTGCTGGCCCTGGCCGTGCTGGCCCGCGTCACCTGGTGCGCCGGCCGGGCGCTGGCCCAGGCGGCGCGGACGCGGCGAAGCCACCGGCTGCGGCTCGCGCTGGTCGCCACGCCCGACCCGCGGCTCGGCGCCGTCATCGTGCGCCATCACGTGCCTGCCGCCTACTGCCTGCCCGGGCACGGGAGCCGCATCGTGGTCACCACGGGCGCGGTCGGGGCGCTCGACGCGGGCCAGCTCCGCGCCGTGCTCGCGCACGAGCGCGCGCACCTGCGCGGCCGCCACCACCTGCTGGTGACCCTGGCCGGCGCGCTGAGCGCGGCGTTTCCCCGCGTGCCGGCGTTCCGCGTCGCCGCCGGGCAGGTCGCCCGGCTGGCCGAGCTGCGCGCCGATGACGCGGCCAGCGGCGCATCCCACCGCCTCGCCGTCGCGGGGGCGCTGCTGAGCCTGGGCGCCGGTGTCCCCGCCGCCGCGCTGGGCGCCGCCGGCACCGCGGATGCCGCCCGGGTGCGGCGGCTGATCGACGGCCCGGCCGCGGTCAGCAGGACCCGTGCGGCCGCCGTGGTCTCGTCCACGGCCGCGGCCGTGCTGGTGCCGCTGCTGCTCCTGGCCGGGCCCGCGGCATCGGCGAGGGGATTGAACTACTGCCCGCACGGCCCCGCCGTGGCGGCGCAGCCGGCCGCCGCGGCTCCGGCCGGCGCCCTGCACCGCCGCTGAGCGGCCCTGGGCAGCGCACGGCAGGCGGCTGACGGGGCGGTGCCGCCGGGCCGCGCGCCTGGGCGGCTGATCCGCGATTTGCTCCGGCCCGGTTCCTTCCGTTATATGTCCGTAACCACGGTTATGCACGGCGGCACATCATGACACACGGCGGGACGTCAGCAAGAAGACCTGAGAGGCCGGAAACACCCAGTTCACGGGCTGTTTCCGCAGTTAGGGTGAGGTGACTGGTTCGAACCAACGTAGGCTGAGCCGACGCTTTACAGACCGTTGCCTCTATCCGTCAACTTACCCTCTGGCCTGCCCATACTCAGCTAACGATCATGCACGCCGCCGGCCCTGTCCGCCACGATAAGCCGCTTCTCCCGCGGTTCAGCGGTGCTTCTCCTCGCCGGGACCTTGCTCGCGGGTGTCGGCCTGGCGGGCGTGCGCGTGATCGTGACCAGCGGCGTCGTGCTCGTAGCCGGGTGCGTCGTGACCGCTATCGAGCGTGCCGCCCATCATGCGCAGCATGGGGATACCGCCGGTGCGGATGAAGCGGAGCACCAGGACGGCGGCCAGGGCCAGGAAAGCGATGTTGAGCCAGGTCGTGTAGTTCCACGACGATACGGGTGTAAGGTTCGGCGGACAGGTGAGGCGGCGGGGATAGATCCTGCGGAGGTGCCCGTGGGCGAGCAGGCTACTGGGAACGTCAGTGACCGGGCCCGCCGGAAGAAGGTCTTGGCCGGGGCGTGCGCGGCCGTGGTCATCGTCATCGTGGCGGGCGCCGCGGCAGTCATCGCCGTCCGGCAGCACCAGTCGGCCGTCCTGGCCGGCCAGCGGCCCTCGGGAATCCCGGCGAGCGTCCCGGACGGGACCGTCAGCCTGATGGGGCTGTCCCCGGTGCCCGCCAGCACGGCGCCCGGGTTCGAGCTCACCGATCAGGATGGCCGCACCCTGCCGCTATCGCGGTTCCGCGGCAAGGTCGTCGTCCTGGAGTTCATGGACCCGCACTGCACCGACATCTGCCCGCTGGTCTCCCAGGAGTTCATCGACGCCTACCATGACCTCGGCCGGGCGGCCGGCGGTGTCGTCTTCGCGGCGGTCAACGTCAACCAGTACCACCTCGGGGTCCAGGATGTCCTGGCCTACTCCCGGGAGCATCAGCTCATCACGATCCCGGACTGGCATTTCTTCACCGGCCGCGTCCGCGCCCTGCAAGCCGTGTGGCGTGGTTACGACGTCGAGGTGGAAGCACCCAGCCCGGACGCCGACATCGTGCACACCTCGGTCATCTACTTCATCGGCCCTGGCGGCACCGAACGCTATGTCGCCGCCCCGATGGCCGATCGCACCAGCAGCGGAACCTCCTACCTACCTACCTACCTACCTACCTACCTGCCAGCCAGCCAGATCACGGCCTGGGGCCGGGGCATCGCGCAGGTGGCCGAAACCCTCACCTCATAGCCTGCGGGCCTGCGGCCGGCCACCCTGCCGGCAAGGGACGGAGCTCACCGGTGCCTGGGCAGCGCGACCGGGCCGGGCTTCGGTGAGCCGTCGGCGAGGTGGCGGCCGTGACTGCTACCAGAAGGCGTAGTCCGCCTGCGGGCAGCGGGTAATGGCCAGCAATGCGAGCGCGAACGCGGCGATGGCCAGTGCCGACGCCGCGGCCAGCGCGGTGGATCACCATAACGCGCGACCCGGGAACTTTTTCACCTAAGTACCTTAGGCAATAAGGTGCATGGCAGGGAAGCCGCCCGGGAACAGCGGGTAGCACGACCGGGGAGGAACGCCGATGACCGGCACCCAGGCCACGCTGATCCCCGCTCATGATGACGTCCGGCTCCTGGTTAGGGACCTGGACTGGGTGTGCGGGACGCTCAGCGAGATCGCGACCGTCTGGAGGCGGGCCCTGGCGTACCTGCCGGACCTTCCGCCCGGCGTCCCGGTGCGGCTCCAGGACGCGGCGCGCCAGCTGACGGCAGGCGTCCAGTCGCTTGCCGCCGCGGGCCCGGGCCAGCCCCCGGACCTGGCGATCCGCGCGGCCGGAGAGCTCTTCGCGCTAAAGGACGACATCGCCTCCGCCCGGGCCATGACGAACGGCCCCGGCATCCCTGATATCGGGGACACCAGGTTGTGGGAATCGCTCAGCACAGCCCTGGACCGGGCAGGCAGTCAGCTCCTGAGCCTCATCCTGCACCTGGTGAAGATCAAGGACTGGTCGCTGAGCGGCCCGGCCGCTGCAGGAATACCGTACGACGGTCAAGCCGGCCTCCTTGTCCAGCTCGGCTAGCCAGGACCGGCCCCGCGCTCACCCGGAACCCATCACGGACGCCGCAGGGGAACGCGGGCGGTTCCCTGGACAACGGCGCGAAAGGCCGGGGCTGCCGCCGACGTGCTCGCGCGCCTCGCGCAGCAACAGCAGGCGACACAGCACCGCGAGGAGGACGATCATGACCCGGGCCGCCAGTGAACTCGGCCGCGGCGACCTGCCAGCCCATCAGCAGCGCCAAGATCACCCTGAGCTCGATGACCAGGTTGGTAGAGGCGATCTCGAACGCCATCGCGGCATGAAGTCCGCGCCCTTGCGCAACATAGAGCGGGCCAGCGCCACCGCGACCTAGGAGCAGGAAGACGAGCCGCCTCGAGCACGGCGGCTAGCGCCGGGGTGCGCGGCCGGTCATCGCCAAGCAGCCGGACGATCGTGGACCTGCGGACCACCGCCGGATGATGGCGGACAGGGGTGTCCCTGGACTGGTAGCCGCGCCAGAGCCGGGCGAGCACCGGCGCCTCAGCCCGGCACGGGACGCACCACGACGCCCAGAAGTTCAGCACCACCACCCTGCCGCGGTAGTCACGCAATCGCAGCAGTGCCCCGGTCAGCGAGGCGGCCACCGGCGGCGCAGCGGGGCGGTGCCCGGCCGGGAAGGACGTCGTGCCCGCCGCCAGCCGGGCCCGCGGCCTGCGGGCGCCGTCGGCGGGCCAGAACGCCAGGGCCAGCAGGATCAGGACCGGGCCGGTGCCCACGTCGACAGCTGAGCCGGTGAGGATGCCGCCGAAGTTCTGCACGCCCACCCATCCCGCCAGCGCGACCAGGGACAGGAACAGCCGGGGCAGGAACCCAGGAACACCGTGAACCCCACCGCCAGGCACGCCGCGGCCACGGCGATCCCGAGCAGGTCAGTGTTGCCAACGGTGAGCCAGCGGAGCTCGGCACCGTCCAGGGCGCGCAGCGGGCCGGGGGCTTCGGAGTGGTTGATGGTGAGCATGAAGGGCAGGCCGGCTTCCCCGTTCTGGGGCAGGGCGGTGAAGTACGCGGCGCCGATCCACAGCCCGAGCCATTCGGTCCGGCTCTACTGGCCCATGACCCCAGCCTCGGACGCGCTTACCGCCTCCGCTCGTGGCGGGCGGCGGGGGAACAGGACCGCGGCGGCGGCGCCGTCGAGCTGCGCGGCGCCCGGGTACTCGCCCAGGACCGACGACAGCCCGCTGAACAGGCCGCTCACGCCCTCGCCGACCGCCTAGACGAGGCCCGCCCAGCCAGCTGAGACGGCCAGCGCCCGGCGGCTCGCGGGCCTGGCCACCAGCCACACGCCGATACACAGCTCGGCAGCCACCACAGGAAGGGGTGGGCCAGGAACGTGTTCGCATCCCCGGCGAGGACGTGGTGCAGGCCCGGCGGGCAGGCCTCCGCCGTCATGATCTGCTCATAGGACTCCTCGCCGGGCCGGTCCCCGAACGGCAGCAGGATCTTCACCAGCGCGTCGGCGAGCCAGAGTACGCCCAGAACCCGGCGCAGGACATCTGCCACTGCAGGGGCCCCGCCGCGGAACGGGACCATGCCCACACGTACCTCCTGCCGGGCCGCGCGGGGAAGCCAGCCAGTCACCTAAGGACATTAGGTATACCATGACTCGGGTACGGACTGCCTGCCACGCCTGGCAGGACTTTCAGGTGAGGGAGGGACGCGTGGGTTTGCGCCCGGTCAGCAGGAGGACGTTCCTGGCCGCGGCCGGCGGGACGGCCGCCGGGGCGCTGCTGGCGGGAAGCGGGCCGCAGGGCATGCCGGGCTCCGGCCCGGGTCTGGCCGGCGGGTACCCGCCGGGGAGCAGCGGCTACGCCCCGGACGGCACCGCCGGGCGCAGCGCGGCGTTCCCGCTGTCGGCGGTGCGGCTGCTCGACAGCCCGTTCCGCGCCAACCAGGCCCGCAACACTGACTACCTGCTGTTCGTGGACCCGGACCGGATGCTGCACACCATCCGGCTCAACTACGGCCTGCCCTCGGCCGCCGAACCGTGCGGCGGCTGGGAGCGGCCGGAATCGGAGGTGCGCGGCCACACCACCGGGCACCTGCTGTCCGGCCTCGCGCTGACCTACGCCAGCACCGGTAACACCGCGGCGCTGGCGAAGGGCCGGTACCTCGTCGGCCAGCTCGCGGCGCTGCAGGCGCGGGCCCTCTCGGCCGGTTTCAGCCGGGGCTACCTGTCGGCGTTCCCGGAGAACTTCTTCGACCGGCTCGAACAAGGCACGCCCGTCTGGTCGCCGTATTACATGATCCACAAGTACCTGGCCGGGATGATCGACTCCTACCAACTGGCCGGCGACCAGCAGGCCCTAGACGTGGCCATCAAGCTGGCAGACTGGGTCGACTGGCGGACATCGCGCCTTTCGTACGCGCAGATGCAGATGATCCTGGAAAACGAGTACGGGGCCCTGCCGGAGGCCCTGGCGAACCTTTATGCCATCACCGGCGAGGAGAGATACCTCATCACGGCGCAGCGGTTCTACCACGCCAGGGTCTTCGATCCGCTGGCCGCCGGGGAAGACCAGCTCGACGGGCTGCAGGCCAACATCACCGTGCCGAAGATCATCGCCTGCGCCCGCATGTGGGAGGAGACCGGCAGCAGCATCTACCACGACATCGCCGTGAACTTCTGGCGCATCGTCGCCCAGCACCACACCTACGTTATCGGCGGCGCGAGCAATTACGAGCATTTCCACGCCCCCGACGTGATCGCCGCCCAGCTGTCCAACCGCACCTGCGAGGGCTGCGTCAGCTACCACATGCTCAAGCTGACCCGGCTGCTGCACTTCCACCAGCAGGACCGGATGGACTTGGTCGATTACTACGAGCGGGCGCTGTTCAACCTGATGCTCGGCACCCAGGACCCGGACTCTGCGCACGGGTTCAACTGCTACTACTACGGATTGTCGCCCGGCGCGTTCAAGCGGCAGCCGCTCAACTACTTCCCCGCCGGTGACCGGGACGCCTACGCCACCGACTACGGCAACTTCGCATGCGACAACGCCACCGGGCTGGAAACCCAGGCCAAGTTCGCCGACACCATCTACTCCCGCGACGCCCGCGGCGTGTACGTCAACCTGTTCATCCCATCGGAGGTGACCTGGGCGGAGCGCGGGATCACGCTGCGCCAGGTGACCGGCTTCCCCGATGACCCCGTGGTCACGATCGAGGTGACATCGGGCACCGCCCCGATGACACTGCGGGTCCGGGTCCCTTCATGGGCGGCCGCGACGCCCCCGGTGCGGCTCAACGGTGCCCAGATCCACGTTCCCGCTATGCCAGCCAGCGGCGGCTGGGCCGTGATCGACAGGCAGTGGCGCGCCGGGGACCGCCTCACGGTCACGCTGCCCATGCGCCTCACGGTCCACCCCACCCCCGACCAGCCGTCCGTGCAGGCGCTGATCTACGGGCCGGTCGTGCTCGCCGGCGCCTACGGCACCGACGCGAGCATCTCGATGCCGCGGCTGGACACCGCCTCCGTCCGGCGCACAGCCCAGCAGCCGATCACCTTCCAGGCCGTCGCCGACGGCAAGCCCGTCACGCTCATCCCGGTCGCCCGCGCCCACCACCAGCACTACACCGTCTACTGGCAGACCGCGGACCTGCCCCCGTCACCCGCGCCCGCCCCGACGCGCGGCCCCCAACCAGGCCCCGCGCCGCAGCCGGCCACCTAAGGAGGATGGGTTATAGCGCATGCCGGCGGGACCGAGGTGAACGCGACGCGGGTCACGTCCGCGGCGCCGTCCTGCTCCAGCACCAAGCACCTCGATTACGCCCTGGGAGGTGAAGCCGCGGGTCTCGGCGGCGATGAACGGCACCGCCTGGTCGAAGACCACCCGGCCGGTCCCGTCGGTGACCCTGAACACCGGGGCGTAGCCGTGCCCGATCAGGAACACCCGGGCACGGCGTCGGCCACCACCCGTAGCTCTCCTGGCCGTCCAGCTCGATCCACCAGTCCACAGTACTTCGGTGTCCTCCCTGCGGGCTTCCGGCGCAGGCGCGCAGCCCGCCGGTCCCCGGGAGGCCGGCCCGCCGGCGCCAGGGACTACTGGATACTAACAGCGACTGCAGTACCGGGACGCGGGCCCGGGTCGGACCGGCCGATGACCATGCCGCGCCGCCGGCGTCGGCCCGGGTTGTGCGCGACCGGGCACCAGGGGCCAGCGGCGAGAAGGCTAGCCGACCCGGGTGATCCCGCCGTGACCGCCAACAGTTTCTCGCCTGAACCGTCCAGGTTCCCGCTGCTGCACCAGAACCAGGGCTGCCACCACCGTCCGTTCGGCTAATATGTCCTAAATTCTTTAGGTCTTTGGGTCATGTTCCTGGAGGCGGGATGATGCGGTTCCGCACGGCAGCCAGCCTTGGCGCGGGTGCGGCGGCGAGCATGCTGCGGCGGGCTCTCGGCGTGCTGTGGCTGGCCGACGCGCTGGTCAAGCTGTCGCTGCCGTTCGGCGACCGGCCAGGCGACCAGTGGTACGAGCAGATCATGACGGCCGAAGGCGGCCCGCCCGGCTTCCACCGGATCCTGGCGTGGGAAACGCAGGCTTTCGCGGATCACCCGCTGCTGTGGTGGCTGCCCGCCGCGGTCGAACTGGGCATCGGCGGGTGGCTGGCCATCAGGCCGGATAGCCGCCGGGCCCTGGCAGTCTCGGCCGGCTGGGCGGTCGTCGTCTGGCTGGCCGGCGAGGGCATGGGGGGCCTGCTGACCGGCGAGTCCTCGATCCTCGGTGACTTCCCCGGCGCCGCGCTGCTGTACGCCGTCGCCGCCGTCATCTTGTTCCCGCGCCGGGTACCCCGCCCGGGGGCGGCCGAGGCAGGGATCATGGGCCAGTGGAGCCGGATGGTGTGGCTGGCGCTGTGGATCGGCGCCGCGTTCTTCACCGCGATGCCCCAGCTCACCATGAACGGGCTGGACTCTATGCTCACCGTCACCTACATTGAGGCGGCCGGGCCGCTGCGGTCGATGGACGCCGCCGTGCTGAGCTGGCTCACCGTCGGCAACACCAAGCTGCTCGGCTTCGCCGCCGCCGCGGTGTGCCTGGCCGTGGGGTTCGCCGTGTTCCTCGGCGCCTGGCCCCGCGCCTTCCTGGCCCTCGCCGTGCTCCTGGTCTTCGCGGGGTGGGTGGTGTTCCAGAATTTCGCCGGCATCTACACGGGGGCGGCCACCGACGTGGGCACCGGCCCGATCCTGATCCTGCTCGCCTGCGCGTTCTGGCCCGCGGGCCGCGCACGCCGCCCCGAGGAGGCAGCGGCCGGGGCCGCCGCGAAAGCCCCGCCGGTACCCGCCGATCCGGGCGGGGGACGCGACGCGGCCGGGCTATAACCCGGCTATCCCTCCTTAAGTCATTTAAAAGAGCACGGCGGACAGATCACGTAACCTCTGGAGACCGGATGGCCAAAGCGGGCAGGCAAAGCAGGACGGATCACAGGGCTCGCCGCTTACGACACCACAGGATGGCCCGCCAGCCTCGCCGGTAACGGCCAGCGCTGGCACGGTAACCCTTCCAGCGCCTGGTCGAGCAGCCGTTTCAGGCCCGCGTAGGTCACCTGCCCGATGACCCGCGCGGCGATATCGCCGTTCCGGTCGATGACCAGCGTGTCCGGGATCGCGGGCGGGATGACGCGGCCGAACGCCAGCTCCATCCGGGCCGACGGGTCGTACAGGCTCGGGTAGCCGATGCCGAAGCGGCGCTCGAACGCCTGGGCCTGCGCCCGCCCGTCGCTGACGTCGATCCCGGCGAACCGGACGCCCCTGGGCTGGTAGGCGCGCCACAGCCGGGCGAGCACCGGCCCCTCGGCCCGGCACGGGACGCACCAGGATGCCCAGAAGTTCAGCACCACCACTCGGCCGCGGTAGCCGCCGGGCAACCGCAGGGGCGCCCCGGTCAGCGAAGTACCGGACACCTCCGGTGCCGCCAGGCGATGCCCGGCCGGGAAAGACGTCGTGCCGGCCACTGGCCCGCCGCCGCTGCCGGGACGTGCCGACGTGGCCCGCCCCGGGGCGCAGCCCGCCATCAGAGTCGCCACGGCCACCACGGCCACCAGCCGCACCGCCGACCCGCCGCGGAACGGGAACATGCCCACAAGTACCTCCTGCCGGGACGACCACGGGAACAGGCGCGATCTCCTAAGGAGCTTAGGTATATTATGCCCAGGGTGCGGGTGGCCTGCCACGCCTGGCAGGACTTTCAGGTGAGGGAGGGAAACGTGGGTTTGCGCCCGGTCAGCAGGAGTGACGTCCTGACCACACCTACGTCATCCGTCCCGGCGCGCCGCCCCCAACCCGGCCCCGCGCCGCGGCCGGCCACCTAAGGACGATAGGTTATAGCGCATGCCGGCGGGACCGAGTCCATGACAGTGCCACGACGACCGCGTCACGGGCAGCGGCACGGCGGGGACCCCTACCCGCTCGCCTGCCGCGGGCCCTCGTCCTGGTCGTGGTGGTCCTGGGGCTTCTGGTGTCCGGGTGCGGCGCCTCATCAGCGTCGCCCGCACGATCCGGTCAGCACGGCGGAGCGAAGGTAACGATCATGGCCCGTGCCCTGCCCGGCGTCACCGTCCTGGTCAATGCCCAGGGCTATGCGCTGTACGTGTTCGCGCCCGATCAGCGGCGGAGGGTGACGTGCACGGGCGACTGCGCCCGGGACTGGCCGCCGGTAAGGCTGGCCGGCTGCGCCGTGCTCGCTGGCCCGGGCGTGCGGGCCTCGCTGCTGGGCTCGGACCCCGATCCCGGGGGCGGCCGGGTGGTCACCTACCATGGGTGGCCGCTGTACGCCTACGAGAACGACGCCCAGCCGGGACAGGCCACCGGCCAGGCGATCGACAATGACGGCGGCCAGTGGTACGTGCTGCGCCCGTCCGGCACGCCGCTGATCCCTGCGCCGCAGGCCTGAGCGGCGCGCAGGTAATGGCAGGCAGAAGCATGAGAGGAACGCGATGAGCGGCGTGGGCCAGCTGGTCATGAACGGTCCGTTGATCCTCGCGGTGCCGGTGGCCGCGGCGGCGGGGGCGATCACGTTCGCCTCGCCGTGCTGCCTGCCGCTGATTCCCGGCTACCTGTCCTATGTCGCCGGCATATCCGGCGCGGGCGCAGAGCGCCAGAGTGCCGATGTCCCAGATCAGGCAGCCGACGCCCCAGCCCAGGCAGCCGAGGGCCGCGAGGGGGATGAAGGGACGCGCGGCCGCGCCGCGCCCGCGGCCACTATCACACGGGCCAGCGCACCGGCGACGGCACCGTCAGCGGGCGGCCGGACAGCGGGCGGCCGCGGCCGCACGGTCGCGGGCACGGCGCTGTTTGTGGCGGGGTTCTCGGCGCTGTTCGCCAGCTACGGCGCGGCGTTCGGCGGCCTGGGCGAGGTGCTCCTGACCCACCAGCGGGGCCTGATCCAGGCGCTTGGCGCCCTGACGATCCTGCTCGGCCTGCTGTTCGCCGGGGCATTCGACAAGTTGCCGGTCGCGGGCCGGATGCTGCGCCCGTCGTTCCGCCCCAGGGCGGGGCTGGCCGGGGCGCCGCTAGTGGGGGTGCTGTTCGGGCTCGGCTGGACGCCGTGCATCGGGCCGACGCTGACCGCGGTGCTTACCCTGGCGGTGACCACCGGATCGGCGGGCCGCGGCGCGTTCCTGGCGTTCGTTTACGGAATGGGTATCGGGATCCCGTTCCTGTTCGTGTCGCTGGCGTTCCAGCGGGGGATGCGCGTGTTCGGGTTGGCCCGCCGGCACGCCGGCCTGGTCACCCGGATCGGCGGGGCGATGCTGATCGCCGTCGGCGTGCTACAGGTCAGCGGGGCGTGGACGGTGGCGATGACGTGGCTGCGGGTGCACTGGATCGGCGGCTACCAGCTGCCGTTGTAACACGCGTCACGTCACTCGCCTGAGCCTTGAGCTGCTGGATCTCGCGGCGCAGCCGGGCGATCTCCGCAGCCCGATCGCCCTTTTCGGTGCTGTCGCCGACGGCCGGCTCGCCGCCAGGAGCCGCCATACCGGAGCCGGTGCCCTGCCGCATGCCTCGCATCATGAATAGCATCGAGACCGGGCAGGCCAGCCCCGCCAGCACCGGCAGCGCCGCCCATCCGGCGTGCGGGTCCAGCACTAGCAGCCCGGCGGCGAGCACGCCGAGCCCGATCCAGACCCGCTTATCGAAACAGCACTTCATCATCGGAGACTCCCTTGAGGACTTCGTGGCCGCAGGACGGTCACCCGCAAGGGCCGACCGCGACAGCCCTTAACCGCGTCGCTCCTGCGTGCCGTCGTAAACCTAAACACCTTAGGAAATCAGGTATATCATGGCGAGCAGCGCCCAAGCCCCGTCGCGCCCGGAAGCTCATGATCCAAGTGCCTGCCACGCCCAGGTGGCGGCCACGGTGGAATGAGCCCGCCGTCAGGCGGTTGCCACCGGGCGTCCAGCCAGTGCCAGACCGGGCAGTACCCCGATGAAAGGACCGGCAAGACCCCATGTCACCGAAGTCCAGAGCGCGGCGGCGGCGCCCTGCCGCGCCGCGGAAGCCCCGGCCGGTGCAGCCCCGGGCCGAGCAGCCCCGGGCCGAGCAGCCCCGGGCGGAGGAGTCGGCCGCCGCGCCGTCCAGGCCGGGATGGGCCGAGAGCATCAAGCAGCAGGCCCTGGGCCACGCGGTGTCCGCTACGTGCTGGCTCGACCCGGGCAACAGCGGGGACCGCTACCCGGTGTCGGTCAGGTTCTCCGGCCGCCGGGCCGGTGCCAGCGGGCAGCCGCAGCAAGGTGACCGCTTCGACCACACAGAGACGATCGGCGATGTCATGCCCGGCAGCGGGCCGGTCTCGGTCACGGCGAAGGTGACTGATGTCACCCCCGGAGAGTGGATCGTCTGGGCCAGGCCGGACGCGGGAACGGCCAAGGGCGGGCCGCCGATGCGGCCGCTCCCGGCACCGCCGGCCGGTCGGCTGGGCCTCGGGCGGCTGCTGCGGTCCAAAGGGAACCCGGTGCCGGCCGGCAACACCGGTACCCGTGTCATGACCCGGCCCGGCGGGTACGCCACCGGGCCGGGTCTTGTCCCCGCGTCCTGGCTTCCGCTGGTCGCGGTCGGTGTGGTGGCCGCGCTGGCGGTGCAGGCGGTGCTGGCCGGCCGGGCGCACCTGAGCATCGGCGCGGGGCTGGGTGTCTCGCTGGCCGCCAGCGTGGCCGGCGCGGCCGGCGCCAGGGCCTGGTACGTGGCCCTGAACCGGGGGAAGGTCCAGGGGATGCCGACGCAGGGGCTGTGCATACAGGGCTTCATCGTCGCCGCGGTCGCCGTCCTGATAGCCGGGCTGGCGCTGGCCGGCATCCCGATCCGGACGTTTCTCGACATCTCCGCGCCCGGCCTGTTCTTCGCCATGGCGATCGGCCGCCAGGGGTGCTTCTTGCACGGCTGTTGCGTGGGGCGGCCGACGGGCTCACAGTGGGGCATCTGGGCCTCCGACGGCCGCGTCGGCGCCCGCCGGGCGCCTACTCAGCAGCTGGAGTCGCTGGGGTCCCTGGTGATCGGGCTGGCCGCGCTGCTGCTCGTCCTGCAGGCCCGGCCCCCCGCCGGAACCATCTTCATCGGAGCCCTCGCCGCGTACACGGTGTGCAGGCAGATCCTGTTCCGCTACCGCGAGGAGCCGCGCAGGTCGTCCTTCGGGCGCCGCGCGTCCCTGATCGCGGCCGGGCTGGTGCTCCTCGCGGACATCATCGCCGCGATCGTGGCCTGATAGCGGCGCTGCCGTGCAGGCTAACGATGCTTTGGGCCGGGAACCCAGCGGATCGCTAGGGCCGGGCGACCTCGGTCACCGCGAGCTCAAGCTGGCTGTAGGTCGTCGCGCCGAACCAGGCCCAGGCGATCCGGCCGCGGGCGTCGAGGATGTAGGTGGAGGGGGTGGCCACGGGCGCTTTGGTCCCGAACCGGCCGGCGATCAGGTCGCCCGGGTCGGTGATGCTGGGGTAGGGGATGCGGTAGCCGCGTTCGAACGCCAGCCCGGCAGAGGGCTCCTCGCGGATGTCGACGCCGGCGAAGCGCACCCCCAGGAAGCGGGTTTCCCGGGCCACGCGCGCCAGGACCGGGGCCTCCTTCCGGCACGGCACGCACCATGAGCCCCAGAAGTTGATCACGACCGTGTGGCCGCGCCAGCCGACGATGTCCAGGTGCCCGCCGGTCAGCGTGGTACCGGAGATATCCGGCGCGAGGGGGCGCTGCGCGGCGGGGATGACCTGGCCGACGGCCGGCAGCCCGCCGAACCCGGAGCCGGTGAGATGGACCACCCCCGCCGCCAGGAGCCCGGCGGCCGCTACCGCGATCGCGCCGGACAGGACGAGCCGCGCCCGCCGTGTCATCAGGAGGCTCCTATTTCTCCGGGTAGGCGAAACCCCGGCTGATCAGGTGTTCGGGGTCGGCCAGGATCTCGTGAGCAATCCGGTCGCCAGCGCCGAGGGTCAGCTCGGCCCAGGTGCTCGCGTCGGGGAAGCCCAGCAGCAGGACCTGCTGCCCCCCGCGGCCCGTCACCAGGCCGGCCACCGGAACAACGCCGCCGGCGTAGGGCTCGCCGGCGAGGAAAGCCGGGCCGCTGACTCCGACCGAGTGCGCGGTGCCCGCGCCCCGGGCGGTGTCACTGGTCACCTGCTCATACACGGTCATCGAGCGGACCTGCCGCATCGCCGCCAGGGCCCGGCGCAGCAAGGACGCTCCCGCCACAGGCGGCCAGGGGACATCCAGCGAGGTCGTCCCGCCGGTCCAGCCCGTGACGGTGACGCCAAGGGTGAGGAGATTTTCGCCGTGCACCCACCGGGCGGGCGCGACGACGCAGCCCTGCCCGCAGCCGCGCACGGGCAGCGCGGCGGCGGTGCCGTGCGGCCCGGCCAGCGTCATCGAGACCGTGAACTGCGGCGCCGACGCCCCGTTTACCTCCGGCGCCGACAGGTGCAGGACAATCTGCCCGGCGCTGGCCGTGGCGTAGATGCCGACCTCCCCGGCGCGGCCGCCGAGCGGCACCACCGGGCCGCTGGCCGGGGGCGGGAACGGAAGCGCGCCGCCGGAGCTGGCCAGCGACGGCGCGGCGATGGTGCCCAGCAGCGCGGTGACCGCTAGCACCCCGGCCAACGCCGCGGCCTCGATCCTGGTGGCCAGCGCGGGACCTGCCCCGGCGGCCGGATCGCGGCGCAGCCACCTGCGGCCGGCCAGCGCCAGCGCGGCGGCCGCCCCGACCAGGGCCGCCTTCACGATCAGGACCCGGCCGTAGTCGGTGGTGACAAGCGACCCGGGGGGCACCAGCACCACGGCGGAAACCACGCCGGTAACCACGACCAGGGCGAACAGCCACGCCGCGGCCCGCGAATACAGGCGCACCAGGGCCCGCACCGCCCGAGGGTGCTCCCGCCACGCGATCGCGGCGCGCACCACGTACAGCAGCATCCCCGCCCACAACGCCGCCGCCAGCACATGCGCCCAGGTCAGCAGCGCGCCGCCACCCGGGACGACGCTCTCTGGGTGGGCCCGCAGCCCCTCCGCGGCCACCACCGCGAGCAGCGGAATGACGGCCCAGCGCGGACGCCGCAGCCGCAGCAGCACCGCGGCGGCCGCGAACGAGGCGACCTCGACGGCGGCGATCACCCCGGGGCTACTGGACAGCAGCCCCGGTACCGACAGGTGCGCGAGCCCGGCCGGCAGGCTTCCCCCGC
>WNGJ01010498.1_pt1 | contig 21924 bp, 19 predicted proteins | sample 5400611 | NCBI WGS metagenome assembly WNGJ01 (sample SAMN13153375, study PRJNA577476) | soil metagenome | isolation source: 40 cm soil or saprolite under Garry oak tree replicate 1 | place: USA:California | collected 2016-06-15
GCCGTCTCGGCGATGACGCCCATGTCGTGGGTGATCAGCATGATCGCCATGCCGAGCTTGGCCTTGAGCTCGTTGAGGAGCTCGAGGATCTGCGCCTGGATCGTGACGTCCAGCGCCGTCGTCGGCTCGTCGGCGATGAGGAGGTTGGGGTTGCACGACAGCGCCATGGCGATCATCACGCGCTGCCGCATCCCGCCCGAGAGCTGGTGCGGGTACTCCTTCGCCCGGCGCTCGGCGTTCGGAATGTGGACGAGCTTCAGCATGTCGACGGTCTTGTCCATCGCGTCGCGGCGCCCGAGCCTCTCGTGGAGGCGGACGGCCTCGGCGATCTGCTCGCCGACCGTGAAGACCGGGTTCAGCGAGGTCATCGGCTCCTGGAAGATCATCGAGATCTCTTTACCGCGGATCTTGCGCATCTGGGCGGGCGGCAGCTCGAGCAGGTTCCGGCCGTTGTAGGTGATCGCGCCGGCGACGATGCGGCCGGGCGGCGTCGGGATCAGCCGCATGATGCTGAGGGCCGTCACGCTCTTGCCAGAGCCGGACTCACCGACGATGCCGAGCGTCTCGCCCCGGTTGATGTGGAAGTCGATCCCGTCGACGGCGCGGACGACACCCTCGTCGGTGAAGAAGTACGTCTTCAGCCCTTTGACCTCGAGCAGCCGTTCGGCCATGACGCCCCCTCTAGCCCGCTACCATAACTGGCTCGCCTCGGACGGCGGGGCCTGGATCACAGACTCGCCTCGCCTTTGGCTGCGGCTCGCACTACCGGGGTCACAGACTCGCCTCGCGGCGCGCGTCGCCGAGCCTCCGCGGCCGCCGCTCGGCTCGCACTACCATCGACTGGTGATCTCGCCGAACGCCTCGAGCGCGCGCTCGACGTCCTCGGCGTCGATGTCCTTGTGGGTGACGCAGCGGATCGAGGTCGGCCCGATCGCGTGGATCCTCACCTTCCGCGCGGCGCACTGCGCCACGAGCTCGCTCGTCGCCGCCTGGCTCGCACCGACTTCCCCCGGACGCTGGACGCCGAAGATGACGATGTTCGTCTGGACGGTCACCGGGTCGACGGCGAGTCCCGGCAGCCTCGCGACGCCCTCGGCGAGCCGGCGGGCGTTGGCGTGGTCCTCCGCCAGCCGGTCCACCATCCGCTCGAGCGCGACGATCCCCGCGGCGGCGAGGACGCCCGCCTGCCGCATGCCGCCGCCCACCATCTTGCGCACGCGCCGCGCCCGCGCGACGAGCTCGCGCGAGGCGCAGACCACCGAACCCACGGGCGCCCCCAGCCCCTTCGACAGGCAGAAGGTCACCGAGTCCGCGTTCCGCGCGAAGTCGCTCGCCGGGCGCCGTAGCGCGACGGCCGCGTTGAAGATGCGCGCGCCGTCCAGATGGACCGGCACGCCCGCATCGTGCGCGACCGCCGCCACGGCACCGATCTCCTCGGGCGTGCAGCACGTTCCGCCGTGGCGGTTGTGCGTGTTCTCGATGCAGACGAGCCCCGTCGGGGGGCGCACCTGCTCGGGCGTGAGGAACCCGCGCGCCGTCTTCACCGGGCGCGTCTGTACCCCGCCGATGACCGCGGCGCCGGCGACCTCGTAGTTGAAGATGTGCGAGTCGAGGTCGAGGACGACCTCTTGGCCCGCGCGCGTGTGGCTCACCACCGAGACGAGATTGCCCATCGTGCCCGACGCCACGAAGAGGCCCGCCGCCTTGCCCAGCCGCTCGGCGGCGATCGTCTCCAGGCGCTTGACGGTCGGATCCTCCTCCCAGACGTCGTCGCCGACCTCGGCGCGCGCCATCGCCTCGCGCATCTCGGGCGTGGGGAGAGTCAGGGTGTCGGAGCGCAGGTCGACGATGTCGTGCACGGGATTTCGCCTCGTCTCACCGCTGGGCCCGAAGCCGCTGGACGGCGCGCCGGCCCCACTCGGTGTAGCCGTACTCGCTCGAGAGCCCGCGGAGGAGGTCGGCGGCCTCGGCGTTCTTGCCCTCGTAGAAGTTCACTTCGGCGAGCAGGTAGAGGGCCTCGGGGATCACGAGCGTGCGCGGATAGCGCTTGAGCACGAGCTCGAGCCGCTGGCGCGCCGCGCTCGGATTGCCCTGCGTGAAGTAGTAATTGGCGACCCACACTTCCTTCTGCGCCAGCCGCCCCCGGCAGACGTCGATCTTGGCGAGCCCCTCGGTCGCGTAGCGACTCTCCGGGTACTCCTTGACGAGCTTCCGGAACTGGTCGACCGCCTTCTGGGTGAGCCCCTGATCCTGCTCGACCGGCTTCATCTGATCGTAATAGCTCATCGCCAGGCGGTACTGGACGAGGTCGGCGATCTGGTGGCGGGGGAAGAACCCCACGAACGCCTCGAACTCCTTGATGGCCTTGTCGAACTCCGCCTCGCGATAATAGGCCTCGCCGATCAAGAAGCGCGCGCGCGACGCGTAGGACGAGTTCGGGTGGCGCTCGACGATCTTCTTGAAGTTCTCGCGGGCCGCGTCGTAGCGCTTCGCGGTCAACTCCTGCTCTCCGGTCGAGTAGAGCTCCTCGGCGGGGAGGATCGGCGTCGGGGCGGGCCGGAGCCAGCTGCAGCCGCTCGCGACCAGGAGCAGGCTTGCAAGAAGTATCCGCGCGCGCCGGGCAGGGCAGCTCAGCATGGAAAATCGGCACTTACATATAGCATATTCCGCCGCCAAAAACTCTTTGACTTCCGGGGGGCTGCCCGGTATTACGAGAGCACTCAGGAGGCGTCTCCTATGGCGTGGCCCCGCATGCTCAAAATCCGCCAGACCTTCCCTCGTCCCCGGGTGACCGACATCTCCGCCGCCGTCGCCCAGGCGCTCGACACCGCGGAGCTCCCGATCAAACGCGGCGACACCGTCGACCGCTACGCGGCGGAGGCCGACTGGATCGGCCTGGTCAACCGTGTGAAGCCCCATACCGACTTCAAGGGGTCGATCGAGTCGGGCCTCTTCAAGATGATGACGATCGGGCTCGGCAAGTACCAGGGCGCGATCCAGTACCATCGCGCCAACATCCACCACGGCTACGAGACCGTCATCACATCGGTCGGCCGCGAGGTGCTGTCGAAGTCGCGGATCGGCTTCGGCCTCGGGATCGTCGAGAACGGGTACGACGAGACCGCCCGGATCGAGGCGTTCACCGCGGAGAATCTCGAGGCCGGCGAGCGGCGCCTGCTCAAGGACGCGCGCGAATGGATGGCGCGGCTGCCCTTCTCCCCGATGGACGTGCTGATCGTCGAGGAGATCGGCAAGAACATCTCCGGCGCCGGCATGGATACGAACGTCATCGGTCGACCGTCCAACCCGCACGAGCCGTTTCCGGCCGATCCGAAGATCCTCTGGATCGTCGCTCTCGACCTGACCGCGGAGAGCTACGGCAACGCCGTCGGCATCGGCAACGCCGACTTCACCACGCGCCGGCTCGTGGACAAGATCGACATGAAGCCGACGCTCATCAATGCCATCACCGCCTGTGCACCGGGCGGGGCCAAGGTGCCGCCGACGTACGACGTCGACCGCGAGGCGATCGAGACCGCGCTCTCGTGCATCGGGCTGACGCCGCCCGAGCGGGCGCGGGTCATTCGCATCAAGAACACCCTGATGCTCGGCGAGATCGAGGTGTCCGAAGCGTTCCTGCCCGATCTCGCCAAACGCCCCGACCTCACCCAGCTCACCGACCCCGCGCCCCTCGCTTTCGACGCCGCGGGACGGCTCGCACCGATCGGCCGCGATTAACGCTCTCCTCGCGCGCCCGGTCGCGACGGCGGTGCTCCTGGCGTGAGGACGAGGCTCCTGTGGGCACTCGGTGCCCTCGCCGCCCTGGCCGCGGTCGCCTACGCGGGCTGGGCCTGGCACTACGCGGTCCACTACGTCTCGACCGACGACGCGTACGTCGAGGGCACGATCACCCCCGTGAGCGCCAAGGTGTCCGGCCACGTCGCGGCGCTCCTGGTCGGCGACAACCAGCCCGTGAAGGAGGGCGAGCTCTTGCTCCGCATCGACCCGCGCGACTACCAGGCGCGGGTCGCGCAGGCGCGCGCCGCCGTGTCGATGGCGGAGGCGAATTTAAAGGCGGCGCGCTCGGAGCTGCCGCTGGCTCGGGAAGAGACGCGCGCGGTGATCGACCAGGCGCGCGCGACCCTCGAGGGGGCGGTCGTCGCGGTGCGCGCGAGCGAGTCGGCGGTCGACGAGGCGCGCGCGCGGCTCGAGTCGCGGCGCGCGGCGGCCGCCGCGATGCGCGCCGACGTCACCGGCGCTCAGAGCGCGCAGCGCCAGGCGGGGCGTGAGCTCGAGCGCTTCCGGCAGCTCCTCCAGAGCGAGCTGGTCGCGCGACGCGACTTCGACGCGGCCGAGGCGGTCTACGAGACGACCAGCGCCACCGTCGAGGCGACCGAGCGGCGACTCGCCCAGGCCGAGCGAGAGATCCAGCAGGCGCAGGCGGAGCTCGCCTCCCGCGCCCACGCCGTGGATCAGGCCAAGCAGCGCGTCGCCGAGGCGCGCGCGGCGCTGGCGCGCGCCGAGAGCCAGCTCCACCAGGTGGCGATCAAGGACGCGGCGGCGACGCAGGCGGAGGCGCGACTGCGTGAGACGCAGGCGGACCTCGCCTTCGCCGAGCTCCAGCTCCAGTACACCGAGGTGCGTACGCCGATCGACGGCGTCGTCTCGAAGCGCTCGGTCGAGGTGGGGCAGGTGGTCCAGATGGGCCAGCCGCTTCTGGCGATCGTCCCGCTCCACGATGTCTGGGTGCTCGCGAACTTCAAGGAGACCCAGGTCTCCCGGATCCGCCCGGGCATGCGCGCGGAGGTCTGGGTGGACGGCGTCCCCGACCGCGCCTTCACGGGCAGCGTCAACTCGCTCTCGGCCGGCACGGGCGCGCGCTTCTCGCTGCTGCCTCCGGAGAACGCGACCGGGAACTGGGTCAAGGTCGTCCAGCGCGTCCCGGTGAAGATCCTCCTCGACGCGCGTGAGTTCGGCAACCCGCACACGCTGCGCGCCGGGATGTCGGTCATCGTGACGATCCGGGTGCGATGAACGGCGCCGGGTCGCGCCTGGCTCAGGCCATCCACGCGGGTCGCGGACTCGCGGACCCCGCCGCAACAGCCCCGTTGTCCACCGTGCGGAAGTGGCTGATCACCTTCTCGGTCATGCTCGTGACCGTGATGCAGATCCTCGACACGAGCGTGACGAACGTCGCCCTGCCGCACATGCAGGGCTCGCTCTCGGCCGGCGTCGAGGAGATGTCGTGGATCATCACGTCCTTCCTCGCCGCGAACGCGATTATCATCCCGGCGACGGGCTGGCTCTCGGGCCTGCTCGGGCGCCGACGCTTCTTCCTGATCTGCACGGTCCTGTTCACGGTCAGCTCGTTCCTCTCGGGCATCGCGCCCAACCTGACGTTCCTGGTGTTCGCGCGCGTGTTCCAGGGCCTCGGCGGCGGGCCGGTCATCCCGATCTCGCAAGCGATCCTCTGGGAGATCTTCCCGCTCCGTCAGCGGGGGATGGCGATGGCGCTCTGGGGCGTCGGGATCATGCTGGGCCCGATCCTCGGCCCGACCCTCGGCGGCTGGATCGCCGACAACTGGTCGTGGCGGTGGATCTTCTACATCAACCTCCCGATCGGCCTGATCGGCTTCATCATGGCCAGCGCGTTCGTGTTCGACTCGCCCCATCAGCGAAAGCCCGGGCGGGTCGACGTGCTCGGACTCGCGCTGATGGTGGTGGGGTTCGGGTGCCTGCAGCTGACCCTGGACTGGGGCGAGCGCGAGGACTGGTTCGACTCGCGCCTCATCACCGGGCTCGCCGTGGTGGCCGCCTGCGCCATCGTCGGGTTCGTCTTCCGTGAGCTCACGTGCGCCGAGCCGATCCTCGATCTCAGCGTCTTCAACGACCGGAACTTCGCGATCGCGAGCGTCGTCATCTCGCTCTCCGTCTTCGCGTTCTACGCGAGCATGCTGCTCTTGGCGCTCTACACCCAGAAGCTCCTTGCGTACGACGCGTGGACCTCGGGGCTCGTGCTGGCGCCGGGTGGGCTCGGCAACATGCTGTCGCTGCTCGTCGCGGGCCGGCTGGTCACCCGGATGGATCAGCGAATGCTGCTCGCCACCGGCTGCTTCATCAACGGCGTCGCGCTCTCGCTGATGTCCAACATGACGATCGGCGTGGACTACTGGAACCTCGCGTGGCCGCGCTTCGTCCAGGGGCTCGGCATGGGCTTCGTCTTCGTCCCGCTCCAGACGCTCGCCCTCGCGACCGTGCGCATGGAGCGGCTCGGGAACGCGACCGCGGCCTTCAACGTGGTGCGGAACGCGGGCGGGAGCGTGGGCGTCGCGCTCGCGACGACGCTCCTCGCGCGCCGGAGCCAGGCCCACCAGACCACGCTCGTCGGCCACGTCAACATCTGGAGCGCCGAGACAGCGGCGCGCCTCAAAGGGCTCGCCGCGCAGTTCGTCGCGCAGGGCACCGACACGTTCACCGCCGAACGCCGGGCGCTCTCGACCCTCTACGGCGACCTCGTCAACCAGGCGCGCGTGCTCGCGTATGCCGACGAGTTCTGGCTCTTGTCGATGATCTTTTTCGGGCTCCTCGCGATCCTCCCCTTCATGCGGCGCGTGCGAACCGAGCCCGCGAAGCCGCGCGAGGGGGCAGCCGCGGAGCGCGTCGAGGCGCTGCCGACGCCGACGGACTAGTCAACGTTGGGGGGAGCGACCGCCGCTCCCCCCAACTCCCCCCACCGGTCACCCGTGGCGGCCTCGTCTACGAGCCGGTTGCGCCGGCGGAGCCGGCGCTCGAAGCGGAGCCGGAGCTCGAGGCGCGGTCAGGTCGCGCCTGTGAAGTCGCCCCCTTCGACGAACTAGCGCTCCAGGCCGGGCGGGACCTGGTAGAGGTACTCCTTCAGGTACTCGATCTCGGCGCCCCGGTCCTCGATCGCGATCCGCATGAGGTCACGGATCGACAGCATCGAGAGCAGCCGCTCGCCGCTCACGACGGGCAGATGGCGGATGTTCGCCTGATCCATCTTGCGCATCGCGGACTGGTAGTCCTCGTCGGCGTCGGCCACGACGAGCCGGACCGTCATCACCTCAGCGACCGGGGTGCGGGCCGGGTCGAGGCCGCGGTCGACGACCTTCTGGACGATGTCGCGCTCGGAGAAGACCCCGACGAGCCTGTCCCCCTCCAGCACCGCCACGATGCCGACGTTGTTCGCCGCCATCGTGCGCGCCGCCTCGGCGACCGTCGCGCCGCGCTGGACCGTGAAGAGGAACCCGTGACGCATGATGTCGCGCAGCTTCTTCATTGGCGCACCCTCCCAAGGTTCTGGGCCGGTGGCGGACCGTGAAAGGTACAGGCGATAGTACCACCGAATGCGCTAGAGTAACGGCCGACCGGAGAACGCTTGTTCGGGAGAATCACAATGGCCAGGAAGCAACGACCCGCCGAGCCGCGCCGTGTGACGCCGGACGCCGTCGACCCGCGACACGCGTGGGACCGCCCCCTTCAGGCGCCCGGCCACATGCAGGTGGACTTCGAGGAGCGCGTGGACTTCCGCCGCCTGCACGCCTACCGGCTGGGCCGGGTTCGCCAGGCCCTGGCCGGCTCCGGCCTTGGCGCGCTGCTCGTCTTCGACCAGCACAACATCCGCTATATCTCGAGCACGGTCATCGGCGAGTGGGCCCGGGACAAGCTCACGCGCTGGTGCCTCCTGACCGGCAACGGCGAGCCCTGGGTGTGGGATTTCGGGTCGGCGGCCCGCCACCACCGGCTCTACGCGCCGTGGCTCCCGCCCAAGCACTCGCTCGCCGGCCTCGTCGGCCTGCGCGGCGCCGTCTCGCCGAAGGCGGGCCTGTTCACCCAGGCCGCGCGCGAGATCAAGGCGATCCTCGGCGAGGAGGGCGTCGTCGACATGCCCCTCGGCATCGACGTTGTCGAGCCGCCCTTCCTGTTCGCGCTTCAGGAGGCGGGCGTACGGGTGAGCGACGGCCAGCAGGTGATGCTCGAGGCGCGCGCGCTCAAGAGCGCGGACGAGCTCGCGCTCCTGAACATGGCCGCGGCGATGGTGGACGGGGTCTACCAGGATATCGCCGAGGCCCTCCGACCGGGCGTCCGCGAGAACGAGATCGTGGCGCTCGCGACGCAGCGGCTCTACGCCATGGGCTCCGACTGCGTCGAGGCGATCAACGCGATCTCGGGTGAGCGCTGCAGCCCCCACCCGCACAACTTCACCGACCGCCTCGTGCGCCCGGGTGACCAGGCCTTCTTCGACATCATCCAGTCGTTCGTCGGGTACCGGACCTGCTACTACCGCACCTTCAGCGTCGGCCGCGCGACCGCGGCGCAGGTCAGCGCCTACAAGAAGGCGCGCGAGTGGATGGACGAGGCGATCGCCCTGATCAAGCCCGGGGTGACGACCGACCGGATCGCCCGGGCCTTCCCGAAGGCGCAGGAGATCGGGTTCGAGACCGAGATGGCCGCGTTCGGCCTCAACTTCTGCCACGGGCTCGGGCTCGGTCTCCACGAGCGCCCCATCATCAGCCGCCTCAACTCGTTCGACGATCCGACGGAGCTCCACGCGGGGATGGTCTTCGCCGTCGAGACCTACTGCCCGGCGACCGACGGTGTCTCGGCGGCGCGCATCGAGGAGGAGGTGGTCGTCGCTCCCAAGGGCGCCCAGATCATCACGCTCTTCCCCGCCGAGGAGCTGCCGATCGCCCACCGCTACTAGCCGTGCACACGGTCCGCAGGCACGTCGTCCTCGCGGCCCTGGCGTCGGTCGCCGTCGCCGGCGACGCGGCGGCCCAGGGACCGATGCGGATCGGATTTCTCGCTCCGCTGTCGGGCGCCATCGCCGCGGCCGGCCGGGACATGTACAGCGGCTGCGAGCTCTTCTGGCAGGAGAGCGGCTGGCGGCTCGCCGGACGGAAGCTCGAGGTGATCCTCGAGGACAACGAGGGCCTGCCCGCGACCGCCCTCACCAAGCTCCGCAAGCTCGTCGAGAGCGACCAGGTCCACATGGTCGCCGGCGTCATCCTCTCGAACGTCGCGTACGCGCTGGTTCCGTACATCGAGGCCCAGGGGATCCCGACGCTCTACCCGATCAACTCCGCCGACGATCTCACCCAGCGCAAGCGGCCGACATGGCTGATCCGGACCGGCTTCTCGGCCGGCGGCAACATGCATCCGTTCGGCGAGTACGCGGCCAAGGTCCTGGGCTACCGGAAGGTGGTGACGATCGGCCTCGACTACGCGTTCGGCTGGGAGACGGTCGGTGGATTCCACAAATCGTTCGAGGACAACGGCGGGCAGATCGTCCAGAAGCTCTGGGTGCCGCTCAACGTGCAGGACTACGGGCCGTACCTCGCGCAGGTGAGGAAGGACGCCGACGCGGTGTTCGTCAATGCGCTGGGGCGATGGACGCTCCTGTTCGCGAAGGAGTACGCGGCCAGCGGTCTTCGCAACCGGCTGCCCCTCATCGCGGGCGGGACGTATACCGACGAACACATCCTCCCCCAGCTCGGCGACGAATCGCTCGGTGTGGTGAGCGCGCACCATTACTCGGCGTCCCTCGACACGCCCGCCAACCGCCGCTTCCGCGCCGCGTTCGAGAAGGCGTACAACCGCACGCCCTCGTTTTACTCGGAGAACTGCTACACCGGCGCACGGATCATCGGCGAGGCCGTGCGCGCCATCGGCAGCAGGGTCGAGGATCGGGCCGCCCTCATGGCAGCCCTCCGGAAGGTCGAGATCCAGGACGCCCCGCGCGGCCCCGTGAAGATGGACCCGTACGGCAACCCCACCCAGAACATCTACGTCCGTAAGGTCGAGCGCGTGGGCGGCCGGCTGCAGAACACCGTGATCCACACCTACCCGGCCGTGGGCCAGTTCTGGACCTACAACCCCGAGGAGTTTCTCAAGCAGCCCGTGTACTCACGGGACTTCCCACCCTGTCGTCACTGCTGAGCGCCGGCGCGGTTAGAGCAGCTTCTCCATGATGATCGTGTCCACCCACTTGCCGTCGAGCAGGCCTTGCTCTCGGTAGACGCCGACGGTGCGGAAGCCCAGCTTCTCGTAGAGCGCCCCGCCGACCGCGTTGAACGGAAAGGCGGACAGCACGAGCTTGTGGAAGCCGTGCGTCCGGGCGAGCTCGATCAGCGCTTCGAGCATCGCGCGCCCCACGCCCCGGCCGCGCCAGGCCCGCTCGACGTAGATCGAGAAGTCGGCGACGAACCGGTAGGCCTCCCGCGGGTTGAAGACGTTGAGGCTCCCCCAGCCGACCATTGTAGCGGGGGCCGCGAGTCCGGAAGACTCCGTGGGTGGCTTGACAAAGGTGCGCCCCGGCTCCGTTTCCCCTCCGCCGTGCCCGCCAACGAAGCGCGGCTCCGTCGCTTCGGCCACGACCACCGGGTGGCGCGGGCTCCGGTTCGCGAGCCACCGGCGGCGCTCCTCCGGCGTGCGCAGCTCGGTCTCGAGCGTGGCGACCCGGTCCTCGATGCCCTGGTTGTAGATGCGGCAGATCGCGTCGGCGTCGGCCGCCGTCGCGGGCCTCACGCGGTAGTCGGTCACTGGAGCGGGGTCCGCGAGACCGGCGCCATCGAGGGTGGCCTGAGACAGGGGCGGGTCGGCTTCATTCGAGCTCCCGTGCATCGAGTCGCCCGTCCTCCTGGAGCCGCGCGAACTCGTCGAGTGTCTTCCTGAGACCGTCGGCGAGCGCGGTCGGCGGCGCGGGGCCCAGGTCCTTCTGGTACCGCGCGTCGTCGAGTGCCGCCGGGAAGGGGATCGGCTGTTCGACGTGCGTGATCAGCCCTTGCGCGCGGGGCCACGCCGCCTCGATCATGCGCACCAGCTCGGCGATCGCTACCGACGCGCCGTGGAGGTTGTAGACGCGGGCGCCGTCGAGGCGGGAGGCCGCCGCGGCGAGGAGCGCGCGCGCGACATCCTCGACGTAGACGAGGTCGGTCCGCCCGCCCCACCGAATCTTGAACGCGCGTCCGAGCACGGCGGACTTCATGGCGAGCGTCGGATCGGCGGTGACGCCGAAGTCGCGCCCGGGCCCGTAGACCGAGAGGGGGCGAAAGCCCATCGAGGACAGCCTGTGCTCCTCCCAGTAGACCCGCGCGGTCTCCTCGTTGGCGACCTTGTAGACGCCGTAGTGCGTCGCCGGGAGTCTGGGCGCGTCGTCTTTGATCGGGCCGGGAGGGTAGAGGTCGGGCGCGCCGAAGACGGCGGCGGAGGAGGCGTAGACGACACGCTCCACCCGACCCTCGCTGGCTCGCGCCGCCTCGAAGACGTTTGCAGTACCGACGACGTTGACCAGGGCGCCCCTCGACGGGTCCTGGCGGCAGAGCGGGACCTGCCAGGCCGCGAGATGGATGATGCGGCGGATCGCGTGGTGGCGCACGACGCGGACCAGGGCGTCGCGGTCCGCGATGTCGCCCCGCACGATCGTGATCCGGCGCGCGACGTCGTCCCCCGCGATCATCCGCGGCCGCCACGGGTCGTCCCCGACGTCGAAGACGACGGGACGCTTACCCGCCGCCAAGAGCCCGCGCACGACCCACGAGCCGATGCAGCCGAACGCGCCCGTCACCAGGGTCGCCATGAGCCGGAAAATATCACATGCGGCACGGAGCCGCGTCGCGCCTGGCTCGGGCCACCCACGACTGGCGCCGAGCACGCGGTCCCCGCTACAACATCGCCGGGTCGCGCCTCGTCTCAGGCCACCCACGGAGTAGACCGCCCTCGCGGTCCCCGCTACAATGGCCGCCGTGTTCCAGAGCGAGCGGTTCTTCCGCGAGGCCTGGCCCCAGATCTCGCAGGCGTTCGCGTCGCCGACGGACGCGGCGAGCGACGTCGAGTGGATCGTCGGGGTCGCGGCGCTCGAGGCCGGCGCGCGGATCCTCGACGCCCCGTGCGGGTTCGGCCGCCACTCGATCGAGCTTGCCCGCCGTGGCTTCCAAGTGACGGGCGTGGACTTCAGCGAGACCGAGCTCGACCGCGCGCGGAAGGCCGCCACCGAGGCCGGCGTCCCCCTGCGGCTCGTCTGCCAGGACATCCGGGACATGGAGTTCCCGGGTGAGTTCGACCTCGCGGTCAACCTCTTCAGCTCGATCGGTTACTTCTCCGACGACGAGGATCGACTGGTGATCGACCGCTTCTGGCGCGCGCTCAAGCCAGGCGGCGTGTTCGTGCTCGACACCCGGAACCGTGACCAGCTGGTGCGCTCGCTGCCGCCCGAGGAGCGCAAACGCGTGAACGGCTGGACGCTTCGCATCGAGAACGCGTTCGATCCCGCGACGAGCCGCTGGCGCGCGCGGTGGTGGCGGAGCAAGCGTGCGATCGCGAAAGCGAAGGAAGGCGCCGCGGAGCTGATCGGCGAGAGCGAGATCCGGCTCTACTCCGCCCACGAGCTCTCGGCGATGCTGCGGCCGGAGCGCTGGGGCCACGTGGAGCTCTACGGCGGGCTCGACGGCACGCCCTTCTCGCTCGACGCCCCCCGCCTGGTCCTCGTCGGGGAAAGGAGACCGCGCCGATGGCCACCGAGTCGCGTCCTCTGGTCGTGCTCGCCGGTCCGATCAATCCCGACGGCAAGGCGCTCCTCGAGCGGGAGGCCCGCGTCGTGGTCTGCGACGACGAGACCGAGGCCGGGCTCGCGAGGGTCGCCGCCGAGGCGGCAGGAATACTGTTCCGCCTTCGGCCGAGCTGCACCGAGAGCCTGATGGCTGCGTGCACGAAGCTCAGGGTCGTTGGCCGGCACGGCGTCGGCCTGGACACGGTGGACATTCCTGCCGCGACCCGGCTTGGTGTGGCGGTCGTCCACGCTCCCGGCTCGAACTCTCAGGCCGTGGCCGAGCACGCGCTGATGCTCATGCTCGCCTGTGTGAAGAGGACGCGCCACATCGACACCCTGACGCGGAAAGGGGACTGGGGAGCCACGCGGGTCGTGGGCAACACGGAGCTCGCCGGGAAGACGCTCGGCATCGTTGGCGTCGGCAACATCGGCCGGCGCGTGGCGAAGTTCGCCGGCGCGATCGGGATGCGGGTCCTCGCTTACGACAAGTACGTGCCCGACGACGAGGTGCGCCGCCGCGGGGCGGAACCCGTGAAGAGCCTCGAGGCCCTCCTGCCGCAGGTCGAGGTCCTCACGTGCCACACGCCGCTGACGTCCGAGACGACGCACATGATCAACGCGAAGACGCTCGCGCTCATGAAGCCGGGGGCCATCTTCGTCAACACCTCGCGCGGTCCCGTGCAGGACGAGCGCGCGCTCTTCGAGGCCCTCACGCGGGGGCACCTGGGCGCCGCGGGCCTCGACGTGTGGGAGGAGGAGCCGACGCCCCTCGACAACCCCCTCCTGAATCTCGAGAACGTCGTCTGTTCCCCGCACGTCGCCGGCGTCACGCGCGAGGCGAATCGACAAATGGCGGTGCAGGTCGCGGGCGAGATGCTGCGCGTGCTGCGGGGCGAGAAGCCGGAGGTGCTCGTAAACCCGGAGGTGTGGCCGCGCCTCGGCCAGAGGTAGAATGGCTCCATGCCGATCGACGCGCGCCATCCGCGGGAGATCCGGCGGGACATCCGGAATGGCAAGCTGACGGGCATCACCGCGGGGCTGGGCGCGAACCACGTCCAGGCCAACCTCGCGGTGCTCCCGAAGGCCTCCGCGTACGACTTCCTCCTCTTCTGCCAGCGCAATCCGCGGCCGTGCCCGCTGCTCGAGGTCACCGACGTGGGCTCGGCCGAGCCCGTCGGTGTCGCCCCGGGCGCCGACCTCCGAACCGACATCCCGCGCTACCGGATCTACACGCGCGGCGAGCTGACGGACGAGGTGACGGACGCGACACCGTACTGGCGTGACGACCTCGTCGCGTTCCTGCTCGGCTGCTCGTTCACGTTCGAGTGGGCGCTGCTCGAGGCCGGCGTCCGCCTCTGGCACGTGGAGCACGGCAAGAACGTCGCGATGTGGCGGACGTCGATCCCGTGTCGGCCGGCGGGCGTCTTCCACGGGCCCATGGTCGTCTCGATGCGCCCCATCGCCGCCGCCGACCTCTCGAAGGCGGTGACCGCGAGCGCGCGCTTCCCCGGCGCCCACGGCGCGCCGGTCCACATCGGTGATCCCGCGGCGATCGGGATCAAGGACCTCGATCGGCCCGAATGGGGCGACCGTCAGGAGTTCAGGCCGGGCGACGTGCCGGTCTTCTGGGCGTGCGGCGTGACGCCCCAGGCGGTCGCGCTCGCCTCGAAGCCGCCGTTCATGATCACGCACAGCCCGGGGCACATGTTCCTCACCGACCTCCCGAACTCCGCGCTCGCGGCGCTGTGAGCGTGAGGTTTCTCCCGGCGGGCGATCTCGCCGTCCTGGTCGAGTTCGACGAGGAGATCAGCGTCGAGGTGAACACGCGCGTCCGGGCGCTCGAGTTCTTGATCCAGCAGAAGGGCCTGACGGGCGTCGTCGAGACGGTCCCGACCTTCCGCTCGCTGCTCGTCTACTACGACCCACGCGCCGTCGGCTACGACGCCGTCTGCGCCTCGATCACGGAGCTCCTGCCCCAGGCGGGGACGGCCGTCCTGCCTCCCTCGCGCCTGGTCGAGCTGCCCTGCTGCTACGACGACCCGGCGCTCGGCTTCGAGCTCCGGGCGGCGGCCGCGCGGCTCGGCATCTCGACGGCCGAGCTCGTGAAGCTCCACAGCGGCGCCGAGTACCTCGTCTACTTCATCGGCTTTACCCCGGGGCTCCCGTACATGACCGGAATGCCAGAGCGGCTCACGATCCCGCGCCTCGAGACGCCACGCACGAAGACGCCGGCGGGGAGCGTCGGTATCGGCGGCACGCAGTGTTGCGTCTACTCGGTCGAGAGCCCCGGCGGCTTCTGGGTGCTCGGTCGCACACCGCTTCGCCTCTACGACCCGGAGTCGCCCGAGCCGGTTCTGCTCCGCCCCGGGGACCGCGTGAGCTTCCGAGCGATCGACCGCGGCGAATACGACACGATCGCCGCGCGCGTCGCCGCGCGAGCCTACGCGCCGGTGATCACGTGATCGGGATCCTCGACCCAGGGCCCCAGACGACCGTACAGGACCTCGGCCGGTCCGGTCAGCTTCGCTACGGCGTCCCGCCGTCCGGCCCGGTGGACCGACTCGCCTTCGTCCTCGCCAACCGCCTCGTCGGCAACCCCGACGGCGCGGCGGCCCTCGAGGGTACGCTGATCGGGCCGCGCTTCGAGGTGGACGCGCCGTGCGCGGTTGCGGTCACCGGCGCCGACACGCCCGTGACGATCAACGGCCGAGAGACGCCGGCCTGGACGACGCTCACGCTCAAGCCCGGCGACGTGGTCAAGCTCGGTCCGGCGCGCTCCGGGGTGCGGAGCTACGTCGCGTTCTCGGGTGGCCTCGACGTTCCCCCGGTGATGGGCTCACGCTCGACCTATCTCCGCGGGCGGCTCGGCGGGCTCGAGGGACGCGCGCTCCGGAGAGAAGACCGGCTCCGCCTCTTTGCGGTCCCTCCGCCACGCCCCTGGCGCGTCGCGCCCCGCGCGGTGCCCGCGTACGGCGGCGAGCCCACAATCCGCATCGTGCTCGGGCCTCAGGCCGACCGCTTCACCCGGGCGGGCATCGGCGCCCTCCTCGGCGGCGCCTACGCGATGCTGCCCCAGTCAGACCGCATGGGCGCCCGGCTCTCCGGCGAGCGGGTCACACACGCGCGCGGCCACGACATCATCTCGGACGGCATCGCGCTCGGCTCGATCCAGATCCCCGGAGACGGTCTGCCGATCGTCCTGCTGGTCGATCGGCAGACCACCGGCGGCTACACGAAGGTCGCGACCGTCTGCTCGTTCGACATCGGGCGCGTCGGGCAGGTCAGACCCGGGCAATCGCTCCGGTTCCGCGCGGTCACCGTGGACGAGGCCCACCGGCTGCTGTACCTTGCCGACGCAGCCCTCGAGACAGGGCTGCGGGAGGAGATCGCATGAGTATCGAGAAGGAGCTCCACGAGTACACGGCGAAGACGGCCCGCTCCCGTGCCCTGCACGAAGAGGCGGTGGCGGTCATGCCCGGCGGCAACAGCCGCACGACGACGTTCTTCGACCCGTACCCGTTCTACATCCAGCGCGGCCAGGGCGCCCACGTCTGGGACGCCGACGACAACGACCGCCTCGACTTCAACGGCAACTACACGAGCCTGATCCTGGGCCACGCGCCGCCGGAGGTCGTCAAGGCGATCCAGGAGGCGGTCGCGCAGGGGCTCTCGTTCCCGGGGCCGACGGAACACGAGGTGCGGCTCGCGCAGATCTTGACCCGGCGCGTGCCGTCGGTCGAGCAGATCCGCTTCACGAACTCCGGCACCGAGGGGACGATGAACGCCGTGCGCCTCGCTCGCGCGTTCACGGGTCGGCCGAAGATCGCGAAGTTCGAGGGCGCCTACCACGGCACCCACGACTGGGTGCTCGTGAGTGTCGCGCCCGACCCGAAGGCGGCCGGGAGCCGCAAGCGTCCGAAGCCCCTGCCCGCGTCTGCCGGGATCCCGCCCGCCGTGCTCAAGCACACCGTGGTCCTTCCGTGGAACGATGGGGAGGCGTGCGAGGCGATCATCGAGGCGGAGGCCAAGAACCTGGCCGCCGTCATCGTGGATCCGCTCCTGGGGATCGGGGGTGTGATCCCGCCCGTCGACGGGTTCCTCCAGCGGCTTCGCGCGCTCACCGAACGCCACGGGATCCTCCTGATCTTCGACGAGGTCATCTCGTTCCGGATCGCGTGGGGCGGGGCGCAGGAGCGCTTCGGCGTCCGGCCCGACCTCACGACGTTCGGCAAGATCATCGGCGGCGGCCTGCCGGTCGGCGCCTTCGGCGGTCGGGCCGACGTCATGAGCTACTACGACCCGCGCAAGGGCGCAGCACGCATCAGCCACGGCGGGACCTTCAACGCAAACCCGGCGACGATGGCGGCGGGCGTCGCGACGCTCAACGCGCTCACGCCCGAAGCGTACGCGCGCCTCGACGCCCTGGGCGAGCGGCTCCGCGGCGGCGTGGCGCGCCTGCTGGCCGCGACGCGACGCAAGGGCCAGGTCTCCGGCGTCGGCTCGCTCTTCTGTCTGCACTGGACCGCCGAGCCGCTCACCGACTACCGCTCGAGCCGCCCCCGAGACCCCGAGGCCCCCCTCCGCCATTTCATGGGGCTCCTGAACGAAGGCATCCTCCTCACCCAGCGGGGGCTCGGCGCCTGCTCGCTGGCGATGACGGAGGAGGACATCGACCGGTTCGTCAACGCGCTCGCCCGCGTCACGGCGCGGAGCTAAGGAGTCAGGGGGATGGCGACGAAGCACATCGATCTCAACTGCGACATGGGCGAGAGCTACGGTCGGTGGACCCTCGGCGCCGACGAGGAGATCATGCCCTGGATCACCTCGGCGAACGTCGCGTGCGGCTTCCACGGGGGCGACCCTCACGTGATGCGCAAGACCGTCGCGCTGGCGCTCCGGCACGGCGTGGCGATCGGCTCACACCCGGGCCTGCCGGACCTCATGGGCTTCGGCCGTCGCGTCATGGACGTCACGCCACAGGAGGTCAAGGACTACCTCTGCTACCAGACGGGCGCGCTGCGCGAGTTCGTGCGCGCCGCCGGGAGCGATCTCCAGCACCTGAAGCCGCACGGGATCCTCTACAGCATGATGGAGAAGGACGAGGCGCTCGCCGTCGCGGCAGGCGAGGCGGTGCTCGAGTCCGGCGGCCCGGAGCTGATTCTGATGACGCTGGCCTCGGGCAAGTACGACGCGGCGTGCCGCAAACGGGGCGTGCGCGTGGCCTCGGAGGGCTTCGCGGACCGCGCGTACAACGTCGACGGCACGCTGGTCTCGCGCAAGCTCGCGGGGTCCCTGATCACCGACCCGGAGCGCGCGGCCGCCCAGGCGGTGAAGATGGCGGTCGAGGGACGGGTGCGCACGCTCGACGGCGTCGAGATCGACATCTCGGTGCAGACCATCTGCTGCCACGGCGACACGCCGGGCGCGCAGAAGATCGTGCGGATGGTCCGTGAGGCGCTCGATAAGGCGGGGTGCCGCGTCCGGCCGCTGCGCGAGTGGCTTCCGAAGGCCTGACCGCATCCCGGACGAGAACCGACGATCCTCGAGGAGGGCGCATGGAGAAGCATGGGGTTGCGGCTCTGCTGGTCACGCTCGTGCTCGCCGGTTGCGCGTCGTCGACGCAGCCCTCGGTCATGGTGTACCCGGCCAAGGGCCAGAGCGCGGAGCAGCAGACGCGCGACAGCGGCGAGTGTCAGACGTGGGCGAAGCAGCAGACCGGCTTCGATCCCGCGACCGAGGCCGGCAAAGGCGCGGCGGTCGGCGCGGTGGTCGGCGCGATCGGCGGCGCCGCGGCGGGTGCGGCGATCGGCGCCGCCACCGGGGGCGGCGCGGGCAGGGGCGCGGCGGTGGGCGCGACCGTCGGCGGTCTGGGCGGCGCGGCGGGCGGCGGGACGTACCAGTACTCGAAGAGCAAGGAAGGATACGACCGCGCCTACGCCGCGTGCATGCAGGGCCGGGGCTACGCGGTGAAGTGATCCCCTGGACACCGCGCGGAGCCTGAGGACCCGGGACGGCGCGGTGATCGGCTACCGGCTCTGGCGGCCGGGAGCCCCGAGGCGCACGCTCGTCCTGCTCCACGGTCTCGGCAGCAACCTCACCCGCTGGTCGGAGTTCGTCGCCAACACGTCGCTCAGGGCGGACTGGGACATCCTGCGCCCGGACCTCCGCGGCCACGGTGGCTCGCTCGACCGCGGGCGGATCGGGATGGACGAGTGGTGCGCCGACCTCGCCGCGGTCCTCGAAGCGGAGCGCGCACCACGGGCCGTCGTCGCCGGCCACTGTCTCGGCGCCAACATCGCCGTCGAGTTCGCCCGGCGCGATCCCGGAGCGGTTCTCGGGCTCGTGCTCATCGAGCCGATGCTGCGCGACGCGCTCCGTGGCAGCCTGAGCGCGACCGCCCGACTCCGGCCGCTCTCGGTGCCGGTGGTGTGGCTCGTCCGTGCCCTCAACGCGCTCGGCATCCGCCGACGGCGTGTGGCGCCGCTCGATCTGGTCGAGCTCGACCGCGGGACGCGCGCCGCCATGTCGCAGGGCGGCTCCGGGACGATCGCGCGGCGCCACGCGGCTCCCTGGGTCGATCTCGCCACGACGCCCACCGCGGTGTATCTCCAGTCACTGATGGCCGTGAACCGCGGCGTGGCCGATCTCGAGGCGATCCGCGTCCCGGTCCTGGCGCTCCTCTCCACGGGCGGCGCGCTCAGCGACCCCGTGCTCACCGAGCGACGGTTGCGCGCGCTGCCGAACTGCCGGGTCCTCCGGCTCGCCGCCGAGCACTGGATCCCGACGGAGCAGCCCGAGGCGATGCGGAACGCGATCGAGGAGTGGTGCACGGAGCTCGCGACGGCCGCGCGGCCTTGACCCTGGCCCCGCGGCGATGGTCTACTGAATCGCTCGTGGACACACCACTCCAGCGCACCCCGCTCTACGAGGCGCACGTCAAGGCCGGCGCGCGCATGGTCCCGTTCGGGGGCTGGGAGATGCCGGTGCAGTACGCGGGGATCATCGAGGAGCACCGGGCGGTGCGCAACGCGGTCGGCCTCTTCGACGTGAGCCACATGGGGGAGTTCGAGCTCACAGGGCCGCACGCCCTCGACGCGCTCCAGCGCCTCACGACCAACGACGTCGCGGCGCTAGCGGTCGGCCAGGTCCAGTACTCACTCCTCTGCTATCCGAGGGGAACCATCGTGGACGACCTCACCGTGTACCGGCTCGCGGACGACCGATTCATGCTCACGGTCAACGCGGCGAACATCGACAAGGACTGGGCCCATGTGAATCAATACACCGGGCAGGGCCAAGGCGCGCGCTGGAAGAACGTCTCGGCGGACACCGGGCTCATCGCGGTGCAGGGGCCCCGGGCCGAGGCGCTCGTGTGCCGCCTCGCCGCGGAGGACGTGGCGAAGATCGGGTACTACCGCTTCGCGCGCGGCGTGGTCGCGGGAATCGACGCGCTGATCTCGCGAACAGGGTATACGGGCGAGGACGGGTTCGAGCTCTACGCGCAGGCGGTGGCCACCGCGCGGCTCTGGGCGGCACTCCTGGAGGCGGGGCGCGACGACGGGGCGCAGCCGATCGGGCTCGGCGCGCGCGACACGCTGCGGCTCGAGATGAAGTACGCGCTCTACGGCAACGACATCGACGACACGACGAACGCGCTCGAGGCGGGGCTCGGCTGGGTCGTGAAGCCGGCCAAGGGCGAGTTCATCGGCCGGGAGGCGCTCGAGAAGGTTCGCCGGGAGGGTGTGCGTCGTAGGCTGGTCGGCATCGAGATGGTGGACAAGGCGGTCGCGCGCCACGGCTATCCGGTGCTCAAGGACGGGCGTCGGGTCGGCGTCGTCACGTCGGGCTCCTACGGCCCCTCCGTGGACCGGTACATCGCGATGGCATACGTCGAGAGGGCTGACGATGCCACACGTTCCGAAGGAGCTCCGGTACACGCGGGACCACGAATGGGCCAAGCGGGAAGATGATCGCGTTCGCGTCGGCATCACCGCGTACGCGGCGGAGCAGCTCGGCGATGTCGTCTTTGTCGAGCTGCCGAAGGTCGGCGCCACGGCGACGGCGAAGAAGCCGTTCGGCGTCGTCGAGTCGGTCAAGGCGGTCTCCGACCTGTTCGCGCCCGTGTCGGGCGAGATCGTCGAGGTCAACACCGGGGTCCCGAACGCGCCCGAGACGGTGAACGCGGATCCGTACGGCCGCGGCTGGATGCTCGTCATCGCCCCCTCGCACAAGGCCGAGTGGGCCCAGCTCCTCACGGCCGAGCAGTACGAGGAGTTCCTGGCGCAGGGGGCCCACTGATGGCGTCACGGTACATCGCGAACACGCCCGCCGAGCAGGACCAGATGCTCCGTGTGATCGGCGCCGCGTCGGTCGAGGAGCTTCTCGTCAAGATCCCGCCCAAGGCGCGGCTCTCGCGGCCGCTCGCGCTGCCGCCCGCGCTCGCCGAAACCGACCTGATCCGTCACCTCAAGACGCTCGCCGACGCGAACGCCGACGCCGACCGGTACGCCTGCTTCCTCGGGGCGGGCTCGTACGACCACTACGTCCCGAGCCCGATCAACCACCTGGTGCTGCGCGGCGAGTTCTTCACGGCGTACACGCCGTACCAGCCGGAGGCGAGCCAGGGCACGCTCAGGACGATCTACGAGTACCAGACGATGATCGCCGAGCTGACGGGCATGGACGTCGCGAACGCGTCCATCTACGACGGCGCCTCCTCCGTCGCCGAAGCGGTCCTGATGGCGCACGCCGCCACCGAGCGGACCGAGGTCGTCGTCTCCCGCGGCGTGAACCCGCTCTACCGGCGCGTGACCGCGACCTACTGCGAGGGGCCGCGGATGCGGCTGCGCGACGCCGGCGCGCCCGGTGGGACGACGGACCTCGCGGCGGCGACGCGTCTCTGCGGGCCGAAGACCGCCGCGCTCGTCGTCCAGTCGCCCAACTTCTACGGGTGTCTCGAGGACATCGCGTCGGCCGCCGAGATCGCGCACGCGGCCGGCGCCGTGCTCATCGTCGTCGCCGATCCGGTGAATCTCGGCGTGCTCGAGGCGCCGGGCAAGCTCGGCGCCGATCTCGTCGTCGGCGAAGGGCAGGGGCTGGGCGTGCCGATGAGCTTCGGCGGGCCCAACCTCGGCGTCTTCGCGGCCAAGAGAGAGCTCGTGCGCCGGATGCCGGGCCGCCTCGTCGGCGCCACCGTGGATCGCGACGGGCGACGCGGCTTCGTGCTCACGCTCCAGACGCGCGAGCAGCACATCCGCCGCGCGAAGGCGACCTCCAACATCTGCACCAACGTCGCCCTCTGCGCCCTCATGGCCACGATCTACCTCGCGACGCTCGGGCGGCAGGGCCTCGTCAAGGTC
>WNGJ01008051.1_pt1 | contig 21919 bp, 21 predicted proteins | sample 5400611 | NCBI WGS metagenome assembly WNGJ01 (sample SAMN13153375, study PRJNA577476) | soil metagenome | isolation source: 40 cm soil or saprolite under Garry oak tree replicate 1 | place: USA:California | collected 2016-06-15
CGGCGCCGAAGAAGCCGTTGGCCTGGGTGGACGTCGCGCCGCCGGTGAGCGCGCCGCGGGTGACCACGGTGAGCCCGCCCGTCCCCCACACCGGCAGGCCGGCCAGCGGCCCGGTGGCCATGATCAGGCGGTTGTCGGGATGGTCCCACTGGATCTTCGGGCCGACCTCGTCGTAGAGGATCCTGGCCCCGAGGCCGATGCCGCCGACATACTCGCGCCGGTCCTTCTCGGTCCAGGCTTCGGGCCAGCACTTGCCGGTGGAGAGATTCACCCGGAGGAGCTTGCCGGCGTAGGCGTAGGTCGGGGGCGCCGCGGACTTGGCGGCGGTGCGGGTCGTGGTCGCGGTCGGGCTCATAGGGCCACCGTCTGGGGAAGCTGGGGTGATTGCGACGGCCGGCCCAGGATGGTCTCGGGCAGCAGCCGCGAGGTCGTGTGGAGCGCGATGAACGCGGGCTTGACGTCGAACGGGTTCGCCCTCAGGTGCGCCTTCCAGGTCGAGAGATCGACGCCGGAGGAGACGAGACCCTTCAGCATCCCCACGTCGTTGGTGGTCCACACCGCCTCGGCGGGGCCGCAGATCACCGCCCCGGTGAGGCGCCCGCCGTGGAAGAGCAGCTTGCGGTACTCCGAGCGGCCACCGCGCAGCGCGGTGTAGACCTCCGCCTTCGGGTCTTCCCACTGGCCGAACGAGGCCACGTCGAGATGCGCGACCTCGACGATGTTCATGAGCAGGCTGCCGCGGTAGGTCACGTCACGGCCCGCCATGTTGGCGCCCACCACGCGCCCGTGCTCCTGGGCGGTGGGCTCGATCGCGTGCACTTCGGCTAAGCCGGTGATGAGGTTGCGCCCGCGCGCGATATCGCCCGCCGCGTAGACCGTCTTCACGCTCGAGCGCAGGTGGTCGTCCACGACTATTCCGCCGGGGCCACCGGGGGCATCCGCGGCCGTCTCGATGCCCGAGCCCTGCAGCCACTCGAGGTTGGTGCGGATGCCGGTGGCCATGATCACGAGGTCGGCGGTGAGCGCGTCGCCCTTCTTGAAGGAGAGCTTCCGCTTGCCCCCCACCTGCTCGATCTTGGTCACGGTGGCGCCGGTGCGCACCGCCACGTCGTGGTCCTCGAGCCAGCTCTGGACGATCCCGGCACACGCGTCGTCGACCATGCGGGGCAGGATCCGCGGCGCCACTTCCACGATGGTCAGCTTGGCCCCGCGGGCCAGGATCGCGTTGAGGATGGTGAACGCGATGAACCCCGCGCCGACCATGACCACCCGGCTGCCCGGCGGCATGCCGGCGATCACGTCCTTGGCCTCGTCGAGGGTCCAGAAGCAGTGGATCCCCGGCCCGTCGGCGCCCGGGATCGGGGCCTTGGCGGCCCGGGACCCGGTGGCGATCAGGCAGTCGTCGAACTCCACCTTGGCGTCGTCGTCGAGGGTGAGGGTCCGGGCGGCCGGGTCGAGAGCCTTGGCCTTGCGGCCGACCAGGGCCTTCACCTTCCAGGCGGTGAGCGCCGCCGGCGGCGCGGTGTACACGTGGCTCTCGGAGATCGTGCCCCAGAGGTAGTACGGCAGGACCATGCGCGAATACGGACGCTCCACCGAGACCAGGGTGATCTCAGACGAGTCCATGCCGCGCATCCGCTCCTCTTCTCTGATCGTCCGGATCGCGTTCATCCCCGCGGTGCCGCCGCCGATGATCAGGTGACGGGCCGGCATCAGCGGGCCTCCATCGCGAGCACCCGCGCGGTGCGCTCCGCCGCGAAGTCGCCGATCCAGTCGGCGTTCTCCGCTTCCTCGAAGGTGATCGCCTCGGTCGGGCACGCGGACGCGCAGGCCGGGGCGCCGCCGCACAGGTTGCACTTGTAGGCCTTCTGGGTGTCGCCGTCGTAGAACATCGTCCCGTACGGACACGCGATCGTACAGAGCTTGCACCCCACGCACATGTCGTCGACCACGTCCTTGGCGCCCACCGCGTTGATCTGGATGGCCCCCACCGGGCAAGAGGTCATGCACCAGCCCTCCGCGCACTGGGTGCACGTGTAGGGCGCGTAGGAGGTGTAGCCCTCGAAGGGCGAGACCCGGATCACCGACTTGGACGGCTGGAAGAGACCGGTCTGCATGTAGGAGCACGCCAGCTCGCACCGGAGGCAGCCGGTGCACTTCTCGGGATGGAGCGCGAGGACTTTCATCGAGTGGTCAGCGCCGCTTTCCTTTCCGGCCCGGGACGGAGCGGCTGCGCTCGAGCCGGTTGATGAAGGTGTCGAGGGGGATGGCGGGCATCGTCATCATCTGCACCGATCCGCGGGCGCCCATCTCGATCGAGATCGACGACACGGTCTCGTTGTCGGCCGGGACAGCTCCCGGTTGACCTTGCGGATCCAGCCGGGCCGGGCGTGGATGACCTTCCGGCCGGACTCGCTCAGCGTGCTCAGCATCACGTAGTGGGCCACGGCGCGCCTCCTGGGATCTGCGGACGGTGCGCGTAGTATAGCAAAGCGCTCAGTCGCCCTCTCCGGTGATGCCGAACTCGACCCGCCCACCCGCCGACGGCGCGCCCGACGACGGCGCGGCCGGGGCCGAGGCCGACGGGGTTGCCGGCGTCGGTGCCGCGGCCGGCGGCGGTGGCGCGGGCGCGGGCGCCGTCGCGGCCGGTGGCGGCGCGGGGACGGGCGTCGTCGCGCCCGCCGGCGGGCCCGGCGTCGCGGGAGCCGCGCCCTCCGGCGCGCTCACGAGCCGCGCCTCCGGGATCCCCTCCACCTTGGCCAGTCGCTCGCGCGTCACCTCGAGCCGCCGCCGCTTGAGCTCGGCGAGCGCGGCGGTGGGAACCGGCTCGCGCTTGCGCAGGAGCAGCAGCTGGTCGTCCACCGTCTTGGGCAGCTGCGCGTCCTTGACCGCCACCTGATAGTAGCGGCGGAGCGCGGTGGTCGGGTCGCCGATCCCCTGGTCCTTCTGGAACTTCTCGAGCCGCGCCGCCACCGCCCGCTCCTTGAGCGTCTCCTCGTCCTCCGGGGAGGTCACCGAGGTGAGGGTCAGGCCCACGTAGGGCGCGCGGCGCAGGAAGTCCCCCACCCGCACCGTCTGCCGCTCCATCTCCGGGCTCAGGACCGCGCTCCCCGCCGCGAAGGTCACCGGATCCACCTTGAGCTCGTCGATCTTGTCCCCGCTCGTGAAGAGCCCGCCGATGGCCCGGAACGGCGCCTTCAGGACGTTGACGATGACGTTCCGGACCGCGGTCCAGATCGCGTCGCTGAAGTTGAACTGCCGGTCGCTGAGGCTGCCGGTGATCGGCACGTTGACGTGGATGTTGCCGTCGCCGTCCTTGATGAGGGCCACGATGAGCCCGAGCGGCAGCCCGATGCGCTTCTTGACCTCGTCGGAGGCGCGCGAGGGCGCCACCCGGAGGTTGCCGACCAGGATGTCGTTCTTGGCGTCGAGCTTGTCCTGCTCGATCTTGTACTCGAGCTTCGCGGTCAGCTCCCCGCGCCGGATGATCCACGCGAGCACGCTGTCCATGTAGGGGTTCGCGGCGGGCAGGGCGAACTTCCGGAGCTCGCCGACCATGTCCACGTAGGTCGGCGCCCCGATCGCGGCCATCTCTCCCCGGATGTCCATCGCCGAGTCGCCCCCCACCGCCGCCTGCATCGCCAGGCTCGCGCGCTGGCTCGCCTTGTTGGAGAGATCCTTCACCACGAGGCTGATCTTGGAGATGTCCTCCGAGAAGGGCGGCTGGGTGGTGTGGTCGAGGAAGCGAGTGTACCCGTCCTCGATCACGATCTCCTTGAAGTAGAGCTCCATCGTCTCCAGCGGCCCTTGCGGCTTCGCGGTGGGCCCGGCCGGCGCGGGCTTCTCGGAGGCCTTCGGCGGCGGGGTCGCGCTCGCGGGCGCGCCCGGCTTGGGCGCGGGCGTGAAGAGCTTCTGCACGTTGATGGTCCCGTCCGCCGCGCGGTCGACCTCACCCACCGGCTGCTTGAGCCGGATCCGGGCGACCCGGGCGCGCGTGGGCCACGCGAAGTCGATGCCGCTGATGTCCAGGCGCTGCAGACGCAGCGGCGCGTCCTTGCCGTCCGGCTCCTTCACCGCGAGATCCGTGGCCCAGGCGTTGCCTCGGGACAGCGCGGTGAGCTTGCCGTTGACGATCCGGACCCGGTTCTGGGTCTCCGCGCTGAAGCGCCCCGAGAAGCTGGCCGGAAACGGGAAGTAGGCGTGATACGGCTCGATCGGCGCATCGTGGGTCGTCAAGGCCAGGCTGACGTCCACCGGATCGATCCCGACCGGCCCCTTCGCCCCGAACTTGCCGCCGCCCGGGAGCACCATCGCCAGGTCGAGCTGCATCGGCCGCGCCGCGGGCCAGGTCACATCGCCGAGCTGCAGGGTGAGGCCACCGATCTTGAGCACCGTCGGGGGCGAGGAGATCGCCTCGTCGGTGAACGTGGCCGACCCCTTGAGGGCCACCTTCTCCACCGTGATCTTGTACCCGGCGTCCGCGGGCGGGGCCGGCGCCGGCGCGGCGGGAGTGCCCGCAGCCCCGGCGGCGGGAACCTTGGCCGCGGGGGCCGGCTTGTGCGCCGCGGCCGGCTCGCTGCTCGCCGGGGCCGACGCGGCCGCCGGCTTCTTGGTGAGATCGAGCAGATCGATCTGCTCCCGCTTGTCGCGGACCGCCCGGAGATCGAGCCCCTCGATGTCGACGCTCGACAGGGTGACCACGCGCGAGACCAGGTTCACTTCCTTGAGCCCGATCGCGATGCGCGGCACGGCGAGGAACGGGGTGGTCTTGCCGGACTGGCTGAGCGCGAGCGAGGCGATCCCGACGTCGCCGGTGACCAGCCCGACCGCGAGGCCGCCGGGCCCCGGGCCCAGCTCGAGCTTCACCGCCATCTTCACCCCCGCGATCCCGGAGTCGAGGGTGGCGGGCAGCGGCGGCAGGTAGGGCCGGACCTGGAGGAGGCTGAAGTTCTGGATCGAGAACTTCCCCGCGAACGAGGTGGGGGTGAGGTCGATGTCCTCGGCCGAGAACTCGACCGGCGAGTCGTTGAGCGCCGCGCGCACCGCCAGGGTCCCCACCGGGCCGGACGGCCGGGTGGTGAGGTTGCCCGCCTCGATGCTCAGGTCGCGCACCTTCCACTCGCTGGTGGGAGTGACCGCGCGATCGATCGCGGTGATGTTGGCCCGGACCAGCGCGAAGTGGTCCAGGGCGATCGTCCAGCGCGACTTGGCCTTGGGATCGACCGGCTTGGGCGGCGGCGCGCCTTCCTTCGGGGTCGCGAGCCGCTTCAGGATGTCCGAGAAGTTGAACTCGGTCGGGCTCAGGCGCACCAGGTTCACGGTGGGCGCGGTGAGGCGGAGCTCGGCGACCCGGACGTTGCCGAACACGATCGACCACGGCACCACCCGTACGTCGAAACGCTCGAACTCGACGAAGGTCTGGGCGGGATCCGGCTCGGCGAGGCGGAACTTCTTGATCGCCACCCGCCCGGTGAAGAGGTTGATGTCGATGTCCTCGATGCTGGCCGCGCGCCCGGTGATGGCGGGGATCTGCTTGAGTGCTTGCCACTTCACGATCTCGGGCAGGCTCCAGACGAAGGCCACCCCCAGCACCAGGAGCACTCCCAGGACGATCAGCCAGCGCCGGAGCCGGCGACTCATCGCGTGCGCCCCTCGCCGGCTAGACCGGCGCCTGGCCCGAGGACGGCTTCAGGAACGAGTAGACGCTCGTGAAGTCGCGGCGGCCGAGCCCGTGGGAGGACGCGAGGCGGTAGACCTGCTGGGCGGCGGGCGTCACGAACAGCGGCACCCGGAGATTGCGGGCCGCGTCCACCGCGAGCCCCAGGTCCTTGCACATGAGGTCGGTCATGAAGCCCGGCTTGTAGTCGTTGCTGGAGGCGGCGCCGGGCATGAGCCCCGGCACCGGGTGCATGAAGCCCATCAGGAAGGTGTTGCCGGAGGACTTGGAGATCACGTCGGTGACCACCTTGGGGTCCATCCCGAAGCCTTCCGCGATGCGGAACGCCTCGCTCACCGCCACCCCGCACACCCCCGCGATCAGGTTGTTGCAGAGCTTGACCACCTCTCCGCTGCCCACCGGCCCCACGTGGATCACGTTGGCGCCCATCGCGGAGAGCGCGGGCCGGGCCTCCTCGAAGTCGCCCGCCGCCCCGCCCACCATGATCGCGAGCGTGCCGTCGGTGGCCCGCGGGGTGCCGCCCGAAACCGGCGCGTCGATGAAGCGCACCCCGCGCTCCTGCGCCGCCTTCGCCACCCGCTGCGAGACCGCGGGGTCGATGGTGGACATGTCCACGCACAGGGTGCCCTTGCGGGCGGCGGCCAGCACCCCGCCGTCGCCGGTGTAGACCGATTCCACGTGCGGCGACGAGGGCAGCATGGTCACCACGATGTCGGCGGTGGCCACCGCTTCCGCCGCGGTCGCGGTCGCGGTCATGCCGGCGGCGGCGGCCGCCTTCACCGCCTCCGAGTTGCTGTCGAACGCGGTGACCGCGAAGCCCTTCTGGACGAGGTTCTTCGCCATGGGCAGCCCCATGGTGCCCACCCCGATGAAGCCGATGCGCGTCATGCCGTGTCTCCTTGCGGGCGGAGCGAGACGCCCGCCCATTCCTCGACGAGGCGGGCGATCGCGGTGTGGTCCTGCTCGCCCATGCCGCGGGCCATGGCCAGCCGATAGATCTCGGCGGCGGCGCGGGCCACCGGCGACGGCACCCCCGCCTCCTGCGCGAGACGCCCGTAGCCGTCGAGATCCTTCATCATGAGCCGGATCGCGAAGCCGGCGTCGAAGCCGCCGGTCAGGATGAAGCGCGGGAACTTGTAGTCGCTCGCGTTGGAGCGCCCGCTCGAGGCCTGGATGATCTCGACCGCCCGCGCCGGATCCACCCCCGACCGCGCCGCCACCGCCACCGCCTCGATGGTGAGCGCGAGAATGCCGCCCGAGCACATGTTGTTGACGAGCTTGATCGCGTGCCCGGCGCCCACCGGGCCGGCGTGGAAGATGTTCTTGCCCATGCGCGCCAGCACCGGTCGGGCGCGCTCGAGCAGCGCGGGATCGCCGCCCACCATGATCGCGAGCGTGCCCTCGGTGGCTCCGCGGACGCCGCCCGAGACCGGCGCGTCGATGAGGGCCGAGCCGCGCGCGGTCACTTCCGCGGCCAGCTCGCGCGTGACCGAAGGATCGGCCGAGGTCATCTCGAGCAGGAGACTGCCGGGCCGCAGCGCGTCGAGCAGGCCCTTGGGCCCGGTCAGCACCTGCCGCACCTCGCGCGAGGTCGGCAGGATCGTGATCACGGTGGGGGCGGCGGCCCCCACCTCCGCGGGCGAAGCGGCCCATATGGCGCCGCGGGCCCGGAGCGGCTCGGCCGCGGCCTCGCGCGCGTCGTGGACGATCAGGGAATACCCGGCGTCGAGCAAGCGGCCCGCCATCGGCGCGCCCATGTTCCCCAGTCCGATGAAGCCGATCGGATCGCTCATGTGTGCTCTACTCCTCGCATGCTGCTGGGCCTGCTGCTCATCGCCGTCGCGGCCGCGTCCTGGGGAACGACCGGCGCCACCATGACCCTGCTCTCGCGCGACGCCGCCGCTTCCCCGCTCCTGGTCGGCTGGAGCCGCCTCGCCATCGCGGCGCCGTGCCTCGTGCTCGCCGCCGCGGGCGCCGCCCGTCTCGGCGCGCGTCATCCGACGCGGCGCGCCTGGCCGTCGCTCCGCGACCTCCCGCTCTGCGCGGCCCTCGGCCTCGCCATGGCCGCCTACCAGGTCTGCTACTTCCGCGCGGTCACCCTCGTCGGCGTGGCCGCGGCGGCCCTGCTCGCCATCTGCTCGGCGCCGCTCCTGATCGCGGTGCTCGCCGCCGCCCTGCTCGGCGAGCGCCTCACCTCGCTCGTGCGTCTGTCGCTCGGAATGGCGGTGGCCGGAACCGCGCTGCTCGTGGTCGGCCCCCGCGGGCTCGACCAGGTCACCGGCCACTTCGGGCTGGGGGCGCTACTGGCGCTCGGCGCGGGGGTATCTTACGCCGTGTACGCGGTGGCCGCCAAGGGGCTTCTGGCGCGCGTCACGCCGCTCGCGGTCGCCGCGATCACCTTCGCGCTGGCCGCGGTGTTCCTCGCGCCCGCGCTGCTCGGAGAGGAGGCGCTCCTGCACACGCTGAGCGCCGGCTGGCCGCTCTTCCTCTATCTGGGGGTGGGACCGACCGCGGTGGCCTACGCGCTCTTCACCGCGGGACTCACCCGCGTGCCCGCCACCGCGGCCGGCATCGTCTCGCTGCTCGAGCCGCTCACCGCCACCACGCTCGGCCTGGTCGTCTTCGGCGAGCGCCTGGGCGCGGTGGGCACCGCCGGCGCGCTGCTGCTCCTGCTCGCCTTAGCGCTCCTCACCACCGCGCGCCGCTAGGCTGGGGTCGCGGTCGAGGGGGCGGGAGACGGCCCGGCTGAAGGTGCAGTTGGGGATGACGCAGGAGTGCTTGCCCGAGCCGCCGCCCACCATCACGTAGATGTCGTTCACCGCCGGCACGCGCGGCAGCCGCACCGACTCGTCGGTCACCTTGTTCATCCACTCCGGCCAGTCGCGCATGCTCCACATCCCGCCCAGCTTCATGCGCCCGAGCGGCATGCGCGCGTGCTCGAAGACGAAGTGCTGCACGTCGGCGCGCGAGAAGCCGTCCGCCGCGATGGTGGCCGCGTGCTCGGGCCCGAGGACCACGAGCATCTGGCTCTGTGACATGTACCAGCCCACGTTGGAGCCGAGACTGGTGGCCACGTCGGCCACGTTGTTCAGGATGCCGGGCGCGGTGGTGGAGACGTGGTCGTTGACGTTGTGCGGGCCCTCGCCGCCGAACACGGTCACCACGCTCTGGTCGGCGCGGAAGCCGAGCGCCACGTGCAGCGGCTCCCACGGGGAGTCCGCGCGCTCGGCGATGGCGTAGGCGAACTTGGCCGGGCTGCCCTGGGTGGCCATGTCCCCGCGCCCGGGCCATCCCCCGCCCACGTTCATCAGGATGAGCCGGATCGCGCGCCCGATGGTGGCGTTGGGGCGGAACCCGGGGCCGAAGAGCCCGGATCCGGTGTGCATGCCGATCGTCCGCGCGTACGGCCCGCTGACCACCACGAGCGGCGCCACCGGATGCGTGGTGGCCTGGACGCCGTAGAGATTGAACTCGGGATCGAGCATGCACTGCACCGCCGCGACGATCACCGGGAAATAGGCGGGCTCGCAGCCGGCCATCACCGCGTTCACGGCCAGCTTCTCGACCGCGCACTCCCGCCAGAGCGGCGGCATGACCCCGAGCGACTCGGCGGGCTTGGTGCGCGCGCCGGCCAGCATCGCGCGCACGCGCTCGGGGGTCGGCGGGACGAACGGCAGCCCGTCGCACCACTCCCGCTTGCAGAACTCGGCGTAGACGTCCTCTTCGGGCAGGGTCAGGCTGACGTCGACCGTCTCGCTCATCGAGGGCTCAGCGCCCCCCGAGCATCGCGGCGAGCTGCTCCACCGCCTGCGCCATCCGGCGGCTCACGCCCTCCGGAGCCTCGCCGCCCAGCGGGTGCTGGATCACGAGCAGCGGCAGCCCGGCCGCGCCGAGCGCGGCCATCTCACCCAGCGCCAGGCGCTGGAACACGGTGGTGGTGATCAGTCCCGCGGGGGTTCCCGCTTTCGCCAGCTCCAGCGAGTCGTGGAGACTCCACGACGTGCAGGAGCCTCAGTCCGCGGAGCCCGCGAAGACGAGATCGCACTCCTTGGCGAGGGCCTCGATGATCTCGTGCGCGGCCCCGGTGGCCGCGTTGGCCTTGCGACGGATCACGATGCGCTCGACGCCGTGGCGCTCCTTCAGGATCTCTCCGATGCCTTCCACCAGGCGGTCGAAGTTGTGCTTGGTGTTGTCGAGGAAGCCCACCGTGAGGCCCCGGAGGTCGGCGGGCAGCCGCGGGATCGCGGTGGTCGCCGTCCGGAGCTCGGCCACCGGGCTCAGCACCGTGATGAGGGACATGGTCAGCGGTCTCCTGTGGCGCTACGTGAACGGCGTGGAGCGGGCCAGCACGCGACGCATCGCTCCGGCGATCTCCTCGAGCATGCTGCGCTTGATCCGGACGCTCACGTTCTCCACCGGCTCCGGGCTGCCCCGGCGGTGAATGACGAGCGTGCCGGTGAACTCGGAGGCGGTCTCATCGGTCATGGCCAGGCCGCGGAGAGTCAGCACTTCCCACTCGGGCTCCGCCCCTCGCGCCGGGCTCGCCTCCATAGGCTCGTATACTACCGCACATGCTCGTGGTGGCGCTCGACGTCGGCACCAGCTCCGCCCGCGCCCGCGTCTTCGATGCGATGGGCCGCGCGCAGGCGGGCGCGGAGGGACACGTGGCCTACGAGCCCACCACCTCCGCCGACGGCGGCGTCGAGCTGGACCCCGGCGACCTGATGGAGGCGGTCGCGAGCGCGCTCGACCGCTGCCTGGCCGGCGCGGGCGTCCGCGCGGGCGACGTCGCCGCGGTGGGCGTCTCCGTCTTCTGGCACAGCCTGCTCGCGCTGGACGGAGACGGCCGACCGCTCACCCCGGTCATCACCTGGGCCGACACCCGCAGCGCGGCCGCCGCGCTCGAGCTGCGGCGCGAGCACGACGAGCGCGCGATCCACGCGCGCACCGGCGCCCCGCTCCACTCCGCGTTCTTCCCGGCCAAGCTCCGGTGGCTGCGGCGGGCGCGGCCCGAGGTCTTCCGCGGCGCGCCGCCACCTGGTGCGGCTTCGGCGAGTACCTGCGGGCGCAGCTCATCGGCACCCTGAGCGCGAGTCTCTCGATGGCCTCGGGCACCGGGCTGCTCGACCAGACGCGCGGCCGATGGGACGAGGCGATGATGGAGGCGGCCGGGATCGCCGCGTCGACGCTCCCCCGCATCGACGACACCGCCGCGCCCGGCCTGCGCGCGGGGTGGGCCGCCCGCTGGCCCGCGCTCGCGCGGGTACCGTGGCATCCGGCGCGCGGCGACGGCGCGTGCTCCAACGTGGGCTCCGATTGCTGGGGCCCCGGGCGGATCGCGCTCAACGTGGGCACGTCCGCCGCCCTGCGCGTGGTCCTGCCCGAGCCGCTCGGTCCGCATCCCGCCACCCCGTGGGGGCTCTGGCGGTACCGGATCGACGCCACGCGGGCCCTCGTGGGCGGCGCCACGTCGGAAGGCGGCAACGTGCCGGCCTGGTGCCGAAGGGTGCTCGCCCTGCCCACGGACGAGGCCGCGCTCGAGCGGGCGATCGCCGCGGTGCCGCCGGACGGCCACCACCTGACCGCGCTGCCGTTCTTCGCGGGTGAGCGCAGCCCGGGCTGGCGGCCGGAGGCCCGCGCCGCGGTGGCCGGCCTCTCGCTCGACACCGGCCCGGTCGAGATCGCGCGGGCGTTGCTCGAGGCGGTCGCCTTCCGCCTGGCCGAGATCTACGACCGCCTCCGCCCACTGGCCGCCGGCGACCACGTGGTGGTGGGCTCGGGCGGCGCGCTGGGCCACTCCGCCGTATGGGCCCGGATCATCACCGATGCCCTCGGGGTCCCCGTCGCGCTCGGCGCCGACGCGGAAGCCTCGTCCCGCGGCGCCGCGCTGCTGGCCCTGGAGGCCCTGGGCCAGCCCCCGCCGCCCACCCCGGACCCGGCGCGGGTCCTCCAGCCCGACCCGGCGCGGCACGCCCGGTACCGGACCGCCCGGGCCCGCCAATCGCGCCTGTACGACAACATTGTCGGGTATCGGGACTCCTGAGAGAATAGACGGCGCGGAGACCATGCGAATCGCGATCGGCTGCGACGACACCGGCTTTCCGCTCAAGGAACCCCTGGTGGCCGCCCTCGAGGCCGAAGGTCACGATGTTCTCGACCTCGGCACCTTCTCGACGGATCCGGTGGACTACCCGGACTACGCCCGGGCGGTCGGGCAGGCCGTCCTCCGCGGCTTCGTGGACGCGAGCCTCCTCCTCTGCGGCAGCGGCGCCGGCGCGGTCATCGCGGCCAACAAGATGCGGGGCATCCGCGCCGCCCTCTGCCACGACGCGGCGGCGGCCCGGACCAGCCGCGAGGAGGCGGACGCCAACGTGCTCTGCCTGGCCGCGTCTGGCCTCGACGCCAAGGACGCGATCGAGATCGCCCAGACCTTCATCACCACCCAGTACGAGCCCAGCGAGAAGCAGGCGCGACAGATGACCAAGATCGGGCAGCTCGAGGCGGGGCTGCTCGGGGCCGACAAGGCCCCGATCAAGCCGGACCTGACGGATGCGAAGGTCGCGCCCAAGGCCGCCGCGGCGAAGGGACCCGCCAAGCCCGCGGCGCGGCGCGAGGCCGCGGCGGCGCCGGCCGCCGCGCGCGCCGCCGCGGCGCCCGAGCGCCCGGCCCCGCCTCCCGCGGTGGTCAATCCGCCGCCGGTGCTGCCGGACCCGCTGAAGCTGCCGGCGGTGGAGGAGACCCTGCGATTCCTCGAGTCGCGCGAGTTCCTCGATCGCCTCTGGGTGAAGGACGCCACGCTCTGGAAGGGCGACGCGGCGACGGTGCGGAACCGGCTGGGCTGGCTGACCTCGCCCACCATCATGCGCGGGCACTCGGAGGACATCCGCGGCTTCGCGGACGAGGTACGGCGCCTCCAGTACTCCCACGTGGTCCTCCTCGGCATGGGCGGCTCCTCGTCGACCGGCGCGGTCTTCAACGAGAGCTTCGGCTCGAAGATGGGCTTTCCGGACATGCTCGTGCTCGACTCCACCGATCCGGGCGCGGTCAAGCAGGTGGCCGACGGCGTCAACCTGAGCCGCGCGCTCTTCGTGGTCTCGAGCAAGTCGGGCACGACCAGCGAGACCATGGCCGCCTACGCCTACTTCCGCGGCCAGGTCGAGGGGGCGTCGTCGCCGCGGCCCGGCATGCAGTTCGTGGCCATCACCGATCCGGGCCGGCCGCTGGACAAGCTCGCCACCGAGACCGGCTTCCGCCGCACCTTCCTGAATCCCGCGTCGATCGGCGGGCGCTTCTCCGCCCTGTCCTTCTTCGGGCTGGTCCCCGCCGCGTTGATCGGGGTGGACATCAAGATCCTGCTCGAGCGGGCCCACGGCATGGTGGAGACGTGCGGCAACGAGGTCGGGGTGCGGGGCAATCCCGCGGTGCAGCTCGGCGCGGTGCTCGCCGGCCTCGCCCGGGCCGGGCGCGACAAGGCCACCCTCGTCTTCTCCGAGAAGATCCGCTCCCTCGGCCCCTGGATCGAGCAGCTGCTCGCCGAGTCGCTCGGCAAGGACGGGACCGGGATCGTCCCGGTGGTCGACGAGCCGCTCGGCGCCCCGACCGTCTACGGCGACGACCGGGTCTTCGTGGCCCTCGTGCTCGAGGGCGACGACTCGCACGACGCGGCGCTCCTCAAGCTGGCCGACGCGGGACACCCGGTGCTGCGCATCGTCCTGCGCGACCCCATGGACCTGGGCGCGGAGTTCTTCCGCTGGGAGCTGGCCGCGGCCACCGCGGGCGCGGTGCTGGGGGTGAATCCCTTCGACGAGCCCGACGTGGCGCGAGCCAAGGAGAACACCACGACGCTGCTCACCGAGTGGCGGCGCTCCCACCGCCTGCCCGAGTGGCCGTCGGACGTCGAGGAAGACGGCATCGTGCTCATGACCAAGTCCAACAAGAAGCCGAGCTCGGTGAGCCGCGGCCTCGCGGCCCACCTCGCGATGGCCGCCCCGGGCGACTACCTCTCGATCCAGGCCTACCTCACCCCGAACGCGGAGGCCTGGCGGGTGCTGCAGGAGATCCGGGTGGCCCTGCGGGACCGCCTCCGCATCGCGACCACGGTGGGCTGGGGTCCGAGCCACCTGCACTCGACCGGGCAGATGCACAAGGGCGGGCCCACCAGCGGGCTCTTCATCCAGGTCACCGGCGACGATCGCGAGGATCTCGCCATCCCCGGCGCGGGCTACGGGTTCTCCACGTTGAAGGCCGCCCAGGCGCTGGGCGATCTCCAGAGTCTGCGCGACGCCGCGCGCCGGGTCATCCGGCTCCATCTGAACGGCAAGCAGTCGCAGGGCCTGCAGCAGCTGCTGCAGATGGTCCAAGGACTGGCCAAGAGGCTATGACGTCATGACCGGCTCCCCCATCGACGAATCCTGCACTCTCGTGATCTTCGGCGCGTCCGGTGATCTCACCCGGCGCAAGCTCCTGCCCGCGCTCTGGTCCATGTTCCAGAGCCGCGTGCTCCCCGAACCGTTCGCGGTGGTCGGGGTGGCCCGCTCCGAGATGACCAACGAGCAGTTCCGCACCCGAATGCGCGAGGCCATCGCCGACTTCGCGCGCGTGCAGCCGCCCTCCACGCGGGTGTGGGACCGCTTCGCCCAGGCGTTGTTCTACTACGCGGGCGATCCGGCCGACGGCGCGATGTACCCCGGCCTGAGCGCGTACCTCAAGCAGGTCGAGCAGGAGCGCGGCACCGGGTTCAACCGGCTCTTCTACGTCTCCACCCCGCCCTCGGTGTATTCCCCGCTGGTGACGCGTCTCGGGGAGGCCGGGCTCAACCGGCCCGCCGAGAACACCAACGGCTGGGTGCGCATCATCATCGAGAAGCCGTTCGGGCGCGACCTCGCCTCGGCGGGCGCGCTCAACCAGGTGGTGGCGAGCGTCTTCCACGAGGACCAGGTCTACCGGATCGATCACTACCTGGGCAAGGAGACGGTCCAGAACATCCTGGTGTTCCGCTGGGCCAACGGCATCTTCGAGCCGCTCTGGAACCGCAACCACGTCGACCACGTGCAGATCACGGTGGGCGAGGCCATCGGGGTCGAGGGCCGGGGCGCCTACTACGAGGAGTCGGGCGCCCTGCGGGACATGATCCAGAACCACATCCTCCAGCTCCTCTGCCTGGTGGCGATGGAGCCCCCGGTCACCTTCGACTCCGACCCGGTGCGCGACGAGAAGACGAAGGTGATGCGCGCGATCCGCCCCATCGCGGCCGACGAGGTGGACCGCGTCGCGGTGCGGGGGCAGTACGGGCCGGGCTTCGTGGAAGGCCAGCGGGTGCCGGGCTACCGCGAGGAGAAGGGCGTGTCGGCCGAGTCGATCACCGAGACCTTCGCGGCGCTGCGGCTCGAGATCGAGAACTGGCGGTGGGCGGGGGTGCCGTTCTACCTGCGCACCGGCAAGCGCCTGCCCAAGCGGGCGAGCGAGATCGCGGTCCAGTTCAAGCAGACCCCGCACCTCGTCTTCCGTCGCAACCCGGAGATCCTCACCGAGCCCAACCGGCTCGTGCTCCGCATCCAGCCCGACGAGGGCATGTCGCTGTCGTTCGGGGCGAAGCTGCCGGGGCCGGAGCTGCGCATCAAGCCGGTCGAGATGGAGTTCGACTACGGGCAGGCCTTCGGCGGCGAGCCCCCCGAGGCATACGAGCGCCTGCTGCTGGACGCCATGAAGGGCGACGCCACGCTCTACGCGCGCGGCGACTGGGTGATGATGGCGTGGGAGCTCCTGCAGCCGCTGCTCTCCGCCTGGACCGCCGGCGATCCGCGGAAGTTCCCCAACTACGAGGCCGGCACCTGGGGTCCGGCCGAAGCCGACACGCTGATCGAGCGCAGCGGGCGGCGCTGGCGGCGCCCCTAGGGGCGCCGCCGTGACGCGACGCTCGTGGCTATCTGAGCGCGGCCGCCGCCTGGCCGACCATCCGCGTGGCCGACATCTCCACCCAGGTGTAGTACCAGCTCTCGTAGATCAGCACCTGGAGCGAGCTGCCCGACTTCTCGTAGACCTGCGTGGTCCCCTTGTCGGACGCGGTCGTCGACGACAGGTGCTTCCACCCGTTGGCCTCGAGCGTGGTCCGGAACGCAACCGACAGGCTGTCCGGCTCGATGCGGCCCTTGTAGAAGATCCGCGCCGCCTTCACCGATGGGGACTCGATGATCGTGGACCGATTCAGGTCCACCGCGAGTCCCTTGGGCACCGGGATGTCCTCGAACTCGCTGCGCTGGACCTTGGGCGGCGTCGAGGCGCACGCGGTCAGCGCGAGCGCCGTCACCGAAAGGATGAGAAACCGTCGCATGGGTAGTACCTCCTGGCGTCGATCGTACTTCCCATGGGGTCCCCCACCAAAGTTTTTGGCGCGGGGAACGCGCGAATGAGGCGCCGGCCGCTCCTGATCGCCCTCCTCGTGGTGCTGGCGCTGGTCGCGATGGTCGCGGTCGCGCACCGTCCGCTGCTCCGCGCGGCGACCCACGCCCTCGTGGTGGACGAGCCCGTCCCCCCGGCCGACGCGATCGTGGTGGTGGCGGGCGGCACCCCCAGCCGGGAGGCGCGGGCCGCCGCGCTCTTCCACGCGGGCGGGGCGCCCCGGGTCCTGGTCTCGCGCCAGTTCGTACCCCGGCGGGTCCAGACCCTCCTCGAGATGGGCATTCGCCCGCTGGACTTCCAGGGCGAATCGGTGCTGGTGCTCGAGAAGCTCGGCGTGCCCCGCGATGCGATCGTCACCCTGGACCAGCCGGTGGAGATCACCGAGACCGAGCTGCGCCAGGTGGTCGCGGCCGCCAAGGCCCGCGGCTGGCACCGGATCACGCTGGTGACCAGCACGCTGCATGCCCGCCGCGTCCGGCTCATCTGGCGCCGGGAGGCGGCGGGCGCCATCGAGGCGGGCATCGCGGTGACGCAGGACGAGTGCTCGAGCGAGGACGGCTGGTGGCGCCGCCGTCGCTGCAGCGAGGCGGTGCTGCACGAGTACCTGGGCCTCTTCGCCCTCTATCTCAACGTCTCGAGCTGGATGCGCTGCGGCGGCCCCGCGGTGCCGCTCAGGGCAGGCGGCGGTAGAGCGTGTGCTGGCGGTTGCGCGTGTACGGCTTCACCTGCGCCGGCCACCGCCCCTGCTCCACCGCCTTCGCCCACGCCTCGCTGATCAGCACGTCCGGGCTCTCGATCTCGTAGAGGGCGCCATACTTTGGCGCGTTCTCGATCACGATCGTCTTGAGCTGCCCGCCGATGCTCATGGTGAGCGGCTGTAGCTCGTAGCGAGAGACCGCCACCACCCCCGGGACGGTCAGCAGGCTCGGCACGTGCTCCCGGTCGTAGACCTCGTTGAAGAGGCGCTCCTGCGCGGGGTCGACGTCCATGGCGGCGCTGAAGAGATAGCGGGAGTGGACGGGCATGGTGTGGCTCCTTTTTTATCCGCTCGGCTCGCCTTCGGCTGCGCCTCGCCAGGCCGCTGCGCGTCCGCGGACGGGCGACCCGGGCTGGGCGGACGCTCTTGGCGGTCTACCGTTTACTGCCTCGTCTCCTGCCTTGGGCGGCCTACCGTTTACTGCCCCGTGCCATGCTCCTGTTGCTGGCCTTTGCCTTGGTAGTGGTGGTGCCGCCGGCGCGGCCGTAGTCGTCCTGGCGGCGGATGATGTCGTCCTCGCCGAGATAGGGCCCGTGCTGGACCTCGATCAGGACGACCGGCACGCGGCCCGGGTTCTCGATGCGGTGCCAGGCCCCGCGCGGCACGTCGACGGACCCCCGCGGCTTGAGCCGCTTCGGATGGCCCGAGATGATCACGCGCGGGGAGCCCGAGACGACGACCCAGTGCTCGGCCCGGAAGCGGTGGCGCTGCAGGCTGAGCCGCTGCCCGGGCCGGACGACGAGCCGCTTGACCTTGTAGCCGGGGCCCTCCTCGACGGTCTGGAAGCCGCCCCAGGGCCGGGTCTCGAAGACGCCGACCGGGGTGGAGCCGCGACGGGCGCGTGGAGCGCTCATAGCCGGATCACCCGCGCGAAGTCGGCCTCGACGCTCTTGCTCACCTCTTCCAGCACCTCGGCCGGCACGTCGTCGTCGAGGAGCAGCACCACGATGGCGCGCCCCCGGCGGGTGCGACGGCCCACGTGCATCGAGGCGATGTTCACGTTGTGCCGGCCCAGGATGGACCCGATGCGCCCCACCATGCCCGGCCGGTCCTCGTAGGCCAGCACCAGGATGTGGCCCTCCGGGACGAACTCGACGTGCAGGTCGCGCAGCCGCACGATCCGGGGCACCCCGTCGAAGACCGTCCCCGCGATGACCTTGCGCCCCGAGCCGGCCTCGGTCGTCACCGTGACCAGGTTGGTGTAGCCGGAGCCCGGCTCCGGATCGGTGCGCACGTCGAGCTCCAGGCCGCGCTCCCGGGCGATCAGGTGCGCGTTGACGAGGTTGACCGCCTGCACCGTCACCCCCGCGAGCAGCCCCTTCAGCACCGCGCGGCCGACGAGCTCCGGATCCCACCGCGCCATGTGTCCGGCCACCTCGATCTCGACCCGCTCGACGTTGTCGGGCTCGAGCTGCTGGCAGAAGCGGCCCAGCAGCTCGGCCAGCTGCAGGAACGGCCGCTGCTCGGCCGCGGTCTCGCGATCGGCCACCGGGATGTTGACCGCGTGCTCGACCAGCTCGCCGTCGCGGAAGGCCACGAGCTGGCGCGCCACGTCCACCGCCACGTTGACCTGCGCCTCCTGGGTGTTGGCGCCCAGATGCGGCGTCACTACCACCCGGGGATGCTGGATCAGGCGCTTGATCACCGGCGACTCGGGCGGCTCCTCGCTCCAGACGTCGACCGCGGCGCCGGCCACGTGGCCGGCGTCGAGCGCGGCCAGCAGGTCGGCCTCGTTGACGATGCCACCGCGGGCGCAGTTGATCACCCGAGCCCCCGGCTTCATCGCGGCCAGCTCCCGCGCGCCGATCATGTTCTCGGTGTCGTCGGTCAGCGGCACGTGCACGGTGAGGATGTCGGCCCGGCTCAGCACCGTCTGCAGATCGGTGAGCCGCACGCCCAGGTCGCGGGCCCGGCTCTCCGGGATGAAGGGGTCGTAGACGAGCACCTCCATGTCGAAGGCCCGCAGGCGCGCGGCCACCCGCGAGCCCACCTTGCCGAGCCCCAGCACGCCCGCGGTCTTGCGGAACAGCTCCGAGCCGTAGATGCCGCGATCCCACTCGAGCCGCTTGAGCGCCTCGTGGGCCATCGGGATCTTCCGGACCAGGGCCAGCAGCATGCCGACGGTGTGCTCGGCGGCCGAGACCACGTTGCCGTAGGGCGCGTTGACCACCACCACGCCCTGGTGCGAGCAGGCGTCCACGTCGATGTTGTCGACCCCGACCCCGGCGCGGCCCAGGATCCGCAGCCGCCGGGCGCGGGCGAGGAACTCGGCGGTCACCGTGGTGGAGGACCGTGTGACGATGGCCTCGTAGTCGCCGAGACGCGCGTGGAGGTCCTCGCGGGCGAGCTTGCTCGAGACCTGGTCGACCTGGAACCCGCGCTCGGTCAGGTACGCGACGCCTTCGGGGGCGATGCTGTCGATGACGAGCACCTTCATGGTCAGGTCGAGGGGGCCCGGTGGCTCCGCAGGAAGCGCAGGAAGTCCCGCCCCTCGGCCAGCCGGCGCTTCAGGATCTGGCGGTCGCGGACCATCTCGGAGGCGAGCGAGAGCATCTTGCGGGGCCGGAAGTAGAAGCGACGGTAGAACTGATCCACCGAGCGGAAGATCTCCGGGCGGGAGAGGTGCGGGTAGCCGAGGGCGCTCACCTGCACCCCCGAGCCGTCCACCAGCTCCTCGGTCTCGAGCCAGCCGTTGCGCTGGGCCTCCTCGTAGAGGGCGGTGCCCGGGTAGGGCGCGGCGAGGGAGACCTGGATGGTGTCCGGATCGATCTCGGCCGCGAAGCGAATGGTCTCCGCGATGGTCTCGCGGGTCTCCCCGGGCAGCCCCAGGATGAAGGTGCCGTGGAGGGCGATGCCGAGGGACTTGGCGTCCCGGGTGAACCGCCGGGCCACGTCGAGCCGCACGCCCTTCTTCACGTTGTTCAGGATGGCCTGGTTGCCCGACTCGTAGCCGACCAGCAGGAGGCGGAGCCCGTTGTCCTTGAGGATCTTGAGGGTCGCGTAGGGCACGTTGGCCTTGGCGTTCACCGACCAGGTGATGCCGAGCCGGCCGAGGCGCCGCGCGATCTCCTCGGCCCGCGGGAGGTCGTCGGTGAACGTGTCGTCGTCGAAGAAGAACTCCCGGACCTGCGGGAAAAGGGAGGCGGCGAGCGCCATCTCCTCCGTCACGTGCTCGGGGCTGCGCGTGCGGTACCGCTGCCCGCCCACCGTCTGCGGCCACAGGCAGAAGGTGCACTTGGAGCGGCAGCCGCGCCCGGTGTAGAGCGAGACGTACGGATGGCGGAGGTAGCCGATCGCGTAGTGCTCGACGGTGAGGTCGCGCTTGTAGACCGGGGTCACGAACGGGAGCGCGTCCATGTTCTCGAGCGTCGGGCGCTCGGGGGTGTGCTCGACGTGACCGTTCACCCGGTAGGAGAGTCCCGCGATCCTCGACAGGGGCCGTCCCTGCGCCACCTCCTGGATCGTGAAGTCGAACTCGTTCCGCGCCACGAAGGTGAGGGCCCGGCTGGCGCGGAGCGAGGCCCCGGGCGCGACCGCCACCGCCGCGCCCACGAGCCCGATGATCAGGTCGGGGTTCTCGGCTTTGAGGGCCTCGGCCACCCGCACGTCGGAGGCGAAGGAGGGCGTGCTGGTGTGCATCACGCAGAGGTCGTAGCCGCGCGCGAGCGGGAGCACGTCGTCCACCGTCAGCCCGTCGGGTGGGGCGTCCACGAGCCGGGACCCGGGGACGAGGGCGGCGGGCTGGGCGAGCCAGGTCGGGTACCAGAACGAGCGGATCTCCCGCTTGGCCTGGTAGCGGGATCCCGCGCCCCCGTCGAACCCCGCCGCCGCGGGCGGGTGCAGGAACAGCGTGCGCAAATAGCTCTCGGTCACGGTTCGCTCACGATACCACACGGCCCCCGCTGCCGCGGCCGGCCACCTAGCCCCGCGCCCGGCGATGACGGCGCCACAGCACGAGCCCCCACCCCGCCGCGACGAGCACCGCGGCGCCCGCGATCCAGAGCTGCAGCTCCCGGACGCGGGCCAGGGCCATCGCCACCGAGTCCGCCAGCACGTAGGCCACCCCGAAGGAGATCGGCACGCTCAGCAGCACCGCGGCCAGGTCCACCAGCAGGAAGCGGGGGAACGGCACCCGCACGAGGCCGGCGGTGAGGAAGGCGGCCGCGCGCAGCCCCATGATCAGGCGGGCCATCACCACGAACTTGAGCCCGTGGCGGTAGTACGCCTCCATCACCCGCTTCTCGCGCTCCGGGGTGAGGATCCGCCGCGCCGCCGGCCAGTTCAGGATGCGCCGGCCGAAGTGCCGGCCGAGGCCGTAGAGCAGCATGTCGCCGGCCAGCACGCCGCTCAGACAGGAGAGCAGCGCGCCCCACCAGTGCATCAGCTCCCACCGCGCCATCATGGCCGCGATGGCGATCGGCAGCTCCTCCGGGATCGGCACGCCGAGCCCGGTGGCGAGCAGGATCAGGAACACGCCCGGATACGAGAAGTGGACGATGAGCTGGGTCAGCATCAGGGGGCGGCGCGCGCGTGGCCATAGAGCCATCGCCCGTTCTGGATCGAGAGCAGGCGCACGCTCTCGGGCGGGAGCTGGGCCGCGATGCTCTGCGCGGGGACGCGGGTCGTCAGCAGATACGGCGGCCGCGCCGAGCCCCACGCCTCGACGAAGCGCGCCGGGATCCAGAACGTGGCCGCCGAGTCCGCGAAGGTGGCGCCGACGCCCAGCACGCTGCGGCGGGCGTCGAGCAGCACGGGCCGGTGGCCGGAGTAGAACTCCACCGCGCCCGCGTTCTCGATCGGGCCCTCGAGGACCAGCACGTCCCCCGGCGCGAGGCGAGCGCGGATCTCCCGCGCCATGCCGACCACCGCGCGGGCGGTGGAGGTCGCGGCGAGCCCGTCCCCCACCACCGGGACCAGCAGGAGCATGACCGCGCCGATGACCGCCGCGGCCGTGCGCGCGGAGCGCCGCCCCGCCGCCAGGGCGAGCCCGGCCACACCGATGAGGAGCAGGATCGACGCGCGGATCAGCAGCGGCTGGATGTCCGACCACGGCGGATAGGGCGAGGGCTGGCCCCAGGCCGCCTCCT
>WNGJ01005083.1_pt1 | contig 21916 bp, 15 predicted proteins | sample 5400611 | NCBI WGS metagenome assembly WNGJ01 (sample SAMN13153375, study PRJNA577476) | soil metagenome | isolation source: 40 cm soil or saprolite under Garry oak tree replicate 1 | place: USA:California | collected 2016-06-15
TGTAGCTGACGGCTTGGCCGGTGAGCTGACCGGTCTGCGCGGGCAGGTGGCGTGGTTGCGGGCGGAGAACGCTCGGCTGCTGCGGCTGTTGGAGTTGACCCCGCAGCAGGCCGGGCCGCCCGGTCCGGCGCAGACCGGGTTCTTCGAGCGGGCGCCGGGTCCGGTGCACGCCGGCTCGACGGCGTCGGCGAAGGTGGCGTTCTTCCGAGGGTTGTTCGCGGCGCGGACGGACGTGTACGCGCTGCGCTGGGAGAACGCGCGGACGAACCGGTCGGGGTGGGTGCCGGCGGTTGCCGGCGGCTGGCGGACAGCCTCCCGGCATGGGCGGCGGGAGTATCTGCCGCTGACCGACGACGTGGTCACCGCGCACCTGTCCGGGGAGATTCACATTGGGCTGTATCCGCTGTTGGACCGGGACGAGTGCTGTTGGCTGGCGGCGGACTTCGACGGGCCGGCGGCGATGCTGGACGCCCTGTCGTATCTGAAGGCGGCCCGGGCGGTGGGGGCTCCGGCGACGTTGGAGGTGTCCCGGTCCGGGACCGGAGCGCATGCCTGGCTGTTCTTCACCGCCCCGGTGCCGGCTGCGGCGGCGCGCCGGATTGGGACGGGCCTGCTGCGGGAGGCGATCGCCCTACGGGGCCGGATGGACCTGACCAGCTATGACCGGCTGTTCCCGTCCCAGGACGTGCTGCCGGCGTCCGGGTCGATCGGCAACCTGATCGCAGCCCCGCTGCAGGGAGAGTGCCGGCGGCGCGGCGCGACGGTGTTCCTCGATGTGGGCACGCTCGAGCCGCACGAGGACCAGTGGGCGTACCTGTCCACGCTGGATCGGCTCACCCCGCGGCAGGTCAGCCGGCTGGCTGAGCGGATCGGCGCTGTCACCGTCGGGGCGGCGGTCGACCGGCTCAGCGCGGCAGCCTCGACCCGCACCCGGCAGGAGACACCGGCGGTCGTGCACGCCCGGCTAGCCGCCGGCGTGACGGTGGCCGGGCAGGACCTGACCCCGGCGCTGGCCGCGACGCTGAAGCATGCCGCGTCGATGCCCAACCCGCTGTTCTACGACCGCCAGCGCCGCCGTCTGTCCACCTGGGGCATACCGAGGTTTCTGCTCAGCTACGACGAGACCCTCGACGGCAGCCTGGTGCTGCCCCGCGGGCTGGTCGGCACGCTGGCCGACCTCGTTCGGCAGGCCGGCAGCCGGCTGGAGACGACCGATGACCGCGCCGCCGGTGAGGGCCGCTCGTTCGAGTTCGCCGGCACGCTCAGCCCGGTGCAGCAGTCCGCCGCCGACGCGCTCGCCGAGCACGATATCGGGGTCCTGGTCGCGCCGCCCGGCGCGGGCAAGACGATGATCGCCTGCGCGGTGATCGCCGCCCACGCCGTGTCCAGCTTGGTGCTGGTCGACCGCAAGGCATTGGCCGATCAATGGCGGGCCCGCCTCACCGGGCTGCTCGGCGTCAAGCCGGGCCAGCTCGGCGGCGGCCGCACCAAGACCCGCGGCAGCGTCGATGTGGCGATGCTGCAAACCCTGGCCCGCCGCGGCGACGTCCCCGGGCTGACCGGCGGGTACGGGTTGGTCGTGGTCGACGAATGCCACCACGTGCCGGCCGCGGCGTTCGAGCACGCGGTCGGGCAGATCCCGGCCCGCCGCTGGCTCGGGCTGACCGCCACCCCCTACCGGCGGGACAAGCTGGACGACCTCATCATGCTGCAAGTCGGCCCGATCCGGCAGACCATCGACCCGGCCCCGCCCGGCACCCTGCAAGCAGCCGCCGGACCGGGCTGCCCACCCGAACCCGTCCTGATCGTGCACCCGACCGGCTTCCGGTACACCGGGCCCGCCGACCCGGGCGCACCCGGCGGCATCGCCGCGGTCTACCGCGACCTGGTCGCCGACGCCGACCGCACGCGGCAAGTCGCCGACGACGTCCACGCCGCGCTCGGACGCGACCGCAACTGCCTGCTGCTCACGCAATGGACCGCGCACCTCGACCTGCTTGCCGCCGCACTGCACGGCCGAGGCCACGACCCGGTCGTCCTCCGCGGCGGCATCGGCGCCAAAGCCCGCGCCGCCGCCCTCGCCCGGCTCCAGCCAGCACCCGACCGCGGGCCGCTGCTCGTCGTCGCCACCGGCCCCTACGCCGGGGAAGGCTTCCACTGCCCAGCCCTGGACACCCTCTTCCTGGCCGCGCCCATTTCGTTCAAAGGACGCCTCGTCCAATACGCCGGGCGGATCCTGCGGCCGCACCCCGGTAAGACCACCGCCGAAATACACGACTACCACGACACCAACACCCCAGTGCTGGCCGCCTCCCTCGCCCGACGAGCACCCGGTTACACCAGCCTCGGCTTCCCCGACCCCCGCCGCTCCCGGTGACACCCACCAACCCCACCGGTCACCGAGGCAAGTAGAATCCGACCCGACCAGCCGAGTGAAGCACCTCGGTTCTGTACAGCAGCCGCGATCTACAGCCCGATCACCGGCACGATGCCGTCCCGGGCAACGCGGAACCGTCGTAGATCGAGATCGAGTTGCTCCGCGGACAAACGCTCCACCGAGGCCTATTCATAAGCTGCGAGGAAGTATAGTCCGACGATGGCTTTGACCACGCTCGCGTATTTGTCGATCGGTGCCCGGTAGCGACCACCTTCTTCGCTGAGCACTCGCCATGTCTTCAGGTGGGCGATGGCGTGCTCGACGGCGGCACGCATTTTGCTAAGAGTGGTGTTGAACTCGATCTGGGCGGAATCGAGGTCGATGCCAGGAAGTCGCAGCGGCGCGACCCACTACCTGCACCTTCAGTTGCCGGAAGGCGGAATCATCGCGAGCACCGCGCTGGACGGCAAACCGATGGTCGGGTGGGTGCGCCTCGCCGAGCCGTCGCAGGGAAGCGACCGGCGCGACCATCCATCCCTCCGGCTGGACGCTGCGGTTCGCGAGGATGACCGGTAGCATCAGCCTCACATGATCACGAAGTGCGGCTGACTTGAGCAGCCAGGATCAGATCGCGACGCCACCTGCAGTGATGTCGATGTGGAACTCCAACCCAAGCCGAGACGCCAACCGCCACAAAGTCTCCAGCGACGGGGTGTGCTCACCGGATTCCAGCCGAGCCACCGCCGGCTGCTGCATCCGCAGCTGACGTGCCAATCCCGTCTGCGTCAACCCATGCTCGGCCCGGTAGGCAACCAGCCACTGAGCGACCGCCCGGGCTAGCGCGGTCCGATCCCACTCCTGCTGGAACTCCGGATCGGCAAGCTGCTCACGCAGCACCTCGCGGTGGTCCGTCAACTCCGACAGCTTCACCAGACTCACCCCACTCCCGCACCTCGGCCAACCGTTGCACTCCGGCCCGCACCGCCCGCTCGAATCCCCGATGATCCACCTGCGCCTCCGGGCTCACCCCGACGACGACGAACACGTCGCCCGCCCGCCCGTAGAACGCCCGAACCCGGCTGCGGCCCGCCCGCGGTCGCAGTTCCCGCAACCCCGCGCCCCCACGGACATCGCTGATGCGGGTACGGCAACGCCGACCCGATCGCGGCCAGCTTCTCCACCGCATGCAGCACGGCGACCCGGTCGAACGCTGACAATCCGCCCAGCTCCTTCTCCGCCGCCGGATGGAACACAACCGTCCACACCCTCGGACTATAACAGATCTGTTATCGCCTCCCGGTAGGAGGCCGCCGTGTTTCGCGGCCAAAATGGGATATTAAGGCGACTGCACCCCGCGCGAGGCGGCCCGGACACCAGATGGCCGGTGTCGGGTTCCCCGCATGCTCTACTCGGTGCCTCCCCAAGGCTGACCGAACACGAGATGCACGGGAACCGATCTGGGGGCTTGAATCGGCGGGACGACGACTGACGACCGTCGGCGTGGTGGGTCGCGTTCGAGCACGGGCGATGGCGCTCTCAAACGCCCACGGCCCCGAGTCGGGACCTACAGGTCATAAGGTCGCCGTGCCCGCTACGTGCCCGGTGGAGCGGCCGGCCAGGGTCATCGGCGGCAGCCGGGGTGAGAACCGCGCAGGTCACGAGCGGGACCAACGCGAGCACGGACACGCACAGCTCCCCCAACATCTCTTTCAAGCTCATCCATGGGCTCCGACCTGGTCGTTCGCTGGCGGAGTCGGTGAGGCATGATCGCTGGTTCGTGGCTCTCCGACTGCTGTACTTGATCTTCCGTGCGACGGTGGAGTGGCTCTGCCTGCTCAGCCGCAGCGGCGCCTCGAAGGACGCTGAGATCCTCGTTCTGCGCCACCAGTTGGCCGTGCTGCGGCGACGGGTCGCCCGACCGCGGCGGTCGTGGGCCGACCGGGCTCTGCAGGCCGCGTTGAGCCGGCTTGTTCCGCGCAGCCGGTGGCCTCGGCTCTTCATCACGCCGGAGACGGTGCTGCGCTGGCATCGGGATCTGGTCCGGCGCCGCTGGACCGTTCCCCGTCGCGGCGGTCGGCCACCGACCCCGCCGACGATCCGGCAGTTGGTGCTGCGGATGGCCGCGGACAATCCCGGCTGGGGCTACCGCAGAATCCGTGGCGAGCTGGTCAGGCTCGGCCATCGCTTGGCGCCGTCCACGGTATGGCTGATCCTGCGCCGTGCCAGAGTCGACCCGGCGCCGCGGCGGGCCGGGCTGAGCCGGCGGCAGTTTCTGGCCGCCCAGGCTCACAGCATCCTGGCCTGCGACTTCACCCACGTCGACACCGTGCTGCTCCGCCGGCTGTACGTCTTTTTCGTCATCGAGATCGCCACTCGGCGGGTCTGGCTGCTCGGAGTCACCGCGCATCCGGACGGACCAGGGGTCGCCCAGTGCGTCCGGAACCTGCTGATGGACCTCGGCGACCGGACCACATCCTTCAGCTATCTAATCCGGGACCGCGACAGCAAATTCACCGCCCCGTTCGACGCCGTGTTCACCGCCGAGGCCATCAGGATCGTCCGCACACCGGTTCGGGCTCCCCGCGCGAACGCCATCGCCGAGCGGTGGATCGGCAGCCTACGCCGGGAGCTGCTGGACCGGCTCCTGATCGTCAACCGCCCGCAACTCGAACACGTCCTAGCCGTCTTCGTCGAGCACTACAAAAGCCACCGGCCACACCGCTCGCTGGATCAGGCGCCCCCGGATGGCCAGACTCCCGTCCCGCCGCCACCAACGACCTCATCGCTCGCCGGCGCCAGCGGCTCGGCGGGCTGATCAACGAGTACACGTACCCGCAGGTCGCATAGCCCGGACGACAATATCGGCACCCACAGGGTAACCGGCGGGATTGTTGGTGACCGCGGTGGCAGGCATTGCCACGGTGCCCGCGACCGCCGCCTCTGGGGCGGGTCGGGTGTGGGGTCAGGCCGTCGCGTAGACCTTCTCGACGAACTCGGCGAGCCGGTGCTCGTCCAGGTTCCGGGCCAGGTCGGCCTCGCTGACGATACCGACCAGGCGGTGGTTGTCGATCACCGGCAGCCGCTTGATGTGGTGATCTTCCATCTGGTGCAGCACCTCGCCGACGTCGGCGGTGGCCTCGACCCAGAACAGCGTGCCCTGAGCCAGCTCACCGGCTCGAAGCTCGGTGGGGTCGCGGCCTTCAGCGACGCACTTCACCACGATGTCACGATCGGTGAGGATGCCGTGTAACCGGTCGTCGGCGCCGCAGATCGGCAGGGAGCCGACGCCCAGATCGCGCATCTTCTGCGCGGCGGCCGCGACGGTGTCGTCCTCGCCGATGCAGTCCGCTCCCGGATGCATGATGTCTCGCGCCTGCCGCACCGTCTCCAGGCGACCCGGTGCCGGTGTCTGGGGGTATGCCTGCAGGTGAGCGTCCACCGCAGCGAGTGCCCGGACCACCGCCTCGTGTGTTCCGGTCCCGGTCTGCTCGGCGTAGCGGGCCTCGCCCAGCTGACGGAGCAGTCTGCTGTGCTGCCGCCGTGCCTGCATGTCGTCGAGCCGCGCCCGGCCCAGCTCCATCCCGTGCTTGGCCTGGCCCTGCGCCCGCTCGGCGGCCGCCTTGGCCTTGTCGAGGATCGCCATGACTCCTCCTCTTCCCCGTGACCGCCTCTGGTTCCTCTCTCGCGACGTTACGACGCCCGGCACGTCACGTACAGAATCGGCCCACAGGCCGACCGCCGCGGCGGGCAGACCTTCGCCATGGGGACGAGGGACAAGGACAGTTGACAGCAACACGCCCGCGCCGGTCTGCGTCGCCCCTTCCGAGCACCTGCCCTGGCACGGTTACTGGTCCCGCCAGCTGGAGGGCGGTGAGCCATGCGCTCGGCCTACCAAACCACGTGCGCGCGCCCACCGCCGTCGGTAGCGTCGGCACGAGCCGGCTGCTAGCCGATCCGTCCGACCAGCCCGGCCGGGCCAGGTCGGCCCAGGCCAGGGCTGTTGACGCGCCCCCGCCAAGGCCACCTCGCGTCGCCCACGCTGCCGGGAGGAGGAGGGCTGTCGCGCCCCGTCCCGTGCCAATACTCGTCTTGCAGCGGCTGATGGAAGATCTTGACCGGAGGTCTTCCGGTGAGGGCCGCCCGGGACGACCTTGGTGGCAGTCTCCTGCCTCTCAAGCGGCCGTCGACAGGCTCCGCCGACGCGGCATGCCCAACCCTTTCGTGGGTTCAGAGCCGTCATCAATCCCGAGGCGGTTCAGTCAGGTCAGTCCTCCTGGTCCTCGCCCTCGACTTCCTTAACCTCGATTCCGTAGCCGGCATTGCTCAGCATGCGACGCAGGTTGACAACGGTCTGGGTGTCGATGTCCTTATGCGAGGGAGGGTCGAAGAATTCGGTTTCAGACCCGAGAGTAACGGCGACCTTGCCATCGCCGTGCTCCACGACCGAGCCGACCGCCTCCAGCAAGGAGACCACGGCATGCCACTCGATGTTATGGCCTGCAGGATGCTGAAAGATCTGGCGCAGTGTGTTGCGGTGATGGTTGTTGAGGTGCACCGGCTCTGACGTCGATGCCATCCATGCTCCTCTCTGCCCCCCTCCACGATAGTCCGGAACCGATCGGTCGCGGACTTCGGATCAGCGCCGGTGCCGGCTGCCTGCCATCAGCTGTATGGGGGCCGGCACTCAACGCCAGAGCACGGCACCGCTTTTCGGCGACCAAGATCGCGCCGACCAGTACATGGTGACGCATGAGTCCTGGCAGGGAGCATGGCCTCGTCGTGGCCACCGACTGCGCGGCGGGAGCCTGACCCGCTGCTATGACTCGGGTGTACGTCCTTCACGGACACCTCCGGAGGTGCCAGAAGGGGGAAGGGCGCACATTGCCGGTCGCATCGGTGAGCAGCGGGGCGGCGGCGAGTCCGAGGAAGGCGAGGAAGTTGCCGGCTTTGCGTTCGTAGCGGAGGGTGAGTCGGCGGCGGCCGAACAGCCAGGACAGGGCGGACTCGACGATCCAGCGGTGCCGGCCGAGGCGCTGGCTGGACTCGACGCCGGGGCCGGCGATCCGCGGGGTGATGCGGCGCTGGCGCAGGAACGCGCGCAGCTGGGCGGCGTCGTAGGCCTTGTCGGCGTGCAGCTTGCCCGTGTGGGGTTCCAGAAGTCGGTCTGCGCCTGTCTACATGTTTGACGGATACCGTCTATCGACTAGACTGCTCAGGTGCGGGCGCGGGAGGTGAACCGGGCCATCGAACGGGCTGGTGGTGTGTTCGTGCGGCAGGTCGGGTCGCACCGACGGTATCGGGCCATATACACCGACCTCGGCGGCCGGGAAGCGCGGGCGGAGACAGCCGTTCCGCAGCATCCTGGGGACGTACCGACAGGAACGCTGGCCGGGATCGAGGCGGACCTTGCGCCCGCGTTCGGGAAGGGGTGGCTACGGACATGACGACCAAGACACGTCCGGTCTACCGGGTCAACGTCACGCGGGAGCGGGACGCGTGGCTCGCTGATGTCCCTGACGTTCCCGGTGCGCACACCTTCGCGCGGAGTCTCTCCGCGCTGCAGCGCAGCGCGCGGGAGGTCATCGTCCTGATGACCGACCGGCCGGACGACGCTCTCGATGACTTCGACCTGGACATCTGGTACGAGATCGGCGACAGCTCGGCGGCCGTGGCGGCCGCCCGGCGAGCCCGCGCCGAAGCCGATCACGCCGAGCGTGCCTCCGCCGAGGCCATCCGGCAGGCGGTGGGTGCGAGACGTCGCTGCACTGCTCGGCGTCTCTCACCAGCGGGTCGCGCAAGTGCGCGCCGAGACCAGCAGGAGCCGACGGCCCACCGGCGGTCGACGCAAAGCCGCCAGCGGCTGACAGTCAGGCTGATGCGGTGGCCGCGAAGGCCTCTGCTGGATTCGGTCGGCGCAGTTCGATCCGGTCAGCCGGTCGGGGGTCCGGGTCAGGCGTTGCCTGCCTGTGGGGTGCCAGAAGTCGGCGTGGCCTTTGCCCTGCGCCGATAGGTGGGCGGGGAGGGGTCGACGATGATCTTCCCTCGGGCGTAACGAACAGCCGAGGCCAGCGGTCGCGGGGAACCAGCCGGCCCAGTGCTGACTGCAGTGCCCGATCGGCCCAGGACGGCCGCGGTCGGGTGACCTGCCGGCGCAGGACGGCCAGTTGGTGGCGCAGGAGGAGGATCTCGGCGTCCTTGGATGAGCCGCTGCGGGTGAGCAGGCCGAGCCAGCCCACCGTCGTCCGCACCACCAGGTAGAGCAGTCGTAGTGTCACGAACCGGCGATCATGCCCGACCGGGCACCGCCGGCGAACGACCAGGTCAGACCGCATGGACCAGGTTCTCGGCACCCACACGGGGCCGGCGATTACCGATGGAGCGACGTGCTGGGAACGTCTGGCAGATCGGACGACTCGGGCGGCGTCTCTTGAACAGCCCTCGCCCTTGGAGGAGTGACGCGTGACACTCTAGGGCGGATCTTCAGCCCCTGGGCTTGGCGAAGTGCCTCGACAACGCCTCAGGGCAGGGGGCGTCAGCGTGGACGTCGTGCAGGAGGACGGGTGGGCGCACGCCGCGAGCACCGGGTGGTCGACATCGCCGCCCAGGCAGGGTTGAGCCGCGCGACCGTGGACAGGGTTCTGCATGGTCGGGAGGGGGTTCGACCGGAGACGGTCGCGCAGGTGAACGGGGCGATCGACGAGCTCGAGCGGCAGCGGGAGCAGGTACATCTGTCGGGGCGCACGCTCATCCTCGACTTGGTGATGCAGACGCCGGAACGTTTCGCCATCGCCTCCCGGGACGCGCTCGAGGCCGAGCTGCGGTCGTTGCGACCGGCGGTATTGCGGGCCCGTTCGCACCTGAACGAGCACAGCGACCCGGTGGCTGCGGCCGCGCTCCTGGACGCCGTGGGCCGCAAGGGATCGCACGGGGTCATCCTCAAGGCGCCCGACCATCCCCTGGTCGTCGACGCGGTGCAGCGTCTGGCCGACCGGGGCATCCCGACCGTGACGTTCGTGACCGACATCCCTGGCAGTCGGCGCGCAGCCTACGTGGGCATGGACAACGTGGCCGCGGGGGCGACGGCGGCCTATCTCGTCACGCAGTGGGCCGGACGTTCCGGAGGTGTCCTGGTGACCGTGAGCCACTCGTCGTTCCGCGGCGAGGAGGAGCGTGGCATCGGCTTCATGCGGACGCTGGCCGAGCTCGCACCCCGGCGGAAGGTGCATGAGGTGAAGGACACCGACGGCCTGGACCGGACGATCCTTGTGGCGGTGCGTGGCGCGTTGGCGCTGCACCCGTCGATCGACGCGGTCTACTCCGCGGGCGGTGGGAACGTCGCCACGCTGAAGGCGTTCGACGAGATCGGGGTGACGCCGAAGGTGTACGTCGCGCACGACCTCGACGGCGACAACCGGGCGCTGCTGCGAACGCGGAAGATCTCCGCGGTCCTGCATCACGACCTGAGGGCCGACATGCGCCGTGCCTGCCGGCTTCTGCTGCGGGCGCGCGGGGTCCTGCCGGGCAAGCCGGCGAGCATCCCGTCCCAGGTGCAGGTCGTCACGCCGTACAACGAGCCCGCGTCGATCTACGGGTACTCCGGGCTGTGAGCCGGCACGGCTCCCAGCCCGGAGTGGTCGCTGCGGCTCACTTCTGAAGCAGGCTCCGCAGGTAGTTCACGCTGGTCCTGACGTCCGCGACGGGGCCTTCGCCGACGGGCGGCTCGGTGAGGATGGTGTCCTGCTCGAGGGTGTACCAGCCGTCGTAGCCGTTGCCGCGCAGGTGCTCGACGATGGCGGCGACGTCGACGTCGCCCTTGCCCAGCGGCCGGTACATGCCCTCCCGGACCGCCTCAGTGTAGGTGAGGCGGCCCGCCTGGACCTGGCGGGCGTAGGTGAGGTCGACGTCCTTGAAGTGGGTGTGCGCGATCCGGTCGGGCACCTGGCCGGCCAGGACGGCCGGGTCGGTGCCCCCGATGAGCACGTGGCCGGTGTCCAGGCACAGGGAGATGGCCGACCCGTCGAGGACGCGCTGCACGTCCTCTCCGGTCTCGACCATGGTGCCGACGTGCGGGTGGAGCACGGCGCGGATGCCGTGCTCGGCAGCGCGGGCGGCGACCCGGTCCAAGTTGCGCAGCAGCCGGTGCCAGCCCTCTTCGTCGAGGTCGGGCCGGGAGTCGTAGCCGGTCAGGCCGGAGTCCGCGGACAGGACCATGACGCCGGCCCGGGCGGCCTTGAAGCCGAGCACCAGCCGGTCGAGCTCGATCATCGGGTCGACGTCGGGGCGGTGGAGGACGAACGGGGTGAAGCCGCCGACGGCGTGCAGGTTGTGGTCCGCCAGGGTCCTGGCGAGCTCGTCGGGGTCGGCCGGCAGGAAGCCGTCCGGGCCGAGCTCGGTGGCGGAGAGGCCGATCTCGCTCATCTCGCGGAGCACCTGGTCGGCGGGGAGCTGGTAGCCCCAGCCAGGGACCTCGCAGACACCCCAACTGATGGGGGCGCCTGCGATGCGGTCGACGTCGTCGGTCACTGTTCCTCCCGCGTGCGCACGGTGCTGTCGGGGAAGTCCCATTCGGGGTTGGCGAGGGCGGTTGGTCGTCGGCCGGCAAGCACGTCCGCGACGCCCTGGGCGGCCGCGGTGAAGGTGGCGCGGGTGGCGCCGACGCTCAGTCCCATGAGATGAGGCGACAGGACGACGTCGGTACGGTCGAAGACCGGATGGTGGGTCGGCGGTTCGGGGTCGAAGACGTCCAGGCCGAGGCCGGCGAGTCGGCCGTCGGCCAGGGCGTGCGCGGCGGCGTCCAGGTCGAGCAGGCCGCCGCGGCCGCAGTTCACCAGGATCGACCCGACCGGCATGGCGGCCAGGAAGGCCGAGTCGACGAGGTGATGGGTCTGCGGCGTGAGCGGCAGGTGCAGCGTGACGACCTGCGAACGGGAACGCAGTTCCTCGAGACCGACGAGCTCGACGTCGTCGGCACCGTCGCCACCCACGCGGTCCTCTGCCGGCGCGAGGTACGGGTCGTGGGCGAGGACGGTCATGCCGAACGCACGGGCCAGATGGGCGACGCGCCGGCCGATCCGGCCATAGCCGACGATGCCGATCGTCGCGCCTTCGAGGTCGCCGAGGGTGATCGCGCCGCGGTCGGACCAGCGGCCTTGTGCGACGCACTCGGTCGTGGCGCGCAGCCGCTTGACCAGATGCAGGATTATCGCCAGGGCGCCTTCGGCGACGGCGTGGGTGCCGGCGCCTGGCGTGACGACGACGGCGATGCCACGGCGGGTGGCCTCGTCGACGTCGAGCCGTTCCACGCCGACCCCGGTGCGGGCGAGCACCCGCAGGTTCGGCATCTGGTCGAGCGTCGCGGTGTCGACGAGAGCGTCGGCCCGCACGATCGCTCCGGTGGCGTCGTGGAGGTCCTCAGCGCCCGGATCGGCCACGAACTGCGCATCTGGCGGCAGGTGCCCGGTGACCAGGTCGGGTTCGACGTCGCCCAGGGCCACGATGACCTGCCGGCCGGCAGCGGTCTTCACGGTGTTTCACCGGCCCTGCGCAGCTCGGCGGCGACGGCGCCGGCGAGCAGGGTCGTGTCGGAGCCGATGGCGAGGAACTGCCAGCCGGTCGCGGACATCCTGGCTGCTGCGGCGCCGTCCGGCACGAGCAGTCCGGCGGCCTTGCCGTGCCCCTTGGCGGCGGCGAGGACCCGCTCGAGGGCGGCGAGGTACACCGGTGCCTGGGTCTGGCCAGGGACGTCGAGGGCGTGGCTGAGGTCGCGGGGGCCGACGAACAGGACGTCGACGCCGTCGAGGGCCGCGATGTCCGCCACGGCGTCCAGGGCGGGGCGGGTCTCGATCTGCACCACGCCGAGGACGTCCTCGTTGGAACGGTCGAGGGCTGCGGGGTCCAGCCCGTACTGGCACATGCGGTTGTAGGTGGCCACGCCCCTGTCCCCTGCCGGCGGGTAGCGCAGGTGCCGAACGCAGGCGGCGGCGTCGTCGGCGGTGTCGATCCGGGGGAACATCATGCCGGCGGCGCCCAGGTCGAGCAGGCGGCCGGCGCGGATCCGCTCTGTGGACTCCACCCGGACGACCGTCGGCACCGAGTACGACGCCGCAGCGGGGATGACGTCGCGGGCCTGCTCCTCGCCACCGGCGCCGTGCTCGAGGTCGAGCAGGACCCAGTCCACGCCGGCCGCCGAGCACACTTCAGCGGTGACCGGTGTGGCGGCGCCCAGGAATGTGCCATAGGTGACCTCGCCGCGGGCGAGCCGTCGTCGCAGCTCGCCGCGGTCCAGGGCGTACCGGTTGCGGGTCATCCGTGCCACCGCTGCGTGGCCAGGCCGGCCTCGTACCGGCCTCGGGCGGCGCGGACCGTGTCGGACTCGGACACCTCGGCGGGCGCGACGTCCCACCAGCAGCCCGCAGACGGCAGGTCGGCATGCGGGATGACGGGGACGACGATGACGACCGGACGTGTCTGCGACCGGGTCTCCTGGAGCGCGCGCCGGATCTCGGCGGGAGTCGTCGCACGCACCGCCCGAGCGCCCAGGCCTGCGGCGACCTGGACGAGGTCGACCTGGAGGTAGTCGCCGGTCAGGGCGGCGTCCTTGCCTGCTTCGAGGGTGAGCGGGTCCGTGCGGTACCGGAACTCGTTGCCGAACTCACGGCCCATGGTGAACATCTGCAGCCGGTGAATGACCTGGTAGCCGTGGTTCTCCGGGACCACCACGGTGATGGCCAGGCCCTCCTGGGCGGCCGTGACGAGCTCGGTGGGCGCCATGAGGAACGTGCCGTCACCGATGAACGCGGTGACACGGTGCGCAGGGTCGGCATCGGCGAGCCGGGTGCCGATCGCGGCCGGGATCTCGTAGCCCATGCAGGAGAACCCGAACTCGAGGTGGCAGGTGCGCCCGTCGGTGGCGTCCCAGACCTTCAGCAGGTCTCCGGGCGGCCCGCCCGCGGCGGCCACGATCGTGTCGCCCGCCTCGGCGTGCTCCTGGAGCAGCCCGATGAGCTGACCCTGGGTGAGGACGGCGTCGGTGTCCGGGATGACGTCGGTGGACTGCGCGCGCAGCGCATCGACGTCGACGGTGGTGTCGGCGTCCAGCTCCGCCGCACGCACGGGCAGCCAGCCCGCCTTGGCGGTGGTCACGGTCTCCCGCCAGGCGGCGCTGGTCGTGACGCCGGCGGCCACGAGGGCGTCGGCCAGGGCGCCCAAGGCGAGCCTGGCGTCGCCGAGGACCGAGGTGGCGCCGAGCCGGTCGCCGTCACGCGGGTCGACGTTGATGCTGGCGAACCGCACGCCGGGAGTGGTGAACAGCGACTGCGAGGCGGTGGCGAAGTCGGTCAGGCGAGACCCGACGGTCACGACGAGGTCGGCGGCGCGGGCCACCTCGTTGGTCGCGGGGTTGCCCTCGAGGCCGATGCCCCCCAGCTGCCACCAGGCGTCGGCGCGGACGGCGCCCTTGCCGGCGAAGGTCTCGGCGACCGGGATGCCGACGGCGTCGGCAAGCCTTTCGAGCTCGGCGCTGGCGTCTGAGTAGACGACACCGCCGCCGGCGATGATGAGCGGTCGGGACGCCGTCTTGACCATGTCGGCGAGGGCAGCGACCTCGTCCTGCTCGGGAACCGGCCTGCGGATGGTCCAGTCGCGCTCGGCGAAGAACTCGAGCGGGAAGTCGTAGGCGTGCGACTGGACGTCCTGGGGGAGTGACAGGACGGCAGCTCCGGTGTTGACCGGGTCCACGAGCACTCTCATGGCCGCCGGGAGCGCGGTGAGAAGCTGCTCGGGACGGGTGATGCGGTCGAAGAACCGGGACACCGGGCGGAAGGCGTCGTTGACGCTGGCGTCGGCCTCGATCGGGTGCTGCAGCTGCTGGAGGACCGGTCCCTGACGGCGGGTCGCGTAGGCGTCGCCCGGCAGCAGCAGGACTGGCAGCCGGTTGACTGTTGCCAGGGCGGCGCCGGTGACCATGTTGAGCGCGCCGGGGCCGATGGACGCGGTGACGGCCAGGACGGCACGTCGCTTGGAGGCCTTGGCGAATCCGCTGGCGATGTGCACCAGGCCCTGCTCGTTGCGGCCCTGGATGAACGGCAGGTCGTCGGCGTACTGGTCCAGCGCCTGTCCGAGTCCGGCGACGTTGCCGTGGCCGAAGATCCCCATCGCAGCGGGGATCAGGCGACGGCGGTCGCCGTCCGCGACGCTGTACTGCCGGGACAGGTACCGGACCAGGGCCTGGGCCGTCGTGAGGCGCAGCGTGCGGCTGCTTGTCATGTCCTTCTCCTTGATGGGCAAGGGATCTGCACTGGATTGCAGTGGCGTGACGGCCAGGTCACCAGGGCTGGCCGTGCAGGATGACGGTCTTCTCCTCGGTCATCTCCGAGACGGCGGTGCGGAAGCCTTCCTTGCCGATGCCGGAGGCCTTGAGCCCGCCGTAGGGCATGAGGTCGGCGCGCCACAGCGGCGTCCAGTTGATGTGGATGACGCCGGCGTCGATCTGGCGCATGGCGCGCACGGCGGCGGAGACGTCCTTGGTGAACACACCGGCAGCCAGTCCGTACGCGGTGGAGTTGGCGTAGGCGATGGCAGTGGTCCAGTCCTCGGCAGTGGATATCGCGACCGCGGGACCGAACAGCTCCTCCTGGTTCAGGGGAGCGGTCGGGGCGACCTCGTCGACGACGGCCGGCGTGACGATGGCGCCCTCGCGCTGCCCGCCGGTGAGCAGCTTGGCCCCACCGTCGACGGCTGCGCGGAGCACGCTCTCGACGCGCCGCGCCTCGGCCTCGCTGATGAGGGTGCCCAGCCGGGTGCCGTCCTGGGACGGGTCGCCGTAGGGGATCGCCTCGACCATGGGAACGAGCGCGTCCAGGAGGTCGCCGTGCACCCGCGGGTGGTCGATGACGCGCTGGACGGAGATGCACACCTGGCCCGCGTTGATGTAGCCGCCGGCCGCGATGGCGCTGGCCGCGGCCTCGACGTCCGCGTCGGGAAGGATCACGACCGGGCACGACGCGCCGAGCTCCAGGGACAGCTTCTTCACCCCGGCGGTGCGCGCGATGTGCTCGCCGACCGCGGTGGAGCCGGTGAAGGAGACCTTGCGGACCCTGGGGTCGGAGACGAGTACGTCACCGAGCTGGCCACCAGGGCCGGTGAGGACGTTGAGCACACCGGGCGGCAGCCCGGCGTCGGTGAACGCCCGGGCCAGGGCCAGCGCGGTCAGCGGGGTGGCCCTGGCCGGCTTCAGGACGACGGCGTTGCCGGCGGCCAGCGCCGGTGCGACCTTGTGCAGCACCAGCAGCGAGGGGTAGTTGAACGGGGTGATCGCGACAACCACGCCGCAGGGCTGGCGCAGGGTGAAGCCCACCTTGTCCAGGCCGGTGCCCCGGTTGGCGTCCAACGGCAGGGTGTCGCCGTAGAGCTGGGTGCCCTCGTATCCGGCGAGCCGGATCATGTCGCTGGCGCGGCCGACCTCGCCACGTGCCTCGGTGATGGTCTTGCCGTTCTCGGCGGACAACAGCGCGGCGATCGCCTCGACACGCTCGTCCACGAGCGCGGCAGCGCGCATCAGGATGTCGTGACGGGCGTGAGCGGGCGTCTCGCGCCACACCGCCGCGCCCTGCTCGGCGGCGGCGAGGGCCTTGTCGGCGTCGGAGGTGTCGGCGATGGCAGCCTGCCCGACGACGTGGCCGTCGTACGGGGAGCGGATCTCCTCGACCCGCCCGGCCGCGCTCGGAACCCATTCGCCGGCAATGAGGAGCTGACCGTCGGTCATGGTGTCGGCCTTCCTGTTCAGAGGGTGATCCAGCGCTTCTCGGCGTCCGAGCGAAGCGTCGCGTCAACGAGGCGGGCGGCCAGCACCATGTCGGCGATGGTCGCGCCGTCGGGTGTGCCGGTGACGATCGACGCGAGCAGCCGCTTGGCCTCGATGACCTTGAGGTCGTCGAAGCTGAGCGGGATCGCGGTGTCCGGCTGGAATGCTCCGGCCTCGCCGTCGTTCGGGCCGACCCGGTGGGTGGTCCACGATGCGGCCTGGTAGTCCTGATCGAGGCACATCTGCAGCTCTCCCATGCTCCGGAAGTCCCAGGCGAGTGACCCGGTGCTGCCGTGCACCTCGAAGCCGTAGGAGTTCTGCTCGCCGACGGAGGCGCGGCTGGCCTCCAGGAAGCCGCGGGCCCCGGACGCGAACCGCAGCATGGCAAGGACGTGGTCCTCGTTCTCGACCGGCAGCAGGGGGCCGTCCGCGCCGCGCGAGAAATGCGATGAGGCGCCGATCGCCTCGGGACGCTGAGTGATGAACGTGGACGTCTCGGCGAGCAGAGCGGCGATCGGGCCGACGACGTACTGCGCCAGGTCGAGCCCATGCGAGGCGAGGTCCCCGACGACGCCGCTGCCGGCAAGCTCCCGCACGAAGCGCCAGGTCCGAGCACCCTCGGGGTGGGCGCAGTAGTCGCCGAGCATGTGGACCCGGACGTGGCGGACCTCGCCGATTCGGCCGGACGCGACCAGGCTGCGGGCGAGCTCGACGGCCGGGGCGTTGCGGTAGTTGAAGCCGACGGCCGAGGCCACGCCGGCAGCCGCGATCGCGTCGGCGATCTCCTGGGTCTCGGCCAGGTTGCGTCCGGCGGGCTTCTCGATCCAGATGTGCTTGCCCGCCTTGGCGGCGGCCACGGCGACGTCGCGGTGGGTGAGGTTCGGGCTGGCGACACAGACCAGGTCGATGTCGTCGCGGCTGACGAGCACGCTCCAATCGGGTGTGGTCCGCGAGATGCCGAAGACCTCGCGGGCGTAGTCGAGGCGGCCGTCGTCGGCAGGGTCCGCGACGCCGACCAGGCGCGGAGTCGCGCCCAGGTCGCGGTAGTGCTGCAGGACGCGGGTCAGCGCCTTGGCGTGGACCTGCCCCATCCAGCCGAAGCCGACGATGCCGACGTTGATGTTCTGAGTCATCGGGTGTACCTGCGGCGGATGGTTCCGCCTACCTTTCTGAGGGAGTCAGCGGACTTCGTCGAAGCGCACCGGCCGGTGCTCTCGCCAGGAGCGAGTGGCGGCCTCGGCGATGAGCGACGCCTCGACGCCGTCGTGGAGGGTGCAGGGTGAGGGCCGGGTGCCGGCCACGACCTCGGTGAAGGCGGTCAGCTCGGCGCGGAAGGCATCGGCGAAGCGGTCCATGAAGAAGTCCCACGGTGTGCCGGACGGGAAGGCCACCGCTGGGTCGGCGGACCGAAGCGGTAGCCGGTCGTCCAGGCCCGCGGCCACGGAGTCCTTGCTGCCGAGCAGCTCGAGGCGGACATCGTGGCCGCGACCGTTGGACCGGCTGTTGGAGACCACGGCGAGGGTGCCGCCGCTCATGGTGAGGATCGAGGTGACGGACTCGGCGTCACCGGCGGCCTCGATGTAGTCGACGCCCTGGTTGGTGCCGGCGGCGTACACCTCGACGACCTCCTGGCCGGTCACATACCGGATGGAGTCGAAGTCGTGGATCGCGCAGTCGTTGAAGATGCCACCCGATCCGCGGATGTAGGCCTCCGGCGGAGGCGCCGGGTCCAGGGTCGTCGAACGGACGGTGTGGACATAGCCGAGGATGCCCGCGGCCACGTCCGCCCGCGCCGCCATGTAGGCGGCGTCGAACCGACGTGGGAAGCCGATCTGAATCGGGGTGCCGTTGTCGGAGAGCTCGTCCCGCAACGCGACGGCCTCCGTCGACAGCACGGCGACGGGTTTCTCGCAGAAGGTGGGGATCCCCGCCCGCGCGCATGCGCGGATGAGGTCGGGATGCGTGGTGGTCGACGATGCGATGACGACGCCGTCGACTCCCGCCGCGAGCACGTCGGCGGGCTCCGGGGCGACTCTGACGTTCAGTCGCTTGCCGATCCGCTTCGCAAGGTCGGGGACCGCGTCAGTGATGATGAGCTCGTCGACTGCCGGGAGGTCCGTGAGCGTCTTCGCGTGGAAGGCACCGATGCGCCCCACGCCGATGAGTCCGATCCGCATGACGTCAGTTCTCCTGAGATGGTGGCGACTACTCGTGGGCGCCCGGGATGATCTGGTCCCAGTCGATGACGGACCCGGTGACGACACCGCTGCGGGCCGAGAGCAGGAAGACCACGAAATCGGCGATCTCGTCGACCTGTCCCAACTTGCCCATGGGCAGCAGGGCCGCGGCCTTCTCGAGCCAGTCGTCGTCGGCGTCGTGGAAGCGACGCTGGATCACGTCCTCGCCTTCGGTCTCCGTCCACCCGATGTTCACGCCGTTGATCCGGATCCGGTCCCAGCGATGAGCGAACGCAGCATTGCGGGTGAGTCCCACCAGGCCGGACTTCGACGCGACGTACGGCGCCAGGTACGGCTGACCACCGTGGGACGACATCGTGATGATGTTGACGATGGAACCCCCCACGCCTCGGGCGACCATGTCCTTGATCGCAGCCTGCATGAGGAAGAACGGACCACGCAGATTGACGGCGATGTGCTCGTCGAAGAGCTCCGGCGTGGTGTCGAGCATCGTGCCGCGGGTAGTGAGGCCGGCACAGTTCACCACACAGTCGATCCGGCCGAACCGGTCGATCGTCTGCGCGAAGGCGGCCTGACCCTGGCGGACGTCACCGGCATCAGCCTGGACGTAGAGAACCTGCCGCCCCGACCGCTCGGCAAGCTCGGCCGCGAACTGCTCACCGACGTCCTTCCGGCGGCCGGTGACCACGACGTCGGCGCCGTTCCGCACCGCCGCTGTGGCGACCGCCGCGCCCAAGCCCTGCGTCCCACCGCTGACGAGGACGACCTTGCCGTCGAGCAGTGCGTCGCTGAGCTGAGGCATGACTGATCTCCCCACGGAGGTTCTGATGACACACGCCACGACGATCGGTCGGGGTGCGAGACAGGGTGTGACTCCTGACACAGAAACCGTAGGCTCCGTCCGCGCTCGTCGGGCGGGCCGGAATGACTCAAGAACGCCTCAGGAACATGCGGGGTTCTCGACCCAACAACTCGCCGTCGCACTGGCTCCAAGCCGCTGCTGCCCGGTGACCTGCTCCTCTACGGCACCGCGACCGACGTCACGCACGTCGGGATCTACCTCGGCGACAACCAGATGATCGACGCACCGCACGCCGGCGCGGTGGTCCCGGATCGAGGACTACCGGCGTCCCGGCACGACCTGGCCGCCTGCCTGCAGCCCGGCCCGCCGGCTCTGCTGGACGCGGTGGCCGCACTGCTGCCGCTGAACCCCGCACCCGCTACCAGCGCGCTGGCGCAGGCCACCGCGACCGCCCGCGCCGAGCGCGTGGACGGCCCGGTCCCGCTGAGCGCGGGACAGGCCGCGTTGCTGCTGTACGCGGTGAGCGTGATCGAGGTCCGCGACTCCTGCTGGTCGACGCCTCCGGCGCCCACTTCGAGACCGCCGGGTCCCTGCGCGGCGGACGCCGCGTCTTCGTCACCCTCAACCTGCCCGACGGGATCGCCGACCAGCCGTCGTCCGGCCGGTCGGCCGGGCCTTTGCGGCTGGACCGCCGCCGCGACCATGTCAGCGCGTCTTCATGGAGAGGGGATCCGAGGCGGTCGGAAGGGCTCGTGCTTGAGGACGGAGCGCGCGAGGTCATACATTGCGGACGGGTCCGGCGGCGACGGCGGTGTCGGCGAACAGAGCGGCCGCCCAGTCTGCCGTCGGGCGGTTCGGGACTGCGACGGGCCCGCTTGGAGGTCTTATGTCTCAGCCGGCAGGCAACCTCGCCAACAACCTCGCGGAGTCCGCGCGGCGCTACCCGGACCGGCCGGCGTTGCGGGAGGCCGGTCTCGTTCTGACGTTCGCGGAGTTGGATGACGCGGCGGCACGCGTGGCCGGGTTGCTGGAGCAGCGTGGTATCGGAGTCGGCGACCGGGTCGGGATCATGCTGCCGAACGTGGTGCCGTTCGCGCTGGTCTACTACGGGGTGCTTTGGCGTGGGGCGGTCGTGGTGCCGATGAATCCGTTGCTCAAGGCTCGTGAGGTCGCTTTCTATCTGGGCGACGCGGGCGCCAAGCTGATCTTCGCCTGGCGTCAGTTCGCCGACGAGGCGGCGAAGGGCGCGGCCGAGGCAGGCGCGGAGGTCGTTGTCGTCGATCCGGGTGAGATCGACGCGCTGCTCGCCGCTGACCCGCGGCCGGAGGTCGTCGCTCGAGACCCCGGTGATACCGCGGTCATCCTCTACACGTCCGGGACAACCGGGAAGCCGAAGGGCGCCGAGCTGACACACGCCAACCTGTTGGTCAACGCGGCGGTGTTCCGGACCAGGCTGATCGCCGCGTCGCCGGACGACGTCATCCTCGGTGCCCTGCCGCTGTTCCACTCCTTCGGGCAGACCTGTGGCCTCAACTCGGCGATCGCCAGCGGCGCCTGCTTGTCCCTGCTTCCCCGGTTCGACCCGGCGAAGGCGCTGGAGATCATCGAACGCGACCGGGTGACCATCTTCGAGGGCGTGCCGACGATGTTCACCGCGATGCTGCACGTGCCCGACCGTGGCCGGTACGACATCTCCTCCCTGCGGGTCTGCGTCTCCGGCGGCGCCGCCCTACCCGTCGAGGTGCTCCGCGGCTTCGACGCAGCGTTCGACTGCAAGGTGCTCGAGGGCTACGGGCTGTCCGAGACCAGTCCGGTCGCCTCATTCAACCATCCGGACCGGGAACGCAAGCCCGGTTCGATCGGGACCCCGATCGACGGGGTCGAGATGCGGGTGGTCGACGGCGAGCGACGCGAGGTGCCCCACGGCGAGGTCGGAGAGATCGCGATTCGGGGGCACAACGTGATGAAGGGGTACTGGCGTCGGCCGGACTCGACGGCCGAGGTGTTGCAGGACGGCTGGTTCCACACCGGCGACATGGCCCGGCAGGACGAGGACGGCTACTTCTTCATCGTCGACCGCAAGAAGGACATGATCATCCGCGGCGGCTACAACGTCTACCCGCGTGAGGTCGAGGAGGTCTTCTACGAGCACCCGGCGGTGCAGGAGGTCGCCGTGATCGGGGTGCCGCATCCCGAGTACGGCGAGGAGGTCGCCGCGGCGGTCGTGGTGCGTGCCGGGCATCAGGTGAGCGTCGGCGAGTTGCGCGACCACGTGAAGTCGCAGGTTGCCGCGTACAAGTACCCGCGGCACATCTGGTTCGTCGACGCGCTTCCCAAGGGCCCGACCGGAAAGATCCTCAAGCGCGAGATCTCGCTCCCGGCGGAGCTGTCCCGGTGACGGCCGCCGCGGACGCCGACACGGTCGGGCCGGCCGAGGTCGAGGACCGCGCCGCGCCGCGCGTTCGACGTGCTGCTCACCGACGCGGTCGTCGGCCCGCAGCGGCCGGTCGTCGAGCGCCTGGTGGACCTGCTCCCCGACGCACAGCGGGAACGGCTGGAGGGCGCGATCATCGAGCTGGTCCGCAGCCAGTCCCGCAGCCTTCCGGCCGACCGGCGGGTGCTGCTCGCCCAGTTCCGGGTGGTCGACATGGCTCGGAAGGTGGTGGGTGTGGGCAGCGTCGGCGCCCGGTGCTGGATCGTGCTGCTGCTCGGCCGCGACTCCGCCGACCCGCTCATCC
>WNGJ01001669.1_pt1 | contig 21913 bp, 24 predicted proteins | sample 5400611 | NCBI WGS metagenome assembly WNGJ01 (sample SAMN13153375, study PRJNA577476) | soil metagenome | isolation source: 40 cm soil or saprolite under Garry oak tree replicate 1 | place: USA:California | collected 2016-06-15
TCGTACATGCCGCATTTTGTCAGCGTGACTTATGGTGCCGGCGGGTCAACGCGTGACTTAACTCACGATCTTGTCGAGCGGATTCAGCGCACAACAAAGCTGGACCCGATCCCTCATCTAACTTGTGTCTGCCACAACGAACGGGAGGTCGAAGGAGTTCTGCTTCGATATGCCAAGTCGGCGATTGGAAACATTCTCGCGCTGGGCGGCGATAGACCGGCTGGAATCGCTTATGATAAATCGCGCGACTCGTTCCAACATGCGATCGATTTGGTCAACTTCATTCGGCGATTCAACGAGTCTGGCGCACATCCAGACCGCCGCGGCTTCGGCATCGGAGTGGCCGGTTTCCCCGAAGGACATCCTGCCACGCCGAATCGATTAGTGGAAATGGATTATTTCAAAGCCAAAGTGGACGCTGGCGCCAACTACATTGTCACACAGCTATTTTTTGATAATCGAGACTTCATCGATTTCCGCGAACGCTGTACGCTTAACGACATTCACGTCCCCATTATCGCCGGCATAATGCCGATTACCTCCATCAGCGGATGCAAGCGCATCGCCGAGCTGGCGGGCGGCGCACGCTTCCCCGCCAAGCTTATGCGCGCGCTACAGAGTTGCCAAAATGATCCTGAAATGGTGAGACGCGTCGGCGTTCAGTACGCGTTGGAACAATGTCACGATCTTCTAGATAACGACGTCGCCGGTATTCACTTCTACACGTTGAATCGCTCGGACGCCACGCGAGTAATTTTTGACAGTCTCGGCTTTCCACATCATCGGAACGCCCGAGCTTTGAGCGTCTAGCTGAACGATGCAATTCCCGGAATGTTGAGGTGCTTACGCCTGTTCGCGTATTTTCAGGCGTTTAAGTCGAGCCCGCGAAATTTGCACGAAGTCAGTGGCGCAAGCAAGATCTCGAATGCTAAAGGTCCGCCACTCGCTTTACTGGCAGGCTGGAACGTTAGGGATAGCCATTGCTCTGGTCTTTGCGCTCTCGCGTTTTTTCCCAGTTATCGAGTTCATCGATGCACTGCAACGGCGTGTGATGAGCTTGGGTGCGTGGGCTGCGGTTTGCTATCCATTGCTTTTCGCAGCTTGTAATATTCTTTTGCTTCCAGGCGGGATCCTCGCTGTCGGAGCCGGTTTTTTCTTCGGTTTGTGGTGGGGATTTTTGATCGTATTTGCGGGGAACCTCATCGCTACAGCAATTTCGTTTGCTTTGAGTCGGTCGATAGCCCAGCGGTCGTTTCGGCAAAAACTCTCAGATAACCCAACGCTGCGCGCTTTGGGACCTGCGGTCGAACGTGAAAGCTGGAAAATTATTCTTTTGAGTCAATTACATCCCCTTTTTCCCACCAGCCTGCTAAATTACTTTTACGGTCTAACGCGAATTCGATTTAGTACGTACATGTTGTGGGCCTCAATCGGCAGGATACCCGGGCTTTTTTTGTACGCTTACGTCGGGACATTGGGGCAACTTGCAGTGCGCATCATGCAGCACAAGAATTATCCACGCATGATAGAGTACTGGATCTGGGGAGGAGTCTTTGTAACGACCATGCTGCTCTTGATTGTGCTGGGCCGCGTCGCGTATCGGGCAATCCAGACGTCACACGCTTCGGCAACGCTGGGTGGCGAGACAGAAGAAAATGGCGTTCGGCGCGGGGTGTTACTAAGGTAAATAACTTGTGAATAGCTACTTATGTCAAAAACGTTTAAGCTTCCAACAGAATATGACGTAGTTGTCGTCGGGAGCGGGCATGCGGGGATTGAAGCAGCATTGGCCGCTGCTCGGATCGGTTGTCGCACGCTGATGTTGACGCAAAACCTGGACACGATTGGCCAGATGTCCTGTAACCCTGCGATCGGAGGGTTAGCGAAGGGGCACATTGTCCGCGAGATCGACGCCGCTGGCGGTGCTATGGGCCTGAATGCCGACGCAACGGGAATCCAGTTCCGAATGCTTAACCGGACAAGAGGTCCGTCCGCTCGTGCGCCGCGGGTGCAATGCGACAAAAAAGCATATCAGTTCCGAATGAAAGCCGTTTTAGAGCGAGCGGACAATCTAGATACGAAACAAGCGACCGTCTCACGTATTCTCGTGGAGGGCGGGAAGGTTGTGGGAGTTGAAACTGATTTCGGATTGAAGGTTATGACGCACAGTGTCGTAATCACTGCTGGGACATTTTTGCGCGGTCTGCTGCATGTGGGTCAGAGCAGGAAAGCAGGAGGCCGTATGGCGGATGCAAGCTCAGCACTAAGCGAGGACCTTCGGCAGATTGGATTCCAAGCAGGCCGGTTCAAAACCGGCACGCCTTGCAGATTGAACGGCCGATCTATCGATTTTTCTAGCTGTACGATTCAACTGGGCGATGAGCCTCCTCCGACTTTCGCCTTCGAGCATGAAGAACTCAACAACGGCGCAGATGAGATCTTCACGTTAAACTCGATTCGCGGGGGCCAGTTCCACGTGGAACAACTTCCCTGCTGGATAACTGGCACCACCCCAAGAACGCACGACATAATCCGCGCAAATCTTGATCGATCTCCCTTGTATACCGGAAGGATAAAAGGCACCGGTCCACGTTATTGCCCCTCAATAGAAGACAAGGTGGTAAAGTTTTCAGATAAGCATTCGCATCAGATCTTTTTAGAGCCAGAAGGGCGGCATACGCACGAGTATTACGTCAATGGCATTTCTACCAGTCTGCCTTACGATGTTCAACTCGAATTGGTTCAGAGCATTCCCGGATTAGCCCAAGCCGAGATCATGCGGCCAGGCTATGCCGTCGAATATGATTATTTCCCGCCGACCCAGCTCTTTCCTACCTTGGAAACCAAGCTGGTCAGCGGGCTCTATTTTGCCGGCCAAGTAAATGGCACCTCGGGATACGAAGAGGCCGCGGCCCAAGGTCTCATCGCTGGGGCCAACGCGGCTTTGAAAGTTCAGGAGCGTCCGCCGTTTGTTTTGGATAGGAGAGAAGCATACATCGGCGTCCTTATTAGCGATCTCGTCGTGAAAGGAACTGAAGAGCCGTATCGCATGTTTACGAGTCGAGCTGAGGATCGACTCTTCTTGCGACACGACAATGCTGATCAACGCTTGACCGACCGTGCGTTTGCCGCAGGCCTGGTCACCAAAAAGCGCTATGCTCGTTTTCAGGAGAAAATCCGTCTTCTTGACCAAGCTCGGTTCACATCTACTGAGACGAAGCTCGGAGGCATTCCAATATCGCAATTGTTCAAGAGATCGGATTTCGGTGTCCGGGATTTGCCTCCTGAAATTGTTTCATGTGTGCCAGTCGCGATCTGGGAGCTGGTCGAGACCGATTTCAAGTACGAGGGCTATACTGCCCGACAATCGGAGCAAAATCGAAAGCTTGAATACCGACAGGAGCAAACCATCCCGGACGGGCTCGATTATAGCAAGGTCAGCGGACTTCGCTCTGAGACGAGAGAGAAGCTAAGAAGGTTTCGTCCAACTTCACTTGGCCAGGCTGCGCGCATCAGCGGAATCACTCCGGTGGATGTTGCTATCATATCTATTTGGTTGTCGAAGAACAACTTACAATATAATCGATTAGAGCAAGAGGAGCCACAGTTCGTCGAAAACGCTTGATGCTCACGCTTGCACTGGTATTGGTCGGAAGCTATCTATTGGGATCGATTCCTTTCGGCTACCTCGCCGGTCGGATCAGAGGCATCGACATCCGGAAAGCAGGCAGCGGTAACATTGGGGCAACAAACGTCGTGCGGGTCCTTGGGAAACCATACGGCTATCCAGTGTTTGTTTTCGACTTCTTGAAAGGCTTAGGCGCGGTTAGGATTTCGATCGCAATCGCAACGAGCGTGCGACCGGAATCGACTTCACCCGAAGTTGTCGGGATTCTCGCAGCAGTATCTGCTGTGATCGGACATTCCTTCCCGCTGTGGTTGAAATTCCGGGGCGGAAAAGGCGTTGCTACGTCTGCCGGCGCGCTTTTCGGACTGATGCCACTGGCGACGCTGATTGGTGCCGGCATTTGGATATTAACCTTCTTCCTAACGCGCTATGTCTCCGTGGCCTCGGTAACAACTGCAGTCGCGCTGCCGCTCGTGATTGCAATTATGACTTGGCTAAATCAAACCTACGGGAAAGCGCTGTTTTACTCGTCGCTTTGTATCGCGGCGGTTATCATTTGGCGGCACCATTCAAATCTTTCCCGTCTCATACGTGGTACGGAACCGCGCTTTACCCGCAAGTGAAGATCAAGACGACAGCAATCTTGGGTGCGGGTGCCTGGGGCACGGCATTAGCCTGGCTCTGGGGAAACAACGGGCGACAAATTTCTCTGTGGGGTCACAACAGCGCTCGTGTCGCGCATATCAAAAAGACGCGTGAAAACGGTGATTATCTTCCTGGAATCAAATTGCCTCGATCAGTTGATGTCACATCCGAGTTGGGCGATTGCGCTAGAGCAGATCTGATCGTTTTTGTTACGCCATCAATTGTGTTACGGCAGATCGCGAACCGGCTGCAAAAATTCATCGATAATCCGCACGCCCTCTTCCTGAGTTGCACGAAAGGGATCGAGTACCGGACTGGCATGCGGATGAGCCAAATCCTGCGCGAAGTTTTCCCGGGCCACAGGGTTGCAGCCTTATCCGGCCCAAACCTCGCCGTTGAAATCGCGCAGAACCTTCCGACGGCAACGGTGATTGGCTGCGACGACGTTGATTGCGCGACGAGTTTGCAAAGCGTGCTAGGGAGTTCGCGGTTTCGCATTTACACCAGTCAAGAGATCGTTTCTATCGAGCTGGGCGGCGCGTTAAAAAATGTCTTCGCCCTGGCGGCAGGGATCAGCGATGGTTTGAAACTGGGCGATAATTCGAAAGCGGCATTGGTCACTCGATCGTTGGCCGAGCTCGTTCGGCTTGGGGTTGCCATGGGTGGGAACGCGAATGCCTTTTATGGATTGAGCGGCGCAGGCGATCTGATCGTGACCTGCTACAGTGATCGCAGCCGCAATCACACGGTCGGCGAACGTCTCGGACGCGGCGAGCCGCTGGCTCAAATTACGGCGTCGATGAAAGCGGTGGCCGAAGGGATGCCGACTACGCAAAGCGCATGGGAATGCGCGCGGCGATTGAAGATCGCCACGCCTATTATCGATCAGGTCTACGCCGTGCTGTACCAGCAGACAAAACCGACGGTCGCTCTGGAAGAACTGCTGAGGCGCGAGCAAAAACCGGAACAACTGTAGCGCAGTAATTTTGCAACGCTCGATTGTCTGCCGTTTCTCGAATTACACATTCGATGCCGGGTATTTTTCACAGAATTTGGCGATTGCTGCCGGATACAATTCGCGCTCAGCGATTTGAATCCGGGCATGCAGAGTTTCCGGCGTATCGTTAGGCAAGATGGCTACTTCTTGTCGAGCGATGATCTGGCCGTGATCGATTTTCTCATCGATATAATGCACCGTGCAGCCCGTCACACTTTCGCCTGCTGCGAGAGCTTGTTTCCACGCTTCGAGCCCCGGAAATCTCGGCAGAAGCGACGGATGGATGTTAATGATGCGCCGGGGGAATGCCTGAAGCATGGGCGCGTGCAACACGCGCATAAAGCCAGCGAGAACCACAAGTTGAACGCCGGCTTCGCGTAACATTTCCACAAGCTGACCTTCTGCTTCCGGCGTTAGACGGGTGCGAAATTGACCGGGTGCCAAATATGCATTCGGAATGGAAAACTCTCGCGCGATATCAAGGATTGGCGCGTCGAACACATCCGAAATCACCACGCGCGCTTCGGCGGCAAGGTCGCCCGAGCGAATGCGCTCGAGAATCGCGCGGCAGTTGCTTCCTTTTCCTGATCCGAGAATTCCAATTGGTAGCCGTTTCACCTGTTGGTTATGCCCTTATTCACTAACGGACACGAATGGGGAGTCAGAAATTTCAACGCGTGCCTTTACATATTTGTTCGATTAAGCGCGAAGTCGAATAACCCGCTTCAAATGGAATGAGGCGAATCTCCGCCCCAATTTCCTTTAATACCGCGCGCTCCTCTTCGTCCAACGTTTCGGCTCTGTAATCGCCACCTTTGACATAAATGGCGGGCCTGACTGCGGCAATAAATTGCGTCGCCCGGATCTGTGGAAAAACCGTGACCAGATCTACACACTGCAACGCCGCAAGAAGCTCCGCGCGATCATTTTCCGATGTAATAGGACGCCCGATTCCTTTCAGTTCGCGAACCGAGTCGTCGCTATTCAATCCAACTGCCAAAAAATCCCCGAGCGCCCGCGCAGCTTGTAAATACCGAACATGACCGACGTGCAACAGATCGAAGCAGCCATTCGTAGCAACTACCTTTTTGCCACCAGCACGGAGCTCCTCGCAGCGTTTAGGAACATCCATAAGATCGATCACCTTTAGGCTCATGCGCTTCGAATTCTGTTACATGCTAAGCAAGCCGCGAAAAGTTCAAAAATCGAAGTGGGAAAACTTCGAGGAAATTGCCTTTGTGCGGCAACATCACACTTGGCGTTTCGGCAAATTGCACGACCATGTGAAAAATGACGGAAACAAAAAGAAATCGCAACGCGCAAGAATTGAAGACTAGTGGCGGATTCCGAATTTCTAGGAAGCCGTTGGTGCACATTACCGCCGCCGAGGAGCGACAGGATTCTCCTGACACAATTGGCCTACCGCGTAAACATGGCGCGCGAATCCTGTTCGCCATTGCAAGGGATCCGCGCACGATCTTTGCCAGCTGGAATATCGATTGGCCGGCTTTGTTTGAAAAAGTAGTGCCAGTGGATCGACGGGTACATCTTCGCCTGCATCGCGCAGATGGTCTCGAAGAAAAAACCGTGGCTGTCGAGCCTTTCGCCGCGATGCATTATCTCACGACATCGGGAACGTCTGCCTCGTATCGGGTTGAGATCGGATATTACGAGCCGGCAGACGTGTGGCACTCGGTTGCGATGTCGCATGAGATCGTGACGCCACCCGACGATATCGCCGAAACCACCGACGTCGATCTTGCTACAATTCCGTTTCACATCGGTTTCCAACAGCTTCTCGATTTCTTCGGAGTATCGAATGGGACTGCGTTGGCGACCGTCATGTCGCAATTTCAAAAGCGCGCAGTCAATAGCGAACAGCACGAGACGATGAGCGGAGAAGAAAAAATTCTTCTTCGCGAGCTGCACCCTTCGGTATCTGAGATCGCAGCGGCGCTGCGTGCTTTTCATAAGATCGATCGCGAAAAGCTCGCGAGGCGCACCCGCGCGCTCCTCGATTTCACTTCGACCAGCCCATCGCGCGCGGATTCGAAGTGGATTGGGCTTCAGTCGGCTCTTGAGCGGTTGTCCGGCTAGTCGGCGCAGTGTCGTTGTTTTCTTGCCGGTTTTGTCCGCCTAAACGCGCTGCCTGGCGAGATTACTGCGGCGGACGCCGTAGAACAAGTAAACGACCATGCCGATGACGAACCAAATGATGAGCCGTTCCCACGTTCGCCACGGCAGCGAGATCATCAGATACAGCGCGGACAGCGCACCCATGGGCGCAACGAACCAAACTATCGGCGCCTTAAATTTGCGCGGCAATTCCGGCTCGCGCACGCGCAGCACAAGCACTCCGATAGAAACGATGACAAAAGCGAGCAGCGTGCCAATAGATACAAGACTCGCGGCATCGCGGATCGGCAAGATCGCTGCGAAGAATGCCACCACCACACCGGTTAAGATTGTTGTGATCCATGGTGTGCGGAATTTTGGATGAACCTTGCTCACAAATTTCGGCATCAAACCATCGCCAGCCATGGTCCAAAGAATCCGGGACTGGCCCAGCAACATCACCAGGATGACTGAACTGAGGCCTGCGATGGCACCTAGCTTTATGAGCGACGACATCCAACCGAGCCCAGCGTGATCCGCTGCGACCGCGATCGGATCCGGTACGTTCAAATCGTGGTATGACATTATGCCAGTCGCGACGCCGGAAACCAGAATGTAAAGGACCGTGCAGATCAACAACGAGCCGATGATGCCAATCGGCATGTCGCGCTGCGGATTTTTGGCTTCCTGCGCGGCCGTGCTAACCGCATCAAAACCGATATACGCAAAAAAAACAATTCCAGCGCCTTGCATGACCCCGCTCCAGCCGAACTGTCCGCGTACACCGGTGCTCGGCGGCATAAACGGATGCCAGTTAGCGGGGTTGACTGCGTGCGCCGCGCCGACAATGAACAACAGTACGACTGCCACCTTGATGATTACGATCACGTTGTTTGCGTTCGCAGATTCCTTAATGCCAATCACAAGCAGGAGCGTGACGATACCGATGATGATTACAGCTGGTAGATTGAAGATCGCCGCGACTTGCGTTCCGTCGGCCAGCGTAATCAACGTGCCGCGTGCCGCCGACAGCTGGGCCGGGATATCAATGCCTATATCGTGCAAGAACGAGACGACGTAGCCCGACCAGCCAATAGACACTGTCACTGCCCCGAGGGCATATTCCAAAATCAAGTCCCATCCGATGATCCACGCAAAAACTTCGCCGAGCGTGGCGTAGCCGTAGGTATACGCGCTGCCGGCCATCGGCACCAGGGAGGCGAACTCGCTATAGCAGAGTGCCGCGAAGATCGACGCCACTCCGGCCAGAACGAACGATAAAACCACGGCTGGGCCCGCATTCTGCGCTGCGACGGTGCCCGTCAGCACGAAAATGCCCGTTCCGATGATGGCGCCGATGCCGAGCGCCGTCAGGTTCGTCGCTCCGAGCGCGCGTTTCAGCCGATGATCCGTCAGCGCATCAGCCTGAAGCTGCGTGACGCTTTTTCGTCGAAGTAAGTTCATTAACGAAGTTTGTTTTGGTTGTGCTAGTCGGGATGGGGCGAGCAAGTCAAGCCAGCGGTGATCTTTTACTCCGAAATTTCCACAGAAAATACACGGGCACACCACTCAGCACGATAATCAACCCCGGCCAGGTGGTCGCCGTCTGATATGCGAACAGGACCACAAGAATGACGGTCGCGCCGACGACGTATAGAGCGGGCACGATTGGATAGCCGAATGCCCGGTAAGGTCGTTCCACGTCTGGCTGTTTTCGACGCAGCAAAAAGATGCCGATGATCGTCAGGATGTAAAAAATGAGCGCGGCCGAAATGACATAGTCGAGCAGATTGCCGTACAGGTTGCCGTAGCCGCTCACGGCGCCGGTGGCGTCGGTCTTGACCGTGCGCGGCAGGACGAGCGCGCCGGCCCAGATGCCTTGAATGACCAAACCCCAGGCCGGCACATGGAATTTGTTCAGCTCGCTGACGGATCGAAAGAACAAGCCGTCGCGCGCCATCGCGTAATAGGCGCGCGCTCCTGCAAGAATAAGTCCATTATTGCATCCGAAGGTTGAGACCATGATCGCCACAGCCATGATCGCCGCACCGGCGCCGGGAAAAATTACGTTGGCCGTTTCCGACGCGACGCGATCGCTTGGCGCATTTTGGATAGACGCAAACGGAAGCGTCGCGAGATAAGCGACGTTCGCGAGCAGATAAAGTCCGATCACCAGAAACGTGCCAAACGCTAGCGAGAGCGGCACGTTTCGTCGCGGGTTGACCACCTCGCCTGCTGTGAACGTAATGTTGTTCCAAGCGTCCGCCGAGAAAAGTGAATTCGTCTGAGCCACGCAGATGCCGACGAAGAGGCCGAATGCAGTCGCAGCGGTCAAGCCCGCGCCGACATCCTGCAAATTTCCGCGCAGCGTCCAGAAGTGCTGAAAGTTTTCCGCGCCAGCACCCGATCTCAACCCGACGATGATGCCGAGCACGATTAGCCCGATTAGCGCGCCAGTCTTCGCTGTAGTGAAGACATTTTGGATCAGCTTGCCTACTTCCAGGCCACGCGTGTTCGTATATGTTAGAAAACCGATCAGCGCTAATCCGACGAACTGCGCAGTGGAAAGCGACACCGCATACCCACCGAAACGGATCGGCGCGATCAAATAATTGCTCTCGGAAACCCACGGAACAAGCACGCCCATGTAGCGTGCGAATCCCACCGCGACCGCCGCGATCGTACCAGTCTGAATGACAAGGAAAAGCGTCCAACCGTAAAGAAATCCCCAGAGCGGCGAAAAAGCTTCACGGAGATACACATATTGTCCGCCAGCTTTCGGCATCATGGCCGCCAATTCACCGTACGACAGCGCAGCCGTCAGCGTCAGTAATCCGGTGACGATCCAAACAACGAGCAGCCATCCCGGCGAGCCGACCTGCCTGGCAATAATCGACGATACAATGAAAATTCCCGAGCCGATCATCGAGCCAGCCACGAGCATCGTTGAATCCAGCAACCCGAGTCCCCGAACCAATTTTTGCTCGCCTACAGGTGCTTCCGTTATTGCGCTTGTCATTTGGGCCGCTTGGATTTGGCGGAGAGTTAATCATTACTCGAGCGTGTGGTGCAATGCCAAAAAACTGTGGCCCTCAGGTTTTGCCAAAGCGCACGCATTTTTATATGAAAGGAACTTGTCTCTATTTACAAAGATGAGGCACTCGGGCGCCAGACGAATGTGCATTCGTCATCCGAATCTCACGTTCCTGATTTTGTCAGCTGCCTCGAGACGTTAAGCATCGACTGGCTCGTTGGAAATGCGAAGCAGGCCGTTAAAACGGCCAACAAGCCAGCATCCCCCCAGGACCAGTGCTGGGGAAAGAGTGTGTGATCGACGGGGCTAAAGCATTCGCAAATCTGTCGGTCCGACGTATATTTGATATTCGCTTTTATGGAGGAATTGAACATAGAGAAGCTGCGTATCGCCGTAGGCGGTCAGGAGATTGTTCGCGGATTGACGCTCCGGGTTCCTCGGGGTGAGGTGCACGCGCTCATGGGCCCAAATGGCTCAGGAAAAAGCACTCTGGCCAAAGTGCTCGCTGGCCACCCCGATTATCAGGTCACTGGTGGCAAGGTATTGATGGACGGAGAGAATCTCCTTGAACTCGAACCGGATGAACGAGCGCGGCGCGGCCTGTTCCTGGCTTTCCAGTATCCGAGCGAAATACCGGGCGTAACGATTGCTAATTTTCTGCGCGCAGCGTTGCAATCGCGTGTGCCGGAGGGCGAAGAACTCGAAGCCACCGATTACTACGCAAGACTTTACGAAAAAATGGAACTGCTTGGCATGGATCGGTCGTTTACATCGCGGGCGGTGAATGAGGGCTTCTCTGGCGGCGAGAAAAAGCGCGCCGAAATCCTCCAACTGGCCATGCTCGAACCAAAGTATGCGGTTCTGGATGAAACCGATAGCGGCCTGGACATCGACGCACTTAAGACAGTTGCGCACGGCGTCAATTCGTTGCGCGGCCCTGATCTTGGGATACTGTTAATAACGCACTATCAACGCCTCCTAAACTATATCGTACCCGACCACGTCCATGTAATGGTAGGAGGGCGAATCGTTAGAAGCGGGCGAAAAGAACTCGCTCTAGAGCTTGAAGAGAGAGGATACGATTGGGCACGCGAAGGGGCGATTGAACCAGCGTTTAGATAAACAGGGAAAAATACACAATGAAAACCGAAACTTCTGCAGTGAATATCGATAGAAGCAAAGGAGATTTCTTTTATCCGGAAGCTCACGTGCGTGACGCGGGTGTGGGGCTAAGTGAAAAAACCATCCATTACATCGCGGATGTGAAAGCGGACCCGGATTGGGTGCGTGAGTACCGTCTGCGGGGCCTGAAGACATTCTTGGAAAAACCGCTCCCGACGCATTGGGCGAGCAAGGACTTGGAAGCAATCGACTTTAATAAAATCCGCTATTACCTCTCCCCGGGCACCGAACCGAAACGCAGCTGGGAGGAAGTACCGGACGACATTAAGCGCACGTTTGAGCGACTCGGCATTCCCGAGCAGGAGCGGAAATTCCTCGCGGGCGTGGAAGCGCAGTTCGACAGCGAAGCGGTCTATTCAAACATCAAGAAAGCCGTCGGCGAACAGGGCGTTATTTTTGTCGGTTCGCGAGAGGGACTCAAGAATTACCCGGAAATTTTCCGGAAATGGTTCGGCAAAGTCATCCCCATCGCTGACAACAAATTCAGCGCGCTGAATTCGGCCGTGTTTAGCGGCGGCTCGTTTATTTACGTTCCGCCCGGGGTGAAAGTGAAACACCCGCTGCAAGCTTACTTCCGCATCAACGCCGAAAACTTCGGCCAGTTCGAGCGCACTCTCATCATTGCCGATGAAGGCTCGGAAGTGACTTACATGGAGGGCTGCACGGCGCCGAAATTCAACACTCCGACACTCCACAGCGCTGTCGTGGAACTCGTCGCGCTGAAGGGCGCGAAGATTCAGTACATCACGGTGCAGAACTGGGCATCGAACGTGTTTAATCTCGTCACAAAGCGCGGCCTCGCTCAGGAGAACGCCGAAGTAAAATGGATCGATTGCAACATCGGTTCGCGTCTCACAATGAAATATCCGAGCGTGATCATGAAGGGTCGCAAAGCGCGCGGCGAAGTTCTCTCCATCGCCCTTGCCAACGACGGTCAGCACCAGGACACGGGGGCAAAGATGATTCACGCTGCTGATGAAACGACTAGCAACATCATCTCAAAATCGATTTCCATCGGCAAAGGTCGCGCGACTTACCGCGGTTTGGTCCATGTGCCGAAGCACCTGAAGCATTGCAAAAACAACACCGAGTGTGACGCGTTACTGATCAACGCGACTTCACGTACCGACACCTATCCGGCTATCACCGTGCGCGGCACCGGCAACGCCGTGCAACACGAAGCCAGCGTCAGCCAGGTAAGCGCGGAGCAAATTTTCTACATGCAACAGCGCGGTCTCAGCGAGGCGCAGGCGATGAGTTTGAGCGTTAACGGTTTTGTCAACGACCTCGTCCGCCAATTCCCCATGGAATACAGCGTCGAGCTCAAGCGCCTGATCGAGCTGGAGATGGAAGGCTCGGTCGGATAACTTTCGCGCTTGGCGAATTGTTTCTGTAAGCGCGGTTTACGGCCATCGCTTGGCTAGAAGGTCAACATGTCCTTAGTCATACATCAAGAAGAGGCGGCACCGATTCTCTCCCAGCCGGCCGAGTTGCGCGAACTTCCCGAATGGTTTCGCGATCGGCAACGCGTGGCTTGGAAACAATTCGAGTCATTGCCGAACCCCACGCGAAAAGATCAGGCCTGGCGATTTTCCAACGTTGGTCTTCTCGATCTGGCGAAGTTCCAAGTCGGCGGGACATTAACTGAAGAAGAGCGCGACGCGATTCTGGAGCGATCTCGTGGGTTGGATGAAGTTGCGGGCCGCATGGTCTTTGCCGGCGACCAGCTCATAGAGCGCGATGTCATTTCGGATCAACTGAAAAAGCGCGGTGTGATCTTTCAATCGCTCGAGCGCGCTATGGTCGAGCACGCCGATTTGTTCCGGAAACACTTCATGTCACAACCGGCAACGCTAGGCTCAGCCAGGTTCGCCGCGCTGCATCAGGCTCTGGTTTCGTCAGGAACGTTTCTTTATGTGCCACGCGGCGTCGAGATCGAGTTGCCAGTCGAAATTTTCCATTGGCTCAATGGCGAGAACGCTTCGGTGTTTCCACACTTGCTCCTGGTCACGGACGAACTCGCGAAAGTGACCGTGATCGAGCATTTCTGCTCGCTGGATCCACAATCGCCGGGCTTTGCTTGTGGCGTGAACGATCTGGTCGCTGGCCCCGGCGCGAAAGTGACCTACGTGTGTGCCCAAAACTGGGCAGACAATGTCGTTGCGTTGCAAATGAACACAACCACGGTTGATCACGATGCGTCGGCCATGAGTCTGAATTTGCATATTGGTTCGCGATATTCGCGCTTCGAAAGTCTGAGCCGCCTCATCGGCGAAGGCGGGCGCAGCGATTTGCTTGCTGTTGCTGTGGCCAAAAAACAACAGGAATTTGACGCGCGCACCTTGCAGGACCACGTCTCGCCGCACACCGCCAGCGACCTTCTTTACAAGAACGCTCTCGACGATCGCGCCCGCACCATTTTCGGCGGCCTGATCCGGGTCGAACCGCATGCCCATTTCACTGATGCATATCAGAAAGTTCGCAACCTCCTCCTGAGCGACGATGCCGAGGCGAATTCAATGCCGGGCTTGGAAATCCTAGCCGACAACGTCCGTTGCACTCACGGCGCAACGTCCGGGCAGCTCGATGAGGACGAACTTTTCTATCTGCGCACCCGCGGCATCCCCGTCTCGGTCGCGCAGCGTCTCATCGTCACCGGGTTTTTGGACGAAGTGATACAACGGCTCAATCACCCGGCTATAGGTGACCACGTGCACCGGTTGATCGAAGAAAAATCCGCTGCTTGAAGCGCGGGTCTGTCACTTTTTCGACGCCCAGCCGATTATTTCTCAGTCTCCTGTAGCAGCTTCACCAACTCATCTTTCCATAAACTGGCGATGGCGTGGCTGCCGTGACCGCGCGTCTAGCGGGCAAAGGTCCTCCGCCTGAGCCAGATCCGCTTAGCACGCGGAGTTTTGAGAAAATCTCAGCTGCTCGTCAAGCACAATCGCGCCGCCAGCACGAGTCGCCGCATCGGGTTTGCTGGCGCAGTGTCACGCAATTGTAACATGCCGACGGCGAAAGTGACGGGAGCCGTTACCTTTCGCGATGAAACGCGAGCGCTCGAACGATTGTCATACGCTGATATGAACATGGAAACTACTAATTCGATGTTTGTTCGCGCTTCTCGTTTCTTCAGTGATCGACATGCTTACAAGGCACAGCCGAATTATCTGTCTGAGTTGGTTGCCTTCGGCATGATTGTGTTCGTAGCCGTCTGGCCGATCATCTTGTTGGCCGACGCGATGGCAGCGTCGGTGAGGTAAACGCAAACAGGAATCAACGCGTCATGCTTCACCAAGTCTATCCCTACGCAGATCTGCGGAAACAGATTCACGATGATCTCCGAATCCAACATCCCGAATGGATCCATCCAAATGGCGAATCTCCAATGTGTGATTCTTACGAGGCGCGCCTGATGGAAACGCTGAAAACCTTAAATCAAAGGGAACCCAACAATTCTTCTGACCGCCTTCGCTACGAACTAAAGTAACGACAGATTTGAGCAACTTCTTACTGACGTGCTTTAGCGACGCACGCTCATTTGCTGGGTTGAGAAGGAGCTGGGAGCACGCCGTAGAAATACTCGCCGTCGTCGTCCTGCTGCGGCGACTTCATAAACACTTTTGCGATGTCGGCGGGCGCAGGCCCACTCGGAGCCTTGAACAGATACAACGTGATCCGCACGTCATCCGCTCGCCCCGCAGTCAGGAATTTTAGCGGGAACGTATAGGTGAAAGCCTCTCCTGCACGAACCTGCCGCTGGCTCTCGGGTGCGTTGGTCGACTGGAAGAGGCTTGTAGAGGAGCCCAAAGAATTTGTTTGCTCCCCTACCACGTCGCCCGCAAACCTGCCTGACTGGTGGACGATCACGCTCACGCGGATCTCCGTTGGATCAGTCTCGGCGGGGACGTACCACCACCGTTTCAGTTCAATTACGTTGATAAGAGGTCTGCGGCTCTCCATCAATGTTCGGCGTTCATTGGAGATGACCAGACGGCGCAGTTTCCCGTAAGCGGCAACGCCAGTGACGACCAGAATCACAGAAAGCATCATCGAGCCGCAGTGAATCCGCAGCGCTCCTGATTTGGGAAATAACAACACGGCAATCGAACTTACGGTCACGTGGACACCGAGGAACGTGACATAAGTCCAAAAGAAAAGTCCCCGTAAATCCAGTGTGATCCAGTTGCCGCCGCCGCCGTCTCCGAGAAACGCCCGATCCAGGAAGTAGATTGGAACTGCCAGGAGTCCAAGAGAAAGACAGATGATCAGATGTTTCCGCCGGAGGGCCTTCATCACGCTGGTGTCTACCAAATTTCCCGAGGAGATACACGTGTCCTTATACGTTCCGTGCGAATGGCCTGCCACTTGCACCCGCCAAAGCGATGGTTGAGGCTTGCGGCTCGTTACCCCGAAATGAAGCGCAATTTCTCCACCCTTCTCGTCATCGCGGTTTTCGGCTGTGCCGATCTGGCCGGTAGCCAAACGATCAACGATCCCGCTCACATCGAGATTTATGTCACGCCGTACTACAACTCGAAAGGCCCCGCTATCGACGTGGGCCTGTTTAGCAGCGGTTTGGCCGCCAAAAACGAATCGGAGTTTGTGGCGACGATCGCGAAAATGAAACAGTCATGGGACACTCTCAATTTCCCCGAGACGTACATTGCCACCATTCGCCTTTACGACTTGGGTTTCAGAAATGAGTCAATTTACTGGTTTTATTCAGCCCAGTACCGGGGGCGTCTTTTTGCGACTCTGATCGATCAGAACAAGATGGGCAGCATCGGTGATCCCGGGTTCGAACTATTCCAGGCGCAGAATGCCTTTCAACAGTTGATCGGGCCGTACATCAACGGATATGCGTTTGGGGACATCGATCAATTGATCCCAATTATTGAAAGAGTTCAGAGAGAAGGAAAAGTTGTGCCGGACCTAACGAAGATTTATCCACGCGTGACATTCAAGCCAAAGTCGGAATGGGACGGCGGAAATAAGGGGCTGAACGAGGGGATGACAAAACTGCTGACGACCCTCAAAGAACAAAAGACAAGCATTAAACAGCAAAGGATCGAACGCGGGATGGAAGCCAAATTCTCAAAGCTGCCGAGCAAAGAGCTGCCGAAAGGATCGGGGCCCTAATTCCGGATTAGTGACCCGGTTCAGCTTCCTTCATCAGCTTCGTCAACTCATCTTTCCACAAGCTGGCGATAGTGTGGCTGCCGTGGCCGCGCGTTTTCTCGCTTAACGGCATCACGATGGCGCGTCCGCGCGGTACGCGTTTGATCTCCTGCTCGACGATCCCGAGTTCAGGCGGATTGATCAGATCGTCGGCGGAATTAATCGCGAGAAGCGGAGCGCGAATCTTTTCGAGGTTTGGCCCTGGATCGTAGTCGTGTGATGCTTCGACCGCATACAGCACATCGTTCGCATCGTCAGCCTTAACGATTTGCTCAACGAATTTGTCGAGAACTTCATCCGTTTTCGCGAGTGTGGAAGCGTCCTTCTGACGCAACACAGGATTGCTGCTCATGAACCAGAGCATTTCCGCGGCTGTGCGCAGGCTCGGCGGCTGCGTTTTGTATTCGCCACCGTCCCATGCTGGATCGTTGCGGATCGCGTCGATGACGATGCGACGCCATCCGCGGTTGCGCCCGGAAATCTGAGCCGGCAAAGACGCCAGCGGCATAAGTGCGTCCATGAAATCGGGATACAGCTCGCCCCACAGCCACGTATGCATTCCGCCCATCGATGTTCCCATCACAAGGCGCGCATGATTAACGCCCAGAACTTCCGTAAGCAATCGGTACTGCGCTTCGATCATGTCGCGATAACCGTAGCGAGGAAATTTGGCGTGCATCCCGTCGCTTGGCTTGCTCGATTTGCCGTGTCCAATGCCATCTGGCAGCACGATGAAAAATTTCGTCGCGTCGAGTGGCTGATCTTTCCCGAATAGTTCGCCGGCAAATTCCGGGCGAATGAATTGCGCGCCGCTGCCGGTCGTCCCGTGCATAATGAGAACCGTGTTCGTGGTTTTCCCCTGTGCATCTGTCTGCGGTTTTCCGAGCGTTCGATAATGAATACGCAACTCCGGCAACGTTTCCCCAGACGCAAATTTGAAATCGCGAATCGTATAGTCGCCCTCAGTCGGCGCCGGGTAATCGCTCGCGAGGCCGAAACTTGTGGCCAAGAGGGACAAGAGAACAGCGAAGATTCGGTTTGCTGGATTCATGCTAATGATTTCGCTGCCGTTCGGCTTGGATTCGTTTGAGCAGCTCGGTGTGAGTTCGTTCAAGTTCGTTCGCGAATTTCACCGTGGCTTGTAGAGCTTCGGGATATATTTCAAAACGTTTTCGCAGTTTTTTGGTCGCAGGATCGTAAAAGAACGAAATGTCCTGGTCGAGGTTCGGCACAATGAGTTCGTCGCTCAATTTCTGATACCACGCCATGCGGTTCACTCCCAGCGAATAACTGATTCGTCATTGCGCACGGCCATCAGCGTTTGCACATCAAGCAGTTGGACGCCTCCGGACTGCGCATGGTAGCCCAGTCGGTCGGACTGTAGTCCGTGGTGAATACAAAGGGCTGCAACGAAGGCATCTCACCGGCATCAAGCGCGCGCCGAAACTCCGCGGCTTTCCGTTCCTGGTTTGCGCGGTTAATTTTTCCGCTCTCGATTCCTTCGCGCAATTGCTCCTCAATCGAAGCCAGAATTCGGTCGCGCCGTTCTGCATCCTGCCGGTGTTGCTGATAATCGTTCAACCAGAACGCGGCATAAACGCCCATGAAAACGAGGAGCAGCTCGGCGATCCAACGGCCAAAGCGCGAGAAACGCGAACGTTTTTCAGTTGTTTGACTCATGATTTACGGGAAAAATTGAATCCATGAGACAATCGTGGGCAGTCAACGATTTGATCGGGTTCGTGGTGAATTCCGTGCGAACGGCGCCTGCGGATGATGCGCCTTTCCATTACTTGAGATTCGAGCGCGTGTTTCCTGACGATTTTTACGGGGAGATGTTGGAAGCGATGCCTATCGCGGAGGATTACCGGGCAATGTCTGGAAAAAGTAAGATGGGCAGCAGCAGACCTGATAGAAAACCCACTCGCGCCAAGATCGATCTTTTTCCCGAATACATTCGTCATTTGCCTCCGCAGAAGCGCGTGGTGTGGGATGTCGCCGGTCGCGTCCTTCGCTCGAAAGAAGTGGAGTCGGCGTTCGTGCAGCGGCTCGCTCCGGGCTTGCAGCGCCGGTTCGGAGCGAACTTTCAGAAGGTGCAAATGTATCCAGTGCCGATCCTGACTCGCGACATCCCGGGCTATAGGATCTTCAAGCACACCGACAGCCTGTGGAAAGGCATCACAGTGCAATTTTATCTGCCGCCAGACAACTCGACGCCGCATATCGGGACGATTTTTCACGAGGTACTTCCCACCGGCAGAAAACCGAAGAAAGCACAGATGCCATTCTCGCCGAACACCGGCTACGCATTTGCGGTCGCTGATAACACATGGCATTCGGCAGATCCGGTCGGACCGGAAGTGAAAACGCGGGACAGCATTCTGCTAACCTATTTCGTCGATGCGGGGTCTTGGCGGTTTCTGCGCAATCGCGGCCGCCGAATTGGAAACCTGCTGCTCAACGAGTTGCGCAATTTGAAGCACAACTGATCCAGCAGTAGACCGCCTCGTCGTCAACGTGGCAACGGTTGTTCCATGTTCGCAAGCGCATACGCAACGACTGCGACAACGGCGGAATTTTTCGCAAGTTCCTTCGGAGCGATCTTGTCCAGCGTGTCGGCAGCAGTGTGGTGATAATTGAAATAAAAGCGGCTGTCTTGAATTGGACTGAAAGCTGGTACGCCGGCCTTTTCCAACGGCTCGATGTCAGCGCCGCAATGTTCAACGAGATTCAGCATGCCGGCGCCTGACTCCTGCAAAATTGCTGCTACAGGTGCGAGCATCTTTTTCACGTCCGGCGTTGCCTTGATGTTGATGCCGAGCGGGTGGTCGGCACCTTCATCTATTTCCATCGCCGCGAAATGGTTCGATATCTCTTTTCCGTGATCTTTTGCATACTGTTTTGAGCCGGCCGAACCATTCTCTTCATTCATCCACGCGACCACTCGAATCGTGCGTTTCGGTTTGAGACGAAGCTTTTGGATTAGATTCGCTACCTCCATCGAGACCGCGACGCCTGCAGCATCATCAATCGCGCCCGTGCCAAGATCCCATGAATCTAAGTGACCAGAAACGATGATCACTTGTTCAGGATGCTCGCTGCCTTTGATGTCCCCGATCACGTTCGCGCCCTCGACGTCGGGCAAAGTTTGCGGCGTCAGAACCAATTTCATTTTCACCGGTCCTTGTCGGACCAGATCGGCGATTAAATCGGCGTCCTCTGCGGTAACTGCGCCGGCTGGAATTTTGGGAGCATCACCCGCGTAATCTGTCAGTCCCGTATGCGGCAGCCGATAGTCAGCGCCACCAACTGAACGAATCAAACAAGCGACAGCGCCTTGTCGGGCAGCTGCAGCTGGCCCCTTACTTCGATAAACAACCGCTTCGCCATAAGCTTCGTCGCCACGACCTTCCGCGGCCATTTGTTTGTCGAACGGGTAATTAAAGAGTACGATTTTGCCGGCGACTTTGTCCCGAGGCAGCGATTTCAGTGCGTCAAAATTTGGGACGGCGATCACGTTTGCTTCGATCCCGTTCGCGGGCGTCGGGACGCTTGGCCCGAGGGCGCACAGCACAATCTTTTGCGTCGTGTTCTCCGCCTGGCCCGGAAATTGTGTGATTGCTGCTGTCTCTTCACCGCGCACCCAATGCGGCACCATTACTCTCTCGAGCTGCACTTCACAGCCGACCGCTCTCAATTCGCCCGCTACGTACTCGACCGCTTTCGCCGCCTGCGCCGAGCCGCTCAAACGCGGTCCGATGTTATTCGCAAGATGTGCCACCTGCTTATATGCGTAATCACTGCTGAGAGCGGTCTGCTGCAATCGTTTCAAATCCGCGAGTGTCTGCGGCGAAAAGACAGTTGGTGTTGGCGATGGTGAGGCGCTGGGACTCGATGGCGCCACGGGTGTTTGCTGCGCACTAATATCCAGCGCACAAAAATAGAGTGGAAACAGCAGACAACAGATTGTGAGAAATCGACTGCTTCCTCTTGGCATCCCGAATTCTGTCAGAAAAGCTTCTGACCATCAATCGCAACTGACTCCGAAACCCATTCGCGAGTTGAGGAGTCGCATCTGATAATCCAGACCGACTATCCTGCGCAGCGCCACGGGCGCAGCATTCATCACCATCCTGGGGCGGTGCTCCAGGCTCGTATGAGGAGAGCGCCTTTGGCGCCAACAAATAGGGCCGTGGAAACGGCAATCACTTCTCTTTCCTAAACTCGATTTCCTCACCAAACAGCTCGGGGTTATGCGCATTCTTGCTCAAAAGCGCAACAACGGTGGCTGAATCTTTCGTTTCCTTCGGAACCACCTTGTCATTGACGTTCCGTAAGCTCAGATGCTTGCCGTCATCCGACAGCTTGCAAACGACGTAAGCGTACTTGCGATCCTTCGAATTAAGATCCTGGACGCTTACAAACGCTATGTCCGCGGCGTCGGAGTGATAAGCACGAAACAAGTCACCGTCGTAGTAAACGACGTAGAAGCCCTCGTCGAGCCCCCGCACCTTGATCTGTTCCTTTCCGTCCGATGACGTCCAGTCGCCAAGAAGTTGCTCCTGCACGTTGCGAGTAGGACTGGATGTGATTGGAACTTCGTATTTGCAAGCGGTGAAAGCCAGAATGCACAGGCAAACGGCAAGACCGAAACCTGATCGCACAGAAATCAAATTCGATGAAGCCACCGCCAGAGTTCTGGAACGAGCTCAGTCCTTCAGCAATTATTTGGGCAGCTTCGACGCAATCACGTCAATTTTTTCGATCGAAGGTGATTTCGTCAGAAGCTCAGACGCTTTTTCCTTCAAGGCCTGCGCTACCTTGCCATTCAGGTGCGCATCCCGGCCAGAGTCATCTGCGAACGTGTCAAAAATACCGTATGTGGACGGCCCGATTTTAATGGCGAACCAGGACACCGTTTTCGGCTCGGCCTCCACTAATACCCGACCAGTCTCCAAGAATTTCTCTACTTCCGCTTCCTTGCCCGGCTTCGCCTCCAGAACTACCCACAGTGCCTTTCCGTTCATGATCTCATTTTCCTTTCGATTTTTCCATCGCATTCAGCAGCGAACCTGTCCACCAACAAACAGGGGTTCTTCGCGTTCTCCTCTAAAAACTTAGCAATGCC
>WNGJ01001670.1_pt1 | contig 21912 bp, 15 predicted proteins | sample 5400611 | NCBI WGS metagenome assembly WNGJ01 (sample SAMN13153375, study PRJNA577476) | soil metagenome | isolation source: 40 cm soil or saprolite under Garry oak tree replicate 1 | place: USA:California | collected 2016-06-15
GCGGACATTGACAGGTGTCGAGATCATCCAGGGTGATTTGACCGAGGCAGCGTCTCTCAAATGCGCTGTGCAAGGTGTGCAGCGAGTCTACAACGTTGCTGCAAAAACGGGCCCCTGGGGACTGGAAGAGATCTATCAAGCTACCAACGTGCAAGGGTTGGCTAACCTGATTCATGCAGCGATGGATGCAGGTGTGCAGCGCATTATCCATACCAGTTCGATTACGGTCTATGGGCACCATCTCCATAGTATCGTGACTGAGGACTATCCCTATCATGCTGAGAACAACCCCTATAGTCGTACGAAGATTGCCGGTGAGGAGTTGATCTCCAAGCTCGTTAAAGAGTACAGAGCGCCGATCGTCGTTGTGCGTCCTGCATGGGTGTATGGACCACGGGACATCGCCAGCTTTAGCCGCTTCGTCAATCTTGTCGAGTCCGGTAAGGGATTTATCATTGGCACTGGCAAAAATATTGTGCCAGTGGTGTATGTGCGGGATGTGGCACAGGGCCTGATCAAAGCGGGAGATGCCGGTAAAGAGGTGGTCGGTCGGGCTTATAACATTGCAGATGACCGGCGCGTGACGCAGGCCGAGTACCTGAACACCATTGCTGATGCTCTACATGTGTCACATGTGTCGCGCAAACTCCCTTTTTCTGTAGTATACCTCGCCGGTCGTGCTGCTGAAGTCGTATGGCAAGCCATGGGCCGTCGTAAGGGGGCAGCACCGCCACTAACGACATATGGCGTAACACTCCTCGGTGGGGATCAGCAGTTCTCGATTGATAGGGCACGTCGTGAGTTGGGCTACGCTCCCGAATTTGATGTCAAGCGTGGAGTAGCGGAGGGGGTGCGTTGGTATCTCAAGAGTGAAAAGACATAGGCAGTAGAATGATGAGAATGCCTTTGTCTCGATTAAAGCGGCTTGCTCCCACTTCAAAACTCTCGCTGCTTGTTATTTTCCTTTTACTTATCACGATTTTTGTACCGGCGAATAACACCCGCGGAAGAAGACAAGAAACGCAAAGTCAGGCACCAGGCGTAAGTCCGCTCATCTGGGGCGTAAATATTGACCACCAAATCTCAACATCAACACGAGCACAAGCCCTGGCAAAACAACTGGGCGTTCACACCATGCGCGTGGGAGATACTTCCGGCGGTGCTCCTCCACCTGCTTTCTATAGCAAGGTACAGATCATCAAGGACATGGGACTTGTCCCATTGATCATCCTGCATGGTGGAGGTATTGCCGACCCGGCGCAACGGTTGACGATTGATATCACTATGGTCAATAAAATACAGCAGATTTTTGGCGGCCCAAAGGCCAGAGTATACTATGAACTTGGCAATGAGAATGACTTAAATCCTGGGATGAGCGCTAGCTCGTACACTACTATGTGGAATGCCCTTATGCCAATGCTCAAGCCCCTCGCACCCCATTCCTGGTTTGGGGGACCTGTTAACTTTCAACAGAACCCTTCCTATATCGCCTATTTTGTCCATAATGCGCATCCGCGACTCGATTTTATCTCCTGGCATGAGTACACCTGCGGCCCCGGATCACCTGCTTCTTACTGCATCAGACATATTGACAACTGGACGATGCATATTAGCAATACGCGAAACGCGATTGCGGCCAATGGCGATCCTGTTCCACCAATTATGATTACCGAGTGGAACTATTCAGCGTTTGGGATTTCAGGTGATGGGAAAAGTAATGACCCTGTCTTTCTGGCGCAATGGACGACCAAAGCGCTCCAGACACTGGTTGCTAATAACGTCTTTGCCGCCTATCACTTTAATGTAGAGGGTGTCTTAGGGCTGGTTGACAGCAGCAATAACCCTGCGGTGCAAGGGCAAGCATTCCACACAGCATATCAGCACTCGATTTCAGAGGGGTCTCATTAGTGTTACAAGGCGGGTGTTTCCTGTTTCTCTGAGAGGAGCGCATCTTCGCTTTCTGTGTCGCTTTCTTCAGGCTGTAATTTCATTATTTTGGGAATGGTCAATCCCAGTGCACTGAGGCATGCTATCCCGGTCGTGGACATGATCAGAGCAGCCCAGGGATGGGAGAAAACGAACATAGCGATGACATTATTTGCCGGAAGATGCAGCAGTCCCCCGAAGACGAGCAGACCGACGGCTTCGTTACTGCCAACTTGCCCGGGAGGGGTAGGTAAGATGTTGAACATGTTGTACACAGTGTATCCGAAGATGGCTATTCCGAAGGGAATGTGGTAACCAATCGTCCAGAAAGCGAGCATGGCGAACAAACCGTCGAAGGTCAGGGCTACACAGGTGAGCAGGATCGCCGGAAGGAAGATGCGTGGACGGCTTGCGCCCATGAGGAGGGAGTCGACGAAGCCGGTGGCGAAGCCTTCGATCTTGTCTCCGATGGCTTTGGGAAGCATGTTTGTTATCTTCTGGAGCAAGGCGACTGCGGCTGCGCGTTTCCAGGCTGCCAAACCGGCGAGGAAGATCAGGCCGCCGAGTAGCCCAACCACTAACCCCAGCACTAACCAGAGCTTGATATCCATGTGCATGCCGAGCAGCGGCACAATCGTTATGATGAAGAGCGCAGGCATCAAATCCAACGACCTGTCCATAGCGACAGTGGGAAGTGATCGGCTAATGGGAGTACCTGCAATGCGTTTGACCATCAAGCATTTTGCTGCTTCGCCGCCCTGTATTGGCAGCAGGAAGTTCAGGAAGATGCCGACAAGGAAGAGTTGAATGGCTTTGAAGGTGCTGACCTTGCTGCCAACAACGGGATGCAAGAAAAGTTTCCAGCGCGCGCCGCGAATGGAAAATGCGAGGAGGAAGGCGACACCCGAAAGAAGTGCCAGCATGATGCCCCGAGGTGTCGCTAAATTTTGTTGCAGCACTTGAATAGTTGTGGATATATTCACGAAACGCGAGACGAGAAATAAGAGGCCGCTGCCGATCAACAGGCCAATCGTCACTTTTGCCGCAGGAGTGAACCAGACTTTTTTGTATCCTGGGTGATAGAGTTGTCGTGCTTTACTCATGCTCATTACTCCCCCGTCAGGTTTGAGGGGACGGCGATGAGGATAGATAGATTGCTTGCTGCTGTACCAAATTTTGATGCAATTGCCTGCACAAGCCAGCCTCATCAGTCCGCCAATTTTATATGTTTTACTTTCTTAGTCCTCCGAGAGGGGCATATTGACTGGCCTGGGTGACCAATGGTTGTTCCATGCCGCCAGCATGGAACCATGCCGCTGCCAACCTGATACCCTGCCGTATATCGACCTTTGGCTCGTAGCCCAACTCACTCCGTGCCTTCTCTACGCTATGGCTGGTGTCAGTGCCAAACATCATCACGCCGAGCCGAGTTAGGATCGGTCTGGTATGGGCGATAAGAGCGACCTTCTCTGCAACAATGCTGCCATAATAGAGCGGTAAATAGGGGAGGCGCCGTGTGGGGCGTTTCCCGCCGACGTCATCCGCAATGGCGTTGAATATCTCCTGCTGTGTAAGAGGGCGGTCATTAGAGACGTTGTAGACATTACCAGGAGCCTTGTCATGATAGGCCGCCAGCAGGAAACCCTGCACTACATCGGTCACGTAGCAAAATGGCAGCGCATTGTCGCCTCGCCCAATAATTACTCCCTTGCCATTCCTCATGCGCTGGGCGATGCGGCCAAAGTGCAAGCGATCTCCTGGGCCGAAGAAGGTGCCAGGACGAAGGATCACTGTCTCCACACCACTTTTGAGCATGAGGCGCTGCATCAAGCGATCACCCTCTGCCTTGGTAATGCTGTAGGGGTCAGGATCGGGCCGCAGCGCATCCTTCTCGGTCAGGAAGCGGCCATAGCCGAGCCCATAGACGGTATGCGAACTTGTGTGAACGAAACGGCGTACACCTGCTGCCTGAGCCGCCCGGTAGAGATTCTCAGAGCCAGTGACATTCACCAGGCGATACTCTGCAAGCGGGCGATTCACACCCATCATACCTGCCAGGTGAAAGATAATTTCAATATCCTTGACAGCTGAGGCCAGCGTGCCGGCGTCTGTCACATCCCCACGCACCACCTCCACCCCCTGCGCGATCAGCTTTTCCGCATTTTCTACCGGCAAGACCAGCGCACGAATCTGCTCACCACGCTGCTGCAATGCTTGAAGCAGGTGATCCCCCAGCAAACCAGTAGCACCAGTAATCAGCACTTTCATCAAACAGCCCTCCAACTTCTAGATGAGTCATCCAAATAATGATGCTTGTAGTACCACGCGGCTGTCAGTTTCATACCCCCTTCCAGGGGGACAGCGGGCGCGTAGTCCAGTTCGGATTTGGCCCGGCGAATATCGTATACGCGGCTGTTCGTCAGAAATTTGACCCGACTGCGCGTGAGTGGGGCATGTTCACCCCTCATGCCAGGCATTACGGTAAAGAAGTCTGAGGCGAGATTAGCAAGCCAGAGCGGAATACTGCCTGCAGGAAGTTCCCTGCCCAGCGCATGCGCGATGGCTGTCCCAAGCTCGCGAACGGTGACAGGACGCTCTCCCGCGATGTTATAGCTGCGACCAGGAGCCTGAGATCGCTCGGCACAGAGCAGAAGAGCGGCTACCAGGTCATCGATGTAGACCGGGTGCAGCAAGGCTTTTCCGCCATCAATGACGCGAAAACGGCCTTTGTTAATCGACACAAAGAAACCCAGCAGGTGCAGGTCACCTGGTCCATAGACAAGCCCGGGCCGCACTACAGTTACGGGTAGATCTTGCTCCTGATAGGCTTTGAGTGCGAGCTGTTCCCCCGCCAGCTTGGTGGCTTCGTAGGGATTGGTAGGAGCAAAAGGTGCATCCTCGGCGGCGGGCGTCTCGCCCGTGACACCAAACACGCCAGTGGTACTAACATGTACAATGCGCCGTAACTGGGTTTGCCCCTGGCACGCACGCAGTAGGATGCGTGTGCCTTCCACGTGCGCCTGGCGATAGAGTTCTGCCGGGATGCTGGGATGATATAGTCGCCCCGCGAGGTGGTAAATGGTGGTTGCGCCAGCGACTGCCCGTTGGACTTGCACCGCATCGGTGATGTCTCCTGGTATGATTGTCACTGGGTCACCGAATTGCTGGCGTGCTTTTTTTTCGTCACGCGTGAGTATGCGCACCGGTTGCTGGCATTTTACAAGTTCTGTCACCAGGGCGCTGCCCAGGAAGCCGGTTGCGCCTGTTACTGCTGCGGTCATGATAGCCCCCTTGTCCCTGAATAGCCCTTGACGCTGATGGCGTTCTCGGGGCAGGCCTCGTAACAGAGCAGGCAACGCTGGCAAGTCTTATAGTTCACTTGCAGCGTTTTCAGATCAATCACCCCTGGCAATGGGCAGGCTTCGACGCAGATACCACAGCGCGTGCAGCTCGCCTCGTTGATCTGTGGACGGGTCCCGACTAACCCTGTACTATACAGCGTTGTGCAGAAATGCCTGCCGCGTTCCGCAATCCAGCTATAGGGATAGTCTAGTGGGTACATCAGCCAGAAGATGAAGCGGTAGAGCGCCTTCTGCTCTGGAAGGCGAAACTGTTTGATCACGCCTACGTCTTCACCAACCAGGGTCCACGAGGGTTTGCCCAGTTGCTCCAGGGCCAGCCTGAGGTGAGGGATATCACGTGGCTTAACGCCGACCAACTGGCAGCTAGCCAGGTCAACGGCCAGGCTATCACGTCCAGCCACCAACACCTGCAGGTCGGCTTTCTCGCCATAGAGCGGTCCCTCCCCATCTTGACCCACACTGCCATCAACGATGGTCAGATCGGGCTTGATGCCGCGATTCATATCGACGATGCACTGGTCGATGCCGAGGGTATGCATGGCCCGGCGGTCGGGACGAGGTAGAATACCCATCGGGTTTTTCATGCCCAGCGTCATAGTCGAGACGACATGGGTTTTGAGTACCGGCAGGTTAATGAAGCAGGCTGCTTGCAGGAAACGAGGGACGCGGAAGCGGTGCAAGCGCTTGGCGCCTTTGGGCCGTAGTTCAATCCAATCCTGTTCGCCACCCTCCGGATCGACACGGATGATGTGGATGCCGTTCTCGGCACAGAATTTTTCGACGCCCAGAATAGTATAGGTGGCCTCGCGGTCAAACTCGGTGCCGGGGCTTTCGCAGAGGACTGGCTGCGCGCCGCAGGCCCGGACCTCTTCGGAGACGGCTTTGAGCAAGGCGAAACTGGTGGTTGAGCCTGTCCTGGCAGGCCTGCCAGCCACAAAATTGGGCTTGAGCAGCGCCATTCTGGCATCCTTGACGACAGAGGCCATGCCGCCTACCTGGGAGATGAGGCGATGGGCGGCGGCTTCGATGCCGTCGAAGGTGCGGGTGATTGCGATGGAGTCGGTAGCTGGTTGTGTTGCTATCATGATTCTGCTTCCCTTCTCTGCTATTACATTACATATTCAGGCGGCTGCAACGGAGAGCACCAGAGGGCAAGTGAGCCTGAGGGCTCATTGCCCCAAAGTAGATACCTTATGTCGTAGTTGCCCATCGACGATCGATAAATGTAGGAGAGGCGCCTCCTGGTACTTGAGACAGGATTGGTGGTGTTTGCTTATGCATTACCTGGTAGACTGAAATGACAATTTGATTATGAGTATCGTTGGCTCGAAATTCTGCACGTAAAATTGAGTGCTGCAACGCCGTGTGGATCAACATCATCGGTCCACCATTGGTCTCAATATCGTGCAGCATTTCCGAGTCGGCGACGATATAGTCAATACGATCCCAGTTGCCTTGTAAGAGTAGATCGTGCAGTTCTGGATCATAGGCAACGTTCCAGTAAATGTGAGCGTAGGGATATGCCGCTCCACCTCCCACACCCTGGCCAACTGGTTCGCGTAAATCCATGTAGAGATAGCTGTTGATAACGATCATAGCGCTACGTGGCACATGATTACGTACCCAGACCATAGCATTTGTTTGAGCGGTCGTAGGATGCAGGGTAAAAGCGATCTGAGCATGCTGCAGGTCATATGGCACAATAACCCCAATAATGGGAAAAATTAAGAGGGCGCACACCAGCTTGAAGCGCACCAGCTTACCGATCAAAGTCACGATCAGACTGATGGCAGCGACTATATTGAGCACTAGAAGCGGTATCATAGGAATGATGTAGAACGGGAGCACGACTCCGCCTCGCACAAGCAGGAGCCAGAAGCTGATGGCAAGCAACGATAGTAGCAAATGCTTGTCCTGTACGGGTACAGCATCGCGCACCCTCCATCTTTTAAAGAACCTGAACGGAGGCAGCAAGAAGAGCAATTGCTTGTGGTTCCACAATCCTACGAGGAGGTTAAAGGCGATCGCGATGATGCCCACCTCCATCAGCAGGCGGTCTGCATGTGTCCATTCGTACCAAGCGTCGGAGAACTTGCCCTGTGCTTGACCCCGCTGAGCTTGTTGAATAACGGTATCGAGCATGCTCAGGTGTGGGTGGTGGTCCCAGGGAAGATGCCAACTGTATGGGAACAACTCGCCTTTCAAAACGGCCATGAGGACGAAGAGTAAACCACATGCAACTACAATATAGGTGAAGGCAATTATGATAAATTTGCGCTGATACCTGGTGCTGTGCAGCCACACAGCGTAAATCAAGACAGGCATGAAGAGCAGGAAGACTTCCTTTGAGAGCAAGGCGATACCAAAAGAGATGGCCGCCAACACGAGGTAGGACAGACGACTTTTGCTGGCGATGATCAAGTAAAGCGAGAGCAGCAGCCAGAAGGTGCCGACATTATCTAAAAACACCTGGCGCTGGTAAGTCAGGCTAATTGGTGAGAGCGAGAAGAGAACCATAGCGAGCAAGCCTACGCTGCGACTATTACTTATCTGACGAGCAATCAGGTACACCAGGAGCGAGCAGCCAAGCGCAAAAAGCAGCATGAGCACGCGACCGCTATTGAGCGCGTTGCCGAAGGTAAAGAAGCCACCTGTGAGCTGTACCCAGCCAGCAATCTGTATCCAGGCGAGTGGAGGATGACCATACCCATAGGGATAGGCGGTGATCATCCCATTCATGATGGCCCATGCGCTCGACATGTAGGTGCCTTCGTCCAGTTCGTAGCGCGGGTAATTGAACATGTTATAGGCATGGGCGGTGAGTGAGGCCGCCAGGGCTACAATGACCAGGATCGTCTCCAGCCAGAGAGGGACATGCCATGGGCTGGCTCTGAGGAGAGTTGCAGAGCGGTCGCGTTCAGAGCGGGTGTGGGCATCCAGCGCGATCGCTCTCCGGCGTACCATAGTTTCCCGGTCGATAGCAGGGCGACCATCAAGGTCTGCCTCCACGCCCTCATGGGCAAAACGCTGCGCGGGTTGGCGGCTCTGATGGGAAGGAGCGAGTACAAAGAAGTTCGCGTGGCGATAGAGAATGCGAGTACCCTGAGCATCCGCAAGGGGGGCGATGTTGTGAATGTCATCTCCTACAGAGACCAGACCATCGGACACCGGTTCTCCCAAAACGGGATCCCTGGATGCCACGCCTACAGGTTCCTCAAGGCCTACTACTTCTTCATCGGAGCAGAGAGCATTGAGAATCCGTTGCAATGTTCCATCCAACTGCCACCGCCGAAAGTAGGTGTACAGGGCTCTCCTGGAGGGTAAATCACGAGGAAACGACCGCCAGTCATGACTACCGCAAACGACATACAGTATCCCGTTGATGACCTCGCGGAGTTCGACACTTCTCAGGCGTCCTTTTAGTTCGGCTGGGGGCAACAAAGGGACGATTCGCTGCCATTGGACATCCGTCAAATCGGTGGGATAGCTTTTTCGCTCATCCTCTGGGGTGTCTACTACTGCCTGTTGAGCAGCTAGAGCAGGGCTAGCGGTTTGCTGATGTCCGGTCATATCTTCAGCAAATGTTATTGTGCGCTGAATCGATTCCGGCTGATCGTTTAAGTCCATCAGAGGTTCCTCTCTAGCCATCTCTACACTGTTTTAGGGAGAGCGCGATGCTGTCCAATATGGGCGGTTTTCTCCCAATTCGATGCGCCCTGAATGTAACGATACACAGCGCGGCAGGCCCCCACTCCCAAAATGAATTGGTAGGGGAAGAAAGCCAGCACTAAAATCACTGCTTCACGCCATCTCCACTTGCGGTTGTGCGCCTTCAGGAACTCATGCAGCCCGGCCAGGTCTATAAAGACAGCCTGGACGAAACAAAAGAGCGGTATGAAGGTAAACATAGCAAGCCAGAGCGGGAATTTGACTAAAAAGATCATCGCGATTGCAACAGGCACCAGAATTGCAAACAGCGCTTGCAATTCTGGTAAGACGAGTACGTAAAACGCCAGCAGGCGCTGAGAAAGCTTTGGTAGCTTCAGCCATTGCCATTTGAAGAGGATTTGTATGAAGCCCTGATTCCAGCGTGTACGCTGCTTGATGAACTGCTCAATGGTATGTGGCGTCTCCTCGCGTGTGACATACTCGTCGTCATAAATTATGCGCATGCGGGCATGCGCGAGACTCAGGCGGATACCAAGATCAGCATCTTCAGTCAGGCAAAACTCGTCCCAGCCGCCCAACTGATTCATCAGTTCGCGCCGTACAAAGACGGTATTGCCACCGAGTGGAGTCATACCGATGCGCGCAAAGAAGTGCATGGATGATTTGAACCAGAAGAAATATTCCAGCACATTGAGGAAACAGAACCACCTGGTATTATGGTTCATGAGCTGGACGCCACTTTGGACCACATCCACATCGTCATTAAGCATCGTTGTATTGATAATGTTGAGGATATCGGGATGTGGCTCATCCTCAGCATCGAAGATGGTCACCACGTCGCCACGCGCCACCTTCAATCCCAGGTTCAGCCCATGGGGTTTGTTAATCGGTTCGTCATTAAAGATAAGCAGTTGGACGTTTGGATCGCGAAGTTCATCCATTTTGGCTCGGGCCTCGGCGATGGTGCCGGGATCATCTTCGCGACAGATGGCGAGGATTTGCACCAGTTCTTTCGGGTAGTTGAGATTGTACACTTTCTGAATAGTCTCGCGATAGACATGCTCTTCATGCCGGGCAGGCAGTAAAATGGTAAATGAGAGGCAGGGATCACGATAAACAGCCGGCGCATGATTGAGCCATGCATGATCTGGCTTCTCCCAGATGAAGAGGCGCAGACGTATATTGAAGATAGCCTGGATGGTCATCAGCAGGTTAAGGAGCAGGTAAAGAATTTCAAAACATTGTCCGATCATACTTGAAAACACAATTTCTTCCTCCGGGTGGGACGCGATTATCCAAGCTCTTTCAATTAACAAGGTTTAACATTAGCTAATGGGTCGAGGTTATTGCCGCATACGGTATAGAGCAATGGGGCGACGTCTGGAACATTGCTGTTTGGCACAATGTAGCTATATGCTTCTGCCCCACCACCACGGTGCAGTGTGACGAGCGTGATACTAAAGCCAAAGAGAGTGAGATCCACGTCGTGCCAGGAACTGAATCCAAAGAATTGGTTCTGGGCACTTAGCCGGGCGAGTTGTGCCATAGCTGACGTATTGACAAATAGCAGGCTGACCGCCTGGTGTGTGTCATCCTGCGTAGCATAAGCGCTCACCGGGTTCGGCTGTACCTGCAAAGGAACAAGGTTGTGCTGTAGGTGTGAGAACACCTGCATCACACGAAGCATTGGCGTTTGGCGTAACCCATCGGTGGTAAACATGGGATAGGGTGCATCGACGCCCTCCGCGGCGAAGAAAGCGACAAATTCTGCTTCTTGCTCCATGAGTGCACCCAGGGTGTTAGCCCACCAGAGCGCGGCGAGTCCTCGCGAGGGCACTTGATTTGAGGGATTGGAGTTGATTTCCGTTACCGCAATGGGCGCATCGCGGCCGAGGTCCTGCCGAATGAGTTGACGCAATGGCGGCAGCAGGTAGTTCCATTCAGCAGCACTACTTAAGAGGAGGCTGGGAGCCTTACTGGCATCGATGAACGGATAGAAATGGAATGAAACACCATCGAGCAGATGGAATTTGAGTTCGGGATGCGTTTTTTCGTACGTACCCACGCCCTTGAGAAAACTTTCCATCCAGCGTAGTCCATTCGGGTCTGTTGGACCCACGCCTATCCCGTCGAATTGGCTAATTTCTGGTCCAAACACCTGAATCGTGGGGTTATTTTGGTGCATCATCAGGGAAAACTGGATAAAGTCATTAGTATATTCTGCAACCGTGAATGGTTTCCCTGTGTCCGGATTGAGAAGGCGATCTGGTTCGTTACCTACTGCCCAGAATTTGATAGGATGGAAAGGAGCATGGGCGTATTTGCCTGTACGCAAACTGCTGTGAGGGTTATTCATGTAATCCACCCAGCGACCCGCCAGGTTAGCCCGAGCTGTCATTGATGCCAGGTTGTGGAGGCCGTTACCAATTGGGCCTGAGAGCCGCGCTTGTATCATGCCCTCAGCACCTACCTGTGAGAGGAGTGTGCTAAAGGCGTTGAGCTGATCATAGGAGAGCAGGTGCTCTTCACCCCAAGTGCCGCCAGGAAAGCGTAGAAGGTTTATATGCGCGTTTTGAAGTCCGTTGGCGATGGGCGGGCTATAGCTCATAAAACCGGTATACGCTCGGTCCACTGAACTAGTGCTTGCTTCTGGAAACACATTAGCTCCGAAGAGGGAGGGACTGATCGGGAGGCTCTGGCGCAGGTCTACTATGGCCGTCCCCTGGTTGCCAAGCCGTACAAGTAAATGATCATTGCTGGTACTCAAAACCGTGCTCAAACGCACGAGGGCAAAAATAAGCGTAATGAGAAGTAATATACTCAGTATGCGCAGTATGAGACGGTGCTTGACACCGGGTCGTGATAATTTAGCTGGAGGAGCGGGCTGCGCCGTGATGTTTTCCCGTTCCAATATTGATAGGGTTTGTTCTTTGCTTTGTCCATTGTGAGCGGCTGGGTCAGTTCCGCTTGGATTATTACTGAGTTTCATAGTTGTGGGCCTCTTTGTAGGGATAAGAGGGGTCGAAGATGTCACCCCAGACTATTTATGCGAGGATGTCACACCTGAGCATCCAATCACACATAGTAGCAAAAAGGGGCTATTGTTCTCAAGGAACGATGGTATGAATGAAAGGTATATTCGTATCATCTCCCATTTCTTCTACTTAGCCACTTGCTCTCACATGGGCGGCAACAGCGCGAGGACAGTCCTGGTGGTGATTTCACAGCATTAGACCTTCGAGTCACATGATACCTTAGTATCTGGATTTGATACCGTTGCCACTTCATTTTCAGGATAGAAATTCTCCATAATAGGGGTTCAAGAAAGCTGACATCAAGCGGAATCAAAGCGAGTTGTAGCCAGACTGCAACAAGATATCTGCAAGGAAAGGCAGAGATTATGGATGCGCGTAGGCGCACGGTCGTATCGAATAAGCAGAAACAGAGTGGACGGAACAAAAAACTTGGCTTCTGGATTTCCGTCTTTGTGAGAATCTGTTTGATTGGGGGATTAGGAGCCTATATCATTTCAACCTATGTCCCCAAATCCGCTTCTGATAGAGCTCATGTTGTATCTCCTGGCGAGACATCACAAGCAGTTTTAAGTTTACAGGGGCCACAAACTGCAACCATCAAACAAGGTCAAATACTTACCTTACACGGAGAGCACTTTGGTGCTAACGATACCATTACGTTTTTGCTTGACTCTACCACTCCTATCAAGGATAAAAATGGTAAAATCATATCTGTGCGGGCCTCCAATTCTGGAGGATTTGATGTGCTAATACCTATAGAGGAATCAGATTGGCCGGCAGACCCGCACTCTATTCAAGCAGTGGATAATGAGACTAAGCAGGACGCCTATCTAAATATAGTAGTAAGTCCCGCAAGTACTCCCGAAGCCATGAGTCAAAGCTTAGCACTCTCCATGCAAGGCAAACCTGTAAAAAAGCTAACATTTAATGCAGTAGTCGGGCAAGGGGATTCCAAACAGCAACGCGTTACTCTCACCAACACCAGCGGTTTACTACTGCATTGGACGGCAAGTGCAAACGCAGATCACAATCTCAGCTGGTTAGTGATTGATGACAATCACACTGCCGGAAACCTGGATATCAGTGGTTCAGACAGCATTGGCATCAGCGTTCTTATGGCTGGCTTGAAAAACAACCCGCCAGCGCATCCTTATACTGGACAGGTCGTGTTTACAATTAATGGTCAGGAGCAATTGACATTGCCTGTAGAACTACAGGTAGCCGATTCTCGATCTGAAATAGTCTTCAGCCCTAATCCTGTCACCGCCCTTTTAGGAGCGGGAAATACGTGCCAACTAACGGCATTAATACTGACCAATTTAGGTAACTCGTTTATAAACTGGACGCTGGTGCCGTATGATCCTAGCACCAAAGACCGTATCCAATTTATAGCTAATGGACAAGCTGTGACACAGGGAGTGTTAACAACATCGGGTAATTCTGGAGATACTCAGATACTAAACTTAAAATGTAATGGCGTATCAGCAGGAAATACCTATAAGTTTACGATGTATGCTGGCAACGCAAGCTGGCTTGTTACCATTTTCATACGAGCATCATCCTGACTCTCTATGGTTCCGCTATGGGAGAGAGAATGGCGTCATCTTCTAGAAAGCGTTTTCATGTACTAAGTATTGCTGCATTTCTTTTGCTGCTGATTATTATTTCCATAATAATCATTACGAGTTTGCAGCGCCAGGACCTCGTGCCGCATGTAGCAGGAAGTCCGTTTGTTACCAAATCAGGTCAAAACTTGATGGTGAATGGTTCGCTGCTCCGTCTCATAGGATATAATTGGCATTGGATAGGAACCGGCTGTCGAGCACCAGCGGATACAGAAATTGCTACAACTTTTTCTCAGATCAAAACCGCTTCACACGGCAATGTTGTCAGAACGGCATTTTATCAAAGTGGCAGCAATAATGGTGCCTATACCGATTTTGATCGCTACATTGCGTATGCAAAGAAATATGGTTTGTATATTGTTCCAATACTCGTAAATCACTTGACAAATTGTGAACCTTCAACAGCGACGAAAACATCTTCCTGGTATCAGTCAGGATATAAACAACCGAATGATGGATATCCACTCTCGTTCCGTGATTATGCAATAAAACTAGCTCGACATTATGCCAATGAACCAACCATTGCTTTCTGGCAACTCGTAAATGAACCGGATGCTGATCCGTGCGGTGCTGCTGGCGCTCAAATTTTGCGAAGTTTTGCCGATGATATGACGGCTGCTATTAAAGCAGTTGATCCCAATCACATGGTCGATCTGGGGGCTCCAGGAGGATGCGCGGGTGATAATACAACAGACTACACAAGGATTGTCAGTGGCCAGGTCGACCTCTGTGATGTGTGGCATGATTACGAACAAGCCGCAACACCTTTGCCCTCGCAGATGCAGCAGCGTATCGGCATCTGTCAAAATCTCAACAAACCATCCTTTGTGGGTGAATCTGGTATCTGTGCTGATACCACGGCCAGCGAGGCCTGTTCTGGAACCATAACGACAACCACCCTCCAACAGCGAGCAACCTTTTTTGATGCAAAGCTGGGCGCTGGATTTAACGCAGGACTTGCGGGTTACATTATCTGGAATAAAGGGAGCGAGAGTGTTCAGTCCGATATTGGACCTGGTGATCCAACGGAAGGTGTTTTGGCAAAATACGCCCTGAGGCTAGGAAAATTCTGACTGAATACCAGGTCCGTCATCCCGGTAGTCTGCCGCAAAGGCGATGGTTAGTGAGCAGATTGGATGGTATAGGTCGAGCCGGCAGCGGAGAGCGCCCATTCCGGTGATACAGGCTGAGGTGATAAACGCTGTACGCGATACTATCCCGCTCCTGAACTAGGAGGGTAAATTGTGACAGAAATGCTGGGCTCTCCAGATCTATATGCTTTGCTATGGGATCATTTGGCGCGTCTGGACTCACCATGATCCATTCCACCATCGATGCTGGATCGTTCAGTGCCTTCTTCCACAACTCAGTGGAGCCTTCATAGATGGTATTCTTGAGGTCAATTCCAGCCTCTGATTCAGTAACAAGGAAGGCGTTTGCATCTTCCAGAATCCTTCCCCCATCATAGTGTTGCGCAAGATAAATGGTTATAGGTGCTATTGGTGCACAAGAAAAACCATACTGGCCATCTTGCAGTGAGATAATACCTCCAGAAGCAGTTAAAATGGTCTGTACGACGATAGCTATTACAAGGACAATTTGTCCTATTAGAGGCCTAATATGGGCAGATATACTGATAGACCAACCTTGTGCTAGTGTTGCTAAAAAGAGTGCAGCAGGCGCAACGATCTCTGCGCCAAAGCGTACATTCCACAAGAAGCGCGATGTATTGGCTGGACCAACTCCTGGCAAAAAGATGGTATCTTGTCCGAAGTAGCATATAAGGATGTAAAAGACGAAAGGTGTGAGAAATGCCATTGCCCCAAACATGTCTGGCGCCAGGCGACGTCGAAAGACAAAAATGACGATGGCAATGGCCGCCAGGACAAATAGGATCGGTCCAACAGTCTTCAGGGAGAGAATAATGTAGACACTGATAGACTGCCAGAGGTTATGATACGTATAATATCGCGTGGCCAGGTCGTTTCCATACAGATAGTGATGCCAGTAGAGCGGATCACCGAAAATGACCCCACACCAAAGGAACCACAATCCTATTCCCAGACCAGCTAGTGTGACGAAAACAATCAGCGTACCCTCGATCTGTGCCAAGTGCTGACGTTTGCTCCATCCGAGTACCACAAGCAAGACAAGCAATGCTAACAACAAGCCCCAGCCATCAAAGCGTGACAGGGTCGCCAGGAAAGTGCCTGCTGCCACTCCCACTAGATACTTCGGATGATCGTCCTGTGTCCATGCCAGGAAATAGTAACAGGCCATTACAGAAGTAGCGATGCATACTATTTCAGTAAGTGCTGTGGTTTGCAAATAGAGAATATTTGGGTTCAGGATGAAAAGCAGCGTACCCACAAAGCTAGCGCGGCTATCCTGCGTCAAACGATGTGCCGCAAGAAACAAGTAGACTGCCGTGACGAGATAACAAAACATTGCGGGAAAACTTCCTGCTAAACCAGTGCGCCAGAGGTAATCATTCCAAACGAAAGGCAGCATCAGAAGTTGTGGCAAAGGAAGCCAAACACCTCCAAGTTGAGCAAGACCCGGAGGGGTATTATCGAAGACTCTGCGCGCAATCCTCAGATGTGAGATGGCATCATTGTAGAGCAATAGCTGATGATGTTGGAAAAAATACCAACAGGAGGCGCTGCTAACAATGCAGGCTACGACAAACGCGGCTAATAGCCAGGGATCTTTGAGCCACCCTTGCTGTGCCCGGCGCTTTGGAAGACGCACAGATGGACGCCCTGCGCTCCTGAAAGCAGCTAATGGCACGGCCACCTTCGACTCAAGAGCCTTTGTCACAGTCGCGCTAGCGGAGGACGAGCGAGACGCGGGCAATGGCAGGGATGCATGCTTTGTGCTGGTGAAGGCAGGTAATTGCATGGTCTCCACCGGCTGAGGTTCCTCTTCCACAGTTGTGCTAGCGGAGGACGAGCGAGACGTATGCAGGTGCAAACCGTGCTTAGTCTTCTCCCAGTAATGTGGTTTGAAGATGAGCTGGTAGAGCGCCAGGGATGCTGCTATGCTCATCATCACCCAGTAGATGGGAATAGATAACGCCCACTTGATCAAGCCATAGCGACTAAGCTTCATGCAACCAACAAGGTGGGTGTAGGTATAGAAAAAATTACCAAAGATGAGACAGAGCGTGCCCATATAGAGGACGGGCGCTGGGAACAATGTATGATAGAGATCGCCAACAATCGGGCGGAACAGGATGTAGATCGCCAGCAGGGCCCACACCAAGGGATTCACGAACAACACCCCTGTCTTGCCACCTATCACCAGTTGCAGCGAGAGGAACTCGCGCAGACGCCCCTGGAGCAAATAGCGCAGAGGCTGGCGCATATACACCAGGTATGTTAGCAGGTAGCCCTTGATCCAGCGTGACCGCTGTCGTATCCAGTTCTTCACCTGCGAGTTCGCCTCCTCATACGTAATCGAATCCAGCACGATAGTCTTCAGACCGGAACGGCCCAGGCGCAGGCCCAGGTCGCAATCCTCAGTGACGTTGAAGGGGTCCCATGCACCTACCTTGCGCAGCATCTCCATACGAAAATGATTCGATGTGCCTCCAAGCGGCAGCGGCAACTTCGTCTGTTGCATCCCCGGAAGCGTCAGATCAAACCACAAGCAATACTCCACGGTGAACCAGCGCGTCAGCAGATTCTGTTCGGCATTGTAGTAGTTCAGCTTGGCTTGCACACAGGCCACATCTGAGTCATGATTCGCAAACGTCAGGATGGCTTTCTTGAGTTGTAGGGGATCGGGGATATCCTCTGCATCGTAGATGACCACATAATCTCCCGTAGCCTGCAATAATCCAAAATTACACGCACGAGGCTTTGTACGCGGCTGACCATCAGGCACTGTCACGATGCTGAAATGTTGCGGCAGGTGCAGCGCTGCGATGGCTTTGCGCGTCTCTTCATCGTTTTCCTCAGTGAGGAAGAGAATCTGCAACTTGTCAGCCGGGTAGTCCAGCGCCTGCATTGCTTGCACAAATTGGGGCACCACTTCGGCCTCGCGGTAGAGTGGGCAGAGGATCGTATACTGTGGCCAGTCCGCATCAGCAAGCGCGTGTACGATCGCATCGTCGATCTGTTCTTCCGTTGACTGGCTGAGTGCCAGCATGGTTAGCAAGAAGTCCAAGAGTAGAGAGCTAAAGTACAGCAAGGTAATCATGGCAATAATCACTACGACCAGCTTCATACCATAGAACAGCAGGCCGAGCCCACACCCAAGCATAATTATGCTCAGGACCACAGCTTGCTTGCGCGTCAGAGTTTTGGACGCAGAGAGTGCATGCCGAAAAGGGGCGAAAGTACGAAATTCCTGGCCTTTAACGGTGACGGTTCTTAAGGCGTCCTCGGCATACTTTCTGCTTTCCTCCTGGTGGCTGTCGTTGTTATTGCGCTTAGCCTCGGCTGTCAGCCACTCAGCGTAGCGCATAACCTCGAATTGTTCGTCGAGAGGCCAGATGTTATCATGTTCATTTGTGGTTGGAATGACGACACTCAGATCATGAGTGGGAGAGAGCATGATCTGTGAGGCAGCCTGGTTTCCACGAGCGTCTATAAGCGGGGCGGTATCATGAACGTCGTCCCTTTCATGGATATGGCCATTGGATACAGGTTCTCCAGGAACAGGATTCCCGGATGTTGCAAATAGAGGTTCCTCATGACCTGCTGCCTCACATTCATCTGAGCAGAGAGCATTGAGAATCCGCTGCAGCGTTCCATCTGGCTGCCACTGTCGAAAGTAGGAGTACACGGTTCTCCTGGGAGGCAAATCACGCGGAAACGACCGCCAGTCATGACTACCACAAACGACATAGAGTATCCCGTTGATTACCTCGCGAAGTTCGACACCGTTCTGGCGTCCTTTTGGCTCGGCTGGGGGCAACAAAGGGACGATTCGCTGCCATTGGGCATCTGTCAAATCGGTAGGATAGCTTTTTCGCTCATGTTCTGGGATGACTAATACTGCTCGTTGAACAGTTAGAGTTGATCTACTGGTTTGCTGATCTCCGGTCATGTCTTCGGCAAATGCCACAGTGTGCTGAATTGTTTCCGGCAGGTCGTTTAAGTCCATCAGGGATCCTCTCTAGCCATCTCTATAGTGCTTCAGAGAAAGCGTGACCTACTCAGGCAGCTTGCTCATTGCATTATCAGTATCCCGCCTTATAATTGCATCTTGCTACTGCTGTGCGACCGAAGGGAGTTCCTCCATTTCGGAGGCCTGCATAGAAGCCTCTTGTGGTTGTGTTGTATTGCTTGCAGGTTCGATCAGCCCCAGTTTTAATGCTTGCCTGCCGAACCGTGCCTTCAAGACATAGATGAATCCCTCGATTACTATCTTGCGGGACATCTTGGATTTCCCAACGCGCCTGTCCATAAAGATAATTGGCGTTTCGACGATTTTGAAGCCCTGCTGCGCTGCCCGATACGCCATTTCGATCTGGAAAGCATAGCCCTGCGACTGGACTGTATCCAGGTCGATACTCTCTAAGAGCTGGCGCCGGTATAACCGGTAGCCGGCAGTGCAATCGTGGACAGGAATGCCCAGCGTGAAACGCGCAAAGATATTGCCGCCGCCGCTGATCAGCCGCCGCAATAGCGACCAGTTGGGCGTATACCCCCCAGGAATGTAACGCGAACCGATCACTACATCCGCATGCTCGATAGCCTTTAGAAAATCAGGGAGATAGCGCGGATCATGGGAGAAATCGGCATCCATCTCAAAAGCAGCATCATAGCCATGTTCAATAGCGTACTTAAAGCCTGCGATATAGGCTGTGCCCAGACCCAGCTTACCTGGCCGGTGGAGCACTTTTACCCGGGAGTTCTCTTGGTGGATCTCGTCGGCGAGTTTTCCTGTACCATCTGGTGAATTGTCATCGACGATCAGCACATCCGTCTCTGGCGTATAGGAAAAGATCTCTGCGAGCAAAGGACGCAGATTCTCAATTTCGTTATATGTCGGTGTAATAAGTAATGTCTTCATTGAACGTTGTCTCCATCCGTATCGCTACTGGATTCCTTATCTACACTAACGCTCTCAATGCTTGGCTCGGTGTCGCGCTGTGCAGCCGCTATTGCAGCCCGGTAAACTTTGATGAATCCCATAAGCTCTACTGTCTCATCCAGCGTCAGGTCAAAACTCAACCCCGTGGGGTGTGTGAGAATCAAGCCGGTTTCTTCCATACGTGCCCTGTACTTTCCGATGATCGCATCCATCTCAGTTTCCTCCTTTGGCGCTCTCCCAGGGTGGGGGCAAGCCCCACCCCTACTATAGACGGGCTGCGCAGGCCGCTCTCGCGGAGAGGAGGGACGAGCCTGGCGGTCGCCCTGGCCCTCTTAAGTTTGCGCCTATGGTGATACCCCTGCGCTTATGAAGGGCTGCTGACGGTCACACCCCCACTCCTTGTCTGCAAGGCAAAGGTAAGCGAGCTATAGGTAACCGTAATTTTGACCTTACGACCTCGCATGCCAATATGCACAGGTGCTGCTTGCACTGCGTCCTGGATACGCTTAGCCACAAGCTCAGCCCCATGCTGTTCAGCGCGAATGACGGCAGTCATAATGCCAGGCCCATTGATTGAAAGTTTGTCTTCTTTGCGAATCTTGGTACGCAACATTGGTAAGAGCTTACGGGCCGCCTCGGTTGCCTCGCGGTCTTCACGCTCGGGGTTGGCATCATACCCTCGCGCGTCTTCAAGAATGAAGCGGAAGACGATGACACTGCGGGCGTTACAAATACGTCGCACTTTATACTTGCCTGCCTCCAGGTCCTTTGTCGAGTCCACCATTTGCCAGATGTGATGTTCACGCTTACGGCGGTAGTCATAGTAGCCTTGCAGACGGGCGTACCCTTCGAGGACTACTATGCCTAGAGTCCACAGAACTTGTTGGGGGGTACTCATCGTAAAGTCGCGGCAGGCGATAAGCTGGCGGGCAATAAGGCTCGCTTGCATTGTCGAGGCTTCGTAGTTCTGCCGATCCCGGGTTTGCAAGTGCCCCGCGTAGATACGACGGCGCTGCTTAAGAAAATCACGGATGGTGAGCGGACCCTTGTTGTAGACAACACAAGCAGGTTCATAGAGTAACTGATAGCCAAGCTGAGAAATAAGGGCTTGAATAGAGATTTCATCAACAGAGCTGTTGATTGGTATCCCTGAAATGACGTTACGGAAAGCAATCACTTCGCCGAGTTTTGGGTGGATACGAGCCAGGCGATCATGTAAGCGCCAGAGCAGATGAACAGCGTGTCCCATGAAAGTAGCCGGATCATTCACCGGTACGGGACGCCCTCCCACCATACCAATCTTTGGATCCTTCAAAGGGGCACACAGGTACTCTAGAGCGGAGTCTTCGGGAAGAACATCAGCACCAATTAATACAACAACCGGGCTGATAGCCTGCTTGAGAAACAGGTTGATTGCAGAGGCTTTGCCTTCACGCTTCTCTTGAATACACAATCGTACACGAGGCTCCTGGAGTGCAATTTCAGCTACAATCGGTACAGTGCGATCTGTGCAACCACTGGCAACGACGATGACTTCCTCGATGCGCATGGACGGCCCTTGCTGTTGGAGGACAGCTTGGATGGTGCGGCTAATATTGGCCTCTTCATTATGAGCCATAATGCCAACGCTGCAACCAGCACATTCGTCAGCTTGCTGTAACTGCCAATTCTCCGGTATCGATTGAACCTCATTCAGGATCTTCGTTGCCATAGAGCCTCCTTTCCTTTACCAGTAAAAGTATGTATTTTAATTTCACAGGATAAAGTATTATGCGTTGTCTCTATTCAAGCAATCATCTAATGGCTCATGAAAATATGCTTTAGTATCTATTTGAAACAGCCTGAAGCGCTCGTCCTATGCAGTCCTGCCTCAAGGGGTGACTTAGTCCCGTCGAATACAAGAATGGGGGGATATGAATTGTTTGTCGGCAATCAACTAAACAGGAGCGGGTGGCGAAATCAGAGTCGTTAGCAGGAGAGGGTGTGTCAGGGAAGATGGTGTTCTCCCTGGTTTTTGCCAATGTTGAAAGTAAAAGCCCTCCCAGGGCGGGGCAAGCCCCGCCCCTACTCTACACGGGCTTCGAAGAAGATCGGTATCTCTACAATTCTAGGGTATTGTATATTCACTCTGCCATTGTGGAGACCTTTTTACCTGCGTCTTTAAAGCCAAACTTCCTGATCGTGTTGTGCAGCCAATTAACGGTGGGCCCTTCATCGATTCTCTGACTGGTTGCGATCAAGAAAGAAGGC
>WNGJ01001673.1_pt1 | contig 21900 bp, 21 predicted proteins | sample 5400611 | NCBI WGS metagenome assembly WNGJ01 (sample SAMN13153375, study PRJNA577476) | soil metagenome | isolation source: 40 cm soil or saprolite under Garry oak tree replicate 1 | place: USA:California | collected 2016-06-15
GTCCTATCTGAAGCGACACGGCCGGCCGACGCACCCGATGCATCTCGCCCAGCACAAATGCTTCGGCTATGCGTATCTCTCCACGCCGAACGTCTGGCACTACACCAATGCGGCCGGCGAGCAGGCGAGCGTGCGTCCCGCGGGGCAGTTGCGTGTCAACAATGGCGAAGCGCTGATGCCGGCGCTGCTCGCGGGTGTCGGCATCGCGGACCTGCCGGATTTCATCGTCGGCGAGGCAATCGCTTCGGGCGAGGTCGAGGTGATTCTGAAAGGCTGGAAGCAGCCCGAAGGCGCGGTGCATCTGGTGACACCGCCAGGCGGCCCGCGCCCCGCCCGCGTCGAGGTGCTGGCGGATTTTCTGACAGCAAAATTCACGAAAGGGAGAAAGCGGGCGTAGGGCAGGCAAAGGCGCGTTCGCGCCGTGCCGCTCCTGCCGAGCGGTCAGGCAACCTGCTTATCGACGACATCACGCGCGGCACGAGCCGGCACGACACATTTTTCACATTTTTTTGTCCTGCCGGAACCTATCCGAGCCTCATTCGATTGGTAAATTCCTGCCGCGGCGTGCCGCGCCTGCGCAACTCGACGGAAGGATCGAATATGGGGACAAAGCGGACCGTCCTGACGCTTGCGCTGTCGATCGGCGGCTTTTGTTTGCTGAACGCGGCTTCCGCGCAAGAAAATCGCGGAACCATGGACCAGCAGATGGCTTGCACACCGGACGTCTGGCGGCTGTGCGGTGCCCAGATTCCCGACGTCGATCGCATCGTGGCCTGCCTGCGAGAGAACACGGCGCAGCTCAGCCCTCCCTGTCGCGCGGTGTTTGCATCCGACAACACCAGCACCCCGCAGCAGACCGCGCGCGCACGCGGTCGCGCGAACCAGCCGCGGCCGCCATATGACGCCGCGCGCCAGCCACGGCCGCCATACGACGCCGTGCCGCAGCCGCGGCCCCAATATGACGACGAGTAGGCCCGGTCGGTCCTAGAAGTTCGCCGGTGCGTGAGAGGGACGCGCGACATCGACGCTGCGCGTCTGTCAGCTCAAACCGCCGCCGGCATCTTCCAGCCGCCAAAGGTCTTTTCCAGGTGCGTGGCCAGCGCTAGCGCGACGTCCTCGCGCCAGGGACGCGCCGCGACCTGAACGTTGAGCGGCAGGCCCTCGGGCGAGGTGCCGACGCGCACGGTCGCTGACGGCCATCCCGTCAGATTATACATCTGGGAATAGCCGAACCCCTTGCGGTTGGCCTCGTCGAAACTCGTGCCATGCGCGAGCGCCGGATAGGGCGCGACCGGCGACAGCACGGCGTCGTAGTTCTCCATGAAGCGCAGCATCGCATTGCGGAACAGGTCCCAGCGCACAAACGCCGCCAGCGCCTCGGTCGTGCTCGCCATGGCCGGCGCGACCGAATAGGTCAGCGCCTTCTCGAACAGCGGCGAGATCGGATCGCTGCCGATGCTCTTGAGGAAGGCGCGGGTGCCCGCGCCGCCGTCGCCGCGGCTCATGTCGTAATAGACCGTGGCGGCCTTCTCCGCGTCCGGCGTGCGCTTTTCCTCGACTGTGAGGCCGGCATCCATGAAGGCCTTGGCGGAATCGCGCACCGCGGCGGTGATCTCCTTGATCGGGCTCGCCACGCCGTCATCATCGAAGAACGCGAGCTTCAAGCCGCTCAACGTCACGGCCTTCGGATCGAGCAGCGGCATGCCCACGATCGAGTTGTCGCGGAAATCCGGTCCTGAGATGATCGGCAGCGCGAGGGCGAGATCCTCGACCCGCCGCGCGATCAGGCTGACATGAAACACCGGCGCGCGGGCGCCCATCGGCTGCGGAAACTGGCCGGTGCGCGGCACGCGGCCGGAGGTCGGCTTGATCGCCGCGAGGCCGCAGAAATGCGCGGGGATGCGAATGCTGCCGCCGGCGTCGGTGCCGAGACCCAATGGCGAACCGCAGGCCGCGATGATGGCGGCCTCGCCGCCGCTGCTGCCGCCCGGGGTGCGCGCGAGATCATAGGGGTTGTTGGTGCGCCCGTAGACGAGGTTGTCGCTCTCGATGGCGCCCGCAAGTTCAGGCACGTTGGTCTTGCCGAGGAAGATGGCGCCGGCCGCGCGCAACCTTGCGACCGCGGACGCGTCGGCCTTGGGCACGTAATTGGCGCGGCCCTTGGTGCCGCCGGTGCAGATCACGCCTGACGTCTCCAGCGTGTCCTTGATGGTCATGGGCACGCCATGCAGCGGGCCCTTGATGTCGCCGCGCGCGACCGCCGCGTCCGCTTCCTCCGCCTCCTTTCGCGCCATATCGGCGGTCAGTTGGACGACGGCGTTGAGCTTCGGATTGACCGCGGCGATCCGCTCGAGATGGGCGTCGACGATCTCCTTCGAGCTGAGTTTCTTCGAGCGGATGGCGCCGGCGAGCTCGCTCGCCGACGACAGGATTATCGGGTTGGCCGTCTCTGCCGCCGCGTTGGCAGGTTGAGCCATGAAATTCTGTCCAACTGCTGCCGCCGCGCCCGCCAGCGCAACGGAGCCCAAAAAGTCGCGTCGCGCGATCTTGTCGCTCATCGGAAATCCAATCCTGTGTTACCGGCGCGGACAGATGATTTTATTTCTTGAGCGCGCGCAAGCGTTTCGTCGCCATCGGGGGCGCGCCGCGCACGTCACCCGGATATGACATTGGATCGCCTATCGATTGGGCAATTCAGCGCGCAATGCTGCGCGTATTGATGAAAAATACAAGCAGCGCGATGGAGGCTCATTCCGCCGCGACCTGACAGACATCGACCCATTCGGCCGATGTCAGTTCGGCCATCCGCGAGGGCGCGATGCGCACGGCGCTATGGGTCGAGCCGGCTGCGGGCACCACGACATCGAAGACCTTCAGCGAGACGTCGCAATAGACCGGCAGCGGCGATTTGAGCCCGAACGGGCAGACGCCGCCGACCTCATGGCCGGTGATGCCAGCGACCTCGTCGAGCCCGAGCATTTTCGGCTTTCCCCCGAACTGCACCTTCAGCTTCTTGTTGTCCATCCGCGCGATGCCGCTCGCGACGATCAGCACCACGCGGTCGCCGACCCGCAAGGAGAGCGTTTTCGCGATGCGCGCGGGCTCGACGCCATAGGCTCTAGCGGCAAGCGCGACCGTCGCCGAACTCTGCGTCGATTCGATCACGGTGATGTCGGGGGACTTTTCTGCGAAAAACGCGCGAACCGATTCAAGACTCATGGAAGGCAACAACCCTGGGCAATTCGGAGAGCGAGTGGATGCGATGGTCCGGCGTGACCCCCAGTCCATCCATCTGGGTCCGGAGCGCCTTGAACATCGTGAGCGGGGCGATGACCTGGTTATCGACGCAGGCCCGCGCCAGCGTCTCCGGCGTCACCCGCTCGATCCAGGCCACATTCAGCCCGAACGCCTTGGCGCCGCAGGCGTCCCAGGGGTTCGACGAGACGAACAGAACCTCGCGCGGCGGAATTCCTAACGTCGATTCGATCAGCGTGTAGGCATGCGGGCTCGGCTTGAAAATCTTTTTCGCATCCACGCTGATCGTCGCGTCGAGCACGGTGTCGAGCCCGCTGTTGGCAACCAGCGAGCCGAGCATGCCGGGACTGCCGTTTGAGAGGATCGCGCGCTTCCTGTCCTGCAGCGCCGACAGCGCGGCCAGCGCGTCCGGATAAAGATCAAGATGCAGATATTTGTCCATGATGCGCTCGAACGCGGCATCGTTTTGTTTCAGCCCCAGCACGCGCAACGTATAGGCGAGCGAGTCGCGCGTGATGACGGAAAAGTCCTCGTAGCGCTGCATCAGCGAGCGCAGCCAGCTATATTCGAGCTGCTTGATCCGCCAGATCTGCGTGATGATATCGCCATAGCCCGGAAACGCCTGCTCAGTGACGTCGGCGACGGACTGGATGTCGTAAAGCGTGCCGTAGGCGTCGAATACAACGGCTTTGATGGTCACGGCGCACCTGTTCGGATCGGCAGCTCAAATGCCAAGAATCGTCTTAGATGCCAAGAATCATCTTAGATGCCAAGAATCTTCCTCGCGTTCGCCTTTAGCACTTTCGGCCTGATCTCGTCACGGATATCGAGCTTTGAAAAATCCGACAGCCAGCGGTCGGGCGTGATCACCGGCCAGTCCGAGCCGAACAGCATCTTGTCCTGCAGGATCGAGTTGATGTAGCGCACCAGAATCGGCGGAAAATATTTCGGCGACCAGCCGGAGAGGTCGATATAGACATTCGGCTTGTGGGTCGCCACCGACAGCGCCTCCTCCTGCCAGGGGAAGGAGGGATGGGCGAGGATGATCTTCAGGTCGGGGAAATCGGCTGCGACATCGTCCATATACATCGGATTTGAATATTTCAGCCGCATCCCCATGCCGCCGGGCATGCCGGAACCGACGCCGGTCTGCCCGGTGTGGAACAGCGCGATCGCCCCGCCGTCGTTGATGGCCTCATACAAGGGATAAGCCATGCGGTCGTTCGGATAGAAGCCCTGCATGGTCGGGTGGAATTTGAACCCCCTGACGCCGTACTCCTCGATCAGCTTCCTCGCCTCGCGCACGCCGAGCTTGCCTTTGTGCGGATCGATGCTGACGAAGGGGATCAGGACGTCGAGATTTTCGGAAGCCACTTCCAGCATCTCGTAATTATTGTAGCGGCGGAAACCGGTCTCGCGCTCGGCGTCGACCGGGAAGATCACGGCCGCGATCTTTTTCGCGCGATAATAGGCCGCGGTCTCCGGCACGGTTGGTGGATGCTTGTGCGGCGATTTGAAATAGTCCGCCATCTGCGCCTGGAAATCGTCATAGCCGTCGTCGCCATGCATGCCGCAGGGTTCTTCCGCATGGGTATGGATGTCGATCGCTGCGACGTCGTCGATATTGGGCAATGTCAGCTTGGGCATCTCGCGCTCCCGGCGGCTTGATTTTTCGGTTTGGCGAATTGATTATATCATATAACAAATTCCACAAGACGGTAGAAAACAAGACGGTAGAAAACAAGACGCCAGAAACAAATTGGCGAAAGCAGCGAGGACGAGATGACACAGGCGCATGCCTTCGAGACGCAAGCCTTCGAGACCGATTTCTGGAAAGACGCCAATCTGCGCAAAATGTGGGACGACATCGTTCCCGGCGAGCCGCGCAAGACCATTCCCTACACGCTGACGAGAGAGGCGATCGAACTCTACTGCGAGGCGGTCGGCGAAACCCATCCGCTCTATTTCGATGAGGCCTACGCCAAGACCACGCGCTACCGCGGATTGATCGCGCCGCCCTCGATCCACATTCTCCTGATGTTCTCCTGCACGCCGGCGGATGACTGGATGCGCTCACCCGGCACCGTGAATGCCGGGCAATCCTGGAGCTACAACATCCCGGCGCGCCCGGGCGACGTGATTACGCTTAATGCGCGCGCGCTCGACAAGTTCATCAAGCGCGACCGATTGTTCGTGGTGCACGACAACGTCTTCTTCAACCAGCACGGCGAGGTGATCTGTTCCGGCCGCGGCTGGACCATCCGGCCGCAATGAGGGGAGGGGACCATGACCACCACATTCGAAAGCCTGAACGCCGGCGATGCCATCGAAGGGCCGACATTCGCGGTGTCGCGCGAATCCATCCGCCTGTTCTGTGACGCCTCGCTCGACTACAACCCGCTGCATCTCGACGACGACTACATGAAGGGCAATTTCGGCAAGACCAATTTCGGCGGCGTGATCATGCACGGCATGAACAATTTCGGCCTGATCTCGCGCATGATCACCGACTGGGCCTATCCCGCGGGCGCCATCCACCGCCGCCTGGAGACGCGATGGGTCAAACCGGTCCGGCCCGGCGACACCATCCAGCCGACCGGCATCATCAAGTCCAAGCAGGCGACCGCCAAATCGCGCTGGGTGCTGATCGACGTCATGGTGCGCAACCAGGCCGGCGAGAAAGTCGCGACCGGCGAGGCCATGGTCGAATTTCCGCTTTAACGCTGAAGCCTCGCGCTGGAGGGCCAGGATACCGCCCCGCGAACTCGCCTCGGGCGCCGGCCGCGAGGCAGACGCCCGTTTGGGTAAGTGCGGCCCGAAATGGCCCATTTGGATTGACATTTGGCGGTTCGATGGCTTAGAAACCGCGCCGTCCCGGACCGGCATGAGCGGCCGGCGGGGAATGCCCCATTTTGCCAGATTCCGGCCTGTCAACACGGCCTTCCAAAGCAACCAGGAATTCTTGAGATGAAGGTCCGTAACTCGCTGAAATCGCTGCGTGGACGCCACCGCGCCAACCGTCTGGTCCGCCGTAAGGGCCGGGTTTACGTCATCAACAAGGTCCAGCGCCGCTTCAAGGCTCGCCAGGGCTGAGCGTAACGGCCGACCCCGACGGCTGACCGGTCGGCTCTGCCGAATTTGGGCCTTCACAAGTCTTTGACGCCTGGGTGTTTGACTTGCTGCTTTGCAAGACACGTCAGCCGCGTTTAGACTTCATAGATGGCATCGAGATTCCTCCGCGTTTGGCACGTCCCGTCGGCAATCCTCGCCGTGGCCCTGATGGCCGCCGCGCCCACGATGTCGTCCGCACAGGACGATCCGCCTGCGGCACAGCCGAAGAAGAAGCTCCCGGAAGCGCCGGCCAAGCTGCCGAAGGTCGGCGCCGACCGTGCGCGCGGACTGGACTTTCTGTTCGGCGCCTTGAAGGCGGCGCCCGATGAGGCCAGCGCCAAGCATGTCGAGGCGCGGATCTGGGCGCTATGGCTGCAGACCCCGAGCGATACCGCCGCGCTGTTGATGATGCGCGCCAAGGCCGCGATGGAAGCGCAGCAGGCGGATGTCGCGCTGAAACTGCTCGATGCCGTGATCAAGCTGCGTCCCGACTATGTCGAGGCGTGGAATCGTCGCGCGACGCTCCACTACCTGCAGAGCGACTACGCCCGCTCGCTCGCCGACATCGAGCAGGTGCTGGTCCGCGAACCCCGGCATTTCGGCGCGTTAGCAGGACTTGGCATGATCATGCAGGATATCGGCGACGACAAGCGTGCGCTCGATGCCTTCCGCAAGGCGCTCGCCGTCAACCCGCACCTCGAAAAGGTGCCGGAGCTGGTCAAGACCTTGAGCGAAAAGGTCGAAGGACGCGATATCTAACGCCGCAAAAGCTGCGAACGCGGCCATGATCCCGCGGCATTAACCCTAACCCAAGCCCTGAAGCCCAAGCCCTGCATTGCGACACCGAACGTTCGTCGTTACCCCGCACTTAACCGCATTCAAAATGCAGTGGAGCGCAACGATGAAACGATTGATGCTGGCAGGGAGCCCTGCTCATCGCAGCAAGACCGCCGGTTTCGCCGACGGACTCTATTGAGTGGTTGGAAACCGGGCCACCAACAGCTGCGACATCGTCACCAGCAATCCAGTTGTCGGCGGTGACATCTGGTTCGAGGATGGTCCCTATCAAACCCTCGAAGACGCCAACCTCGCCCGTTCAACCATTCGTGCCTGTCCGAAGGATGATTCCTCCGGTAGATGACGCTGGCTGCTTGAACAACCTAGTGCAGGACGTTGCCGCCCCGCTCAGCGAAGCCGTAATGCGCCGCAGCCGCGTAGAGCTGCGCGATCTCAGCCTCCAGGTGCTCATTGACCATCAGCAATGCTTTCAGCGCTCCGCGCAGATCACCATTGCAGCTGGCCACGATCTCGTCGATGACGGATTCATTTGGTCTGGAAGTCATCGAAACTCCTCCTCTTTCCCTGTCTGACTGACTGCATTGCGCCCGATCCTTGCTTCCTGTGGATGACGTGATCAGGTCGGGCAGCGTTAGCGTCAGTCGCCTGCGCCGTTCGTCAGAAAAAGTCCCGACCATGGTTATAAAATGGCCAACGACGCCCGTATGACGCCGGATGCAAAATTTAAGGAAAACGCTGTTGCATTTTTGCCCCGGAATGTCGCGTAACGTGCCTTTGGCAAGGGCCCTCCGGAAATTTTCAATGATCTCAATTGTCGTCATAGCGGTGTTGGCAACCTTTGCGCTGCTCACCCAGATCGGGGTGGTTGTGTTCAATCGCTTCTACCCGCAACAAGGAAGGACAATCGAGGTCGCCGGAGCTGCCTTGAATGTGGTCGAACTGGGGCAATCTGATTCGGCGCGCCCGCCCGTTGTGATGATTCACGGCGCGAGTTCCAACCTGGAGGCAATGCGCCACCCGCTGGGCGATCTGCTCGCGCGCAACCACCGGGTGATCCTGATCGATCGGCCAGGTCATGGCTGGAGCGTTCGTGAGCGAGAAGAGGATTCGACGCCCGACGTTCAGGGCAGGATGATCGCCGAGGCACTCACGAAACTGGGCATCGGCCCCGTCATTCTGGTGGTTCATTCCTGGAGCGGCGCGCTTGGCGCGCGGATGGCGCTGGATTTTCCGGAAAGGCTTGCGGGGCTGGTGATGCTGGCGCCGGTCACTCATCCCTGGCGCGGCGGTGTCGGCTGGTACAACGACGCCATCACCAGGCCTGTGATCGGCCCGCTTCTCGCCTACACCGTCACGCTGCCGTTTGGCTTGGCCTTGGCCGAATCCGGCGCACGAAACGTGTTTCTGCCGCAGACAATGCCGCAAGAGTACGTCAAGAACACCGCGACGCCCTTGCTGCTGCGGCCCCGCGAATTCATCGCCAACGCCCGCGATCTCGTGACGTTGAAGGCCGCCGTCGCGGTGCAGGCGCCACGCTATGGCGCCATCAGCATGCCGGTCACGGTGATTTCCGGCGACGTCGACAAGACTGTATCGACCAACATCCACTCGCGGCCGTTCGCGGCCATGGTGCCGCATGCGAAGCTGATCGTGCTGCCCGGGGTCGGTCACATGGTGCAGAACGCCGCGCCTGACCTGGTGGTCGCGGAGATCGAGGCGATGATCGGCACGGTCGGGCAAGGTGCCGCGGCCACCGTAGCCGCCGCAGCCGGCAATTAACCAGACTTAACTAGACTCAAGCGGACTGGGGGCCGATGCGCGGCGCCCCATATTTGGCGAAATCTTAATGAGAACCGCCGCATGCTGCGGCCTTTCCGTGAACCAGAAAGCAAACGGGCGGGCAGCATGGGTACTCATTCCATCGGCATGGAGCAGGGCAAGGGCGAGGCGAATCGCAGGCTCGTCCGGTTTTTCAGCATCTGCCTGGGCAGCTTGGTATTCATTTACTCTTTGCTAGCCTTTCGCATCTTCGTCGAGGGCCACGCATTTGGGCTCACCGATTGGCTCTTGACCGTTCTTCGCGTTCTGCTCGGCTTGGCGGCGCTGGTCGTCATGGCCTATCCGTCCTGGATCGCGCGGCCCTTGGAGCGCGAGATCGAGGCGATGGGTAGCCTGTTCGAAGATGGGTTCGTGGCGGCAAGCGCGGAACAGAAGATCCGTCTGATCGTGCTGGTGACGATGGTGAGCCTGCTGCTCGAACTCGTCATGATCCGCTGGCTGGCGTCGGTCTTCCCGGTCTTCTCGTTTTTCAAGAACTTTACGCTGCTGGCCTGTTTCCTAGGTCTCGGCGCGGGCTACGCGGTCTCGGACAAGCAGCCCTGTGCGCCAGCGCTCGTGCTGCCGATGCTGGCGCTGTTCGTCGGCATCATCACGCTCTTGCGCTACGACGTGGGAGCAACCAGTGACTTCTTTTCGGGCCTGCCGATGCAGGAGCAGACCTCCATCAGCATCTGGATGGACAGGCTGAACTGGCTCGAATTGGTTCAGCGCAGCGTTCCGCTTTATCTGCTGCTCGGCATGAGCTTCGTGCTCTGTGCCTGCATCTGCTATCCGGTCGGCCAACTCTGCGGCAAGTTGCTGAGCTCGACCGAGTCGCTGAAGGCCTATGGCCTCAATCTCTTCGGCAGCATTCTCGGCGTCATCGCGCTGTTCGTGATGAGCCTGTTCTGGCTGCCGCCGGTGCTCTGGTTCACCGCGGTCGGCTGTGTGCTGTTGTATTTCGTGCTGTCGCGCGATACGCGGCTGCCGGTCGGCGTCGCAAGCCTTTGCCTGTTGGTCACCATTCTGGCCTGGCCGGTGCAGACCGATATCCAGCGCATCTATTCGCCCTATCAGCTGCTGGAGCGCATGTCGAAGTCCGACGGACTGATGAACATCCTGTCCGGCGGCGCCTATTATCAGAAGGTCTTCAACCTTTCGGAGACCAATCGCGGACATGAGTCCGAGGACGACCGCTACGCCCGGGCCTATTACGAGTTTCCGTTCAACTTCAAGCAAAGGCCCGAGCGCGTCGCGATCGTCGGCGCCGGCAGCGGCAACGACGTGGCTGCGGCCCTGCGCATGGGAGCCTCGCATGTCGACGCCATCGAAATCGATCCGGCCATCGCCTTCCTCGGCAAGGCCTCGCATCCTGAACATCCCTACGACGATCCGCGCGTCACGCTGAATATCAACGATGCGCGTAATTTCTTCCGCACCGCGCATCAGCAATATGACCTGATCATCTACGGTGTCCTGGATTCCCACACCGCGCTGAGCCATGCCTCCAATCTGCGCGTCGATTCCTACGTCTACACGCGCGAGGGTATCACCGAGGCCTTCAAGCTGCTCAAGCCCGATGGCGTGATGTCGATCGCGTTCGCGCTGCCGAATGAATCGCTGGGCTTCAAGCTGTCGCACATCTTGCAGGACATTCCAGGCGCCGGAAAGCCGCTGGCCGTCCGCGTCGGTTACGATTCGAAGACCACGACGGCCTTCATCACGCAACGGGGGCATGATGTTGCCATGCCGGACGCGAAGGCTTTTGACGTCTTCGGCTTTACGGATGTGTCCGGCCACTTCGCGCAGGCCTATCCCGCCGAAAGCATCCCGACCGACGACTGGCCGTTCTTCTACATGCTGAACCGCACCTATCCGGTGAGCTACATGATCGCGCTCGGCATGGTGCTGCTGCTCAGCTACATGTTCGTGCGCAAGACCATCGGCTGGAGCGAGCCGGTCGAGCGCGGCTACCTGCCGTTCTTCTTCCTCGGCTCGGGCTTCATGCTGGTGGAGACCAAGGCGATCACCGAACTCGGCCTGCATCTCGGCGGCACCTGGTTCGTCATCGCCGCGACCATCCTGATGGTTCTGCTGATGGCGTTCCTCGCCAACCTGATGGTCCAGCGCAAGCTGGTGCCGCGCACGAGCCTTGCCTATGCCGGGCTGCTGGCGAGCCTCGTCATCGGATATTTTTCAGCCCGCAACCACGAACTGATCTCGTTCGCCTCGCCGTTCCTGACGCTCGCGGTCGCCAGCGTGCTTCTGACAATCCCGCTGTTCTTCTCAGGCATGGTGTTCTCCACCTTGATCGGCAAGCCCAATATCAACATCTCCACCGCGCTCGCCTATAATCTGATGGGCGCGCTGTTCGGCGGGTTGATGGAATATAACTCGATGTATTTCGGCTTCGCGTTCCTCTATTTGCTCGCGATCGGCTTCTATGGGCTCGCCTGGCTGTTTTCGCTCGAGCCCACTGCTGCGGCGCGCCGGCTGACTATGCTGAGCCAGGATCCGGCGCCTCAAGAAGCGCCCCCAAAAGCAAGAGCGTGAAAAAGCCCCGGCCGAAAGGTCGGGGCTTTTTCGGCGTCAAAAAAATTGCTTTGCCCCTAAAGGTCAACCGTCGATCCTGGCACCTTGAGGTGAAGAGGGCATGGCCATGGATCATGAGCAACTGGTGCGAAAGGCAGGCAGCGGCGACGTCAAGGCGTTTGTCGAACTGACCCGGCGTTTCCAGCAATTTGCATTCGGCTCGGCGCTGGCCCTGGTGCGTGACTTTCAGCACGCCGAGGACGTGGTTCAGGAATCCTTCATCGCAGCATGGTCTGCCTTGCCGAGTCTCGCCGATCCCGCGGCGTTTCCGGGCTGGCTGCGGGGCATTGTCCGGCATCATGCCTTTCGCGTGCTGCGGCGAAAGCGGCTCGCGTCCGTCCCGCTCGCGGAAGCCGAAGGGGTGCCGGATGAAGCGCCGCTGCCGGATCACATCCTCGAGCGGCGCCGGCAGGCCGCGGCCGCGCTTGCAGCGATTTCGGAACTGCCCGACAAGCTGCGCGAACCTGCGGCGCTATTCTTCGTCCATGAATGCTCGCATCAGGATGTCGCCACCTTCCTCGGGCTGTCAGTTGCGACCGTCAACAATCGCCTGCATGCGGCCCGTTCCCGCCTCAAACAGAGGATGCTCACCATGGTCAGCGATACGCTCCATTCCCATGCGCTGCCTGACGATTTCGCCAATCGGATTGGCCGCTTGATTGAGACGCGCGGCGATGTCGTGGACGCGTTGTTCGATCCGGCTGCGCTGCCGGATATCCTGACCGAACTGACGGTCAGCGACGAAGCGCGCAAGAAAAGCCTCAAGGTTCATGTGATGCAACGTCCCGGCGGCGGCGTGGTGCGCGGCCTTACGACGTCCGTTGCACCGCCGCTGCCGAAGGGCGCGACCGTGCTGAGTTCGCGCCGCCAGTCTCCGGTGCCGATCGATCAGGTGCAGCTCGACCGCCTGGTGCCGCTGCTCGCGGCCACCGCCACGGACAGCCGGCCATCCGATGAGGTGGTCGAGACCGGCATCAAGGTGATCGATGTGATCTGCCCGATTCGCGCCGGCGGCAGCGTCGCGATCGCCGGTGAATATGGCACCGGGATCACGGTTGTCATGGAAGAGATCGTGCGGCGCATCAGCAAGAGCGCTCATCCCGTGACGATGTTCGTGCTGATGCCGCCGCCTTCCGAAATCTGGCCGCCTTCGCTGGACGAAAGCCGTTCGTTTGCGGAAGAACTGAAACAGGAAGGATATAGTGAGGGCACGGTCGGCAGCGTCCAGACCTTTTTCCTGCGCGGCATCGAGGGGCCATGGACCGCTCAAACGCTGGCGGCGCTCGCGCCGATCGATACTGTCGTTCATCTCGCGCGCGACATGATCCTACGCAAGACCTATCCCGGCGTTGACGTGCGGACGACGCGTTCGCGGCTGCTCGATGAGAGCAGAATTGCGGCCGAGGACGTGGCGCTTGCGCGGGAGGCGCGGGAGGCTATCGCCTCATGGCGAATGGCGCTGGACAACCCGGACGTGGCACGCGATCCGGTTCCGCTGGAGCGCGCGCGAAAGCTGCAGGCGTTCTTCTCCCAGCCGTTCTTCGTGGCGGAGCCCTTCACCAAACGACCGGGGTCTTTTGTCAGCCGCGCCGATGCATTCCGTGGCTGCCGGGAAATCCTCCGCGGCCTGCATGACGATCTCGCCGCAGAGGCTTTCTATTTCACGGGCAGCATCGAGGACATCCGCCGCGCCGCCGCGCCGCCTGACGCTTACTTCGGCTTGCCGTCCTTGTCGAAGGAGGCGAGGTAGGCCCAGAGGTTGTTGGCTTCGGTCTCGTTCTTGATGCCGGCAAAGGTCATCTTGGTGCCGGGAATTTTCGCCTTCGGGTCCTTGATGTATTCGAGGAATTGATCCTTGTCCCAGGTGATGCCGGAGTTCTTGTTGGCGTCGGAATAATTGTAGTCCGCTGCCGTTCCCGAGTGGCGGCCGTCAATCCCGTTGAGCTCCGGGCCGACCTTGTTCTTGGCGCCGTCGCCGATCGCGTGGCAGGGCAGGCACTTGTTGAACGAGGTCTTGCCGGCGGCGGCGTCCTGCGCCAGCGCGCTGGACGCGGCGGCCGACGAGGCGAGTGCGACCAACACGCTCAGGGTCAGTTTGTTCATGGCAATGGGCTCTTCGTGGGTTGACGAATGATGGGGCGGGACTTTTTGCATGACCTCGGTGCGCCGCACAAGTCATCAGGCGCCTCGCGGCTTCATCAATTTTGCGCATGGTCGAGATTTGCGGAATGTGCGGTCGTCCGGCGCCGTCCAAGCCTATCCAAGCAGGCTCGGATATGCTTGATTTGGCGTGACAAATTGCAACGCGCGGAGAGACGTCCGTGGCCATCATGATGCCCGAAGCGGATTCTGCGGTACTCGGACGCCGCGCGGCGATCGTGGCCGCGTTGCGCGCGATCGTCCCGGGCGAGGGCGTGATCGATACGCCCGCTGAGATGCTGCCCTACGAGTCCGATGGCCTGATGGCGTATCGGCAGCCGCCGATGGTCGTCGTGCTGCCGGACACCACCGAGCAGGTCTCAAGCGTTCTGAAATACTGCCACGCGCAGGGGATCAAGGTGGTGCCGCGCGGCTCCGGTACTTCTCTGTCGGGCGGCGCGCTGCCGCTTGCCGACGGCGTGCTCCTGGGGCTTGGCAAATTCAAGCGCGTCCGCGAGATTGATTTCGACAACCGCGTGGTGGTGACCGAGCCGGGCGTCACCAATCTCGCGATCAGCCAGGCGGTGGCGCATGCCGGATTCTATTATGCGCCCGATCCGTCGTCGCAGATCGCCTGCTCGATCGGCGGCAATGTCGCGGAAAATTCCGGTGGCGTGCACTGCCTGAAATACGGCATGACCACCAACAACGTGCTGGGCTGCGAGATCGTCCTGATGACCGGCGAGATCATCCGGATCGGCGGCAAGTCCGTCGAGAACAGCGGCTACGATTTGATGGGCATCATCACGGGCTCCGAGGGGCTGCTCGGCGTCATCACCGAAATCACCGTGCGCATCCTGCAGAAGCCGGAGACCGCACGCGCTCTGATGGTCGGCTTCGCCGAGGTCGAGGCGGCCGGCGAATGCGTGGCGCGGATCATCGGCGCCGGCATCATTCCGGGCGGCATGGAGATGATGGACAAGCCTGCGATCCACGCCGCCGAGGCCTTCGTCCATGCCGGCTATCCGCTCGATGTCGAGGCGCTGTTGATCATCGAGCTCGACGGCCCGAGCGTCGAGGTCGACGAACTGATCAAGCGGGTCGAGGCGATTGCGAACGGCTGCGGTTCGACCACCTGCCGAATCTCGAACTCGGAAAGCGAGCGAAACCTGTTCTGGGCCGGCCGCAAGGCGGCGTTTCCCGCCGTTGGGCGGATTTCGCCCGACTATCTCTGCATGGACGGCACCATTCCGCGCGGCGCGTTGCCGAAGGCCTTGGCGCGCATCCGCGAGCTCTCGGAAAAATACAGTCTGGGTGTCGCCAATGTGTTTCACGCCGGCGACGGCAATTTGCATCCGCTGATCCTCTATGACGCCAATAAGCCGGGCGAAATGGAACGCGCCGAAGCCTTCGGCGCTGATATCCTGCGCTGCTGCGTCGAGCTTGGCGGCGTCCTGACCGGCGAACACGGCGTCGGAATCGAGAAGCGCGATCTGATGGGCGAGATGTTCAGCGAGATCGATCTTAATCAGCAGCAGCGGTTGAAATGCGCATTCGACGCGCAAGGGCTGCTCAATCCGGGCAAGGTGTTTCCGACGCTGCACCGCTGCGCCGAGCTCGGCCGCATGCATGTGCATGCGGGCAAGCTGGCGTTTCCGGACATTCCGCGGTTTTAGTTTTAGCCGAATGGCGCCGACGCACGCTTAGTGCGCGGGCTCCGGATGCTTGGTCTCGCGCCCTTTGACGTCGGCGTAGAACTGCGGGGCCTCGCGGCGGTCGAACCGGCCATAATCGCGCACGACCCGCACGTTGCGATGGCGAAGCTTCTCGATGCCGTCGATTTTGTCGCCGCTTTTCTTGGGCGTCCATAGATTGGCGGCCCTTGCATCCGTCCAGGCCACCAATAACGCCATCTTGCCGGGATTGTAGATGCTGGCCCACACATCGTGCTCGGTGACTGCGCCGTTCGTCAGATCGAGGCCGAGATGCGACGGCAACAGATCAGCCTGGTTGGCCAAGGCATCGGATTGGGCTGCGCCCTTGCGTGGCGCGATCTCGGTGAAGGTGACGATCTTCGCCTTGCCCACTTCAGTCTCGTCGAAGCGGCGCTCCAAAATGGGCGCCTCCTTCGGCGGGGCGGTGTCGGCGGTCACATCACCGACGCGCAGACGGTAGTCTTGAAAAATCTCGAACCGGCCCTTGCCCTGAACGACGTGGTGTTCACCTTCAGTACGCCAGCGGATCACTGATTTCTCGTCGCGCCACGTCGAATGCGATAACACCCATCCCGGCCGAAGCTTGCTTTCAAAGCGCTCGTTATCGACGAAACCGTCGATCGTTTCCAAAATCGGCTTCAGATGTTTGGCGAGGTCCAGATAGTCGTCTTTGCGGCCCTGGTTCGGAAGTACTTCAAAGATCACGGAAAACATCGTCTTTTCCTTTCTCGCTAGTTTGGCTTTGTTTGGGCATGACCTTTTCCGGAAGACCCGTACCCACCCCGCATCAAGTGCGGGGCAGGCCTTTTCCGGATCATGCTCAGGAGGGGACAGCTGCGACATCCTCGCCGCGCAGGAAGCCGATGCTCTCGCGCCAGAGTGCAAGCCGCATCGCTTCGAGGTGCATCAGGTGGGTGCCGCGGCCGATCTTGATGTCGCGCTTGATCGGCGCCTGCGTGAAAGCATCGAACAGCCAGCGCGCATCGTCATCCTGCATCAGCCCGTCCCATTCACCTCGGACGATCGCGACCGGGCAACGCACCTGCGACGGGTCGTAGGCAAGCTGGCCGTGCCAGGCCTTGATGATCTCGCTGAAGGGGCCGAGCGGCGTCTTGACGCCAGCCGGATCGCGCGAGCGGCTGTCGGGATCGCTGTCGAGATAACGCGCGCTCCATTCGTCGAAATGCGCCCGTGACAGTACTGGTGGCTCGTGCGCAGGGACGTCTTCGATGAACCGATTCCACTGATCCTCCGGCGTCACGATGCGCCAGGCCGGCAGCGCCGGCGGCGTCTCGTAACGCCGCGGTCCGCGGCGTGAGATCGGGGCGAACAACACCAGGCGGTCGATCAGGGCCGGATGTCGCCCCGCGAACAGGCCCGCCGGCATCGAACCCCAGGAGTGAGCGATCAGGGACAGTTTTTCGATTGTCTGGTGCGCGACGATGAACCGGACGGCCGCCTCCACCTGTTTTGCGGCGTCTTGCGCAATGCAGAGCGGCGCGCCTTCGGCCGTCGGCTTATCCATCTCCGGATAGCGGTCGGAATGACCGAAACCGTGGAAGTCGAGACCCCAGACATCGAAGCCGGCGTCATTGAGTGCGTCGCGCCATGACTTGGCGTTCGAAAAGCTGCCATCGAACCGATGCGCGATCGAAAGGGCTGAAGGAAACGTCGCGCCGTGCACGTAAAGCACCGCGCGCCGCGGCCGAAACTCGGTCTTTGCCGCCGGCAGGAAGTGCAGGAACAGCGACATGCCCTTATGCGGTCCGGCAATGCGGAAATGCTCTTCACGCGGATCGAGTCTTGGTAATGAACCCGTCATGCGAACTCCTGAGTTGATGGGTGGCATTGGGCCAAAAACCACGGATTTCAGGATTTCGGTCGGTCGTGCGTTTCCGCTTCAACCTGTGCCGCCACGGAACGTTCCCTGAGGTCACTTCGACCTCGGTCGAAGTGACCTCAGATAGAAGTGACCTCAGATATTGGTTTCGTCCGCGCTACAGCAACGCATATTGCGTGCGTTCGCGCCTGGCCAGAAGCGGCAGCGCCTGTTCCGCGATATAGGTCTTGAAGTGTGCGCTCTCCTGATGCGCCTTGAACGCAGCCTCGTCATGGAACAGCTCGTAGAACAGGAACTGCGCCGGATTTTCCTTTGCTCTGGAGATCAGGAACAGTTTCGCGCCGGGCTCGCTTTGCGCCTCGGGCAGGAAGCGAGACAGAATGTCGGCGACCCTGTCGGCTTGGCCTTCCTTGGCCTCCCATTGCGCGACCACCAGCAGGCCGCCGCTATGGGTTCTTCCGCTGCTTGCATATCGGTCCATGATCGGTACTCCTCGTCTTGTTGCTCAGCGCCAGCAATATGGTATCGCTCGCGCCAAGGATAATTCGATACAGAGCGAACTGTTCATGTAAACGTTTCGATAGCGATCGAAGCGTCTCGGCACGCGGCGGCGCAGGATCGGCGACGGCCGACCGAGCAGGCGGACGGATGAAGGCGCGAGCCAAGATGACGGATGGCTTTCGTTCCTACGGCCCTTGTGTCCGTCGTCCATGGCTTTAGAAGGGAGCGCGAAGGACCATGGCCGCCGGCCCACAGGTGCCGCGGTTACGGGTTTTCGGATTGAGGACGAGGCCGTTGGCGGTGGATACGCTGAAAGTACGCGACGCGGTCGATGTGGAAGCGGTGGTGCGGGCGGCGATTGCGGGCGAGCAGCCGCTGGAAATCATCGGCCACGGTTCCAAGCGGCTGATCGGGCAGCCGATGGCGACCAATGCCGTGCTCGACATGTCGGCGCTGAACGCCGTGACGTCGTATGAGCCGAACGAGCTGATCATCACGGTTGAGGCCGGCGCGCCGCTGTCGGACGTGATGTCGCTGATCGATTCGAAGAACCAGCAATTCGCCTTCGAGCCGGTCGACACCGCGGCCCTCTTGGGTACGCCGGCGCTTGGAACCATCGGCGGCATGATCGGGGCGGGGCTTGCCGGCCCGCGCCGCATCAAGGCGGGCGGCGTGCGGGATCATCTGTTGGGCGCGCACGCGGTCTCGGGCTTCGGCGACAGTTTCAAGACCGGCGGCAGGGTGGTGAAGAACGTCACCGGTTACGATCTCTGCAAGCTGCTCGCGGGGTCTTGGGGCACGCTCGCGGTCATGACCGAAGTGACACTGAAGGTCATGCCGAAGCCCGAAAGCGAGCGCACGCTGGTGCTGCGTGCCCTCGACGATCTCGCAGCCAACCGGGCGATGATCGTGGCGCTGGGGTCGCCATTCGACGTCTCCGGCGCGGCGCATGTGCCGGCCTCTGGCCTGCGAACGGACGCCGCCGGGCTGGATCAGCCGGGCTCGCCGCGCGAGGCGGTCACCCTGCTGCGTCTGGAAGGTACGGTGGCGTCAGCCACCCATCGCGCGGCCGCGCTCGCCAAGAGCCTCGCGGCCTTCGGGACCGCGCAGACGTTGCAGGATGCGGCGTCGACGGCAGCCTGGGGCGCCGTCCGCGACGTCCAGCCGTTCGCAGTGAACGGCGCGCTCGGGGCATGGCCGGTCTGGCGGATCGTTTGCCCGCCCGCCTCGGGCGGCGCGCTGGGCCAGGCCTTGGCGCGCGATACCGGGGGCGAAGTGATTTATGACTGGAGCGGCGGCTTGATCTGGGCGGCGCTGCCGCCAAAACCCGATGCGCAGGCCGCGCTGGTGCGCCAGCGCGTCGAGACGGTCGGCGGCCACGCCACCTTGCTGCGGGCCTCCGAACAGGTCCGGCGCCAGGTCGACGTGTTCCATCCGCAAGCAAAAGGCCTTGCCGCATTGGGAGAACGGGTGCGTCTGAGCTTTGATCCGAAGACCATCCTCAACCGCGGCCGCCTGGGGCGAGGGGAGGCGGCATGAAGACCGAGTTCAGCCTGGCGCAGCTCGCCGATCCCGATATCGCGGAAGCCGACAAGATCCTGCGTGCCTGCGTGCATTGCGGATTCTGCACCGCGACCTGCCCGACCTACGTCCTGCTCGGCGACGAGCTGGATAGCCCGCGCGGCCGGATCTACCTGATCAAGGAGATGCTCGAAAAGGACAGGCCGCCCACACCGGAGGTGGTCAAGCACATCGACCGCTGCCTGTCCTGCCTCGCCTGCATGACGACCTGTCCGTCGGGCGTGAACTACATGCATCTGGTCGATCAGGCGCGGGCGCGTATCGAGACGGATTTCAGGCGGCCTCTGATCGACCGCATGCTTCGCATGGTGCTGGCCTGGGTCCTGCCGGAGCCGAAACTGTTTCGGGCCAGCATGCGGCTCGCGCGGCTAGGCCGGCCGCTGGCGGCGCTGCTGCCGACACCGAAAGCCCCCTCCGCGACGCCGTCCCTGGTGCGGCGCATCCAGGCGATGCTGGCGCTTGCGCCGGGAGGGCTGCCTGCGCCGGGACCGGCCGGCGGCAGCGTCTTTCCGGCGCTCGGCGAGCGGCGCGGACGTGTCGCATTGCTGCAAGGCTGCGCGCAGCAGGTTCTGGCGCCACGAATCAATCAGGCCGCCATCAACGTCCTGACCCGGCACGGCATCGAGGTCGTCCTGGTGAAGGGCGAACAATGCTGCGGTGCGCTGACGCACCACCTCGGCCATGACGCCGATGCGCTGGCGCGGGCGCGGGCCAACATCGCCTTGTGGAGCGCGGAGGCCGAGCGCGATGGCCTGGATGCCATCCTGGTGACGACATCCGGATGCGGAACGGTGATCAAGGACTACGGCTATATGCTGCGCGAAGACCGTGATTTCGCGAGCTCCGCGGCACGGGTCTCGGCGCTTGCCAAGGATATCACGGAGTATCTTGATCGCATCGAACTGCAGTCAAATAAGCTGCAAATTAGCGGCCAAAACGACCGCATTGTCGTCGCCTATCACGCGGCCTGTTCGCTACAGCACGGGCAGAAAATCACACAGGCCCCGAAAGATTTGCTTTCCAAGAGCGGATTCGTAGTGAAAGATGTACCTGAGAGTCACTTGTGTTGCGGTTCGGCGGGGACATACAACATTCTCCAGCCTGACATTGCGACGAGATTGCGCGATCGAAAGCTCGCCAACATCGCAACGGTCAAGCCGGACGTGATTGCGGCGGGCAATATCGGATGCATGTTGCAGATTGCCGGCGGCACATCGGTTCCAGTTGTGCACACGATTGAGCTTCTCGATTGGGCGACGGGCGGTCCACGGCCAGGATCGAACTGATCGATTCGCTCCGTGCCGCTTCAAGCGCGGATGATTTGAACGCCTGAGAAACATTGATCGGCGGCAATAGGAGGATCACGATGGCTAAAGCGAAAAAGAGCAAGAAGGGGAAGAAAGACAAAAAGAAAAAAAATCTGATGGCGAAAACAAAATCCGCCAAGAAGGCTTCGAAGAAGGCCGCCAAGAAGTCGGCAAAAAAGGCCACGAAGTCGGCGAAGAAATCCGTCGGTAAGGCGGCCAAGAAATCCAGCAAGAAATCGGCCAAGACGTCGGCCAAGAAAGCTGCCAAGGCTCCTGCGAAGGCAGTCGCAAAGAAGCGCGCGAAGAAGCCCAAGAGCTATTCGCCGCCTGAGGCTCCGATGGCCGAGTCCGAGCCGGCCCGCACCGCGCCCGCGCCGACCTGGGCAACACCAAGCCCGGCGGAGGCCGATCCCTCGCCCTCTTGGAGCCACAACGCGGAGAGCGCGTCATCGGGCGAAGACGAGCACGACGGTTAGCAGGTGCCGACCCGTATTTCACCGGGATAATGTTTCAAAGGGCTGCGGCATCCGTGCCGCAGCTTTTTTGCTTCGACTTGCAAATTTGTTTCGACATGCAAGGCCCGCTTCGACGTGCAAATTTGTTTTGATGTGCGAGGCCCGCTTCGACGCACAAGGTGCGTCTTCTCTAATTTCATCCTGAGGTCGTGATTCGTCGATGCTGCTGGGGCCGCGATTCCCTATGGGCGGCCGATCCTGGAGTGCCCACAGCCCCGACCAAAACCCGTCAAAAACGTTGTCCGAATGCAACACCCGGTCAACAACCTTTCCTAGAACCGCCCGAACGCTCAAATTTTTGGCAGATGCTTGACTTTTTTGCTTCACGGCTCCGTCAACACGTTCCAAGTTGTGAGCGGGTTCAGAAATTTGGTTTCAGTCAGGTATTCGCATGCCCCGGGGGGCGCCGGAATCGGGCTGGTTTGTGGAAATGTGATGGGGATCGACATGAAGAAATTCGCTTTGTTGGCAACGGCGCTGGCAATGGTATCGGGGTCGGCTCTGGCGGCGGATATGCCGATGAAAGCCTTGAAGGCGCCCCCGCCGCCGCCGTTTGAACCCTGGGATGTCGCCTTCGGCAGCGCTCTCATGAACGACTACATCTTCCGCGGCGTCACCCAGTCCAACCACAAGCCCTCGGTCGCCGCCTATTTCGAGCCGCGCTACAACGTGACCAAGGACCTGCAGTTGTACGTGGGCGTCTCCGGCGAGAGCATTTCCTTCGCCAA
>WNGJ01002008.1_pt1 | contig 21899 bp, 21 predicted proteins | sample 5400611 | NCBI WGS metagenome assembly WNGJ01 (sample SAMN13153375, study PRJNA577476) | soil metagenome | isolation source: 40 cm soil or saprolite under Garry oak tree replicate 1 | place: USA:California | collected 2016-06-15
ATGTTGTTGTGCAGCTCCTCCTGTTCCTCGAACTTGAAGACCTTCGAGGCCTGGTACGACAGCACGTCCTTGATGTTGTGGAACACGACGTGGTGGTACTCCACGTCGAACGCGCTGCACACGTAGAGCGATCCGCCGAACGCCTGCGCCAGCTCGAGCGCGACGCGCATCGCCTTGTAGCCGTACGACGAGCCGTCCACGCAGACGAGGAATCGGGCTCCCGCGAACGGCCGATCGTCACGCACCAACAGCACGTCCTTCTCGACCCCCCGCAGCACCCGCGCGACCACGCCGCCCAGCTGCGAGTAGGGCTGCCGGCCGAGCCCGTGCGCTCCGATCGCGAGCAGATCGTACGCCCGGCCCGAGGACCCGACGAGCCGCGCCGCCCGATCCTCGTCTTCGGCCACCAGCCGCCCGTTCTCGCCCACCCGCACGTCGGAGCGGACCTTGTCGCCGCCGTCGTAGCCGGCGGCGCGATTCGGATCGAAGCCGATCAGCCCCGGCAGCCGCCCGGCGCCGCGGTTCACCTCGTTCGCGATCTCTTCGTAATTGATGCCTTCGAGCAGCTGGCGCGTGAGTCGCACACCGGCCGCGTCGCACCGCTTGCCCAGCTGATCGAGGAAGCTGTCGGCGATGAGCTGCAGCCCCTTCTCGATCAACTTGTCATGGATCTTGCGCTGCTTCTTGATCTCCTCGGGGGTCTGGAAGCGCGCGGGGAGACCGGTCTCGAGCTGGCGGAAGCGGACGTCGTGGAGTCGGGCGGCGTAGACGTGGTTGCCGGTGATGCGACCGTCGGCCTGGCGGCACAGCTCAATCGCCCGGTCGACGGCCCAGTCGGAGTGTGGTGAGTTGTCGACGGGGACGAAGATCTCGCGATACACCGGCACCTCTCGATTTAGGGCGGGGCGAGTATGCGAGCCACTAAACAGGCTGTCAAGCTATCCTGGAACGAGCTGTCTGCCGTCCGAGTCCCACACGGTGATCGCGTCCACCGGGCACGCGTCGCATGCGCGCAGCAGACGCTCGCGCTCCACCGTCTCCGGTCGAACGAACGCCACCACGGTGTCCTCGTCCAGTCTGAAACCCTCGGGCGCTTCCTTCACGCAGTCCCCGAACCCCACGCACTGGTCGCGATCGATCACGATCCGCAGTCCGGCCACGACTCGCTCATCGAGCCGGCTCACATGCCCTCGAGCCCCAGCTCGGCGCGCGCCGTGTCCATCACCGTCGGCGTGATCTCCGCGATGCCACGCTCGCGGGCGTAATCGGCGTAGATCTTCTTCACCATCCCGCGCACGAACCCCGGGACGCGCGCCAGGCGCTCTTGCGCATCGCGTGACCACATGGGACCTCTCCCCTCTCCCTTCTCCCCTCCGTCTGCGAACGCGTCGTCCTTCCCCGTCGTGACCATGCTCCGCACCGTCTCGAGCGGCTGCTCGTCGATCGTCCGCCCGCCGATTTTCACGCCGAGCGACGCCACGAGCTGCGTCTCCATCGGGTTGGTGAGCAGCGCGACCACGCGGCCGCACCCGGGGCACTTGAACGCCGCCGCGAGCGTCCCGTCGCCCGGCAGCCGCCGCTCCTCGAACGCCATCTGCCGATCGCACTCGACGCAGAGAAACTTCATAACGCGGAATTCATGACGCGCTCCCGAGGCGCTGTGCCAGCGCATCCCAGGCGTGCACGCCCGGATGGAACGGGAGACGGGCGAGCAGGGGAGTGTCGAATTCGCGTGCCAGGCTGTCGCCCGCGTCGCCCGCAAACGGTCCGCCCGTCATGTTCTCGATTACGCCGAGGCAGGGCGCGCCGCGATCGTGGACCGCCCGGAGCGCGCGTCGCACCGCGTCCGCGGACTCCGGGGTCGGGATGGTCACCACGAGCACGGCCGGCGGCGCGGGCAAGAGATCGGCGAGCTCCTGGAAGCGCTGGATCCCGGGCGGCAGGTCCACCAGCAGCAGGTCGAGGGGGCCCCAGGCCACGTCGGCGAGGAACTCGCGCAGCGCGGCGGCCTCGAGCGCGCCCCGCCACACGTGACTTTCCGCCTCCGGTCCCCGGAAGGCGAGCGGCCGGCCGGCCTCGACGAGCAGCCCCATGGAGAAGCAGCGGACCCCTTCCGGGCTCACCCCGGGCTCGATGATACCGTCGTGCAACGTGCAACTGGCAACGGGGAGGTGGAGCAGCCGGGGGGCCGTGGGGCCGTTCAGATCGGCGTCGAGCACGCCGACGGGCCGGCCCCGCCGGGCGACCGCCCGAGACAGCCCGGCGGCGACATAGCTCTTCCCGACCCCGCCTTTGCCGGAGAGCACGGCCACCACCTGCCGCACTCCGGCGACCCGCTCCGCGACGCGGCGCCGTTGGGCGCCGATCTGCTCGGGGAGTCCCGAGCGATCGGGGTCGGTCAGCTCGTGGTAGGTGCGGAAGTTGAGGGGCACAGGAGAATACTAGACGGCGAGACGGGTAGACGGGTAGACCGTGCGAAGCCACCCTTCCGGTCTAACCGTCTACCCGTCTACCCGTCTAGATTTCTCCCCCTATGCTCGACGAGCTCAAACAGAAGCTCCAGGCCGAGGTCGAGCGCCTGAATCACGAGATCAACTTCGTACTCCCGAAGGAGATCGAGAAGGCGCGCGCGCACGGGGATCTGCGCGAGAACTCGGAGTACAAGGCAGCGCTCGAGCGCCAGCAGTTCGTCACGTCCCGCCTGAGCCACCTGCGGCTGCGGCTCTCCAAGCTGTCGAGCGTCCACGAGTCCGACATCCCGCGCGACCGGGTGGGATTCGGCTCCCGCGTCACCGTGCAGGACGCCGCGACCAAACGGAAGGAGACCTATGCGCTGACGCTGGGCGAGTTCGTCGAGGGAGACGATGACGGCGATGAGATGTCGGTCTCGATGGCCTCGCCCCTCGGTAAGGCGCTGCTTGGCGCCAGGGTGGGGCAGACGGTGGCGATCTCACTGCCCGTGGGCCAGCGGCGGCTCAAGGTCGTGGACTTGGAGACCGTGCACGATCTGGCCGACAAGTAGGGGCACGGCATGCCGTGCCCCTACAGCAGCAGGTGAAACACCATCGGGCCGCGGGGCGCGGTCGACCCGGCCCGCGGCTCGATGGAGAGCGCGGCACCCATCACGCCCTCCACGACCCCCGCCCCCGCCCCCGCCCGCGGCATGTCGAGCGCCATCACCATGGGCTGGTCCGTGTCCATCGGCATGAGCGCGGCGCTTTTCATCCCGTCCCTGGTGATGAACCACAGCTGGTAGGCCTGGTCGGGCGCGTTGGGCGCGAGACCGTCACAGCGCACCAGCCAGCGGTGCCGCAGGCTGTCCGCGAAGATCGTCACCGCGCCGACCCGACCACCGGTCGACACGGGGATCTGGATCAACCGGGTGGCGGGGCCGTGGATGAACGTCGCCACGGTGTCGTGCAGCGCCTCCACCTGCGCCGCGAGCCGGTCCCGCTCGGCGGTCAGCGCACCGATGGTGCGGTACGCCCAGAACGCTCCCCCGCCGCCCACCAGGAACGCGAGCACCGCCGCTGCCCCGAGCCACGCCCGCCGCCGGCGCGACGCGAGGGCGCGGGCCACCACCCGCCCCTTCAGCTCGGGGCGCGGGGGCCGCGGGTGCGCCGCCATCCCCAGCCAGTCAGTCATGCCAGCCAGTCCTTTACGTGTGCCAACGCCTCCGCCAGCTTCGCTTGGGCGATCCGCAACCGCGTCTTCACGGTGCCGAGCGGCTGGCCCAGGCGCCGGGCAATCTCGCTGTGGGTCAGCCCTTCGAAATACGCGAGCAATACGACTCCGCGCTGCTCCTCTGGGAGGGCCTCGAGCGCCGCGTGCACCTCGCGGTGCACCGGCCATCCCGGGACCGACGCCTCGTGCGGGGCGGAGGCCGGCTCGACGTCGCCCCCAGGCCCCCCAGCCTCCCCCGCCCCGCGGGCCCGCTCCCACCGCTCCGCCTTGCGCCACCACCGCTGGCGCCGCCGCAAGGCGTCGAGCGACCTGTTGCGCGCGATCGACAGTATCCATGGCACGAGGGGGCCGCGGCGCGAGTCGTGCTGATCAATCCGCCGCCACACCTGCACGAACACGTCCCCCACCACCTCCTCGGCCTCGTCTACATCTTGCAGGATGCGAAACGCGAGACCGAGCACCCAGGGTGCAAGGACATCGTACAGCTCCCCCAGGGCCCGCTCCTCTCCGGCCTTGAGGCGCCGCACCAAAGAGCGCTCTGCCTCTTGACTAAGACGTTTTAGCTGGGTCACTTAGATTCCTGTAAGAGCACCGATCGAGGGGCGAATTTAGCCGTTTCGATGTATCTTGGTGGCTCATCCGGGCGCCCGGGGTGGATGAGCAGGACAACGCTGGGGGTCTGATGCCAGTTCACAGCGATTGTGAAGAGGAGCGGTTTTCGTTCGAGGCGTTCACCCGTCACCCCTTCTTCACCGACGTCAACCGGTGGATCGTGGAGCGGGTCATCTGCCCCGGCCGTCGTAAGATCGTCGACCTGGGATGCGGCCCCGGCGCCGTCACCAAGCTGATTCTCGAGCGGTTGGGCGACGCCCGCAACGCGACCGTGATCGGGATCGATCCCTCCGCTTCCGCGCTGCAGAAGGCGCGCGACGCCATCCACTCCAAGGTGGTCGAGTTCATCCAGGGCAGCGCCGAGTGGGTCTCCCGCCTCGTTTCTTCGGCTGACGCGGTCGTGTTCCTCAATGCCATCCACCTCGTGCCCGACAAGGCGCAGGTCATCGGCGAGATCCGCAAAACCCTGAAGCAGGACGGCGTGTTTGCCTTCAACACGACGTTCTTCAACGGTGCCTACGTCGAGGGAACGGCCGCCTTCTGGCGTCGCTGGATCGTGCGCGCCGTGCAGGTGCTGCGTGAGCGCGGGTTCGAAGTACAACACAGCGCACACGCGGTCGCGCGGCAGTTCCTCACGGCGGCCGAGTACTCCAACCTGTGCGTGCAGGCGGGCTTCTCGCCGCCGACGATCGACCTGGTCCGCATCGAGATGACACCCGAGAGCATGCGTGACATCGGCCGGTTCTCGCTCTTCATCGAGGGGGCGCTGCCGGGTGTGCCGCTCGACGAAGGCGCGGCGGCGCTGGAAAAGGGACTCGATCGGGCGATGGACGAGACGGGCGTGTGCACGGTGCCGCGCAACTGGCTGGAGTGCGTCGCCACGGCGGCGTAGCCTACGCCAACACGAACTCCAGGCGTCGATGCGCCTCTCGTAGCGCCGCGACCACGGCCTCAGGCGTTTCCCCCCGCGCGAAGATAAATCCCGGGTAGCGCGACCCCTCGGGCCACGGGACCAGAGTCTGTCCCGGGTGCGCCGTGATCGCGACCTCCTCGACCAGCGGCACGGCGCGCGCTTCCGCCAGCCCCCGCACCTCGCGCAGCACGCCGCCCCGCGGCACCGGAATCATCATGACACCGGACGCGAGCCGCTCGCGCTCGAGTGCCGGCAGCGGCATCCCAAGGGCGTGTCGCAGGACGACCTCTTCCAGCGAGACCCAGCTGCTCCCGGCTCCCTGCTCCCTGCTCCCGAATCGTAGCGCCCCACTGCATCTTCCCCCGATCGGTCGCGCCGCGAGCTCGATGAGCCAGGGCCCCCGGTCGTTGTAGCGCAGCTCGGCATGCACGGGTCCCTCCCACAGGCCCAGCGCAGTAACCGCGTGCTGCGCGCAGTCGGCGATCTTCTGCTGCGCGTTCGCCGGCAGGGCGGAGGGCGTGACGTAAATCGTCTCCTCGAAGAAGGGGCCGTCGAGCGGGTCGGGCTTGTCGAACAGCGCGAGCGTGCGGAGCCGACCCCCCGTGACGAGCCCTTCGAGCGCCACCTCCGGGCCCGGGATGAAGTCTTCCACGAGGACCTGCCCGGCCCAGTCGCCGCAGCGCGCCACGTCCGGCTGCTCGAGGATGGCCCTGAGCCTGCCGAACGCCGCCACGAGCCCCGCAGGGTCGTCGGCGCGGATGACGCCGCGCGACGCCGCGAGCCGCAGCGGCTTGAGCACGCAGGGGTAGCGCGCCGCGGCAGCGACGGCGTGCGGGTCTTCCGTGGTGCGATGGCGCGCGAACCGGGGGACGGGCACGCGGGCCTCGGCGAGCAGCACGCGTTGCCGGTACTTGTCGCGCGCCGCCGTTGCCGCCCCGACCGGATTACCGCGCAGCCGCAGCTTCGCCGCGACGGCGGCGGCGACCACGGCCGTGTCGTCGTCCACGCCGACGACGCCGTGCACGGGAACTTGCTCGGCGAACGCCCGGGCCTGGGCGGCTGCCTGCTCGGGAAGCCGGAAGTCGAGGGTCAAAAGCCGGTCGGGCTGAGCTTGCGCGAAGGTGCTGGGTTGTTCGGAGGCGACCGTCAGGTCGACGCTGAGCCGGCGGGCCGCCTCCACGAACGCCGCCGCTCGATACGTCGCCGTGGGCAGGAGCAGGAGCAGGCGGGGCATCGAGCGGTGCGGGATTGCCGTGCCGTAGGGGCACGGCACTACGGTGCCCCTACTTCTTGGCGGCGGCGAAGTAGGGGTTCGAGCCTGCCGCGTGGTCCGTGATATCGACCACCCCTTTCACGTCGGGAACGTGCTCGTGCAACATCGCCTCGATGCCCTGGCGCAGGGTCACGTCCGCCATCCCGCAGCCCTGGCACCCGCCGCCCAGGCGCAGCATCACCACGGCGTCCTGCACGTCGATCAGCTCGACGCGGCCGCCGTGGCGGGCGACCATCGGATTCACCTGATGCTCGAACAGGTCGGCCACCCGCTCGTACAGCGCGTCGTCGTCGGCCCCCCCCCCGCCAGAGGTGGCGAGCTTGGCTGCCACTGCGGGCCGCCCGCTCGCGAGCGCCGCGCGGATCGCCTGACCCACCGCCTTGCCCACGACCTGCCACGGCGTGGGGCTCCGCTTCGCCACCGTGACGAGGCTGCCCGACACGATCACCTCGGCGACGTCGGCGCCCGGGATCGCAAAGATGGCCTCCACGAGCGGCGAACCCTTGGCCTCTTCAGGGGACGCGAACCGCCGCACGCCGCCCGCGTGCACGGGCTCGCTCACCAGGAACTTGCAGCGGCCGATGTCGACCGGCTCGGCGCTGATCCGGATCTCGGGGGGCGTCATGAGGGGAACCTAACCCCGGACGCAAGCCCGGGGAAACTCCTGGCGCTCATACGCGGTCCGCGGCGGCGTGCGCGGGGGCGGGGCGCAGCTGCCGCGCCGCCTGCACCATGTTCCGGAGCGAGGGCAGCGTCTCCTCCCAGCCGCGCGTCTTGAGCCCGCAGTCGGGATTGACCCAGATCTGGCGGTCGTCCAGCACCTCCCGCATGCGCTTGAGCGCCTGGACGATCTCCGGGGTGCTCGGCACCCGGGGCGAGTGGATGTCGTAGACGCCCGGCCCGATCTCGTTGGGGTACTTGTATTCCTTCAATCCCTCGAGCAGCTCCGAGCCCGAGCGGGCGTTCTCGATGGAGATGACGTCGGCGTCCATCTTCTCGATCACGCGGAGCACGTCGTTGAACTCGCTGTAGCACATGTGCGTGTGGATCTGGGTCGCGTCCGACACGCCGGCCGTCGCCAGCCGGAAGGCGTTCACCGCCCACTCGAGATATCCGGGCCACTCCGCCCGGCGCAGCGGCAGCCCCTCGCGCAGCGCCGGCTCGTCGATCTGAATCACGCGGATCCCCGCCGCCTCCAGGTCCTTCACCTCGTCCCGGATCGCGAGCGCCAGCTGCTTGGCGGTATCGGCGCGCGGCTGGTCGTCACGCACGAACGACCACTGCAGGATGGTGACCGGCCCGGTGAGCATCCCCTTCACGGGCCGCGCGGTCTTGGACTGCGCGAACGTGCTCCAGCGCACCGTCATCGGTCGCGGCCGCGAGACGTCCCCGTAGATGATCGGCGGCTTGACGTAGCGCGTGCCGTACGACTGCACCCAGGCGTGCTCCGTGAACGCGAACCCCTGCAGCTGCTCACCGAAGTACTCCACCATGTCGTTCCGCTCGAACTCCCCGTGCACCAGCACGTCGAGCCCCAGCTCTTCCTGGAGCTTGAGGGTGCGCGTGATCTGATCGGCGATGAACGCCTCGTAGTCCGAGGCCGGCAACGTCCCGTCGTGCAGTTTTTTCCGCGCGGCCCGCACCTCGGCGGTCTGCGGGAAGGAGCCGATCGTCGTGGTGGGGAAGAGCGGCAGCCGCAGCTGCTTCTTGCGCCGCTCGGGGTAGGGCGACGCCCGCCGCATGTCGCGCTCCGTCGCGCCCCGCACCCGCTGCCTGACCGCGGGGTCGTGAATGCGGCGCGACTGGCGCCGCACCGCGAGCGCGCGCGCGTTGCCGTCCAGCTCCGCCGCCACGCTGTCCCGCCCGTCGCGCAGCGCGCGCGTCAGGATCGCGACCTCCGCGAGCTTCTGCTTGGCGAACGCCAGCCACCCCTTGAGCTCGGCGTCGAGCCGCTTCTCGAGGTCGAGGTCGATCGGCACGTGGAGCAGCGAGCACGACGGCGCCACCCACAGTTGCGCCGCCCCGGCGCGCTCCAGGGCCTCCTCCAACTGGCGCAGGGCGGCGTTGAGATCGGCCTTCCAGATGTTGCGCCCGTCGATCACGCCGAGCGACAGGACTTTACCCTCGCGGCCGCCGCCCGCGGGCCAGGCCTTGAGGAACGCGTCCAGCTGCCCGGGAGCCCGCGTGGCGTCGACGTGCAGCCCCGCCACCGGCAGCTCGAGCGCCGTAGGCACGTTGTCGTCCAGCCCCGCGAAGTACGTGGCGACGAGCAGCTTCACCTTGGACACGCGGTCGGCGAGAAAGCGATAGGCCCGCCCGAAGGCGGCGCGCTCCGCCGGCGTACGGTCGAGCGCCAAGCACGGCTCGTCCAGCTGCACCCAGGTCGCCCCGGCCGCGCCCAGGCGCGACAGCGCCTCGGCGTACACCGGGAGCAGCGCGTCGAGCAGCGACAGCCGGTCGAAGCGCGCGGTGCGCGCCTTCCCCAGCAGCAGGAAGGTCACGGGGCCGATCAGCACGGGCTTGGTGTGGATGCCCAGCGCCTTCGCTTCCTGGAACTCGTCCACCGGCTTCGAGGAGGACAGGCGAAACGCCTGTGCCGGCTCGAACTCGGGCACGATGTAGTGGTAATTGGTGTCAAACCACTTCGTCATTTCCATCGCGGTGACGTCGCGACCGCCCTGCTGCGCGCCCCGCGCCATGGCGAAGTAGGTGTCGAGATCCACCGGCCCGCCCACCCAGCCGTATCGCTTGGGGACCGCGCCCACGAGCGCGCAGATATCCAGCATCCGGTCGTAGTAGGAGAAATCGTTCGAGGGAACGAGGTCGAGCCCCGCGGCCTGCTGCAGCCGCCAGTGCCGGGCGCGCAGCTCGGCGCCGGTCTTCAGCAGGGCGTCGCGCGCGACCTTCCCGCTCCAGTAGCTCTCCGTAGCGCGCTTCAGCTCGCGCCCGGCTCCGAGGGGAGGGAAGCCGAGATTGTGCGCAATCGGCATAGGGAAGAGAATCTACCCAGGGAAACAGGCGTGGGGAGTGGGCCGAAAACGACGGCGCCGGGTCGACCGAGTCGGCCCGGCGCGTGGGCGGCAGCACCGTGCGGCGCGCTTAGGGTTTGTGGGGGTGCGGCTTTGCCTGCCCTGGCGGCACGAAGTTGGGATTCTGACCCGGAGCCTGCGCCACCCCGCGCGCCAGCCCGTTGGCCGCCTGCGCCGGCGTAGCGCCCTGGGCCACGCCTGCCTGCACCCCGCTTGGCAGATCGAGCAGATCACCGGGCGCGCGGCCCGCGCTGATCATGCTCTCCATCAGATCGAGCGTCTGCTGCGGCGGAACGCCCAGTGCCGCGAGCGTCGCCGCGACGCGGAGGGTGAGCGTCGGATCGTAGGGCGGCCGGCTGACGCGCACCAAGTCGCTTGTCTGGCGGCGGCTGAGTCCCGCGCTCAGCGCATACGCGCCGCCTTCCACCACGTCGGCCCCGGGCGCCTCGACTCCCCCCTCGCGCAACGCGCTCCGGGCCTCGTCGAGCCGGGCGGCGAGCGCGCGCACCGCCGCGATCACCCGGTCGGCCGGCACGTGCTTCGCCCCGCCCTCGATCGCCTTGTCGATCAACGGCTCGACCGGCAGACCGCGCGCCGCCGTGGCCGCCGCGATGCCTTGCACGGCGCGCACCACGTCGGGCGGCACACGGCCGTCGAGCCGCGTGGCAACATCGCCCTGCCCCGCAAGCACCAGGGGAAGCGCCGCCGCGACCGCCGCGAGGAGCGCGGACCTCAGCGCCGTCACAGTGTCCGCGCCCCTTGCGCGATCACGGCGACCACGCTGTTGCGGCGTCCGAAGCCGTCGTCCACCGCGGGCGCCCGGGGATCGGCCACCCACCGCTCGCCGTCCACGATGAACGCATACTGGTGTTGCCCGATGGGCACCGCAAGGGTCGTCGCCCAGACGCCGTTCGTGCCCGCCGGCCGGAGCGGCGCGGCGTTCTGGTCCCACTGATTGAAGGTGCCGGCGACCGTGACGCGTTGGGCGCCCGGGGCATACAACACGAACCGCACATACACGCTGTCGCGCGACGCGACGCGCACCGGCAGGCCGGCGTCGTGGGGTGGAGAGGAAGGCGCGGGTGCGCGACTCACGAGCAGGACGACGGCGGCCGCGGCCGCGAGCGCGCCGGCCCACACCGTCCAGGGCCGCACGCGCAGGCGCAGCTCCACGTCGCGCGGCGCGGTGAGCCGGCGCCAGGCACGCCGCACGGGCGACGCTGCGTGACGGCGCACGGTTGCCATCACGCGCGTGTCGAGCGCCGCCGGCAGCGTCACCGGCGCGCGATCGACGCCGCGGATCAGCCGCAGCGCCTGCTCGCCTTCGGCGCGCAGCTCGGCGGGCAGTTCGGCGAGCGACAGCTCGCCGTCCAACAGTCGCTTCACCAGAGGATGGTACTGTGCGCTCATGCGTGCTCCTGCAGCAATTCACGCAACCGGTCGTACGCCCGATGCATCCGCATCTTGAGTGACGCGACGGTCGCGCCCGTCAGTCGGGCGATGTCGTCGTACGGCAACCCTTCCACATGCTTCAACACGAACACTTCACGCTGTTCGGCGGTCAGGTGCTGCAGCGCCGCCGTGAGCGCCTGCGAGCGCTCGGCCTGCTCCAGCTCTCCATCGGGGCGCCCCGACGCTGCGAACGCCTCGTCCGCCAGCTCCAGCGGTCGCTCCATGCGAGTCCGGCGTCGCCGCTCGGCGAAACAGCGGTTCCGCAGAATCAGGAACAGCCACCCCGCAAACTTGTCCGGCTCACGGCACTCCGCCAGATGATCGAACGCCCGCACCAGAGCGTCTTGCACCGCGTCCTCCGCGGCGTCGCCCGAGCCCAACATCCGGGTGGCGTAGCGCGCGTAGCGATCACGGTAGCGGCACACGAGCACCGCGAATCGTTCCACGTCGCCCGCCAAGACCGCACGCACGATCTCGCCGTCCGTCGCCCCGTCCCGCAAACCCATCCTCAGATGCTAGGTGCGGCAGGCGGCGCGGGCAACGGCCTTCATGGGGTAAAGAGTCTCCCACCGCAACGCCGGTAACGCGCTGCACCGTCGGGACTTCCGGGCCGGGGCGTTACCACCGCCCCCGGGGGGCAATCTTTCATGGCGAACCGCGGAGGGTCACGCATGAGCTCCAAGGCCCGCTTAGCGCCCGACCGGAGCGTGGTTAGCGAGATCGCCCAGGGAGATATCGAGGCCCTGGGAGAGCTGATGCGACGGCATGGGCGGACGGTGTATGCCCTTGCCTACAGCATCCTCGTCGACCGGGGCGAAGCCGACGACGTCGTGGCCGAAACGTTCGAGCAGGCGCGGCGCGCAGCCGCCCGTTTCCTCGAGCGCGCCTCCGGCTCGGTGTTCACCTGGCTCACCGAGATCGCCCGCAGCCGCGCCCGCGGTCTGCTCCTGGCGCGGGAGTGGCCCAGGCGACTCGGCCCCGAGCGGGGCCCAGCGAGCCGTCATCACATGGAGATCGCATGATTCGCAAGCTACTCGGGGTCGCGGTGACGCTCGCGTTACCGGCGCTATTGGCGGCGCAAGTGCCCGCCCATCGTGCCACCAGGCGTCAGGGCGAGGTCGTGGGCCTCGACAACCGGCCTTCGTGGATCGCGCAACCGCCGGTCGGCCGGGCGGCGCCCGCCGCACCGCCCACGGGCACCGCGTCACGTGCGGCGCTGCCGGCGCAGCCGCCTCAGAAACCGACCAACCCGGGCAGCCAAGCGGGTACTCACCGGCCGTGAACTGACGAGTAGGCATTTCGGGGAATCAGCGTAGGGGCGCAGCATGCTGCGCCCCTACATTTTTCCGGCTGTCCCTGCTTCCTAGTCCCGGGTAGCTTTTCCCCCGTGAATCGAGGGGTGCTCGCATTACTGATCGCCGGGACGACCGGCGCGTCGCCGGCGGCTGCCCAGACGGAAGCGTCCTTCGGCGTCGGTGTGGGGACCGTTCGGTACGCGGGCGGCACCAGCTTCAGCTCGGCCACGTTCTCGCCGGCGTTCCACGCGTCGTCTCCCCGCTGGGCCACGGACGTGTTCGGCTCGGCGGCATCCCTGGACAGCGGCCGGTGGTCCATCCAGGGCCGGGCGGACGTGTGGGGCGCGACGCCGCCCCTCGGGGACGGCTTCCGGCTCGGCGCGGAAGGGATTCTCGCCGGAACGACGCGAACGGACAGCGGGTGGACCACCGCCGCGCACGGGATCGCCGAGCTGCTCTGGTCCGGTCCTCAATGGGGGTTCGGCTTGGGCGCCGGGCCGTCGGGTGGATGGAGCTCCGATGCGCCGGGCGGTGTGGCAGCGCTGCACACGCGCGCCCGCCTGTGGTGGCGACCACGGAGGGATGAGCCGTCCTGGCTCTTGACGGTCGAACCCACACGGTTCGAGGGCGCTTGGTTCACCGACATCACCGCCGGTGCCACGCTCGAGCGCGGCTCCGTGATCGCCTCACTGTCGACCAGCGCCCGCTTCTGCGCCGTCTACTGCTCCAAGGCCGCGGCCAACGCCTTCCTGCAGGTCTTCCTCTCGCCCTCGGTGTCGCTCGAGCTGGGCGGCGGCGGCTACTTGAACGATCCCTACCAGGGGCTGCCACGGGCCACCCTGGTGACCCTGGGCGTCCGGCTCCACGGCGCCCGCCGCATCCCCGGGGATGTCCCTCCCGTGAAGTGGACCCCGCTCGTCCCCGCGACGCGCGGCGACAGCCTCGTCGTGCGGTTTCACATGGCCGGCGCGCGCTCGGTGGCGATCGCGGGCGACTGGAACGACTGGCGGCCCATGCCCCTCCAGCCGGTGGGCGACGCCGTGTGGGAAGGCGCCTTCGTCCTGGCGCGCGGGCTGTACCACTTCGACCTGCTCGTGGACGGCGCCGATTGGGTGGTGCCGAACGGGGTGGCGGCGGTGCCCGACGGGCTGGGCGGTATGGTGGCCGTGCTCGTCGTGCCTTAGTGTAGAGGGTCCCTCTCTCCGGGGTGCGCGATGGGCAAGATCAATCTCGGTAGCGTCGGGCTGGGCGGGTTGGTGGCAGGTGTCGTGCTGAACATCGTCGACTATCTCGTGTTCGCCGTCGTCCTCAAGCTGCCCGTGACTTCGGGACAACTCATCTGGTTCGTGATCCTGGATTTCGTTTACGGGATCGGACTCGTCTGGGTGTACGCGGCTGTCCGCCCGCGCTTCAATCCGGGGCCGAGGACCGCGGTCATCGCTGGTGTGGCCGTGTGGTTCTTCGTCGGGTTGCTGCATGCCCTCGGTGAGGCGCCGATGGCCCTGATGCCCCAGAAAGTGTACGTAACCGCGACGGTGGTCGGTCTGGTTCAGTACCCGCTGGCAACCGTACTCGGGGCGTACTTCTACAAGGAAGTCTGACCGTCGGAGCGTGGGAAAACGAAAGGGCGCGGCGTGCCGCGCCCTTTTTTCGCTTCGCCGGCCCCCTGCCGCTTACGGTGCCAGGGGTGGCTGGCAGGTCACGACGTCCGGGATGACCTCGCTCGCCGTGAGGTTGCGCGCGTCGCACTCCCCCTTCGGAACCGGCATCACCGACGGGACGTTGCCCGATGGGACGTCGAGCGGGATATCAGTGAGCCGCCCGAAGCGGCGGGCGTCGATCCAGCGCGTGCCCTGCTCCCACAGTAATGAGAAGCGCCGCTCGTACATCAAGGCCTTTACGAACACCGAGTCCAGGTCGCCGGTCGTGACCGGCGCCGCAGTCGCCAGGTTCCCCGAGTTCGCCCGCACATTGTTGAGATCGGCGATCGCCTGGGCCTTGCTACCGGCGAACCACTGCGCTTCGGCGTCGAGCAGGATCAGCTCTTCGTCCCTGATGATCGGAATCGGGTGATTGGCGTCCGCGGCGCAGTTCACCGCCCCAGGCTGCGTGCAGCTCATGAACACCGCGAACTTGAGCTCGCCGGGAATCGGGATACTGCCGAGCAGCGCGATCTGGGTGTCTGCGGCCGGCACGATCTTGTTCAGGACGCGCTGATCTTTTTGACCGCCCGACTGGGTCTGGGCGTCCGCGAAGTTGTCCTGCAGCGCGAAGAAGGTGAGCGCGTTGGTCGGCTCGGACAGGCCGTTCTGCGTGTCGCCGGAGCCGGTCGAGAAGTCGAAGAAGACCCCGTTCGGGAAGCTCGCGGGCGCGGGATCGAGGAACGACGCGCCGAGCGCGGTGAGCGCCGCGGTGTAGCAGTTCGCCGGCGTGCCGCCGCACTTGGTGGCATCGGTCGCCCGGAGGACGTTCGCCTTGGCGGCCAGGGCCCGGTTGAACAAGGCGAACGTCGCCGGTGCGTCGAACCCGGCGAATCCCGGCGGCCGGGGGAACGGGAAGCCGGCGCTTGCCGCGGTGGCGCGGCCGAGATCGGCTCGCGCGCTGTCGAGCAAGGCGATGATGTATCCGTACACGCTGTCCTCGCTCACGAACGGCGCGGGAGGAGCGTTGACGGGTCCGCCGACATCCACGGGCGCGCCGAGCTGGGCGCGCGTCTCGATCACGTACAAGAAGGCGAGCGCCTTCAGCGTATTGGCCATGCCGCGCGACGCCGCCAGTGAGTCGGTCGAAAGCTTGAGCGTGTCGATGACCGCCAGCGCCTGCAGATAGACGTTGGCGGTGCGGATGGTGGCGTAGCGGTCGATCCACAGCGTGCCGCCGAAGCTGCCGCCCGCCTGCACGGGACCGAAATACGGCTCCTGGAAGTCCGGCTGGTTGTTGCCCGACAGGTTGACCCCTTCCCGTCCCATCGAGCCGAGCCGCCAGATGAGCGCCTGGATGCCGCCGCGCGAGCTCGCGAACAGGCCCGTCGCCGCCGCCGACAGCTTCGTACGCGTGGGGTTGGTGAGCAGGTCGTCCAGCGTCGGCTGGTTCGTGTTGGTGATGTCGAAGTTGCAGCCCCCGGCCCACACACCCAGGGTGAGCAGGCCGGCCGTGATCGCGAAGCGTCTCGTGCGCATGGTCAGAACCCCGCCTGGATGGTGAAGAAGAACTGCCGCGAGGGCGGATACGGCCCGAGGTCGATGTTGCGGGTGATCGACTGGGCGCCGTAGTTCGACACCTCGGGGTCGTAGCCCCAGTAGTCCGTGACGGTGATCAGGTTCACGCCGGTCACGCTCACGCGCGCCGAGGTCGCCCCGAACCAGTTCGCCAGGCGGTTGGGCAGGTCCACCGACAGGCTGGCGTTGCGCAGCTTCAGGAACGAGGTGGACTGCACGAACGGCCGGGCGTCGCCGGTGTTGAGACACGCATCCGTGCGTGCCTGACCCGCCGGGGTCCCGGCATCCGGGGCGAGGCTGTTACAGTCGTACAGCGACAGCGTCTGGTTCTGCGCCACCCCGCCATATTGCCACTCCCACAGGAACGACAGCGCGGCGCGGTGATAGGTGAGCTCGTTCGTGAACGACCAGCGGAACTTCGGGTTCACCTGGCCGAGCGAGATCGTGTTCCCCTTGTCGTCCGTGCCGATGATCTGCGAGATGGGCTGCCCTACCTGGACGAAGAACTCGCCGTAGGCGAGGCCGTACCCCGCGTTGGCGGGGCGGAACCCCTGGGCACCGCCGGGCAGGTTGAGCGAGAGGACTTTGTTCTTGAGACTGCTGAACGTCGTCCGGAACAACCAACTGGCGTGGTCCGTGCGGAACGGCGTGAACCCGGCCGCAACGTCGATCCCCTCGTTCTGGATCTCGCCACCGTTGATGAACTGAAGCGAGAACCCCGAGGACGGGGGCGGGGTGACCGGGACGAGCAGGTCGCTCGTGCGCCGCCGCCACAGCGTGATCTCCGCCGTCGTGCGCCCGTCGCCGAGCGTCAGATCCACGCCGCCCTCGATCTCCCGGGTGCGCTCGGGCTGGATGCTCGGGTCGCCCCCGGTCGCGCCGACCACCGTGCCGATATTCCCGCCGATCACGACGCCACCCTGCAGCGAAGTGAACTTCTGGCCGAAGAGCGGCTGGTTGCCGGTCTCGCCGTACGCGAACCGCAGCTTCGCCTCACTACCCTGGCCCAGCAGCTGCGGAAAGCGGTAGGAGCCGGCGGCGGCGGGGAAGAAGTAGTACTTGCCCACGTCGCCGTTGGCGCTCGAACGCTCGGCGCGCACGCTGCCCGAGAGGAGCAGGCGCTCATTCATCCCCAGCCACTCCTCGTGGCCGTACAGGGCGATGGTGCGCTCGTGCGTGATTTCTTCGAACGGCGGCGGCGGTCCAATTACGGCGCCCTGGTTGATGTTCTGCTGGCCCGGCAGCAGACCCCGCGCGACGATCCGCGAGCGCGACAGGTAGCGGTCCTCCCACTGCACCCCCACGGCCGTCGTGGTCTTCCACGCCCCGCTTCCCGGCGTGTAGGTATGGATGGCGTTGCTGTTCCAGTTCGTGAAGCGACTGTCGGCGTTCGCGAGGCTCGAGGTGCCCGGATACGTCTGGCGTTGCTCGAAGTACAGCTCGGGCGGCGCGAAGACCTCGTCCTTCTGGTTGAAGAAGTCCATCCCGCCCGCGGCCACGAGCTTGAGGCTGTGCCGCGCGGTCTGGACGGCCTGGAACGTGGCGGTGAGCCCGCCGGTGAAACGCAGCGCCGCCTCGTCATTCGTACCGAGCGCCGTCGTCTGCAGCGGGTTCGCCCCGAAGTAGCTGAGCCCGCCCGGATCAGGGAACACACCGTTCACCGGCTTCAACGGGACGAAGCCCGGGATGTACGCGAGCGCATAGGTGACGCTCGCGCCCGCATTGTCGTTGTTCGTGAAGCCGCGCTGCGTCGTGGTGCGGCTGAACGCCGTGTTGAGCGAGATGTTGAAGCGATCGGAGAACGTCTGGTCCACGTTGGCGCGCAGCGACTGGCGCTGGGCGGCGGTGTTCTCGATGATGCCGCCGTCACCCTTCACGTTCCCCGACAGGAAATAGCGGGTCCCGCCCGCGCCGCCCGAGACGTCGAGCTGAGTCTCGTAGTCCGCAGGCTTGTTGCCGGCCAGCTCGCGCAGGTGGTCGTACGTCGGGAGCACGCCGTTCACCACGTACGACCGGATCAGGGCGGTATCTCCGAACTGGTCGAAGGCCGTGGTGGTGTCGAACACCCGCGTGCCCGGCCCACGCACCAGCTCCGAGAAACCGACGCGCTGGATGATGTTGGCGCGCGGCTTGCCGGCCTTGCCGCGGTTCGTGGTGATGATCACCACGCCGTTCACGCCCTTCGAGCCGTAGATCGAGGAGGCGGCGGCGCCGCGCAGAATCTCGATCGACGCGACGTCGTTGGGGTTGAGATCAGTGAGCCGGTTGACCGGGTCATCCTGCTTCTCGCCGTCGTTGCGCGTCGACTGCGGGTTGCCGCTCGCCGTCACGGAGAACAGCCCCGTCGAGATCGAGGCGTCGCTGTAGATCACGCCGTCCACGACGTACAGCGGGTTGGAGGAGCCGATCACGGTGTTCGAGCCGCGGATCTGCACCTGCGTGCCGCCGCCCGGTGCGCCGGAGTTCTGCTGGATGTAGGCGCCGGGGACGCGGCCCGCCAGCGCGCGGTCCACCGCCGGCTCCGGCGCCGCCGTCAACTCGGCCGCCGTCACGACACTACTCGCGATGGCGGCGTTGCGCCGCTCGACCCCAGTGGCCTGTCCCGTGACGACCACCGCCTCGAGGTTGAACACGTCCGGCTCGAGCGCGGCATCGGCGGTGGTTTGCTCCGCCGCCACGGTGACCTCGCGCCGCTTGAACGCGATGTGGCGGAACACGAGTGTGACCGCGCCTGCGGGCGCGGAGATCGCGTAGCGACCGTCGGCGTTCGACACCGCCGCGAACGCGGTGCCGGTGACCGTGACGTTGACGCCGGCCATCGGCTCACGCGTCGCCGACGAGGTGACCTGCCCGGTGATCTGACGCTGCTGGGCCGATGCGCCGGCCACGCCGACGAACGCCCCGAGCGCCAGCGCGAAGAGCGGAATGCGTATTGCCACGACGCCTCCTCGAGCGGTACGACGGGTTGCGAGAAACGGGGGAGGGAGCATGCCGATATGCTGTCGCGCGGACGGCGACCCCGCAAGAAGGGGTGGGCGGGTTGCGGCCTGTGACAGAAGATGCGGGCCGGCGCATAAAAAACCGCAACCGAGGGTGCCGCGGCGCCGCGCCCGGAGCTAAGTTGCGCGCCGAACCCACGACCTGGGAGGTCGTTCATGAACCTGGACCGCCGAGCCTTCCTGCACGACACGGCCGCCGCCGCCGCCGCGCTCGCCTTGCCCCGCCACGTCTTCCCGGATCAATCCGACCTCGCCCCGATTTTCGCGCAGATCGACAAGCGTCACGACGAGGCCCTGCAACGCTTGCAGGAGTGGATCCGGCAGCCGTCCATCGCCGCGGAGAACCGGGGCGTGAGCGAGGGGTGCGAGCTGACCATGAGAATGCTGCGGGAGGCGGGATTCAATCAGGTGATGAAGATCGCCACCGACGGTCAGCCCGGCGTCTTCGCGACGCTCGATGCCGGCGCGCCGCGCACCCTGGGCCTCTATTTCATGTACGACGTGAAGCAGGCGGATCCGGCGGAGTGGTCGTCGCCACCGTGGCAGGCGGCCCTGGTGGACCGGCCCGAATTCGGCAAGGTGCTGGTGGGTCGCGGCGCGGTGAACCAGAAGGGCCCGGAAGCCACGTTCCTCGCGGCGCTGCATGCCATCCGCGGCGCGGGCCGCAAGCCCCCGCTCAACTTCGTGCTCGTAGCGGAGGGCGAGGAGGAGATCGGGTCGCCCCACTTTCCCCAGATCGTGCGCCGGCCCGAGGTGCAAGCCGCCCTGAGCCGCACGCTGGGGATTTTCATGCCGTCGGCGGCGCAGGGGTCGGATGGGCGGGTGACCATCACCCTCGGCGCCAAGGGAGTGATCGAATGCGAGCTCGTCGCGAGCGGGGAGCGCTGGGGTCGCGGGCCACGCAAGGACATTCATTCCAGCAACAAGGCGCGGGTGGACAGCCCGGCGTGGCACCTCGTCGAAGCGCTCGCGACGCTCGTCTCTCCCGACGGCAACGAGCCGGCGATCGAGGGCTACGCCGACAAGGCGCGCCCGCTGTCAGCTACTGAGAAGGCGATGGTCGCGGAAGCGGCGCGCCGGCTCGACGAGGCCGTAGTGAAGCGCGAGCTCGGCGTGGACCACTGGGTGCACGACGTGAGCTGGGTCGAGGCCCTGGAGCGTCTCGTGTCGCGGCCCACGGTCAACATCGAGGGCCTGGTCGGCGGCTACACCGGGCCGGGGGGGAAGACCATCCTGCCCCACCGGGCGGTGGCGAAGCTCGACCTGCGGCTCGTGCCGGACATGACGGCGACCGAGTCGTTGGCCGCGCTCAAGGCGCACCTCGCGAAACGGGGCTTCGGCGACATCGAGGTGAACATGACGGGCGGCTATGACCCCACGACGACACCCGCCGACGCTGGACTCGTGAAGGCGCAGATCGCGGTGTACCGGCGCTCGGGGATCGACCCAGTGATCCTCCCGCGGATCGCGGGGTCATGGCCGGGCTATGTGTTCACGGGCGATCCGTTGCGGCTCCCCGCCGGCCACTTCGGACTGGGCCACGGCAGCGGCGCGCACGCGCCCGACGAGTATTATGTCATCGAATCGGGCAATCCGAACGTCCGGGGCATGGACGGCGCCGCGCGCTCCTACGTCGAGTATTTGTACGAGCTGGCGCGAACGAGCTAGGCGAGAAGCCCTGCGCACGCACCAAAAAACCGCCGAGCGCAGGAGCGCTCGGCGGTGAAGAACAGCGAGGCGGTGCGCCTACTGCCGTGGCTGCACCTCGAACAAGTTGATCGGCAGCGTGGAGAACACCGTGTCCGGCTTCGTGATGCCGCTATTCGGCTGCACGCTGCACGCGTTCGGCCGATCGCGGATGATCTGGCCGAGGCGCCCGTAGCGCCGCAACGTCTGCCGAATGAAGTTCAGGTCGCTAACGGCCTGCGCCTTGTTCGGGGTAGCCGAGAACCAGTTTGCCTCCGCCCGCAGCAGGATCAGCTCCTCGTTCCGGATAATGGGGATCGAGGAGCTCGGGCTCGGGTAGCGGATCCACGACAGCGCGGACTGGAGGCAGGCGAGCGACAACGTGTCCGCGATCGTGTCGGTCGGGCCCTTTCGATCCGTCACCTTCGCGAGGAAGCGCCGGTCCAGCAGCGTGCTGGCGCTCTGGGTCTCGGCACTATCCTTGACCATGGGATGGGCGAGCTGGATCGCGGTCTTGGGGTCCTGCGACAGCGCGTTCGTGATATCCTGGTTTCCCGTGCTGTACGCGTGGTAGGCGCCGAGGTCGAGGGGGGCGGCCGGGTCGAGGAACGACGCCGAGAGGTCCGTGAGGACGGTATCCCAGCACGCGGTGCAGCCGGCGCCCGGGGCGAACGGGCTCGCGCGGTACGCCTGCACGCGCGCGGCCAGAGCCCGATTGACCTTGAGGAACGTGGCGGGGGTGGTGAAGCCCACGAATCCGGGGCCAAGGTTGAAGGGGAAAGCGGTCGCGACTTGCAGCTCGGTCTGCGCCGAATCGAGCAGCGAGAGGACGTGCTTGTACGCTGAATCGTTGGTCACGAACGGCGCAGGCGGCTGGTTGGGCGCCCGATCCACGTCGATGGGGATCGAATCTTCCGTGTGCGAATTCAGGATCATCAGGAACGCCACGGCTTGCATCGTATGCACGAATCCCCGGACCGCGTCCTGTTGTCCTGCAGGGATCTGCGCCGAGCCGATCACCTTGAGGATCGCGTAGCCGCTCTGGATCGCGCGGAATTCCGTCGCCCACTGCCCGCCGCCGAATGCGTCGTTACTCGGATCGAGCGGGCCCGCGAGCAGCTCCGTCGTGAAGCGGGGGTCGGCGGTATCGAGGCGGTACGCTTCGCGCGCCAGGATCCCGTTATTGAGGACCCAGCGGGTCACGTCCACCCGCAGCGCGACCAGCAAGCCGACCGCCGCCGATCTCACCTGGTCCGGGGTCGCGTTCGGTCCGATCGGCGGCGGACTGTTGGGATCGGTCAGGTTAAAGTTGCAGGCGCCGACCGCGAGCGCGCCCAGCAGCGTGAGCGCGACAATGGCCTTTCTCATAGTGGGACTCCCTGTTCCGTGCGCGCGCATGGTCAGAACCCCAGGTCGATCGAGAAGAAGAAGCTGCGGCTCGGCGGGAACGGCGCCACGTCGATGTTCCGCGCGATGGCCTGGTTGCCGAAGTTCGACACCTCGGGGTCGAGCCCCTTGTACGGGGTGAATCGCAGCAGGTTACGCCCGCCGAACGAGAGTCGGGCGGTGCGCATCCCGAAATGCTGCGCGACGTCGGGCGGGAGATCGTAGCCCACGTTCAGCTCGCGCAGCTTCAGATACGAGCCGTCCTGCACGTACACCTTCGTCTGCCCGCCGGCCCAGTTGGTGATCCGAGTGTTCCCCGCCGGGACCTGGTCCACGGAGTTGCCGAAGGCGT
>WNGJ01001679.1_pt1 | contig 21872 bp, 16 predicted proteins | sample 5400611 | NCBI WGS metagenome assembly WNGJ01 (sample SAMN13153375, study PRJNA577476) | soil metagenome | isolation source: 40 cm soil or saprolite under Garry oak tree replicate 1 | place: USA:California | collected 2016-06-15
CGCGATCTCGGCCTTCCTGGCGAATACCCCTTCACTCGCGGTGTGCAGCCGACCATGTACCGCGCCAAGCCATGGACAATGCGCATGTTCGCCGGATTTGGCACTGCTGAGGACACCAACTCCCGCTTCAAATATCTGCTCACCCAGGGTCAAACTGGTCTTTCAACTGCCTTTGACATGCCAACCCTCTACGGTTATGACACTGATCATGCACTGGCAACAGGTGAGTTTGGTAAATGTGGCGTTGCCGTCTCTTCTCTGGCCGATATGGAAATTTTATTCGACGGCTTGCCACTCGATAAAATTACCACCTCGATGACTATCAACAGCCCGGCAGCCGTCATCTGGGCCATGTATATCGTCAATGCCGAGAAACGCGGATTTCCCATGGCAAAATTGGGTGGTACCCTGCAGAACGATATCCTTAAAGAATATAGCGCTCAGAAAGAATTCCTTTTTCCACCTGAGCCGTCAATGCGCCTGGTAACGGATACTATCGAATTTGGTACGCGTTACATGCCGCGCTGGAACACCATCAGCATTAGCGGTTATCACATTCGCGAGGCAGGGGCAACCGCTGTTCAGGAACTGGCATTTACCATCGCCGATGGTCTTGCCTACGTCGACTCTGCTCTGAAGCGCGGTCTGAAAATTGATGAATTTGCGCCGCGCCTCTCCTTCTTCTTCGATGTACATAATGACTTCTTTGAAGAAATTGCCAAGTTCCGTGCCGGTCGGCGCCTGTGGGCGAAACTTATGCACGAACGCTACGGCGCTAAAGATCCTCGTTCCTGGCTCATGCGCTGCCATGCGCAAACAGCAGGTGTCTCTTTGACTGCTCAGCAGCCTGACAACAATATCATCCGTACCGCTATTCAAGCTTTGGCCGCTGTCCTCAGTGGTACCAATTCCCTGCACACCAATTCTCTGGACGAAGCTCTGGCTCTCCCAACTGAGAGTGCAGTGCTAATCGCTTTGCGTACGCAGCAAATCATTGCCAGCGAGAGCGGCGTCGTCAACACAGTTGACCCGCTGGGCGGCTCCTACTTTGTCGAAGGTCTTACTGACGAGACTGAACGAGCAGCGATGGACTATCTGAATCGTATTGATGCCCTGGGAGGTGTGCTGGCCTGCATCCAGAACGGCTTCTTCCAACGTGAGATTGCGGAGTCAGCCTATCGCTTCCAGCAGGAGATCGACCAGCACAAACGCACTATCGTTGGTGTGAACGACTATGTAATTGAGGAAGACATCAAAGTCCCAACGCTCTACATCGACCGTGTAGGCGAACGTGCTCATCTCGACCGCCTTAACCGCGTGCGCCGTGAGCGAGACAACACAGCTGTCAAACGCTCATTGGAGAACCTGCGTCGCGTTGCCGAGGGAACAGAAAACACTATGCCCGCCATCATCGAAGCCGTCAAAACCTACGCCTCTCTCGGTGAAATTATGGATGTTTTCCGCACCGCCTTCGGCGAATACATAGAACCCGCAGTGTTTTAAGCGGGGTGCAGAAGAATAATGTAGGAAGTAAAGATGCCCGATACTCACACACAAGGTCTTGTCAAAAAACAAACCTTGACAGAGGTAGAAGCAAACACTTTAGAGCAACTCATAACTCTATGTAACGACTACGAAGGACTGCATATGCGCCTTGACGTGGGCGCATTGCGCCCACGTCAAGGCAACGAAACAAATGACTTCCTCTACTACGAAGATGGCATACTTGTCAGCTACCTGTTTGTAGAGGGTTGGGGTAGCAGAGACAGAGAATTGGCTGGCATGGTCCACCCCGGCTTTCGTCGCAGAGGCATATTTAGTTCCTTGCTCGCTACCGCAAAAGAAGAATGCCAACAAAGAAATGTGCAAAAATTGATCCTTGTCTGCGAACATCTTTCTAAATCAGGCCTCGCTTTCGTAAATGCTATCGGAGTGCGTTATGAGTATTCAGAATATGAAATGGTCTTAGGAACCTTTCGAGAACGGCGAAACTACGGAAATGGCCTTCACATACGCCAGGCCAATAGTAGCGATTTGGACGCAATAGTTTCTATTCTGGCTACCGATTCAGGTAACGTGGAGTCTGTACAGAAGTGGGTGAGGAAATTGTTAGAGGAGCCAACGAGCCGCTTCTACCTTGCAACGCTCGACGAAAAGCCTCTTGGGTGTCTTAGATTGGATTACATGAGCAACCAGGTTGGCATTTATGCCTTTGAAGTTCGATTAGGCTACAGAGGACTTGGCTACGGTAGACAGATACTGGAAGAAGCGATTCGTATCATTCGCTCCGAAAGCCAGAAACGCATCATGCTCGATGTCGAAACTGACAACACCAACGCCATTGGCCTATACCTATCTTGTGGCTTTGAAATCAAAACTACCTACGACTATTATAGTCTGAATATTTCTTAGAATCTTACTTTCAAGCATATTTAGGAGTGCAGAGGACGAAGTCCTTTGCCGGGGTGTGGGGCCGCGCATCTGGGAGATGCAAGAGCGGGTCCCCACAAAATTCTTTTTTTGGGCCGCCGTAGGCGGCAAGTCAAAGCGAGTGCCATGAAATTGGAGATCAAAATAGATAGCGAGAACCATAAACGATGCATTGGCTAGAACTAACAGTACAAACACACCCCGAAGCAGTAGAATCCGTCAGCGAACTACTGAATCTCTACACCACCAGTGGAGTAGCAATCGAAGAACCCATCGAACTCATCGACGAAGGACAAGAATACCGCGTGCTGACCGGACAACCAGTCAAAGTGCACGCCTACCTACCAATCGATGGCAAAGAGGAAGCAGCGCGCCAGCAAGTAGCTAAAGGCTTATGGCATCTTTCCTGCCTGGGACCCCAATTTGTCGGCGATCTGCAAACCCGTGTTGTCCATGAAGAAGACTGGGCCAACGCCTGGAAAGACTACTACCACGTCACGCATATTGGCCAACGCCTCGTCATTCGCCCATCGTGGCGCGAATATATCCCCATAAATAACGAAGTAGTCCTGGAACTAGACCCTGGCATGGCCTTTGGCACCGGACTACATCCTACGACGCGCATGTGCCTTGAACAGATCGAGCAACGCACTCGATCAGGTGGGCGTGTCCTGGATGTTGGTACCGGCTCTGGCATTCTTGCTCTTGCCGCCGCAAAGCTCGGAGCCGCCAAGGTTTACTGCATTGACAATAGCAGCGTAGCGGTAGAAAGCGCAATTGCCAATGCCGAAACAAACCACCTGAGCGAGCGCATCAACGTTGTCTTAGGGGTGCTCGATGAAAGTGAATCCAATCGTCTGTCAGGCAAGTATGACCTCGTACTCGCAAATATCATAGCCCGTGTTATCGGCTCAATAGCCCCCTATCTGGCCCAGGTCTTGGCTCCTGACGGAATATTAATCACCAGTGGCATCATCGAAGATCGTCGTCACGAAGCTGAACAGCCCCTACTGGCCGGGGGCTTGAAACTAATCGACCAGGTAATGATCGATGACTGGGTCACTCTGATAATGCAAAAATAAGAGAGGAGTAAAGGCTACCCTGTTGAATTTATTGTGCATCACCATCACGAAATGCTCATCAAAACCCCGTAGGGGCGAGGGAGGTTGATGTGGGGATGGGTGGGCCTTTATGGTCGCCCGCGTCCCCTCTCCCATCCGTAGGGGCGAGGGAAGTGGAGCAAGGATGGGTGGGCCTTCATGGTCGCCTGCGTCCCCTCCTGACTGCCTTTATAGCCTTAGTTTGATGCCGATTGTGTATCCCTGTAAAGATGGTCCACCTCATGGTTCATCAATGAGATATGACTCAAAAGATACATCGGATACAAGTGATACAACCGCAACAAATGATACAAACTATGATTGTCTCATTTGATTGTCAAAACCCATTGAATATGCTAATTCATCAGAATACTAACGGTAGCCACAAATAAACCATGCACCGTTTCTTCGTTCCACCTGAACTGTTAAAAACAACCAGTATCGACATCGCTCTACCCAAAAACCTTGCCCATCAGATTCGGGATGTCATACGCCTCAATGTTGGCGAACAACTCATGTTGCTCGACAATAGCGGTGACGAGATCTTAACTACTATTGCCAAATCTAGCAAGACTGTAGTCGAAGTCCACCTGATCGAACGTCGACCTGGCAAAAGCGAACCAGACGTTCGTATAATCCTCTGCCAGGGACTCCTCAAATCCGCACGTTTCGAATGGATTCTCGAAAAAGGCACCGAACTAGGTGTCTCAGTTTTCTCCCCCATCATCTGCCGTCGCTCAATGGCGGGCTTAGAAGACACAGGTCCCACCAAAATCCAACGCTGGCAACGTATTATCCAGCAAGCAGCCGAGCAATCAGGCCGCTCGCGTCTCCCAGAACTCCTACCCATCCGTCCACTCATACACGCCCTCAACGATATTTCCCCAAATGCCCTCGCCATCATGCCCTGGGAAGAAGAACGAACCAACACCCTTCACTACGTTTTGAACCCCTCCGACCATCCTGATGGAAATGTAGGGGCGACCCTTGCGGTCGCCCGGACACCACAAACACCTACTTCCGCTCAATCATCGCGACCGCCAACTTCTCCCCCACCCACCACTATCGTCCTCTTCATCGGCCCCGAAGGGGGTCTGACAGCAGAAGAAGCATCCCTTGCTCAACTACACGGTGTGCAGGTAGTGACCTTGGGCACTCGTATCTTACGTGCAGAAACAGCCGCACTCGCAAGCATAGCAAATGTGATGTATGAATTGGGGCAGTAGCTTTTCTTCTAGACCTCAGCTTTTGCCCCTATATGCTCGCCAAAAAATTCCAGAACACGACCCCATGAATCCTGTGCCGCTGACTCATCATAATTTCTGCTTGTATCATTGAAAAACGAATGCTTTGCTCCCGGATATATTTTAATGTCGTGCGGCACATTATTTCGTTCTAACTCATTATCAAGCTTCTGTCCATTTGGCGTTGTAAAATCACTTCCAGGATATGAACCAACTACAGGACAAAGGCGAGCAACAGCCTCTAAAGGCCGGGGATTCATCGCGTAGTAAGGAGCAATCGCTTTTAACCTATCATCCGTGCAAGCCCAGGCAATCGCAAAACTTCCACCCATACAATACCCAACTGCCCCCAATCTAGCATCGTCAACGCCAGGTTGCTCAGAGAGGAAGGTTAGCGATGCTTTAAGATCAGCGATGGTACTGTTGTTGAGAGAATTGAGTAACAAACCACCCATAAATCGAAACATACAGATAGCGCGATTGCGACCAGCGAACAGGTCCACTGCTAGCGCAACGTATCGTCGTTCGGCAAAGCGACGGGCAATATCTTTAATGTTCTCATTGAGACCATAAGCCTCGTGGATTACGACCATACCAGGAAAGAGCCCTTCTCCTTCAGGACGTGCCAGGTACCCATCGAGCTGGCGATTACCGGATTGAAACGTAGTCATTTGCGCTACCAATTCCATAATAATTTACTCTCCTAAATCCAAAAGCGTATATCTAAATCGTTGTATCTATTGTACCTTACTAGTTTGGTACAATAACCATGCTCCTGGGGCTGTGCGTTCTTCTAACGAAGCTCACCATTCCAGTAATTAGGAAGCTCGAATTGTCATTGACCCCGCTTCTACCACATGTTATGATAGTGCGGCATGATCATTCCAATTTGCTCAAACACTTTTCAGGCTTTGTAATAGTATGTATGAAATTGTACCTGGCGCTTTGCAACGTCTGCGCGAATCTGATATCGTTAGCATGGCGGGACTTAAGGTAGCGTCTTTGGGACAAGAGTATTATAGAAAAGGCGCCGTGCATGCAACGAAGCGTCAGGGGGCACTGCTTTCCGGCATCGTTGAAGTATCTAACACAGCCCTCAATCAAAATGCATCAACGACAAATAGTACATTAGAGTCACAACAGGCAGTTTTTCTCCCTCTAGATAGCTATTTTACCGAAGTCGAGCTTCGTGATCGTATTTCGTGCAACGTCACCTGTTCTTGCAAGCAATCCACTGTTCAGTCAGCCCTCGTTTGCTCACATGCTGCAGCCCTTCTCTATTACTGGTTAGCCCATCCTTTAAACTTTCAAATGACACCTCAGACTTCGGCATCTCCTGTTCCTCTACCTTTTGAACAGGAAATAGTGAAATCACCGGTTGAGAATGACAATGTTTTGATTGAGACGCAACAATCACAGGCTACAGCGCGGACAAGACCATTAACAGATCTTCAAACGTCATTGCCATTTAGCAGCACTGTTGAAATACTGGTTCAATCAGGGTTAAGTGAACTGCGCTCTGTAGCTCGAGCATATGAAATCCCTACGAATGGTTTGAGCAAGCAAGAACTCGCGCAAGCCATCTTAACTGTGCTCAAACAGCCAGAAGCAATTCGTCGAGTGGTTGCAACCTTGGAGAAACGGCAGCGCCAGTTACTAGCTGCTCTTACGCTCGCGGGAGGTTCAATGAGTGACGAAGACCTCCGTGGACTCTTTGAACGCTTCTCTCTTGGAGAGCCAGGTCAGCTACAGGATATGTTACGTATTCTCCAGGGCAAAGCATTAATTATTCGCGCAGCCTTTAATAACTCCCTACAGCGGCGAATTGGGACTGGGCTGAGCGCATCCGCACTAGAAATATGCTGGTATGTACCTGCAGAAGTGAGTGCTGCTTTGTATGTGACCATTCCAATTACCCCTTTTTCCATCGAGATAAATAGTGATCAGAGTACAGCTTCACTCAAAGTGCAGCATATTGAGCCTTATAGTCTACTGAAAGACCTACTCCTTGTTGCGCGTGTGCTAGATGGTAAACATCTTGAGTATGATGGGAAAAGTAGCGAAGATGTTGCTAAGACGGGCGTCGTGCGCTCTCTCAATCCCCTGCCCGTAGATGGATCAATTGCTATTCCTTCTCCAAACGGCACACCCTCGACGGCGTTATTTGAATACTTGCTGACGGTTGTTCCACGCCCTTTGCCTTTTTTACGCTTTGCTTTCCGAGTTTTGAGGTTGGCGGACATCCTATATTTTGAACATGATACAAATGAGGTGAGCAAGCCCTCTAAAACGTCTGGAAACGATATTTCGCATTTCACCAATAGCTCCTCCGAGCTTTCGGAAGTATTCGGATTGCGAACCACGCACTTAGACAGACATAAGGATGATGCTAAGACCTCGATTCTGCACGTGCTACCCAGTGCTGCCAGGCTGCTACTTGGCTCAACCCGTGCTGAAGTAGCCCATGAGCTATTTACACATTGGTTGAATCGGGCTTCTTACGACGAATTGTTTGATCTGCAGGATGAAGGCTTAGGTCTACGCTGTCGAGCTAATTTGCTAAACCAGCCTGCATTGCGTCCGGGAGAACTTGAGATCGAAAACAGGGATGCTCGGCTAACACTTGTCGCCTTACTGTCTCAGACTCCACCGGGTCAACTGATCAATTTCTCTACGTTTGCACGTTTTGTATATCGCTTAAATCCCACCTTTTTGCAACGAAGGCAGCGTCAATTTTCCTCTCCCCATTGGTGGTTAGAGCAAGAGGAAGGGCGCCCTTTACACCCGACACAGTTTGGAGATTGGATGCGTGCTGAGGGTCGGTATCTTTCGCAATTGCTACAGGGTCCATTGTATTGGTGGGGAATCTGCGACATTGTATTATCAACCGATGATCGTTTGCTAGCATTCCAACTAACGCCACTAGCAAATTCATTCCTCAACCGGTTATCCGTAGATGACCAGTTGCTTACGAGCGAAACACTCGTACCAACCGATTCGTCGGTCATTGACGTATCGGAATCTGGTGACTTGTTCATTCCCTGTACATTTGCTTATTGGCCCTTGATTGAGCTGATCGAACGTTTCGCAGAAGTTAAGGGCACTCATGAAACTCGGCTCTGTTACCAACTGACACCAGGATCACTCGGCGAGGCGTTTGCTCGTGGCGAATCTTCCACCACTTTATTGCAACTCCTGCATAGTTTGGCGGAATATCAACATTCAATTGATCCGGATGGTACTAAGGCTTCCATTCTCGAGCAACTTGAACGACGCATAGCAAGTTACGGACGGGCACGATTCTATACCGATGCTTCTTTGCTCGAGGCTGCCGATCAACAAGTTATACGAGAGCTTTCTGCTACTACATCTTTAAATGAGCAGATTGTTCGTCCCATCCATCCTACTTTGCTCGTCCTCAAGAAAAATGCTATCGAAGATCTTTTCGACGAACTCAAGCGGCGCGGACAGGTCCCGCTTCTGCATGATTCCGGAGAGACGCTACTCCTGGCGTCCAGGGCTGAGGCGCAAAATGGATCAAAGTGACCTTTTGCTGCTACAGGCCGTCCCGCCGTACCATCTGCAAGCGATTGTGAAGGCCAGGCGTTTGCCCGCGTCACTTAAGGGGCAGAATATTAATGAACCACCCGATCCTTCTTCAATGACTATTGCAGAGATCGCACAATATTTGTTCGATCCTGCTTCCTGTATTGCTACCTTGAGCAGTTTGACTGAAATGGAGAAGTCCATTTTACGTGAGCTGATTACCTGCGGGAGACGTGCCAACAGTCGCGATCTTGCCTTGTACTTCAGCTGTCTACATCGTCCTCCTGAGGATTCTTCTGAGCTAGATCAAAAATCTTTTTTGTCAGTTCATTCATCAGATGGAGCTTCGAGAACTCAACCACTGCACCGGATAGTGACGCTCCAGTATCCTACCCCCCATCCACATGGCATTTTTGAGCAGGCAATACATCGTCTCTTGCTACTGGGCTTGCTCTTCTGGGGCAAACAAACCAATTTTGTTGGCCGTGACTATGCAAGTGGTGTCTATGATGGCATGTTAATTGTGCCTCGAGCCGTTTTGGAAATAGCAGATGAGCTTTGGAACACGGTTGAACGTGGCCCTTCACAAGTTCAAACCTCTGGGCAGGATACCAACAATAAAGAGCTCGAAAACATCGGGGACGCTGTAAGCGAAGGTATAACCGCTTTACAACGTTATCTCTATCGTTATTGGTCTCTTGCGACGACGATGCGTGAGGGGATGCACCTGGTCAATAACCGACTGATCTCAAGATCTGTATTGCGCCAGGTCGTAGAGCAGTTGAGCATGCAAGGGACATCAGTTATGGAGCAAATACGTACTGAGTCAGATGTTCCACACCTGCTCTTTATCAGGCTGCTCTTGATGAAATTGGGTCTACTCACTGAACGACGTGGTGCTCTCTTTGCTATGCCAGCAGATATGTTTTTTTCTCTGCCATTGTTTGAGCGGGCTCGTCGCTGTTACCATCTCTGGCTGGATACGGCCTTCTGGAACGAACTAGCTTATTTGGCAAACGTAATCGTGCGTCCGGGACCTGTACCACTTGATGCAGCACACGAAGAAGTCGTACGTTCGCGTAAGCAAGTTATGGAACGATTATTAGCTGAAAAGGTGGGTGAATGGCATGAGTTTTCTACATTTATCGCTCGTACCAAACTTAATACACCCTATCTGCTTTTTCCTCGCCAGCATGGTACACGTAACGAGCGTTATACTGTTGGTAACAACCCGTACGGTTGGGATTTTCGACTACGTCGTGGCTGGTTAACTCCACGCGAAGGCTGGTATCTCGTAGAAGGGGGATTCATTCGCACTGTCGTATTAGGACCTTTACACTGGTTGGGTCTTGTGGATGTGGACAGCCAGGATAACCCTGCTGCTTTTCGCCTGGTTCCAGATGTCGCATTCATTACTAGTGAGACACTCCCGGATATTCAGGAACCATCTTGGGGACGGTTAGTTGTGCAACCAAATTTTGAAGTAATAGCACTTGCCCCTGTTTCAGAATCGCTGCTTCTCAATTTGGATCGCTTTGCTGAACGTATTCGACTGGAGCAAATTGCGCAATATCGCCTGACAAAGGCGAGTGTTACTCGTGCGATTCAAGCGGGACTTCAAGCCGAAACTATCCAGCAAATATTAGAGCAAGCCACCGGAGGGCCTATTCCTCAGAATGTACAATATTCGTTGATCGAGTGGGAAAGACAGGCACGACGTATCGAACTTTGGCAGGGTGTCACACTTCTCGAGGTAGACGATGCTGCCTTGCTCGATCAACTCTTTGCTAATGCAGAAACTCGCCCTCTATTTGGTCGTCGTCTTGCTCCTCTGCTTGCAGAGGTCCTTACCGATCAATTGTCAACCGTACAAGAAATTCTTTGGCAACAAGACTATCTTCCTGCACTTGTATCTGCCTCCCTATACGATGGCGTCTTAGAGAGCGGGCACTTGCCCACTCGTGAACCTCAATGGCGACTTCAACATAATGGCTTATTGCAGCCCTGCCATGCTGTGCTTGACCTTTATTTGATTTCGGAAGTTGAACATATCACTGTGTTGGACGAGGCAACAGGCTGGAGAAAGATCACACCAGACGCAATTCAACAGGCATGCAATTCCGGATTGCCACTTGATTACATTGTGCGTTTTTTACAGCATTACTGTGAAGGTGGGGTGCCAGCATCCTTCCTCATCCGCCTCAAATTATGGGGAGGTGGCTATGAACAGCAAGATACAATTGGAGTCGAACACTCGCCCTTGCTCCGTCTCTCCAACCAGGCCCTGCAAGATATACAAGCCGACGAAGAACTTGGCCCTCTTCTTCGGACGGAGGTTCCCTCCGATAGTCGACTGGTGCGCGTCTCCCCGGAAGCCTTAGAGCGTGTGGTGGAATTGTTGATAGAGCGTGGATTCTCTGTCGAATAGGCTGTTTGTGACTGAGGTTGGGTAGAATCTATCACAAATAAAACAACAATGGTGTATAATTTCTTTATAATGATATGATCGTCTACGCCCTTTTAGGTGGCTGGGATCAAATGGGGGAGTAGAGCGGTGGAAGGATAGTATAGTGCCAACTGTGTTAAGGGTTGATGGTCAGCGATTTTTCTTTTACAGTAACGAGGGAATTGAACCTCCTCATATTCATGTTCAAAAGGCGGAAAAGTACGCCAAGTTCTGGCTTAGGCCTATTCGCGTAGCTGATTCCATCGGCTATACAAGTAAAGAATTAAATTACCTGCAAAACATTATCTCTGAACAGTTGGAGCTACTTCTAGAGGCATGGTATGAGCATTTTACACAATAAAACATCATTTGCAACACACGTTTACTTTGATGAGAAGCGTCTCCATGTATGTCTCTCAGATGGACGTGAAATTAGTGTCCCTCTTAGTTGGTTTCCACGTCTGCAACACGCTACTGATGATCAACGCCAGCAGTGGGAATTAATAGGTAACGGTGTAGGGATTCATTGGGAAGCGATTGACGAGGATATCTCTGTGGCGGGTTTACTCGGATTGCCGAACGATTGAGTCGTTGACAAATAACCTCTGATATGCTATCTTAATCATGCAAACGCAATGTATAAGCGGGAGTGGCTCAGTGGTAGAGCATCTCCTTGCCAAGGAGAAAGTCGCGGGTTCGATCCCCGTCTCCCGCTCCATCCCTGATCATCCGTCTCCCGCTCACATGCAAGTACATGTATGCGGCGACGTCGCCAAGTGGTAAGGCACGGCTCTGCAAAAGCTGCACCAGCGGTTCGAATCCGCTCGTCGCCTCCAGAGTACCAGACGTGATTCGATTCTCAGGTCACGTCTTTTTTATCTTTTATTCATCTGTTCACTCTTAAGGTGTCTCCATGCGACAGCAGCGCAGCTACTCCATCGAAGCCATCGTACTCAAGCGCACTGATATTGGTGAAGCTGATCGCATTCTCACGCTTTTCACACCCAACAGAGGCAAAATGCGGGCCGTCGCCAAAGGCACACGTCGCCCTGTAAGCAAAAAGGCCGGTCATCTTGAACTCCTCAATCGCACACAGTTGCAGATAGCTCTTGGCCGCAACCTTGATATTGTCACACAGGCTGAGGGACGTGAAAACTTTCTCCATTTGCGTAGTGAACTCTGGCATATGACCTGCGCCTTCTATCTAGCAGAAATGGTGGACCGCTTTGTCGAAGATACGACTCCACACCTGGACATTTATGCTTTGCTGCTGGAAGTCCTCCGCTACCTGGATGCCGACGCCAACGCATTGCAGCAACAACGCGCGCAAAACCCAGAGCTAGTTAGCGAACAAGTTGGTGAGCATAGCCATACGCGATTGCTACTGCGCTACTTTGAGCTACATCTGCTCTCTGCAATTGGTTACGAACCATCTCTCCAAAATTGTACCCACTGCTCTAACGAATTGCGCCCGGAAGAGAATGGTTTCAAAGCTTCACTTGGAGGAGCACTCTGCCCGCAGCGCTCCCGTTTCTGGGAGCGCCGCTTATCCCTGAATGCTCTCAAAGTCTTACGCTTCCTACAACGTAGAAAATGGATTGAAGCCTCCTACCTTCACCTCGACGCCAAATTACAAGCCGAATTAGAGGCCGTTATGCATGACCTTTTACGTTTCCATCTAGAAAGAGATCTCAAATCATGGAGCTTCCTGGATATGCTCAATACCTCCGTCCAGTAGCTAACAATTAACCTCTTCCCTCTACCCATATTCTATGGTACAGTTAGGAGAGTAACCTTAGCCTCGTCGCCAATTATTTATTTATCCCCCGAATTGGAGGCATATACGCATATGAGTGATCTCAGTCCAACCGCTAATCCCAATCTGGAAAATGCTAAAAATGCTCCCAGAGGGTACGCAATGTATGTCTTCTGGGTAATGTTCAGCATCAGCTTTCTGAACTACCTCGATCGCAATGTTCTCAGTGGAGCCGCTAACGTAGTAGCACATGAACTGGGTTTTGGCTTTGATGCCATCGGTGTTATTGCCTCATCTTTCCTTGTAGTCTATACACTTAGCACTATACCCCTGGGTATCTGGGCGGATCGTACGAAACGCAAAAACGTTGTAGCCATTTGCGTCGCGATTTGGAGTCTGGCAACTGCCTTCACGGCATTTGCGAATAGCTTTCTCACGCTCTTCCTTTCGAGAATGGTGCTAGGGATAGGTGAGGCAGGGTATTTCCCCGCTGGCACTGCTCTCATGAGTGACTATTTTAGCCGTTCTAAGCGTTCGCGTATTATGAGTTGGTGGAGTGTAGGTCAGCTTATCGGTATTCTGGTTGGTTTTGTAATAGGTGGAGTGCTTGCAGGTATTGGAAAATGGCGGCTGGCCTTTATTTTCACTGGCATTCCGGGCCTCTTCCTGGCATTTCTTGCATGGAAGCTGCGTGAGCCACGACGAAATGAGGCAGACGAAGAAGAAATAGCTCTTTCTCCATATACCCTCGGCAAAGTGGCTGAGATCGAAGAACCACATCAGACAATCCACATTTCATCGAACGTGTTTTCTCAGTTTGGTATGTTACTTCGTATCAAAACTCTTGTTGTGCTGATTATTATGCAGATCTTCGCGTTCTTCGTCTTGGGCGTGAATGTTGTCTTTTTGCCCACATATCTCCAGCAGGGAGATATCTTCGGTCTTAGTTCAGGGCAGGCAGGACTTTTCTCAGGTGCTGTTATTGTGCTTGCTGGCCTGGTAGGCACTGTGCTTGGTGGCTATATGGCCGATTGGCTTAATCGCCGCCATCAAGGCGCGCGTGTACTGGTGTGTGGTATTGGCTTCTTGTTAAGTGCTCCCTCTTTTTTGCTGGCAATTACCACCCACAATTTACAGGTTTTTAGCGTCTTCTTCATCATCACTACGATTTTACTGACGCTTTACACAGGTCCGAGTACTGCCGCCACACAAGATGTCGTTCCCGCGATTCTGCGTGCATCTGCTGTTGCCGTCTCACTCTTCATTGCGCACCTACTAGGTGATGCTTTTGCGCCAACATTGGTTGGCATTCTGGCCAGCGCTTTTGATCCAACTCATGGGCAGCACTTTGCGCAAAATGTAGGGGGGGAAGATCTTGCTCGGGCTCTTCTGTTTACATGTACTCCTGCTCTGCTTATTGCCGGCCTGGTAGGTATCTTTGGTGCGCGTTGGATGAAGGCTGATGTGGCTGCTGCGCAAGAGGCTGATCAATTGGGTTTGGTTTCGGCATAAATAATTTGATAATACTTCCTTGCATCCAGATGAGTGCGTAGCACTAGCTGCGCAGCAGCGTTGGCAGAACGGACAAGAAAAGCGCAGCAGCGTTTCTGGATGCATTTGAGGATTATACGCTGCACCAAATTGTGACTTGGGCCCATTATGGCTGTGTTCTATCCTACTGCCTATCTGAAAAAGAATGTGTTATAATGCGCCCAATAAGAGAATCTTAAGAGAAATATACATGCCAAACTATGATTAGTGGAATAGAAAAATATGACGAGTAATTATTCTTCCGATCCTAATAATATAGCATCTATCGGGAATCCGGTCACTCCACAAAGTGGTCCCGACTCTGGCATAAAAGTGCCAGAGTATCCCTCGTCGATTGCTATTCCCTATTCTTCCGATGCAGCACAAAGACCTTCATCGCAGACACCGGCTTCGGGTGATAACCGTGGAGACTCACGTCGCTTATCTGCTGGTACATTGCTGTCTTCTGGGCGCTACAAAATCGAAAAATCCATTGCCGCTGGTGGGATGGGTGCAGTATATCGTGCCGTAGATGTACGATTTGATGATGAGCCATGCGCTGTCAAAGAAATGCTGGACGATTTCCATAGTGATGTTGATCGTAGTCAGGCTGTAGATTGGTTTAAGCGTGAGGCCAAACTCCTACTGAAACTCAACCATCCCTATATTCCGCGCGTGCGCGATTCCTTTGTTGAGGGTGGTAGGCATTACCTCGTTATGGATTTTATCGAAGGGCGTACCTTAACTGAGGTATTGGCGAAAGAAGGCAATGTGCCCGGACTTGCTGGGGCGCATGGCGTTTCAGAAGCTCGTGCGCGTAGTTGGGCACAGCAACTTTGCAATGTACTGGGCTATTTACATCGCCAGAACCCGCCAATTATTTTTCGTGATCTTAAGCCATCGAATATTATGGTCACCGATCAAGACGAGATCAAGTTGATTGACTTTGGTATCGCCCGTACCTTCCAATCACAACATCAATCAACTATCATCATGACTATTGGCTATGCGCCACCTGAACAACTGCATGGCATGCCGGAGCCTCGTAGTGATCTGTATGCTCTCGGAGCGAGCATACATCGTGTACTGACCCACCATGATGCTGCTAATAACAAACCAGGTATTTTTTCCTTTCCCCCTCTTCGTTCGCTTCGGCCCGACATTTCCCCTGCCTTTGAGCAGGTTATATTGAAAGCTCTTGCTCCTGCCATTGAACAACGCTGGAGCAGTGCAGCCGAAATGGAGCGAGCCATCATGCATCTCCCATCGCTTTCTGCGCAGGTACAATTTCCACCAACTGTTCCGTCTTCCCAGCCGGGAGGCGATCGAGCTACGCCTGCCTCGGTTGTGGTCAACTATTCGAGCGGTGGACTGACCGGCCCTGGGGCAGCTTTTATCAGAACCGCACAAGATCGTCTCAGTGCCGGGCGGGTCGACGAGGCATATTCATCGATTCAGTCAGCGTATGTCGTTGAACCAAACAATCCTTTAGTTCATAAAATCTTTGGACAGGTGTTTGCCTGGAGGCGTCAGCCTGATCTCGCTATTCAGGCCTATAATCGCTCATTGGGATTGAATCCGAATGATGCCGAGACACACAAACTTGTCGGTGATATGTATCTTTTTCTTCGACAACTTCCAGTTCAAGCTATTCCTCCTTATACGCAATCATTACGCTTAAATCCCAATGATTTTGAAACCCATCAGCGTTTAGCGAAGTGTTATGATGAGACAGGCCAAATTGAGCCTGCTTTACGTGAATACCAGGAAACTCTTCGTTTAGCTCCACCTGGTTCAAAGCGACCTGAACTTCATTTTGCAATTGGGCAACTCGCTTCGCGGCTGAATCAGTTGATGCTTGCCGAGCGTGCCTATGTGGAAGTATTGAAGATCAATCCTGCAGACCATTCGACACGTTTTCTATTAAGTGTGATTTATGAGCGTGAAGGCAAGTTAGACGCTGCCCGTCGCGAGTGTGGATATGTAGTAGCGGCAACACCGGGCAATCAGGCTGCCCAGGCAATGTTGCAACGGTTGCAAAGCCAGTTGAGACGATAATGAGTAGGGATAAGTATTTATCCTATCTCTCCAATTGATCTGACGTAAGGGAGAAAGAGCAATTGAGCACGCATAATTACCTACCTGAAATGCGTCGGGGCATTATTCGGTTTGCTTTCTCGATTCTCAGCGGGCTACTGCTTGCCTCCCAGCTTGTTTTACCCTCGGCCCAGACACATGACAGGGCTGATCCATCACAATCACCATCTTTCGCACTATCTGAAGTCTCAGTCGTGCGTCTGGTGTTCGACTACACGGCAAAAACTGCTTCAACCAAAACAACCACAGCAGGAAATCCGGTTCTTTGTACGAGCCTGGGTGTGCAGGTAAAAAGCTGGCCCACTCGCACTCCTTCCGAGCTCAATAACTGGGTTTTAACTGACGGCAGCCTCCTGAATACATTGCCATCTCCGTGTTCGTCGGCGAATTCGAGCTCTACAGGGAAATCTACCATAACCTATTCAATTTCAACCATCAGTGTGTATGCAAACAATGACTACACAGATAATACCTCCGCAAATGCCCTGCTTGGTATCTATAGCGCAGTTCCCGCCAATTCGAATTCGATTGTGTGTTTTGCAACACCTTGCATGAATGGAGCGTTCCTCTTTGCTATTCATACTGAACATGTACAGCCTACACTCGACATGGCTACTGCTAATACAACCCAGCAGTTTGGTATTACCTTGACCAATGGAGTCTCCACTACAGCCCGTCCACCATTGCCACTTCCAGGTATAAAGGAAGCTATACAATTCCTGAATCCTGCTGCTGTCTCACTTGATGCCACAAACAGTCAGAATGAAGTGGGGATGCCCATTATCAACAATGCTGGACAAATGGTTGCCATGCGCCTTCAGGGGAATATCTTGTTTACTTCTGCCGAGTATAATGCGTTTGTGACTCAACGATCGATCTTCACGACTGCCCCTACTAACACATTGCAATTAGCCTGGGAGAGTGGCATAGCGTCCTATTATAGTCAACACTATCATGATGCGATCAAGTACTTTCAAGCGGTCGAGAGCTTGAATCCCAGTTTCAATGCGGCTAATACGTTTGAACTGAAGGCTACCGCTCTTAGTACCTCGCAAGGCAATTCGGCAGGTGACAATTCAGTTAACCCTACAGAAACTACCACTGTATTTGGTATTCCAAAATCAACTATTCTCATCATTGGAATCGCTGCCGGATTCTTGTTGCTGATCGTGCTCTTGATTATCATGAGCGTGTGGGCGCGGCGTAGACATGAACTCGCTCGCTTCGAAGCGGAACAAGCGGAGGCGCAACTGAATGCTGAAAAAGAAGTGCAACAGTTGCAACATTCCAGAGCAACAGTTAATCTCCAACATCCTTCTACTGAGTTACCTTGTCCAAGTTGCAAAACGCTTGTTCAGACTACAGAGACCATTTGTCCACATTGTGGGGTAATGCTTTCAGCTTCTGCATCAGGTCTGCATTTGCAAGCTGTGCCCTCTTCACCACCAGCTCCTATGTCTCAAACAAGTTCTATGCAGTCTTCAGAACCTCCCACACTCTCGATTAGTGAGATGCCAACTATGGAGTTTTCTCCCGCTAATGGGTCGATGGAGTCTGACGCGACCTTACCGTATGGTATTCAGCAACTTCAAAGCGGTAATCTGAGTTTGGCGGTAGGTTATCTTACAGATCCGGGCATCAAACGCAAACATAAGCCAAATGAGGATAGTCTCTTTGCTATGCAGGGTACTGGAACCTACAACTCACTACCTCAGGAATTCGGGCTATTTGTGGTTGCAGATGGCATGGGAGGTCATGCAAATGGTCAGGATGCCAGTCGTATGGCGATTCAGACCATTATCGATTACATCCTGCCCAGAATCTTGGCAGATAAACATATAGAGGATGAGACTCTCAGAAGTCTCTTGCGTGATGGTGTGCAATGCGCCAATCAAGCCGTACATCAGCGCAACCTGGAAGAGCGAGCTGATATGGGTACAACCATGACTGCTACCCTGGTTGTCGGCGCCACCGCCTATGTCGCCAATGTTGGTGATAGCCGGACCTATCTCTATCGAGAACCAGGTGGGCTTTCCAAGATTACAAACGACCATTCCGTAGTTGCTAGTTTAGTTGAAGCTGGCATCATCAAACCTGATGATATTTATACACATCCCAAACGTAATCAGATTTATCGCAGTCTGGGTGAAAAAGCTGTAGTTGATGTCGATTCTTTCAAGGTGTCACTCAAGCCAGGTGACAAATTGCTACTATGCTCAGATGGTTTGTGGGATATGGTGCGTGACCCTGAAATCCAGCGACTCATAAGTGTTCCTGCTTCTTCTCCCTCAAAGACTGGCCAGGAACTGATTCAGGCTGCCCTCGATGGTGGTGGTGAAGACAATGTCAGTGTCATCGTTGTGTCATTCTCTGAGACTGAAGTATCCACTTCCAATCAGGCAAGTATGAATGGCGTCCAACTCCTTTACAAGCCGGAATCAGTAACCGTGCCTGATTTGCCGCAGATATAAGTGCTGAAATTGTCGCGCCTTCTTTCCTGTGCTATAATCAATACAGCATTCTACGCCTCAGTGGGAGTGCAGAGGGTACAGGGTCCGGGGGACCCGGCACGAAGCCCTTTGCCGGGGTCTGGGGTGTCCCCAGTAATCCCCTTTTCCCTCGTCGTCTCAGGTGGCGAGAATGTTACGCATCTTGCATCGGAACAAATAATTGGAGGTAAGGCTCGTGTCAACACCTGCCAACGTAGCCTATTTATATGCAGGCATCTTGTTTGCCGCAGGCTTTATATTCGTCATTGTTACTATGATTGCGTCAAAAATCATATCGCCGCATAAACGAACGAAAGAAAAATTACAAACGTATGAGTCTGGTGAATCTCCCATCGGCTCCGCCTGGGTTCAATACCCACTTGGTTTCTATATTTTTGCTTTACTCTTCGTTGCTTTTGATGTAGATATCGTATTTATTATCGCATGGGCCGTTATTTTCAAGCAATTGAGCTTCTTTGGATTCTTTGAAATCCTTTTCTTTATCCTCGTTCTCGCGCTTGGCCTGGCCTATGCCTGGCGCAAGGGAGTGATTCGATGGATCTAATACCTCGTTCAAAAAGTTTACCTGTTTCACCCTCCGGCTATCGCGATCAGAATGCTGCTCTTGCCCGTGACCTTCTCCCTATCTCACAGATAACAGGTAAAGAACTCACTTTGAAAGCACTCAAAGGAGATTTTCTTGGGCTTGAGATTGACCGCACCAATCTTGTAGCTGTCAGCCGTTTTTTACGAGATCAACTCGGCTTCGATTTGCTAAGCTGCATTTCGGGCGTAGACATGCTCGATCATATCGAAACAGTCTATCATGTACGTTCGCTTACACGCGGGCAATTACTACAAATCAAGATTCGTTTAGATCATGAGAAACCGGAGGTGGATAGTGTTGTCTCTGTCTGGCCGACAGCAAATTGGCTGGAACGTGAAACCTATGATCTCTTCGGCATCAAGTTTACCGGACATCCTGATCTGCGCAGAATGCTGTTGGATGACGATTTCGTAGGCTATCCCCTTCTCAAAAGCTTTCACCAGGTGCCATTTACGGTTAAAGAACCCGCAACTACACAGGTTGATCCCAATATGGCAGTGGATGGAAAATACCAACAAAGGGGCGTGGAACACGTGGTACAGAAAAAATTGGGACAGGGGATGCAAGAGCGTCTACATCCCGGCACTCCAACCTTTGGTCACTCATTTGAAGGGCATCAAGACGCAGCAAACCAGGAAAACGTGACTGAGCCAGGGGAGACTGCGCCGGGCAAGTCGACACCCGAAAAGTGAGTATGAGTAATGCCAAAAGCACAAAAACGTAGAAAAGCGCCAGCCAAAGCCAGTACTACGCAGTCACGTATTGCAAGTGCTTCAAGTACGCGCAAGGTGTCAGCTATTCCAGTGAGTAAAGCGAATGCGAATGGTACAAATGCAACACTTGCCAATCGCCGTTTTTTCTCTCCTGCAGTTTCAGGTCCACAAAAACTGATTTTTCCGGCGATGGTTGCTTTAGGTTGCTGGCTAATGGCATACACCCTGGTTTTTCTTACCAACGACTCAAATCGTTACCTTATCGGTGGTATGGCGGTGCTGATGGCCTTGCTCTGGACGTTTAGCTTTGGTGTGCGTGTGCGCAAATTGCTTCAGGTGCGGCAAAAATCACGCTAATTGAAATAGACAAAGAGGAAACCCATGGTTACAAATCAAGATAGAGAAGCAATCACTGAGACTGAGATTGTAGAAGGTTCAGAAGGCATCAAGACTCAAGAAATGTTGCTCAATTTGGGTCCCCAGCATCCTAGTACCCATGGCGTTTTGCGCTTGGTTATTACACTTGAAGGAGAAACCGTGGTGGATTGCACGCCTGTCATTGGTTATCTCCATCGAGGTATCGAGAAAATTCTGGAGAATCGGCCGGTCATGGGCGGCATCCGCTATATGGATAATGCGGATTATCTCTCTCCCATGCTCAATGAAATCGCTTATGTAGGCGCTGTCGAACAGTTGATGGGCTTAGAGCCACCTCGAAGAGCGCAATATATTCGGCTACTGGTCGGTGAGATGCAGCGTATCGCCAGCCATCTTGTAGCAATTGGCACGTACGGGCTAGATCTTGGAGCATTTACTCCGGTCTTGTGGACTTTCCGTGATCGTGAGGGAATCCTTTCTCTATTCGAAGCCCTGGGGGGGAGCCGCTTTAATGTAAATTACTTGCGCGTTGGCGGCGTATTACACGATTTTCCAAAGGGCTGGCTAAAAGATTGCGAGGCTTTTCTCGATCAAGAAGAAAAGAATATGGCTGAGTTGGAGACCCTCCTTACCGGGAATGAAATATTTGACGCGCGCACCCAGGGTGTCGGCTATATTGATCCGCAACAAGCCATTGCCTACGGAATTACTGGCCCAATTGCCCGTGCCAGTGGTATCAACTGGGATCTGCGCGCCAATCGTCCCTACATGGCCTATCGTGAAGTCCCTATAAAGGTGCAGGTGCGTCAGGAAGGTGACTGCTTTGCGCGTTATAGAGTTCGCATGCAGGAAATATGGGAGTGTATTCGCCTCTGCCGTGTGGCTATCGATAAAATGCCGGGAGGGTCTATTAGTACTCGCACACCCATTGCACTGCGCCCACCTCGTGGCGAAACCTACTTTGCCATTGAAGGAAGTAAAGGTGAATTGGGCATTTACTTCATTAGCGATGGCAGCGAATATCCATGGCGTGCGAAGATACGTGGTCCATCCTTTGTGAATCTACAAATCGTTCCCGAAATACTGCGTGGGCATAAGATCAGTGATGTCATTGCTATTCTAGGCAGCACTGATCTCGTGCTTGGAGAAGTTGATCGCTAAACCACCCGCAAGGACCCGATTAATAGCTATTGGAGTTATCGTATGTACAAAGTAATAATGGCTGATAACATAGGGAGCCAGCTCATTAACGGCATTATCTCATGGTCCTTTTTACAGTTCATCATCGCTTTCCTTTCTTTCTTTGGCTTCGTCCTCACCAGTGCGATCATCTTGGTCCTGGCAGAGCGCAAGATCATAGCTTGGGTGCAAGATCGCCTCGGACCGATCCACACTGGCCCATGGGGTTTGTTGCAGTCAGTTGCTGATGTTGGCAAACTGCTCATGAAAGAAGATATACATGCAGCTTTAACAGATAGATCACTTTTCTTGCTAGCTCCTTCAGTATTCCTGGCACCAGTCATTGCTGCTTTTGCT
>WNGJ01001683.1_pt1 | contig 21851 bp, 15 predicted proteins | sample 5400611 | NCBI WGS metagenome assembly WNGJ01 (sample SAMN13153375, study PRJNA577476) | soil metagenome | isolation source: 40 cm soil or saprolite under Garry oak tree replicate 1 | place: USA:California | collected 2016-06-15
GTCACATTCGCTGGCCTGCTTGAAAAGTAATAGTCAGTGCCCTGATCAGAGATATTGATCAGGCCAACTTCCTCGTAGTTCGCATCACAGTAAGCGTCTGCCCACCTAAAAATCGTTTGATCTGAATCGGGCCCCACCAACCACGACTTGCTCGCGACCACCAGGATGAGGAATTTCGGGCGCGCCGTTTCGATTTGTCGGATCATCTCTTGCTGCATTTGATGCGCATAAGGCTGCGGCTCCATCAATCCGTAGGTGTAAATAAATCCAGTGGCCGAGTGCCGTTGAGCGTAGAAATAGATTTGTGGCTCAGATCCCAGCACGGCGATCGTGTCTGTTGGGCTCGATTGCGCGCGCAAATATTCGCCAATCTTAATCGATTCCGGAAATGGATTTGTCCCATTGACCATTCGGTTAGCTTCAGCGAGCGGCCGCCCGAAAAAAAAGTCGGCTTCTGACCACAGCGGCCATCCGAGACAGAGGGCGAATAGGAGCAGGATCGCGATGCGAAACTTGTGTGCACGCTTGTGGAAAGTTTCAAACGCGCCAATGACCCCCATTCCGGCTAGCAAGGAAACCGCTGGCAAAAGCAGAATAAAATAGTGCGGACGAAAATAAAATCCTGGGCAAACTGCGAGCGCGGAAAAGAAGGCAAACGTTATCAGAAAACTGGCGCGAGGGCGAAGGGCCGGCTTCACAACGCACACGATTGCGCCAATCGCCGCGAGAGACCAGATTGGCCATGCTGTTCCTAGCGTGCCCCAAAAATGTCCGGCAAAAATCCGAAACCCCTCGGCGATTGAAACCTGACTGCCGTAGTGGCCCGCGTATTTGATCGTCCAAAACCAGAATTTCTCGAAGACACCAGCCTTCCAGAAAGCTAAGCAACTGACCAAAAACGGAACGCTCGCACTGCTCAGAAAGATTAAGTTGCGGACGACGACGTCGCGAGCATTGAGCTGCGCGCGCCGATCCCGGCTGAAAAGGTAGACCGAGCCAAAAAGGACAAAGAACAATCCGGGTTGCTTCATCAGTAACGCGAATCCAAACAGGCTACCGCTCGCGAAGATTAGTGTTCTAGATTGTCGATCTAATGAGCGGCTCAGAAGAAGAGTGCCGGCGACGGCAAACATAACGACGAAATGAGTGGCATGCGCCGCCAAGCCGAGCACGTTAGGCATTAGTGACAGAACACAATAGGCGGCCGCGGCTGCGGATCCGCCGAGCTCGCCCAAAATATTTCGGCCGAGGAAGAGAATTAATCCTGCAGTAAGCAAATTGATTGGGATTAGGCCGACGTGAATGGCGGTAATCGAGTCGCCAAAGATCGACATCAACAGGGCATAGGCAACGGAGGTGCCCGGGAACTTCATGCTGTAGGCCAGCTGATAGGGCGGGATGCCCTGCAAAAGCAGTTGGCCCGTGTAAGCATACTCGCCCTCGTCCCGCTCCAAAGGCAACCCAAGCAGGCGAATTCTGGCCGCCAAAACGACGATAAGGGTCACGCCGAGCAAGAGCCATACGGTGACGCGGAGAGAGTTTGGGTGGCGGGCTTGTTTCAGATTCACGTGATGCGGGCGCGAGGCAACTGAGTTTGGCCGATTCAATGGAGTTGCCAAGGGGAGTTTGGCCTTTTGGGCGTGGCACAGCCCGTGCTTATGGTGGTTATCACCATTATGGTCACAATCAGCATCCGCCCTTACTCGTTTCGCAAAGTCGCCTTCGTCGGTTTGGCCCTCTTTTGTCTCTCCTGCCTCTCCGCTTTTGCCCAGTCCGCTTACGTTACTGTTAATTCCACCCCCTACGACCGGCAAATGACCCGTATCCGGCCGATTCTTAGCTCAGCCTCCGGGCACAAGGACGAAAGTATTTCAATCTCGCTGGTCAATCATTGGATCGGAAACCTGAGGGCGATTCCGTACGGCTTCTCCACGGAATGGAAAACTCCCGAAGAGGTCCAACTCGGCGCCTACGCCGATTGTAAGGGCAAAGCAGTTGCGCTTTACAACGCGATGCATTCACGCGGAGTCGAAAATGTCCGGCTCGTGATCGGAAAACGCATGTGGACCAGCCGCAAGAGTCACGCCTGGCTTGAGTGGGCCGCCGCTGACGGAACATACATTCTCGATCCGACCATCAATTGGAGCGCATTCCGCGCTGAGCGCGCTGGGCGGTCGTCGTACATACCGCTTTACGCTTATGACGGGACAAGAAAGTACCGAGCCGCAACATGCACGGGCCTTCTTGCCAGCAACCGCTTCCTCCGCGGGCAACACGTCGCCAGCCGGCTCTAGTTGCTGGGACGATCGCGTTAAGGTTCCACAGTTTCGGACCGGCCTGATGGCTGGTCGCTGCTTTTGCCCTTTAGCGGGCAGGCGGCGCCATCCGCGTGGAAAATAATTTCAGAGTGGGGCGGCGATTTGTATTGCCAGAAAGAGCGTGGCCGCCGTATTATCGGTTTTTGTAGCTATGGAAATTATGAGCGTACCTTTCTCTCGCTTTTATCGAATTGTTGCGCTGACCTTTTGCCTCGTTCTCGTCCAGGCCTTGGTCGCGACTGCCGGGCAACTTGCACTGAACAACGTCGCCCGGGTTAGCGTTGGCGCCCGGGTAGACGACAAAATCGCAGAAGCGGCCCTGATTTCAGGTCAGCCAGGCGTCGGTTATGCCTTGGTCGATGGACAAACCGAGCTGGTACTTTCGCTTTCCAAAATCGAAAACATCGACAGCGTGTCGTTTTTGAACAACGGCACAAAGGGCACCGTAACCGTTGCGACCTCTAATTCGAAATTGGCTACTGGCAGTCTCCAATGGCACCAAATCGCGAAGCAGGATCTCACCGCCAACGTCACCAAAATAAAACTTGGCCCGACCGAAGCGAAGTATGTGAAGTTTACTTTTAACGTTGCCAAGTCCGGTCGTATTGCGGAGCTCGCAGTTTACTCAACGGCGAAACTAACAATCGCCAACACGGCTTTGGTCGATGGCAAGGACGCAAAAGATTTTGGCGGAGGCAAGGAGGCCAAGGAAGTTGCGGAAGGACCGCCTGAAGAAGGACCGCCGCCGAATCTTCCGGATCCGCCGCCATTCGTTTTTGTTCCGATCGTCAGTCCGTAACGGTCTGCCGTTAGGCATTCTTAATTAAAGAGACCCATCCATGATCGCGGTGGGTCTTTTTTTGGGCCTTCGATCCGGAAAAGGATCTACTTCCTTTTAAAGCTCGTCTCGAATGATCTTAAAAATCTGCGTGTTGTCGATTGTGCCGTGTAACATCTCCGTGCCAGGGCCGCTTCCGAATGACACAACGTCCTCCACCGTTTCCAACGCTGATCTGGTGTAAAATGCAGCCGGCTCGGTTTGATCTTTTCGGGTAACTTCGTCCGGGTTGGCGGGTGTTTGTTTTTCCGGGCCTTTTGCAGCGCCATACGATTGAACCCCCTTTGGACCGGTTGCCCAAGTCATCCACGGTTCGCCCGACGGGTTCAATCCGAGTAACGCGATTCCGCTGTCCTTACGGAATGGAAAACCGTTCACGTGCAACCCACCGATCGCGGTATCGCCGCTCACAATGATTGTCGATTTCGGTCCGGCGTAACGCTGCGCTGTTGAGAGCGTGCGATCGAGCTCGGCGGTTTCGGTTAACGTTTTTTCCGCATTGTTCGTTTCGGCCGCTTTTCGCATACGACCCGCGTCGACGATGAGCAGGTAACCGCGCTGATTGAATTGCAACAACTCAATCGCACGCCGCACCATGTCGGACAGAGCGGGTTCGTCATTCCAAGCGGCCTGATTGCTACTGCTATTTCCATCCGCAAACGCTCCGAAAAGTTTCGGTCGCCGCCATACCGGAATGGATTCCAATTCCGCTCGGGTCCGGACTACGTCGAAACCGTTTTGGCGCAATTCTAAGAGAAGATCGCGATTGTCTTGTCGTTGCCCCTGTTTTGCTTCGGGCAGAAACTCGGCCGTGCTCATTCCCATGCAGATATCGATCTTGCCGCTTTCAACGAGTTGACGCGCAATTTGATCACTGTCGTTCGCGTTCGGCGCATGGGCATAAAACGCCGCGCATGTCGCATTTGTCAGCGATTCATTTGTCACTAAACCCGTCGCACGTCCCCGACCCCGCGCCAATTCGATAATGTTTGCGAGCGGTTTGCCGGCGGGATCAATCGAGAGGGAGCGATTATTGACTTTAACGCCGGTGGCCAGCGCGCTCGCGGCCGCTGCCTGATCGGAGACCGCGAAATCTCTGGAGTAATTAGTTACCAGCGCGACGTGTGGCATTCCGTCCAGGGCCAAACGCGCGTCGGAGCCTCCGAGATAAACACGAGTCAGCGCAATCCGTTCCGGTGCGAGCCCCTCCCCGATAACAAGAATTATCCCGAACGGCTTTTGGACGACCCAATGCTGGAAATAAAGAACCCCCAACCCAGCGAAAACAGCGAGGCACAAAAGCGCGAGCAACTGGTTGCGCCATTTCACCAGCGCGATGTAGCTGCGCATTAGTTCTATTGTCAATCCCGCAACCGCAGGAAACCGCTTGTCCGACTTCATAATCGTCGGCAGAGTGCGCGCATATGGCCGGCCCGGTGATGCTCATCATTCGTGATGGCTGGGGGATCAATCCCGGCGGCCAGAAGTCGCGCGAGCAAAATGGCGACGCCACCCTTCTTGCCAGCACGCCCTTTCACGACCAGCTCTATCGCGATTATCCTGGTAGCAAACTGAGCGCTAGTGGTTCTGATGTTGGTTTACCCGAAGGCCAAATGGGCAATTCGGAAGTCGGGCATCTGAATTTGGGCGCGGGTCGCGTCGTTCTCCAGGACCTTACGCGAATTAATAAGGCGATTGCCGATGGTGAGCTGACCCGAAATCACGTCGCGCAGGAAACTTTCGCAACCGCGCGGGGACATCGCCTTCACTTGTTAGGCCTGGTTTCGGATGGCGGCGTCCACAGCCATTACGATCACATGATTGCACTCGCGAACGCAGCCAGGGCTGCAAACGTTGATGAGATTTTCGTTCATGCCTTCACCGACGGTCGTGACTCGTCGCCCACCGGCGGACGGGAGTATCTGAAGATCTGCGAAGAACAACTTCGCGAAAGCGGTGCGCAAATTGTGACTGTAGTGGGACGATATTTTGCGATGGATCGCGATCGTCGTTGGGACCGGACCAAGAAAGCGTGGGACGCGGTCGTTCTCGGACGCGGCGAGATTTGCGAAGACTCTCCATCCGAAGCTTTGAATCGGCACTATCGCGAGGGCAAGACGGACGAGTTCATGCCGCCGTTGATTTTTGCTCAGGCGAATGAGCAACGCGTTCGCGATGGCGACGTCGTTTTGTTTTTCAATTTTCGGGCCGATCGCGCGCGCCAATTATCGCAAGCATTTCTGTTCCAGGATTTCGATTCTTTTGACCGGGAAGTGTGGCCGCAAATCAAATTCACTTCGCTGACTGAGTACGACGTTCGCTTTCCGTCCCCGTTCATTTTCCCTCCGCAAGACCTAAAGAATATTCTCGGCGAACTGGTAAGCGCAGCGGGCAAGTCCCAGTTGCGCATCGCCGAGACTGAAAAATACGCGCACGTGACCTATTTCTTTAATGGCGGAGTGGAAAAGCCTTTTCTGCGGGAAGAGCGGAAACTGATCCCATCGCCCAAAGTCGCCACCTACGATTTGAAGCCCGAAATGAGCGCGCTTGAGGTAACGGATGAACTGCTATCGCGCCTGGGCAAATTTGATCTGATCATCCTGAACTTTGCCAATCCTGATATGGTCGGTCACACCGGGGTTGTGAAAGCCGGCATTAAAGCGGTCGAGACAGTAGATGAATGTTGCAGTCGGATTGTTCCGAAACTGCTTGAGCTCGACGGCAAATGCATCGTCACCGCCGACCATGGCAATTGCGAACAGATGCGAAATCCCGACGGCTCACCCAATACCGCGCACACTACAAACCTTGTTCATTGCATTTATGTAGCGAATGATGCCGGGCAATTTCGATGCGAAGACGGGATTCTGGCGGATGTTGCGCCAACGCTCCTGTTCTTGCTTGGAATGGAAAAACCGAAAGAAATGACCGGGCGCAACTTACTGGTCAAACGCGGCTAGAATCGACCTTCGTTAAGATCGACCAGGTGCGGTCGCGACGTTCTCAAACGTGATTTCGTGCTGTCGATTTAGCACACGTGTGCCGGCGGCGGCAATCCGCTCCAAGAAGCGGAGCTGACTTTCGGGCTCCATTTCGTGCCACACCGGTTTGCGCGCCAGGATCAGCTCGCCGTTCGATTCAATCAACGCGCCCCAGCCAATCGGAATTTCCGGCCCGCGAAACAATTCGCTGGGCAAAACGAGAAAGAACAAATTCGCGCAGCGATAGCGAATTAACGTTTCAAATTTTGTGCAATCGAAGAGTCGATTTTGTAATGCCTGCGTTTGCCGCACAACCTGTTTGTAACCGCGGTGGTCGATCGCGGAGAAATTGTGCGAATCGAATTCGTCGAAGAGTGAATCGGCAACGCGCAGCGCTGGGTAATGAACGCGCAGATTTCTCTCCAGAATCTCACGTCTCCGGTGAACTTGGTCGAGACGCCGCATCGTTGTCGAAGTGCATCCGTTGTCACGTCGAAGATCGACCAGCGCCTGTTTGCACTCAAAAATTGCGGTCACGACTGGTTGTCTTCCATTCGGGCGATACGCCGCGAGGTCTGCGCGGTATCGGCAGCGCGGCAAAGTGACTTCCATCGCGCAGGCGGAGTAGCCTTCTCGTTGAGCCCAAACGAGAGCGAGGCGTTTCAGACGAGCGTGCGCCTCCGTTTCGCCGTTACGATTCCTCAGGCGCTGATCCATTTGGCCAATTCGCGCGCCCAGTAGGTTACAATGATGTCTGCCCCGGCGCGCTTCAACGAAGTCATGATCTCAAGCACGGCGGCGCGTTCGTCCACGATGCCTTTTTCGGCTGCCGCCTTGATCATCGCGTATTCACCGCTGACGTGGTAAACCGCGGTCGGCTTGCGAAAGCGCTCGCGCACACGCCAGAGAATGTCGATGTACGGTAACGCCGGTTTGATCATCACGATGTCCGCGCCTTCGTCGATATCGAGGCCGACTTCGCGCAACGCTTCGTCGGCGTTTGCCGAATCCATTTGATAGGAGCGGCGGTCTCCAAATTGAGGCGGACTTTCGGCGGCTTCCCGAAACGGACCGTAAAAGACAGAAGCGAACTTCGCCGCGTAACTCATAATTCCGGTTTCAGCAAAACCGTTCATATCGAGCGCTTCGCGAATTGCGCCAATGCGGCCATCCATCATGTCGCTGGGCGCGACCATGTCTGCGCCGGCCTGCGCGTGCGAGAGCGCCGTTTTCACCAGAAGATCGACAGTCTGATCGTTCAGCACATGGAAATGATCGCCGTCGATGCGGGTCACGCCGCAATGGCCATGGCTCATGTATTCGCAAAGACAAACATCGGTGATCGCGACCACATCCGGACATTTTTCCTTAATCGCGCGCAACGCTTTTTGCACAACGCCGTTTTCGGCATAAGCGCCGCTTGCATGTTCATCCTTTTTTTGCGGAATCCCAAAAAGGAGAACGGCTTGGAGCCCGGCGTCGTGCGCCTGTCGCGCTTCATCGACGATTTTGCCAAGCGGAACCTGAAAGACGCCTGGCATGCTCGCGATTGGACGTCGTTTGTCGATCTTTTGGTTGACGAAAAGAGGCAACACGAAATCGTGCGCGGTGAGATTGGTTTCGCGAACGAGATTTCTTATAGCTGGAGACCGCCGCAACCGTCGTGGACGATGGACCAACTTTCGCACGCGACGAGGCTACGCGGTCGGGGATTACGTCGCAAGTTCGCTACTTGACCTCGGTGCGTCTTCGCAGTGAAGTCGCATTTCGTGGGTGCGACAAATTACGTGCTGATCGATATCAGCAACTCGTTTACAAAACTCGCCTTCGCGACCCGGCGGCGAATTTTGAAACCGAGGCGCATTCCCACCGCAAACCTCACGGCTGCGACGCTTCAACGCTTTGTGAGACGGCGCTCGCCACGGCGAGTCCGTCCGGGGACGGACAGGATCGATATCTTCGTTGTCTGCTCAGTCGTGCCGAAGAAAAACGGTACCGTCCGGGAAGCCGCGAAGCGATCGAGGATTTTATGGTTAACGCCGCGGGTCGACCTTGGCGTTGGAATCGATTATCCGAATCCGAAAACAATTGGGGCGGATCGGCTGGCGAATGCAGCAGCGGTCGCCGCGCTTTATGGATGTCCCGCCATTGTAGTTGATTTTGGGACCGCAGTGACATTCGACATCGTCTCGGCCCAGCGAAAATACGTCGGCGGAGTGATTGCGCCCGGACTGGAATCGATGACAAATTTTCTTTATCAACGGACCGCGCTTTTGCCGAAGCTTTCTCTAAAAGAACCTCGGTCGACCGTTGGAAGATCGACAATCGAGGCGATGCGCTCCGGCGCGGTGATCGGCTATCGCGGACTCGTGCGCGAGATTATTGCCAGGATCAAGGCCGAGCGCTTTCCCGGGAAGAAAGTGCATGTGATTGCGACCGGCGGTTACGCCGATTTGATCGCCGGACGGCTACGCGAGATCGATGCCGTCCATCCAAATCTTACCCTGGAAGGCTTGCGGATCGTCGCAAATCTCAACGCGTAGGCGGGCTTAATTCCGGCTGCTCTGGGAGCAGGAAAATCCTCTTCCAGCGTCAAAAATTTAGGGCTTGTAATTGGGCTTGCGAAAAGGTTTGATGGCAAGAGGCATGAAGATTCGCAAAATCGCGGCGGTCGCAGTGTTGGTGCTCGGTTCCTTGGCGGCGGACAACGTTGCTCCTTCGAAAGCGGAACTTGAAGCAATGTATGACAAAGCCTTTCGAGCGTTCGACGGGAATAATTTTCCGGACGCGCTGAAAGAACTCGACGCGATTGACGCGCGTCAGCCGGACCTCGCAGAATCGCAAAACTTGCGCGGCGTAATCATGATGCGCCAAGGAATCTACGACAAAGCCGAAGCCGCGCTGCGCGAAGCGTTGCGGATCGATTCGAAATTTTGGAACGCCCGTTTCAATTTGGCCGAGATTCCGTTTCTAAGAAAGGATTGGGTTGAGGCGCGCAATCGCTTTCAGGAATTACTTTCGAGCAACGCGGCTGAGCTGCAGGGCGAAGCGACCCAGCTCATTCAATATAAAATCCTCTTAACTTATTTGCTCGAAGGAAAAGAGAACATGGTCGATTCGCTTCTGGCCAAGTTCGAGCTTTCTCCGGACACCCCCGCAGTCCACTACGCGAACGCGGCCATCGCACTCCAGCAAGACAAGACGAAGGAAGCGAAGGACTGGATGGCACAAGCGGAAAAGAATTTCTCGCCCCAGCTGAACAAGCTTTTTGCCGAATCGCTCTACGAGGTCGGTTGGCTCCAAAAACAGGCCGGCCAAACACGCGCAGCCCTTGAGTTAACCACAGCGGCTGATCGTGCGGCCAAGACCAAGGCGTTTGCCCGATCCCGCGTTGAGCAGGCGCGGCAGGCTTATCAACAACGCGACTTTGCCGCCGCCAGCAAATTTATCGACGACGCGGACGCGGCTGATCCAAATCAGGCAGCTACTTTGAATTTGCGGGGCGAAATTTTGCTGGAGCAAAAGCAATTCGATCAGGCCGAGGCCGAATTCAAAAAGGCGTTGAAAGCGGATTCAAAATTCCGCCAGGCACAATTCAATCTGGCTTTGGTGCCATTGAAGAAAAAAGATTATGCCGCCGCGCGCGATCGGTTTGAAGCGCTCCTGAGCAAGACACCGGGCGGAGACAAAACCGAAGCCGCGCAACTGATCAAGTTCGACATCTACATGACGTGGTTGCTGGAAGGCAAAGACAGTCGTGCTCAGAAGTTGATGGAGCAGTTCCAGTTTACCGGCGACACGCCGGCTCTCTATTATGCCCAGGCCGCGTGGGAGTTTAAACATAACAATCCGACCAGGGCGACCGATTGGATCACTTCCGCGAAGAAAATTTATTCGCCCGCGCTGAACGTTGTTTTCGCGGATTCATTTTACGATCTCGGCTGGATGCAAAGCCCGGCGCTCGCGACCTCGCCCGCGCCAGCCGTTGAAGCCGCTACTGCTTTGGCTGAAGCACAAACCGAATCAAGTCCGGCAATAGAGCCAAGCCCAATTCCTGGAGCAGCTGTTGCGAAGGGTAAAGCAGCCGAAGCTAAGGCCAAGGCCGCTGCACCCGCGATTGCCGGAATGGAGGCGACTGCCCCCAAACCGGAAGAGCCCACGGCCAGCACCGCTGTCACACAATCTTCCGGCGCCGCGCCGGGATCATTTGCCGCTGGCAGTCCAGCCAGACCTGAAGAGATTCCGACATCGCCCGCGCCGAGTTTCTCGCCCATCGTAGAAACGCCAGTAGCAGCGGCCCGCGCGCCAGCATCGTCCGCGGCCGTTCCCGCTACGCGCGAAGAGCCGGCAGTTGTGCAATCGCAGCCCGCCAAGGCGCCTGCTCAGCAAGCGCCCGCTCCTGTCGCGGCTGCAAAACCGCCAGTCGTGGCCGCGGCATCGGCCACGCCAGCAACCGCGCTTGCTCCTGCGCATGTTGGCGAAGTTTCTCGCGGAAAATTTGAAGCCGGCAATTTAATTGCGGCAATTTTCGTTTTGGCTGGAATTGGCATCATCGTGTTCGTTGTATACGAAATTCGTGGCCGCGGAATTCATTTCGCAAGTTTCCGCCGGGCCGCGCCGGCAACCGGTCCGCAGTTCGAAGGTATGGAATATGCCGCTGCGGCTCCCAGAGAAATGAAAGTTATGCCGCGATTGAGTGGCGGACCGCGCCAGGTCTCTCTTAAATTGAAAGCAACCGAGCCGGCACTGCGCCGCGCAGTAGTGCCCCTCAGCACGCCAGGCCGTGCTTTTGGCGGCGGGACGGCTTTGGAACCGGCAGTCGAGGGAAATGGTGAGCGCCAGTTCGAGCTTGAACCGAAAGTCGAAACATTCGAAGCGGTTGGTTCAATTGTTGAACAGGGTGCGATGCCGGTGGAAGCGGTTGGTGAACCGGTCGCGCAATCGGAATGGATCGCGCCTGAGCCTGAGTTGCCGCCGATCGAAATTGCGCAACCGGTGTTTGCGCAACCCGAATGGATCGCGCCTGAGCCTGAGTTGCCACCGATCGAAATTGCGCAACCGGTGTTTGCGCAACCCGAATGGATTGCGCCTGAGCCTGAGTCGCTACCGGTCGAAATTCCGCAATCAATAACCGCCCAACCGGAAGAAATCACGGTTCCCGAAATTGAGCCGGTCTTTGCCGACGCTGCAACGATTGCCGAACCGGAAATCGAGCCTGTTAGTCAGGGTCAACCGATTCCTCAGTTGACGCCTGTGGAGGAACCGTCCATCATTGAGGTCACTGAACCTGAACCGGCCGGATTTGACGCGCTTCATCAACCTAGCGAACCGTCTTTTGAGCCTGTTTTCGAATCACGAATTTACGAACCAACCACACCAGTAAACATGCCTGAACCGATCCAAATCCCAACTGCTTCAGCAGGGCGAGGCGGCATGCCTCAACCAGCCGGGGCGATGCAAACTGCCGTCCAACTCACGTTCGCTTTCGAGATTGCGTCGATGCAACTGACTCCAACCTTCAAGATGGGGGCGTTGCAGTTAAGGCCATTCTCGAAAATCGTGACGATGCGCTTGGCTGGGTCAGCTCCGCAACCGGCAATGAATCTGCAGGTGACTTTTGAGATCGCACGGATGCAGCCCGCCGGCGGAACGCTGGGAAGCGTGCGCCTCACGCCATCGCAACAGCAGCGTCCAACCGTGGTTGGATCGCCTTCGTTCACGGTCGGGGGTTTGCATTTAGTTTCGGATTTCGCGGCCGCACCACTTCAGCTAACGCCGTCACAGCAGGGACAAGCCACAGTCCACGTCGTTGTTCCGTTCCAAATCGCGACGGTCGAATTCTCACCGTCTTTTGAGATTTCATCGATTGTGCTCAATTCGAATTCCAAGCAAGTATCAGTGCAGCTCCCGAGCGCCGGTGGCGCTGTCGTCGAAGGCGCACCGGTTTTCGAAATCTCGAATTTGCAGCTCACTGGCAGCGGCGAAATCGGAATGATGCAGCTGAACCTGACCGGTCACGGTCCCAAGCGCGCGGCCTGATCCGGCGGGCAAGATCGAAATCTTTCGAGCATTTCGACGAATCGATCTGACTTTGTCGCGGATTATCGGCGTTTAACGAAGTTGCTGCGGTTTAGCGACCGTAGTGGCTGCGGTAGAAATTCGCCGTCTCGCCGGATTAATTTCCGGTCGAAATAAATCTCGCCTCCGCCATAACTCGGTCGCTGGATATTGACCATGTCCCAGTGCACCTGGCTTCGGTTGCTATTGTCTGCGTCCTCGTAAGCCTGACCGGGAGTGAAATGAAACGAACCGGCAATTTTTTCGTCGAAAAGAATATCTCGCATCGGCTCGAGAACGTGCGGATTGAATCCGAGCGAAAACTCGCCGATGTAGCGAGCTCCGGCGTCGGAATCGAGGATCTTGTTGAGTTTCTCAGTCTGGTTGCTTATCGCCTGAACAATTTTGCCCTTGCGGAAATCGAGGCGAATCCCGTCAAAGGCGATGCTTTGATAAATTGTTGGCGCGTTAAATGTGATATGGCCTTCCACCGAATTTTTCACTGGCGCTGTGAACACTTCACCATCCGGAATGTTCCGGTCGCCTCCGCAAATGACTGCCGGAATTCCTTTGATGCTAAATCGCAGATCCGTTCCCGGCCCTTTGATTTGGACGCGGTCCGTTCTCTCCATTAACGCTTTCAGGGCTTTCATTCCTGGCTGGAGTCTGCGGTAATCGAGCGTGCAAACTTCGAAGTAAAAATCTTCAAAAGCTTGGGTGCTCATTCCTGCCAACTGGGCCATCGACGGAGTCGGCCACCTCAGTACGACCCATTTGGTTTTCTTGACGCGTTGATCTTGAACCGGGCGCATTTTCTTCGCGACCAGCTGCATTTTCGCCACCGGTACGTCGGATAATTCGGTAATGTTATTGCTTCCCCGCAACGCGACATAGGCGTGCATTTTCTTCATGCGTGCCAGCTCATGCCGCGCGGCCAGCGTCAGTTGTCGGTCCGATGCTTCCAACGCTAGCTCGCGTCCGATGCGGGCCCGCTGGATCCGGACGAATGCAACTGCGCCTGCTTTTCGAACTGCGCGAATGAGCGCGATGGTCATTTCGTCGGGGACGTCGAAAGCCTCAATCAAGACGTTCTCGTTTCGTTTGAGCCTGGTCGAATATTCCACCAGGAGTTTGGCCAGCTTGTCGAAACGCGCGTCGTGCATAGGACGCTACGATTCCATCGAGTTCGCGGGATGCAACCGTCTGGCAGGCGATCTGATCAACCGTTTCGGCGGAAGCGCGCCCCGAACGCGCCGTCGAAATTATCCTGAAAGGGAATAGAACGCCTTTCTTCCTCGAGCTGTAAAATCGAAATCACCCGGAGCAGCGTTTGAACGACGTCCTCATTTTCCTCTCGTTCTAGGCTGCACGTGCTGTAAACGAGAATTCCTCCAGGCTTCAGGAACGGGATTACAGCACGCGTAATCTCAATTTGCCGGGCGCGCATCCGATTAAAGTCCGCCGGTTTCAAGCGCCATCGGACATCGACGCGGCGTCGCATCACGCCAGTATTGGTGCAGGGAGCGTCAATCAAGATTCGATCGAATGGCGCAGCCGAAAGAATCTCCGGTGGAGCGGCAGATTTCATCCAATCATGGCAAACGATTTTGGCAATTCGAACACCGAGCCGCGCGAGATTTTCGTCGAGTAGATTTAAGCGGGCAGGTTCGCGATCGCACCCGATGAGCAAGCCTTGGTTTGCCATCAATTCCGCCAGATATCCCGTTTTACCGCCGGGAGCGGCGCAGGCGTCCAGAATCTTTTCGCCTGGCTTCGGTTGCAATAACTCGCACGCGATCGATGTGCTCGGGTCCTGAACATAACAATCGCCCTGGTCGAGCGCGTCCGCGGGTGCCGGCAGTTCGACAAAGTTGGAGACTTTTGGCAGCGTCCGCGCGTTGCGATAGCGGTCGAGGAAACTCTGCCGATCAATTTTTAGGCGGTTAATTCTCGCGTAAATTGGGGGTGACTGATTGTTCCAAGTGCACAAGGCTTCGGCCCCACCGCCTCCAAATTGTTTCGCCCAACGCTCAATCAGAAACTGTGGGTGCGAGGTTCGAACATCAAGCGACTGAGAATTTGCTCTCCTTTGCAAGCCCCGGCGGTCGCGCGCAGCGGAGCGCAGTATCGCATTGATGATCGCATGCTGGCGTTTTGGAGACAGGTCGACCGTTTCATAAACCGCCGCATGTTCGGGCGTCTTTGCGATAAACAGTTGATAGAGACCGATGCGCAGAATGTCGCGAAGATCTTCATCCACGCGTCCGCGTCGAAGCTCGCGGATCCAAAAGTCCAGAAGTGTGCGGTTGCGCAAGACGCCGTAAAAGAGTTCGACGGCGAATGCCCGATCGGCGGACCGGAACTCCGCCTTGGAGAGCGCGCTGGAAATGACCGTGTCGGCGAACTCTTTTTCTCTACGCCAGGTTCTCAGCGCGGCGAGAGCGACTCGGCGAGCAGAGGTCCGCGCCACAACGAATTCTACCGCGGAATGATGCTCGCGCGGCCAATGGAATGATAATGGAAACCGAGCTCGCCCATCGTCTCGGGATTCAACAGGTTTCTCCCATCGAATACGATCGGCGTGGTCATCCGCTTTTTGAGCGCGGCAAGATCGACATTGGCAAACTCATTCCATTCAGTGGCGATGACGAGCGCTTCGGCGCCGTCAACGGCTTCTAATGCAGAAGCCGCGAATTTTGCGTCCGCGATTGCCTTGAGGTCGCGCGCTTTCTCCATCCCTTTCGGATCGTAAACGACCACGTGCGCGCCTTCGCGCAGCATCGCGTCGACCAATTCGATCGCGACCGACGACCGAACGTCGTCGGTGTCCGGCTTAAACGTCAAACCCCAGACCGCGATCTTCTTTTCTCGCAATACCCATAGCGTATCGCGGATGAGTTTCAGAAAACGCTCTTTTTGCCCGGCGTTAATTTGCTGCACTTCTTTCAGAAGAGTAAACGGAACACCGAGTTGCTCGCTAATGTGGATGAACGCGGCGACGTCTTTTGGAAAACAGGAACCGCCGTATCCGATGCCGGCATTGAGAAATTGGCGGCCTATGCGCCGGTCCATTCCAATTCCGTCCGCGACTTTTTCCACGTCTGCTCCGCTCGCGTCGCAGATCGCGGATATGGCGTTGATGTAGGAAATTTTCAGGGCGAGGAACGAATTCGCAGCGTGCTTGATTAGCTCGGCACTGTTAATTCCGGTGACCAGCACCGGCGCCATGAACGGTTCGTAAACCTTTTTCATCAGATCGACGGCGGGCTGACTCTGGGCGCCAATGACAATCCGATCCGGATGCATTAAGTCGTGAATGGCGCAGCCCTCGCGTAGGAACTCCGGATTGCTGACCACGTCAAACTTCGCGCCGTGCCGATTGTAACGCTTGATTGTTTCCGCGACCCGTTCGCCAGTTTTTACCGGCACCGTGCTCTTATCGACGATGACCCGATAATCGGTAAGGACGTCAGCGATCTCGCGGGAAACTTTTTCGATAAAGCTAAGATCAACATCTCCATTTGCCTGCCGCGGCGTTGGCACGGCGATGAAGATGATGTGTGATTTGTCTACGCCTTCGCGGATGCTGCTGCTGAAATGCAAACGGTGTGCGGAAACATTGCGATGGACAATTTCTTCCAAGCCGGGCTCATAGATTGGAATGCGCCCGGCCTGGAGGGTTTTAATCTTTTCCTCATCATTGTCTACGCAAATGACGTTGTGGCCGACGTCGGCAAAACATGCTCCCGTGACAAGCCCAACGTAACCCGAACCGATGATCGCAATGTCCATGGTGAATTAGTGCCGCGGGCTCGCCGCGGCGCCAGGATCGCGACTCACCTTTACGATTCCGGCCCCTGATTGCAACCGGATCATTGTCCTTGATTGCCCGGATCAAAATTTAAATCGAAACCAAACTTGGGAAATGCTTTCAGGGTAAACGTGAGCAGAATGCCGTACTCCTTCTTGTTACCGGTGTTGTCTCGTACCACCCCGCCAAAGGAGGCGACCCAGTTCGTCAAATCACGATAGATAGCGTAGCGCTGTTCCTGGAAGACGCCGACTGTGCCTTCGTATTGCTCCTGAAATCCGAAACCCCAGTTGTCGTTCAGCCGGTAATACCCGCCAAGCACGATCAGACTACTGTGTTGGAAGAACGGATTGTCGTTGAGGTATCGATGCCCCGCGCTGAGCTGCAAGTTTGCGACAGGCTGCACCGCGACGGTTGTATTGACTTCGGTAAATCCTGAGCTGAACGCCGGAATTTGGGAATCGATCGTCAGCGACGCCCACGGGAGCGGAGTAAAGCGCAGTTTATTGAAAAAGTTCGAATACGTCCGTCGGTCGTAAGGATTGTCAAAGTTCACGTCGAAAAATGTGTCGAGCTCCAGCCAGGTCACGGTCAGATCATCGCGGCGCGTTTCCAAACGGTTCCGAATTCCATTGCGCCAGATGGTCCAACTGGCGATCGAATCAATGGTGGTAAATTGGGGAAAATCGATCGGACGCAACTGCGTCGATGGTTCAAATCGATCGAACTCCAACACTGCCGCCGGATTGATCCCATCCTCATGGACGTATGAGAAATTGCTGTACGGCTGGATGACGTGAAGCAATCCGTCCAAACCGAGCGCGCGGCTTTCCGCGTCTTCCCACGAGCGAGATAACTTAAAAGAGGCCTCGACCCCCGCATCGACTACAGTCCGAACGCCGCTGCCCGCGTTTACGACTGGATTTGCCGGAGTGGGATCCTCTGGGATAAAGTTGGGAATTAATGGGTCATCGATGTGGGCGAACAGTGTGTTCCCGAGGTCGCGAGTTTTGTCGTAATAGGTCGCTCGAAAGCCCGCTCGGGGCACAATGGAAAGCCAGCCAAAATAAGTATTCGGATAGAGCAGTTGATGAAACGTATCGAGCCGCGTCGTCCCATAATCTTCAAAGCCCGACCCTTCGGCAAAATTTCGATGTAAGTCCGCGACGCCCGTTTCTCCCTCGTAGAAAATTGGGCCGCCAAAGAGCGCGTGCCGTTTAATGTCGAGCACGACCTCAGGCAAGCGCTCCGTTGTTTGAAAGAAATCATTTGCCTGGAAACGAGCGATCGCGGTGAGCGTGTAAAACGGGTCGGTCTTAGCCACCGCAATCACGTTGTCCGGATTGGGATCGACTCGAAATTCATTCTGATAAAAATCTTGCATCACATACGCGTCACTTAGTTTGGTCACATTCACGATTCCGGAGATGTCTTTCGTGAAATCGGTCGTGTCTTGCAGGGTCAAGCGGTATCGGTTAGGCAGTACCTCACGGCGCGGAATGGCGGTCGGATTAATGTCCGGGTTTTGGTCGTCGACGTAATAGGTCTTGATCTTGAGATTGCTCGATTTGTCCTTTCCGTAATCAATGTCCGAATCAAACCCGATCGCGGGGCCGCGGCGTCCGCGATAATCCAGTCGAAGTCGGCCTTTAATATCGTCGGTGATTGGAAATGTGAATTGCGTCAAAAGGGAAGGTCCCCAGGAGCTCAAGTCAGCCGGCGCGATGGAAAAACTGAAGGCGTCGTTGAGCGATTGATACATGTACGGCCACCAAAAGACCGGAACTTTTCCGATGTAGAAGGTGACGTTTTGAAAAACGACGTGGTCGTTTTCATAAACTCGCACCGTTCGTGCGCGCAGGTGAAAATCGGGGTGAGGAGAATCGTCCGTCGTGAATGTACTATCTTCGACGCGATACACGTTCGCCGAAGTTTCGGTCACGTTTTGGCCGCTGAGGAAGTAAGGACGAAAATCAGTGCGCACATTGCTGGTGCGGATTTGTTTGGTGTCGATGTTATAAACTCCGCGCTCGGCGATATAAACGCTGACATCGCGGTAAATCCGGACGTGCCCTTCTACTGAGACTTCGTGCGTGCGTGAGTTGTACTGGGCGAAGTCCCCGTAAATGTCGGTATCTCCCACGTGAATCGCGACGTTATCTCGCGCCGTCGCGATGCCGTTTTCGTAAGTGGTTTCGCCGGTCGAAGTAATCTCTACCGGCTCATGGTCGGAGACGTTCGTTGCCGCGCCCGTCATGCCGGTCGCCAAAAACATAAAAAAGACCCCCCAGACCAGCGTTCGCATGGCGGACGCCGAAGGTACCGTAGCCTGCGGCGGTTGCAAAGGTAAAAGCAGGTCGGAGGCCATTTGTTTTAGATCGATAACCCCGAAAGAATTGGGGCTCGCGATCAAATTCGGAGTCGCAGTCCGGCGACCTGTTGATTCAGTCCACAGCTAAGAACGATCGCTTTCTCGTGCAATGTCTCGCCTGACTCTGGAAAGCTGAGGCCTTGCGGCGCGTCCCAACCCAACATTAGCGGGAGTCGCTTCGTTCGCAGCGACTGTGCGGCGACAATTACCTGCCAGATCGCGCTCGCGCCGACACTTTCGCCGAGAGCCGCTTTGGGGCTATAAACTAACGCACCGGGCAATTCATGTTCGATCGCTTCTCGTTCAGCAAGATCTACAAATGTGCCGTTTGCACTCGCGACGATGCACGCATCTTCGTCTGCGAGACCGTGCAAAACTTGGCCCGCGATTTTTTTGGCCTCGCTCCGCTGAGAAAAATTTCCGCCCGGATCAATCGCATCGATTTGCTCCCTACCTTGACGAGCGAGTAACACGGCGCCGGCTCCCTCACTCAAAATCATGCCGTGAGGCGGATCGCAGAACAATTCGATCGGCGGCTCGTTTTTGAGAAGGCGCCATTTGTGATAGGCATCGCAAAGCAACCAGTCCGCCTCTTCCGCGCCCACTACCAGGCAAAAATCGAACGCTTCATTTTCGAGTAAATCGCTCGCCATCTTGACTGCCAGCACTCCGACCGCGCCATCTCCGACAAGGGTGTAACTGGTTCCGGTGATTCCAAAAATCGCGGCAAGATGACTGGCAGGCGCGTTGAAAACTGTTTCCGGAAAAAGCAATGGACTGGCCGATTGAGCGCCCGTCTCCACGATGTTGTGGTAAAACCGCTTGGTGTAAATGACGCCGCCGTTGGAGACGGCAAACACGAGCGCCATCCGCTTGGCGTCGATCTCTCCGATGGTCGACCTTGCCTGCCCCAGCGCATCGATTCCTGCGGCCGCGGCAAAACGCGAGATCGCACTTGCGCGACGGAGGCGAGGATGCGGCGGCAAATCCGTTAGCGCCTCCGCCGGGACGCGAAAAGCGGAGTATCTCTTTGCAGAAACGGGATCAGAGGTCGGCCGGGCGAGAGCTTCCTCGCCAAGAAGTAAACGGTTCCAGACCGCGTCCGCGCCTCGACCAAGCGGCGTGACCCAACCCATGCCAGCGATCCGCAGGCTCATGCGGCGAGTTTCTGGATCAAAATTGAAGCATTCGTGCCCCCGAATCCAAACGAATTCGAAAGGACGATGTCGATCTTCGCTTCGCGCGATTTGTTTGCCACGATGTTGAGATCTAGATCTTGGTCCGGCCTGCGAAAATTAATGTTGGGCGGCAGAAGTTGCGCTTGCAACGCAAGTAAGCAGACAACGGCTTCGATCGCACCGGCCGCGCCTAACGAATGACCCATCATGCTTTTGGATGAGCTGACCGGAATACTTCCGAATAATTCCGCAATCGCTTTGCCTTCGGCCGCATCATTGAACGGCGTCGCCGTGCCGTGGGCATTAATATAGTTCACCTCCTCCGCGGAACGACCGGCGCTATGCAACGCTTGTTCCATTGCCCGTCGCGGACCGCTTCCGGAAGGGTCGGGCTGAGTCAGGTGGTGATTGTCGGTAGAAATTCCGTAGCCGATGATTTCCCCCAAAATTCGAGCGTCACGCGCGCGCGCGTCTTCCAAATTCTCAAGTGCGAGGATCGCAGCCCCTTCACCAAGAACCATTCCAGACCGGTCGCGATCGAATGGCCGGCATTTTTCCGGCGTGGACGCTTGCAGAGAATCGAAGCCCACAAAGACGAGTTCGGAAAGGGCGTCGTATCCACCGGTCAACACCCGCTGATATTTTCCTGAACTCACGCATTCGAAGGCATGCCCGATTGCGTTTGTTCCGGAAGCGCAGGCGTTGGCGATAATCTGGCATGGTGCCGAAATTTCGAATGCATCTTGTGCATCGATCACGGGTTTTTGCGGCGGATAATTTGCAATCCACCCCGGCGAATGTCGCAAACCGCGATCCCGATGTAAGGCCCGATAATAATCCTCCCCAAACGACATGCCGCCGCTGGTGGTGCCGACGACGGTCAGTTCAGGCTTAAATTCAGGATCCTTTCCGAACAATTGCCCGAAAACGGCCATCATCATGTGGCTCGCGCGATGCAATCGGTCGGTTTTCCGTCCATTTCGCCGCCCGCTGACGAGGCGCTCGTCGGAGACCTGGCCGGCCGTCTGGCATCGGCATTTCTCGACATCGAAGCGGGTGACGGGCGAAACGCAATCCCTGCTCGCCCTCAGTGATGCCAAGGTCTCATCCAGGCCGAGTCCGAGAGGGCTAATCACCCCGGCTGCGACCACCGCCACCCGGGATTCGCTTGTTTTTCCGCCTAATTCGTTAAATGTCGCCATTTCAGTATCAGTTGGCCCGCGATTTTGGTTGCTTTCCAAACCGAAGCACTTTACACAATGTGCCCGAAAGGAGAAAACAGCAGCTCGGAAGTCCGCCGATTGTCATCTGAAATTCACTCAGCGGCGATTTGAAATTGATAAGCGGGAACAGTGTCCTGGCGGCGTTTTCCAGATTAGACTCAATGGCAACTAAATTATACGTGGGAAATCTCCCATTTAACACCACCGAAAACGAACTACAGGAGCTCTTTTCGCAAGCAGGCGCGGTGCAGGAAGTCATGCTCATGCAGGACAAATTTACTGGCAAATCCCGCGGCTTCGCGTTTGTGACCATGGGCTCCGACCAAGACGCGCAAAAGGCAATCGCGGAAATAAACGGGAAGACGCTCGAAGGCCGAGCGCTGACCGTTAATGAGGCGCGCCCGCGCGAACCACGGCCGCCAGGCGGCGGTGGCGGCGGCTATGGTGGTGGCGGTGATCGACGCCGCGATGGCGGACAACGCCGCGGCCGTTAATCGGCTCGATTCGTTAATTATTTTCTTAAAAGCGGCCGCCCCGGCGACCGCTTTTTCTTTCATCACGGCTGCGCCCACCCCGAGGAGCGAACTACAATAAAACAACAACGCTTTAAAGAAGGAGTTCCGATTATGCCCGATGATACAAACGCCGAAGAAAACATCGAGATTCCACCCATACCTAAGGAAACCGCCGGAGCCGTCACCGGAGCAGTAATTGGCAGCATGATTGGCCCTGTCGGCACCGTTGTCGGAGGCATTGCCGGCGCGATTGCAGGCAAAGCCGCCAGCGAACGGCGGCTCCGTCCGGCCGCGAAAAAGGCCGTCGCGCGCATTGTTAAACCCGCACCGGCCCGACGGCGACCGAAGAAAACTACGCGGGGGAAAGCTGCGAAAAGAAAACCTGCGAAATCGCGCAAGCGATCGACCTCTAAACGGACCAAAGCCAAACCGCGCCGAAGATCGACATCGCGTGCCAAAAAAAGGCGACGTCGCTAAATTGCCAATCAGGAAAGTGGGCAGGGCTGGATTCGAACCAGCGAAGGCGTAAAGCCAGCAGATTTACAGTCTGCCCCGTTTG
>WNGJ01003114.1_pt1 | contig 21836 bp, 25 predicted proteins | sample 5400611 | NCBI WGS metagenome assembly WNGJ01 (sample SAMN13153375, study PRJNA577476) | soil metagenome | isolation source: 40 cm soil or saprolite under Garry oak tree replicate 1 | place: USA:California | collected 2016-06-15
GGCTGCGGATGGTCCTCGCGCCTCACGAGGTCCTCCTCGTGCGCACTTTCACCGACCCCTCCCCCGCATCGGCTCAAGGCGCCTGAGACGCCTCTCGAGAGCCTCCGGGGGGAGACCGACGCACGGTTGGATCATCGACGCCTACGGCGACTACGACCGCGACACGATGGTCCTCTGGCTCTGGAACGAGCACGGGGCGCACCGGATCGAGGACGCGCGGTCATGGCCGACGTTCTTCCTGCATGCGCCGTCCGGCGAGCTGCCCGCGATCCGACGACGGATCGAGATCCTCGATGGCGTGCGGGAGGTGCGCGAGGTCTCGAGGCGGATCGCCCTCGAGGACGACGAGCCGAAACCCGTCCTGGAGATCGTGCCGCGACATTACCGCGACATCCGCCATCTCGCGCACATCCTCGACTCGAACGGCGGGTACGTGGACCATCAATTGTTCAACGTGGACCTGCGGTTCAGCCAGCGATACGCGATGGAGCACGACATCTTTCCGATGGGGCTCGTGCGCTACGCGAACGGCACGTGGACCGCGGAAGAGGAGCACTTCGCCCTCGAATACCCGCTGCCCCCCCTGAGGAAATCGCTCCTGGACATCCACGTGGCCAATCCCGCGGGCATCCCGCGGATGCAGGACAAGCTCCTCGGGGCGCGCCTCGACGAGGTCGAGATCGACGGCTCCGAGGAGGCGATCCTCCGCGGCATCGACGAGGCCGTGCGGTCGAAGGACCCGGACATCCTGATGACGGACGGCGGCGACGCGTTCACGATGCCGTACCTCGCGCGCAAGGCCTCGGAGTTCGGGGTGTCGATGCGGCTTGGACGGGACGCGGACAAGTTCGCGGAGCGCAAGGGGAAATCGTACTTCACATACGGGAAGATCGTCTACAAGCCGGGCCAGTACATCCTGCGCGGGCGTCTGCATCTCGACCGCGGGCACTTCGCGATGCGCGAGAGCGACTTCGCGGGCCTCGCGGAACTCTCACGGCTGTCGACGCTGACGCCGCAGGAGCAGGCACGGCTCACGCCGGGCACGGCCTTCAGTGCGATGCAGGTGAACTTGGCCTACCACGACGGCCGGCTCGTCATCTGGAAGAAGAACCGGCCCGAGGAGTTCAAGGACGCGGAGAATCTCTTGCGCGGCGATCGTGGGGGATTCACGTTCGAGCCGGAAGTCGGCGTGCACGAAGGCCTTTACGAGCTCGATTTTTCCTCCCTATATCCGAGTATCATGGTGAAGTACAACATCTCGGCGGAGACACTCGACTGCGCCTGCTGTACGACGGACGGCCTCTCCGTCCCCGAGTTGCGATACCATCTGTGCACGCGACGCGTCGGAATCGTCGGTCGCGTGCTGAAACCGCTGATCGAGCGACGGCGATATTACAAGAAAATGAAGAAGGAATCGGGTCCGCTCCAAAGTGTGTACACGGGACGGGACACCATTCTCAAGTGGACCCTTGTGACAAGTTTTGGGTACCAGGGTTACAAGAACGCCCGCTTCGGCCGCATCGAATGCCACGAAGCGATCAACGCATTCGCGCGGGACATCCTCGTTCGCACGATGGAGATTGCGGAATCCCATGGGTACGAGGTCGTCCACGGCATCGTCGACTCCGTCTGGCTGCGGCCTAAGCCGAACGCGGATCCGATCGACAAGGTTCGCGAGCACATCGCCGGATCGATCGGCCTCCCGATCGAACTGGAGGGCTGCTACAAGTGGATCGTGTTCCTGCCGTGCAAGACGACCGGCGTGGGCGCGCTGAATCGGTACTATGGCCTCTTCCAGGACGACGAGTTCAAGTTACGCGGGATCGAGCTCCGCAAGCACGACACCCCGGAGTTCATCAACATCTGCCAAGAGGCGATGCTCGGCGAGCTCAGTCTCGCGTCGACCGCGGCGGAGTTCCGCGAGCGAATCCCGAAGGCCGTCGACATCCTCCGATGGACGGCGAAGTGCGTCCTCGATCGCGCGATCCCCGTGCACCAGTTCATCCTCACGAAGAGCGTGTCCCGCGCCCTCCCGGAGTACATCGTCCTCACGGCGACCGCGGCGGCCCTGAAGCAGATGGAGAAACGCGGCTTCTCCGTCGAACCGGGCGAGTCGATCCGATATGTCCTCCTGGACGCCCGCGCCCGCGACTCCGAGCGGAAGGTCCGTGTCGCGGAATTCCTCCAGGGAGACGAGACGCCGGACGCGTGGGAGTACGTCAAGCTTCTGTGCCGGTCCGGCCAGACGCTCCTCGCGCCGTTCGGGTACACGGAGGACTCCCTGTACGCGATGTGCAAGGACCTCTCCGACGTATCGATCACAACGCTGCCCGAACGGGCGATCGCGATCCAGGAGGACTACAAGTCCCAAGGGGAGAGCCGCAGCAAGGCCAAGGGCGGGGTCGGGTACAAGAGACCGTGGCGGATCATCGACGATGCGTCGGCCGACGAGGATCCCGCGGACTTTTGACGGAACCCGCTCACTCGACGGGGAACGGTTCCTCGGAGAGCCCTTCCGTCGCGGCGACGAGCTTCGTCACGCGCTGCTCGGAATCCGCGAGGATTGCGTGGCAGCGTCGGTACAAGGCAAGCCCTTCCTCGAAGACGGCGAGCGCGCGGTCGAGCGGCAGATCGCCGCGGGACAGCGCGTCCACCTTGTCCTCGAGGGCCGCGAGGGACTCCTCGAACGGCGGTCCATCGGTCATAGTGCCTCCTTCTCGTGATTCACACGAACGTGAATTCGGCCGTCCTGGAAGCGCACCGCAAGGGCGTCTCCCGAATCGACCTCGGCGGCGCGTGCGACGACCTGCCCATCGTCCCGCTCCGCAATCGCATATCCGCGCTGCAGCGTCGCGAGCGGGCTGAGCACATCGAGCCGGCGGCCGAGGGCGTCGAGCCGGTCCCGATGCCGCGAGACCTCGCGCGGCGCGACGGCCGATAGCGCGGCGTATGTCCGATCGAGGAGGGCGCGGTTCGCCTCGACGCCGCGACGCAGGGCGCGGGGCGACATCCGCTCCCCGAACCCGGTGACACGTCCGCAGGCGGCGGCGAGCAGCTCCCGAATCTCCCGGAGGAGGCCGTGTCCCGCTTCGTTCACCCGCGCGGCCAGCTCGACCGCATCCGGCGAGACGAGCTCCGCGGCCGCGCTTGGCGTCGGCGCGCGCACGTCCGCGACGAAGTCCACGATCGTGACGTCCGTCTCGTGACCGATCGCGCTGACGACGGGCACGCGGCACGTCGCGACGGCACGGGCGAGGCCTTCGTCGTTGAAGCACCACAGGTCCTCGAGGGATCCCCCGCCGCGCGCGACGATGACCACGTCGACGCGATCCGCGACGAACGCGAGCGCCCGCCGCAGGCTCGCAGGCGCCTCCGGACCTTGGACGAGCGCGGGCGCCACGATGACGTGGGCGATCGGATACCGTCGACGGAGGATCGTGACGATGTCGTGCACGACCGCGCCGATCTCCGACGTGACGACGCCGATCCGCCGCGGGAACGTCGGGAGGGGGCGCTTCCGCGCGGCGTCGAACAGCCCTTCGGCCGCGAGTTTCTTGCGCGTCCGCTGGTAGGCGGCCCAGAACGCGCCGACGCCGGCGGGGGTCGCGGCGTGCACCAGCAACTGGACGGTCCCGCGCCGCGGGAAGATGTCCACGTCGCCCGACACGACGACGTCCATGCCGTCCTCGAGGTCGAAGCCTAGCCCCGCGGCATCGTCACGGAAGAGGACGCACGCGAGTTGCGACGTCGCGTCTTTGAGGCTGAAGAAGACGTGGCCCGCCGGTGCCCGCTGCAGGTTGCTCACCTCGCCGCGCACGAGGATCCGGGAGAGGATCGGGTTCCCGCGGACCGTCTCGCGGATCACGCGGGCGAGCTGCGTGACGGTCAGGGCCGGCGGCAGCCCCGGACGCGTCTCGCACGTGACGGCGATCGGATCCATGATCCCCTGGCGCGTCACGGCCGCAAGGGCATATCAAGTCGAAGTAGGGAGGTGACCGAAAGTGCCCGCTCCGGCATCAATATCGGAGGGAGAGGATTCGGCAGGAGGCGCACCGGAACCCTTCCAGGTACACGTTCCCGCCGGCATCCGTGCCCTTGACCCGCTCCCCGCCGAGGCCTAGGAACGTCTTCTTCGTGGTCCATTTCGCGCCGTCGATGAAACTCTCGGTGCGAAGGTAGCCGGGCTCCATCGGGCCTTCGCATTGCGGACAGTTCACGGACGTCCATGGGCAGAATCGGTAATGGACCTTCCTCCGTCCGCCGGCGTGAGGCTTATCGGGCCGCGAGGAGGTCTTTGGCGGAGAGGAGCGGGTGCAGCCGCACCTCGATCTCGGCAAGGAGCATCCGGCCTCCTTCGTCCCGATCGACGACGCACACGCAATCGTCGATCCGGGCGCCATGGGTGCGCATCCGCTCGATCGCCGCCCGGAGCGTGCCGCCCGTCGTGACGACGTCCTCGACGAACAAGACGCGCTCGCCTTTCTCGAGGTCCCCCTCGAAGTCGTGCTTCGTCCCGTGCTCCTTCGTTGCCTTGCGCACCATGATGTACGGCTTGCCGGTCGCGAGGCTCACGGCGGCGGCGATCGGGACCGCGCCCAGCTCGACGCCCGCGATCCGGTCCGCGTCCCGGGCGTACGGCGCCATGCTGTCCGCGATCGTACGCAGGAGGTCCGGGCGGGTGATCGCCTTCTTGATGTCGACGTAGTACGAGGACGTCTTGCCGGACGCCAGGGTGAAGGTCCCGATCTGCAGCGCGCCGGACGCCTTCAGGGCCGCGACGAGCCGCCCGCGATCGATCTCACCAGGGCTCATGCTTCTTCCCGATCCGGTATCCGACGAGGTTCACGGCCCGATGAAGGGCCGGCGTAATAACGATGATGGCCAGGAGGCCGAGGAGCGCGTCGCCGGAGAAGAACCGCGGGACGGACCACGTAGGGATTGCAAGGCTGACGAGGAGTCCGCCGACGACGAAATCGTATTGGTCGAGGAGAGGCGCCTTGGCCCCGCGAGGCTTGTGCATCCGCCGCTTGATGAATGCCCCGCCGAGGTCTCCGAGGAGGGCGCCGAACGCCAGGACGGCGGAGGCACCGAAGGCCCCCGCGGGCGGAGAGGGTGCGCCCGAAATCGATCGGCGTGCCTCCGCCGAAGACGACCGCCATCGGGTTCGCGACGAACGCGGGGAGGAAGAACCAGACGGCCTGCGGGATCGCCTCGAGGGCCATCGGGCGGCGTAGGAACGACGCTCGGATATAGGTAACCCCGACGGCGCCCGGGAGGCCCGGGCCGCACCTACCTCTGTTCAGAGGTAGGAGGGCCCGAGAACCGAAGACCCGCCATACGGCCCTATGTGGTCCGCTCGAGCCGGGCGATCCGCGCCGCGAGATCCGACTGTACCTTCCGGTGGTAGGCGAGGAGCTTCTTCGCGGCCTCCCGACGCGACGCGGCGCCGCGTGCGGGCCCGACGTAGTCCTCCTGTCTCTCGCTCCGACCGTTGCGCCGCTCGTAGTGCCAGAAATACAGGTACTCGTTCCCGTCGATCCGCCGCACACGGAGACCGCAGCCGACCCGCATCTCGACCCTCCGTTCCTACCTCTGTTCAGAGGTAGATATCGGCGGAGGCGATGAACCTTCCGGTGGGGTGTGCGGACGCCTCCTTCCGCGAGTGATAATCTCCGCGGCACCCCTTTATAGCGAGAGCCGGCTCGTTCGCGGGCCGTCCATGGACCGTCTCAAGACGTACGTCGAAGGCTTCGACGACGCCCTCGGCGGCGGCATCCCCCGCGGTTCCATCGTCCTCGTCGCCGGCACGCCGGGCACGATGAAGACGGCGCTGACCTTCTCGATCCTCTACGAGAACGTGAAGGCGGGCTCGAAGGCCCTGTACATCTCGCTCGAGGAGAGCCAGGAGGATCTCCGGGCGGCGATGACGGACCTCGGGATGACGGGCCTGGATGACATGGAGCTGTACGTCCTCGACATCGGCCGGATCCGGCTCGAGCACAAGGACGAGGAGCTGTCAAAGAACTGGCTCGATGTCCTGCAGAAGTACATCGACCAGCGCGTCCGGGTGAACGGGTTTGACCTCGTCGCCGTCGACAGCCTCGCGGCGCTGTACAGCCTCAGCCATCTGGCGAACCCGCGGCGCGAGCTGTTCCACTTCTTCGGTTTCCTGAAGTCGCTCAAGTCGACGTGCTTCCTGATCTCCGAGGTCCCGTCCGGGTCGAACGGCAAGCTCACCGCGTTCGAGGAGGAATTCCTCGCGGACGGGATCCTGTACCTGCGCCAGTTCGAGAAGGGCGAGACGGACGTCCAGTTGCGCCTGCGGTGCGTGAAGATGCGCCGCGCGCGGCACGAGCACGGTTACTACGCGCTAACCCGGAACGACGGCCGCTTCCAGATCGCGCGGGCGACCTCAGAGTGACGTCTTCTGGAGGAGCTTGAGGAGCGCCTCCGCGTATTTGCCCGCGAGGGCCTCGTTCCCGAAGGTCTTCGTCGCGGCCGCGCGGTTCTCCTCGATCGCCTCGACCGTCTTGACGAGGACCGCCACGACGTCCTTCCCCGGCGCGCGTCGGAACAGCGCGGCGATCGACGTGTCCTCGCCGATCATCACGACGAGCCGGCCGACCGGCAGGTGCAGGACGTACGTGCCCTTCGAACGCCGGCCGGACTCCCGACGGACCATGTCGGCGACCTCCGGCTGGTCCAGATACGCGGTCGCGCCGGCTTTCGCCAGGACCTCGCGGCCCCGCCGCAGAATCACGAGGGCGAGCGCGTTCGACTCCTTGTCCCGCGCGAGATCGGACCAGAACGCCGCCTGAAGGGAGAGCGACCGCAGGCGCCGGCGGAGCGCCGCCAGGCCTTCGCGGTCCTGCGTGCGCGCCAGCTCCCGGAGCGCCGCCTCGAACTCCTTCGCCTCCCTCGGGTGCAGGAGGTGCCGGAACGTCTGGAACTCCTGGCTCAGCGCGTCGAGCTCCGTCGAGGCGCGCGGCCGCGGGGCCTCGGGCATCGGGATTTCCGGGGACCCGTCGTGGGCAGACAAGGCGGGGATCTCCTGTTCGATCAGCTCGACCGCGTCGGCCAAGCTCTTGTCGGGGTGGCGCAACATCGCCTGCATGACGATCTTGCCGTGGCCCTCGAGCTCCCAGCGGAGCAGCTTGAGGGCTGCCTCGTCCCGCTTGCCCATCCCTTCTCGCACGCTCGGAAACGAGCCCGGCCTACAAAAGCATTCCTTCCCTCACGGGCCGCGGATTCCATATTTGTCACCGGTGAATATCTCCCTCGATAACGAGGACGCCAGGGCTTTATAACGTGGACCTCGTCGTGCGGATGCGATGGACGTAGAGGTCCCCCTTCTCGAGACGTACGTCGACGGTCTGGACCGTGCGCTCGGCGGCGGCATCCCGAAAGGCAGCACGATCCTCGTGGCCGGCACGCCGGGCACGATGAAGACGTCGCTCATCCTCTGGCTCATGCACGAGAACGCCCGGCTGAAGGGCACCAAGTCGCTCTACGTCAGCCTGGAGCAGGACATGGACAGCCTCCGCGCGGGCGCGCAGCGGATGGGGATGAAGACCCTCCACGAGTCGAGCGTCTACATCCTGGACATGGGCCAGCTCCGGCGGGGCCTGCACCGTGCGGAATCGTCGAAAGACTGGTTCACGATCCTGTTCGAGATCATCAAGGAGGCGGTCAGCTCGAGCGGGTATCAGATCCTCGCGCTCGACAGCCTCGAGGCGCTGTACACGCTCTCGGAGGTCAAGACCCCCCGGAGAGAGATGTTCCACTTCCTCGGTTCGCTGAAGGAGCTCGGCCTGACGACGTTCCTGATCTCGGAGACGCCTTTCGGCTCGACGCGGCTCGCGCAGTGGGGGGAAGACTTCCTCGCGGACGGCATCCTGAACCTGCGACAGGTCGAGGTCGGGGATGCGGAAGTCCAGCTGCGCCTGCGGTGCGTCAAGATGCGCTGGATGAACCACGACCACGACGCGCTCGCGCTCAATCACGACGGCCAGAAGTTCTTCGTGACCCACGTGATCTCGAAGAAGAAGTAGCCTTGTCAGACCGGGTTGATGGGCGGCGCCGTCGGAGGCTCCCGCTCCCGCAAAAAGCCTTCGTGTGGGGGAAAGGTTTTCAACGGAGACCGGCCTCGGATGGCGCCATGGAAAGCCCGGGGCGGGTCGATCGGTGGATCGCCTTCGAGCTGGGCCGGCTGAACGCCGGGCTCGTCGTCGAGAAGAAGAGCCTCGCTCGGCTCCTCGGCGAGGCGAGTCCCGCGTGCCGCACCCGGGAAGGGGACGAACACCCGTTCGACCACGCGGTCCTCGAACGCCTCGCGGGGGTCCTCGCGCCGGGCGAGGCCGCCGCCCTGCGACTGCCGATCACGCTCCTCGTGTCGGGCGACTCGGCCGACAGCGCGGTCCTCGCCGACGCGCTCGCCGCCAAGGCGTTGCGTGCCCTCGAGAAGTTCGACCGCGCGTTCCCGTTCCGGGACGGGCGGATGATGCTACCGCCTTCGCTCGCGGTGGATATCGTGCGGCGCCTCGGCGGCGCGGTGCAGCTCGCGTTCGGCTAATGCCTACGGCGGCGACGCGGGCTTCTCCTTGCGGGACGCCCAGAAGTCCTCGGGCACGTCGTCGTAGATCGAGCCCATCTTCTCGGCCTCTTCCTTCGCCTTCTGCGCCTCGACGAGCTCGGCGATCCGCTCCTTGCGGAACATCCAGTAGTGGATCCGCCATTCCCGGCCGTCGTAGAGGGTCGTCTCCTCCCGCTCCGTCGTGAGGATGCCGGAGTCCTCGAGCATGTAGAACGCGTCCCGGTCCTCCGGCTCCAGGACGTTGTCGATGATCCGCTCGGAGTAGCCGAAGAAGTTGAGGACGTGCTGGGCCATCGCCCGGGCCTCCTCTTCCTTCATGCCGGTCCGGTCGATCGAGTTCTTGATCGCCCGCGTGAGGTCGTCGACGGTCAGCGTCCCGGCCGGACCTCGGTCCGACTTCGTCTTGATGGCCATGGGTCGCCTCGAGCCGTCCTATGGGAAGTCCACCCTATTTAAGGGTTCTGCGCCGCCGCTTTTCCTTGATTCTCACGCAAGCTATCGGATCTGAGAACGTCGCGACGGCGAATGCGACGCGCCAAAAGATTAACGCGCGAGTTCCGCAATGCCCCTCGCGGGATGGCGCAAGGTGTGGGCGTGGAGTGGGTGCGGACGACGCAGGGCGGCGAGGGAGTCTCGAAACCACCGGAGGAACTCGAGGCGGAGCTGAAGGAACTCCGGGATGAGGTGCGCCGGCTGCGGGAGCAGGTCGCGGCGTTCGCGTCCGCGAAAGGCCTGCCGCCGGAGGACGTGCGCCTGCCGACGTTCGTCGATCGGATCGACGCATCCTTGGAGGGCGGGGTCCCGAAAGGCGCGGTGATCGCGATCACCGGCCCGGGCGGCTCCATGAAGACGTCGCTCGCCCTATACGTCCTCGCCCGGAACCGGGCCGCGGGGCGGCGCGGGGTCTACGTGACCCTCGAGGAGAGCCGGGAGTCGATCCTGCGGACGATGCGCCACCTCGGCCTCGAGACCGACGAGGACTTCATCGTCGACATCTCCCGCCTCCGCGTCGAGCGCGAGGGCGCCGAAGAGATCCGGGACTGGCTCCGCGTCCTCCGGGACTTCCTCGTGCGCCGGAACCAGCGGGAGCCAATCTCCCTCGTCGTGATCGACACGCTCGACGTGCTCGCGTCGATGGCCCACCTGACCGACGTCCGGAACGAGCTCTTCCACTTCTTCCAGTTCCTCCGGTCGATGGGCGTTACGACCTACGTCGTCGCGGACGTGGACCCTGCGCGGCCTGGCGTCTCGCACGACATCACGTTCCTCGCGGATGGCGTGTTCGAGTTGCGGTTCAGCGGCGCGGGCGAAGGGAAGGTCCATCTCCTCTTCCGTTGCGCGAAGATGCGCCACACGGACCACTCCCGAGACTACTTCGTGCTGCGGTACGACAAGGGCTTCGCGGCTCGGCCGTACGAAGCGGCGAAACCGTCTCGCTGGGGACGCGGGCGCGCCTGACGATTAGAATGCGCCCTTGATCTTCGCGCGGTCGATCTTGATGCCGGCGGGCGTCGCCATGAGGATGTTCTTCCCCACGACGGCGACGTCGCCGCCGCAGTCGCGGACCGCGCTCTTCAACTCCGCCGTGATGCGCTTGAGGGCGAGATCGTCGCTCGCGAGGCTCGTGTAGTCGATGAGGAGGATGTTCCCGTTGTACACGTGCGTCGTCAGGTCGCCGACGTCCTCGTAGCGGTAGACCTCCGCGACCTTGACCAAGTGTTCGACGGGCTCACCTAGCGCTCCGCCCTCGCCTTCGAAGCTCAGCTCGGCCAGGTCGATGTACGTGTCCGCCTCCGCAGCACCGCCCTCGGCCAGTCGTCTAAATGGCTTTTTGATAAAGGCCATCCCACATCCCTTCTGCGCCGCCCATAGTCGCGGCCACGAATTTAAATGTATCGCGGGAGAAGGTCTCGGGGTGACAACGGGAGGGGACAATTATCGATATGGCCATAAGATAGCCATGTTCTTTCCTGCCACGGCTAGGTCCGAGGTCATAACGTTTAAGAAGGAAAGGCCTCTGTCGCCTTCCCGCCCATGGTCTACGACGTCATCGTCGTCGGTGGCGGTCCCTCCGGGCTGACGGCCGGCGTGTACGCCCGGACCCGGAAGCTCTCGACGCTCATCCTGGAGGCCCAGGCGGTCGGGGGCCAGCTCGATTGGCTCTACCCGACGAAGTCCGTCTACGACTACCCGAGTTACATCGCGATCGAAGGCGGCGAACTCGGACAGCTCTTCACGCTGCATGCGCGGGAGAGCGGGGCGGAGGTGCGGGCGGAGGAGGTCGTCGACATCCAGCGTCAGCCGTCCGGATTCAAGGTCGGGACCCGCCAGGGCAACGCGTACGAGGGCCGGACGGTCATCCTCGCGATGGGGATGGGGCTCTTCGAGCCGAAGCGGCTCGGCGTGCCCGGCGAGGCGGAGCTCGAGGGGAGCGGCGTCGCGTCTCGCGTGCGCGACTGGCGCGAGTACAAGGACAAGCGGGTAGTCGTCGTCGGCGGCGGCGACAGCGCGCTCGAGATCGCGTTGGAGATCGTCGCGCCGGCGAAGAAGGTCCTTTTGGTCCACCGCCGCGGGGAGTTCCGGGCGATGGAGAAGAACGTCGAGGCCGTCCTGGCGAGCCCGGTCCAGGTGCTCTTCGACTCCGAGGTGACGAGCATCGAGGGACGCGGCAAGGTCGAGCGCGCCGTCGTGTACGACAACCGCACCCTGAAGAAGAAAGTCCTCGAGGTCGACGCGGTGATCGTGAACATCGGGTTCGAGCCGAAGGTCACACCGCTCCCGAAGTGGGGGGTCGCCCTCGAGGGCGAGCGGCTCATCAAGGTCCGTGCGGACATGTCGACGTCGGTGCCCGGCATCTACGCGTGCGGGGACATCGTGTCGTATCCCGGCAAAGACAAGCGGATCGTGACGGGCTGCGGCGAGGCCGTCACCGCCGCGATGTCGGTGTACAAGCACCTCAAGCAGCCGTACTGGGCGTGAGGGCCCGCAGCAGCGGCGGGAGCGCGTCGGGCGACTCGATGAGGTGGCCCACGCCCGCGGCCTCGAGGCTCGCCCGGGTCCCGTATCCCCACGTCACGCCGACCGTCCGGGCACCGGCCGCCTGGCCCGCGCGCACGTCGACCTCCGTGTCGCCGACGAAGACGCACTCCTCGGCCGCCACGCCGAGCATCGCCGCGGCCCGGAGGACGGGATCCGGCGCGGGCTTCTTCCGGGCGACGGAGTCGCCGCCGAGGACGACGCCGAAGGACGTCAGCAAGCCCGTGACCCGCAACGCTTCGACGGCCGTGGCGCTCCGCTTGTTCGTGACGATGCCGAGACGCCACGACGTCAACGACGCCAGCGTCTCCGCAATCCGCGGATAGGGCCGCATGCCTTGCCGGACCGACGCCGCCTCGATCCGCTGGAACTCCTGGATCGCCCGCGCGAGATCGTCGCCGGCCAAGCCGCACCGCTCCGCGTAGATCGTCTCGATTGGGGTGCCGATCCACTGGGCCGCCACCGAGCCGCTGAGGCCGGCCTTCCGGATCGCGGCGAGGCCGCCGTCGAACGCCGCCACCCATGCGTCCCGCGTGTCGAGGAGCGTCCCGTCGATGTCGAACAGGACGGCCCGCACCGGGCGCACGTCAGGTCTCCTCCTCCCCGAGCCGCCAGATCTCGTCCCCGACATGGTGGATCGTCTCGATCGCCTTGCCTTTCTCCTCCTGCGCCATCGTCGGCCCGTCCATCCGGGCCCGGCCGACGGCGAGCGGTCGGAGGTTCTTCTCGTCCCGGACCCACACGACGTCGCCCTCCCGGATCGACGGATCCGCGTCGACGATGCCGGGCGCCATCACGTCCGCGCCGTTGTAGATGAACCGGACGGCGCCCATGTCGACCGTCACGGCGCGTTTCGTCCCGGGGAACGCGAGGAGCCCCCGGACCGTCGGCACGATGTCCTCCCCGAGGAGGAGCGCGAACGCCTCGTTGTCCCGGAGCAGGAGGCGATGCGGGCCGGCCTCCGCCTCGTCGATCGGCACGTCGTCCGCAGGCACCGCCATCCCGAACTCCGCGGCGAGACGCGCGGTCCAGTCGGTCGCCTCCTTGCGGCGCAGCCGGGAACGCCGCCGGACCTTCAGCGCGGCCATCGCATCTCCCGGAAGCCCGGGGGACGGATAATCCTTCTCCGCCGATATTTATCCTTGCACGTGAATCGAAATCAGCCCGTCGGCGCAGGGTGAGATTGGAGGCGGGTCGCGCGGCCGCTGGACGGATCGAGCCGCAAGGCGTGATCGAGCATCTTGGACGCACGGGCCTCCTGCCCTTGCGCCCGCCACGCGAGCGCCGCGTCGCACCAGGCATCGGCGTCCGACGGATTCAGTCCCAGGGCGGCGTCGTACGCCGCGGCGGCCTCCTTCGATCGACCGAGGTCCAGGAGAAGCCGCCCTTTGCGACGATAGGCGAGATCCCGTCCCTCCGTTCCGAGACGGATCGCCGCGTCGCAGTCGCCGAGCGCGTCCTCCGTGCGGCCGAGCGCCGCGTGGAGATCCGCGCGGAGCAGGAGCGGCTCCGCGGCGGACCCTTCGATGGCGGACAGCGCCGCCAACGCCTCCTCGAGACGGCCGAGCGATTGGAGCGCGCGGGCCTCTTCGATGGAGGCCTCCGATCCGCCGCCCAGCTCGATGGCGTGCCGGAAGAGGTCGACCGCGTCGGACGGGTGGCCGAGGGCGCGGGTCGCGAGTCCGGCCGCCAACCACCCGCGCGGATCCTCCGGGTGCTTCGTCCGTGCCTCGTCCGCGGGAACGAGGGCGTCCGCCGCCCGCCGCGCCGACAGCAGGAGGCCCGCCAACCGCGCGAGCGCGTCGACGCCGGCACCTCGCGTCGCGGCGGCCGAGTACGCCTCGATCGCCTCATCGATTCGCTCGAGGTCTTCAAGTAGCCGGCCCTCGTGGTACCACAGTTCGCCGTTCTGCGGCTCGAGCTCGAGGGACTCCCGGAAGCAATGGAGCCCCTCCTCGTAGCACCGTTCCGCCTCGAGCGCGTTCCCCATCTCCTCCAGGATCTTCCCTCGGAACACCCACGCCTCGTCGTACTCGCCGCTGAGGATGAGCGCGTTGTTCAGCGCGTCCCGCGCCTCCTCGAGGCGGCCGAGATGATGGAACGCCTCCGCCTTCGCCATCCACGCGTGATCGTAATTCGGGTTCAACTCGAGGCTCTGGCTGATCAGCTCGAGGCCCTCCTCGTGGCGGCCGAGCGAGTCGAGTGCGTGGCCTTTCGCGTACAGCGCGTAGTCGAAGTCCGGCTTGATCCCGAGGCTCTTGTCGTGGTACGTCAGCGACTCCGCGTGGCGGCCCATCTTGTTCAGCGCGTTCCCGATGTTGTTCCACGCGATCTCGTACTTCGGGTTCACCTCGAGCGCTTTCTCGAAGTAGGGGATCGAGGCGTCGTACCGCCCGAGGTTGTACAGCGCGTTCCCCAGGTTGTTCCACAGGACCTCGTCGCCCTCGTCGAGGGCGAGCGCCTTCTCGTACGCCGCGACGGCCTCCTCGAGGCGGTTGATCCCGTGGAACGTATAGCCCTTGTTGTACCACGCCTGCTTGTACGCCGGGTTGATGGCGAGCGCGCGGTCGTAGCACGCGAGCGCCTCCTGATGGATCCCGAGCATGAAGAACGTGAAGCCCTTGTTGTTCCACGCCTCTTCGTCGCCCGGATCGACGGCGATCGCGCGATCGTACGCCTCGACCGCCTCCTCGTATCGCTCCATCGCGTACAGCGAGTCGCCGAGGCCCGTCCACGCCACGCCGTCCTGAGGATTCAGGGAGGTCGCGGCCTTGTACGCCTCGACCGCGTCGTCGAACTTGTTCAGCTCCTCGAGGAGCTGCCCCTTCTTCGCCCACGCGACCGCGTTCGAGGTGTCCGTGCGAACGAGGGCATCGTACACGAGCAAGGCGGCTTTCGTGCGGCCGATCCGGGCGAGGACGAGCGCCTTGTCGTACAGCGCGTCCGGATAGCTCGCCTTGATGGCCAGCGCCCGGTCGTACGCAACGAGCGCCTCCCCGAACTGCCCGAGCTGGGCGTACGCGTTGCCGAGGTTGTACGCGGCGATCTCGTACGCCGGGTCGAGACGCAACGCGCGGCCGTACGCCTGGATCGCGTCCTCGTGCCGGCCAAGGCCGTCGAGCGCGACGCCGCGGTTGTTCCAGAGGATGCGGTCTTCGTACCCGAAGGCGACCGCGCGCTCGTAGCACTCGATGGCGACCGCGAACTCGCGCGCGTCGGCGTGCGCGTTGCCCCGGAGGAACTCCGCCTCCCCTCGGGCGAGGTCCTCCGTCGGCGGGAGGGCCGCCAGGGCGAAGGCCAGGGGAAGGGCCATCGCCGCCGCATCAGCTCCGGGGCCGATTTAAGGGTTCCGCGGTCGCGGTCAGGGATGAGAGCATCCGTGGACCCAGGTCGTCGGCTTTAAGTAGACACCCTCCCTTGGACCGCGTTCGGAGCCACCGCGTGTCGACGATGGACGTCGAATCCTTCTCTAAGACGAAGGCGATGGAGCTTCCGCGGAACGTCGTCGTGGGCCACGACGCGGTCCATCAGGTCGGCGAGGTGTGTCAGTCGCTCAAGCTCGGGAAGCGCGCGCTGATCGTCGCCGACGAGACGACGATGAAGATTGCCGGCGCGATCGTCGAGAAGGAGCTCGGCGCGCGCAAGGTCAAGACGGCGGTGTATCTGATCCCCGACGCGACGATGGCGGAGGTCCGCGAGGCCGAGGAGAAGATCCGCAAAGGGACGATCGACTTCGCCCTCGGCGTCGGCGGCGGCCGCTCCATCGACGTGGCTAAGTGCGCGTCCTTCAACGCCGGCGTGCCGTTCGTAAGTGTGCCGACGGCGGCGAGCCACGATGGCGTCGTGTCGTCGCGCGCCTCGATCCAGAAGGACGGGGAGAGGGTGAGCCTCGCCGCCCAGACGCCGATCGCCGTGATCATGGACACCGCGATCATCGCGGAATCCCCGTTCCGCCTCCTGGCCGCGGGGTGCGGGGACATCATCTCGAACCTCGTCGCGGTGAAGGACTGGGCGCTCGCGCGGAACCTGCGAAACGAGTACTACTCGTCCTACGCGGCCGCGCTGAGCGAACTCGCCGCGCGCCTCGTGATCGAGAACGCTTCGACGATCAAGCCGCGCCTCGAGGAGAGCGCGTGGTTCGTCTGCAAGGCGCTCGTGTCGAGCGGGGTCGCGATGTCCATTGCGGGTTCGTCCCGCCCGGCCTCGGGGAGCGAACACAAGTTCTCCCATGCGCTTGACCGGCTCGCGAAAAAGCCCGCGATGCACGGCGAGCAGTGCGGCGTCGGCACGATCATGATGATGTATCTTCACGGAGGGAAGTGGGAGGAGGTCCGCGAGGCCCTCCTGGCGATCGGCGCTCCGACGACCGCGCGATCGCTCGGGGTGACGGACGACGAGGTCCTCCGAGCGCTCGTGCACGCGCACGAGGTCAACAAGGAACGGTACACCATCCTCGGGGACGAGGGCCTCACGGTCGAAGCGGCGGAACGCCTCGCGAAGATCACGAAGGTCATCTGACCGTCCCGATGCGGCACGGACCACGGAACGCCAGGGATCGCCGGTTTGTCTGAGATGGATCGAGATTCCCGCTATCTCCCGTTCGAATCGACCTCGAGGACCTTGAACCGGTCGAGAGACCCAACGATGCCGTCGGCGATCCGCTCGACATCGATCGAGAGACCGTACTTCCGGAAAATACCCCTGCAGCGCGCCGAGTCCATGGACGAGCGCTCCGCGAGCCCTCGTGAGTGGAATCCAAGGCGCCTCTCCCGTGCGGTCCACCGCATCAACCTATCGGGACGAACCTTCGGCGTTGAACCATCGGGCCCGCGACGGCGACCCTTAAGCCGAGGGCGGCCCTTAGCGTTCTCGGAGGCCGCCGTCGTGGTCCAGATCACGCTCGTCGGCGAGAGGCAGGCGGACGTGGGCCACGAATTCGTGTACCGCGGGCCGCAGCCGGAGTGCCGGCCGTGCAAGGTCCGCGCCGCGTGCCTCAACCAAGAGGTCGGACGCCGCTATCGCATCACGCGGGTGCGCGACGTCGTCCATCCGTGCCTCCTGAACGAGGAACGCGCCCGGGTCGTCGAGGTCGTGCCCCTCCCGCCCGCGTGCAGCGTGGCCGCGGGGACGGCGGTCGAGGGCGCCGTCCTCGCCTACGAGAAAATCGTGTGCGCCGACGCCGCATGCCCGAACTTCCGGACGTGCCATCCGATCGGGATCGAGCCGGGAACCCGAATCCGCATCGTCGATGTCGGACGGGAACTCGAATGTCCCCTCGGCTATTCGATCGTCCCCGCGAACGTGGTGTACGCGGACTGAGGCGAGGCCTGTGAAAGTGTCCCTTCCCCGCCGCATGACGCTGCACGCGATCGAGGCGGCCGTCCTGACGCGCGGCTACCGGCCGAAACGCGAGACGTTCGACCTCGTCGCGTTCAAGGCGCTGTACAACGGAAAGCGGTTCCACATGCGCCTCGAGACGCACGGCCTCGAGCGGGTCCCGAAGGGCTCGGAGATTGACTTGCACGTCGATTTCATGCGGGAGCTGAAAGGTTACCACGGCTCCGAGGCGGAATCGGAGGAGATCGCGGTCGAGATGGCGGAGCTCCTCGGCGCGTTGAAGGAGCAAGACCCGGAGCGCACGAAGCCGCGGGTCCGCTGTCCGGAGTGCGGGAAGGAGTTCGGCCAAGAGGCGTTCCGGGCGCACCGGACGATCATTCACGGCCGCAGCCACGGCCGCTAGACGATGTCCTTTCCGTACACCGTGCGTCCCGCCGTCCGGAAGCCCATCGACTTCCAAAACGCCGCGGCGGTCGCGTTCGTCGGCGTGACCTCGAGATCGATCCGCTCGACGCGCATCGCTTTTGCTTCATCGAGGAGCCGCGTTGCAAGGGCTCGGCCGACGCCTTTCCGACGCATCGCCGGGTCGACATAGAAGTCGTTCACGACGAGGAGACGTCCGTGCTCTGCGGACGGAGAGTACACCGCCAAGGCGACGCCCACGACCGCCCGCTTCTCCCGGGCGACCAGCAGCACCCCGCCGACGCGGTTTCGCAGGACCTGCTCCACCCCCCACGTGATCCGCTCCGGCCGCGGCTTCACGCCTTCGGACGTGATGTAGGCCCCTATCAGGCGCTCGACGTCCGCCCGGTCGGTCGGATTCGCGCGCTCGATGAGGACCATTGCGCGCCGGGCACTGCCGCGCGGGACATAAGCGTTTGGGCGCTCGCATCCGGAGAGGCGCTAGCGATGCGCCGTCTGCCTCGAGCGGGATTCGATAGCGGCTCGCCGAATCGCGCGGCCGATCCGGGTCCGCGCCGCCTTCGAGCGTGTGAACGATACCTCTCGAGGATCAATCGGACGCCCCACGAAGGGATCCGCGGTGAACCGCGGATACAAGTGGACATGGAGATGGGGAATCGTGTTCCCGTGAATCTCGTAGTTCATCTTGAGGGGCGAGAAGAGATTTGCGAGCGCCTTCGCGACGACCAAGACGTCCCGCCAAAATGCGACCGCGGACAAGGGCGGCAGTTCGAACGGCTCGATGACGTGACGCTTCGCGACGACGGCCACGTACCCTGGGAGCGCGGCCCGCGGTGGCGCGCTGACCCAAGCCGATCGCAGGACCGCGACGACATCGCGGGGTCGACCCCGCCGGCAGATCGGGCAGTCTGCTTTCTTCCGAGAGATGGATGGGAGACCTCCGCCCGGCCCGGTTGGCTCCTCTCTGGCCTCGCGCAGTTGGATCCCTCAGAACAGGACGACTCGGACAATCTCGCCCTTCTCGATCCCGTCGACGACCGCAGGGATCTCGACGTAGCCGTCCGCGTGCGCCATCGACGTGATCGCACCGCTCTCCTTGTACGCCGGCACGGCCTGTCCGTCGACGATCCGGACGGTGTGGAATTCGACGCGCCCCATCTTGGACGCGAGTCTCGTTGCCAGCGGCACCTCGATCACAGTTGCACGCGCCGGCGGCAATCGCGCAATCCGTCGGAGCATCGGGGCGAGGAGCACGTAGCCGTTCGACAAGCACGAGGTCGGGTTCCCCGGGAGCCCGAGGACCGCCTTCCCGTTCACGAGGCCCAGGGCGGTCGGCCGGCCGGGCTTCACCGCGATTCCGTGGAACCGCATATCGCCGATCGACTCGAGGGCCTCGGCCACGAAGTCTTTCTCGCCAACCGACGAGCCGCCGGAGACGACAACCAGATCGTTTGCGGCCGCTTTCTTCAGTGCGATTTGAAGCGTTGCCAACCGGTCGGACGCGCGCCCCTCCGCCTTCGGTTCCCCGCCATTTTCCCGCACGACGCCGGCAATCGTATGCGAGTTTACGTCGTACACTTGGCCCGCGCGAATCGACCGACCGAGCGGGACGACCTCGTCGCCGGTGACGAGGATTGAGACGCGTGGCTTCGCGTAGACGCGGGCCCGTGCATGGCCGATTGCCGCAAGTGCGCCGATTCTCGCGGGGGTGAGCACCACTCCGGCGCGGACTACGATGGAGCCGCGTTCGACGTCGCTTCCGCGGCGCGAGACGTTCTCTCCCGGTTCGACCGATGCGTGCACACTCACGCGATCCCCATCTCGCTCCGTGTCTTCGATCATCACGACGGCATCCGCGCCCTTTGGCATCGTCGTACCCGTGGCTACCTTCGTGCATCGGCCCGCGCTCACGAGCGAGCGCGGCACGCCATCCGCATCGTGGGTCTCGATTCGCCGGAGTGCGACAGCGTGGGTCGTCCCCGCGCGGGCCGTGTCCTGCGCCCGGACCGCGTATCCATCCATCGCCGCGCGATCGGCGAGCGGCACGTCGATTGCCGACTGCACATCCTCCGCGGCGACTCGTCTCAACGCGTCAGCGAGGGACAGCGTCTGGGTGCGCTCGATCGGCCGCACGAGATCTACCGCAACACGAATCGCCTCATCCAAGGAGATCAGCGCCTTCAGCGGTCGGGCGGCGTGGCCGGCGCGGTTTTCGTGATCGTGAGCTCGCTTCAACGTTCCATCACCCCGACCGCGTGTCCGAGCTCCGGGAGGATCAGCTTCTCCACTGCGAGGCGACACGCGTCCGGCGAACCGGGAAGGCAGAACACGAGCCGGCCGTGGTAGACGCCGGCGACGGCGCCGGACAGCATGGCGGGGCTCCCGATCGCCTGGAACGAGAGCGCGCGGAACAGCTCGCCGAAGCCGGGCAGCGTCCTGTCGAACGTCGGCAGGAGCGCGGGGATCGTGACATCGCGTTTCGCAAGCCCCGTCCCGCCATTCGTGAGGATGGCATCGCACGTCCACGAAGCCTGCTCGACCGCATCGAGGATCGACTTCGACTCGTCCTTGACGACGACGTAGAAGAGGACGGAATGACCGGCACGGAGCAGGAGGTCCCGGATGAGCTTGCCGGACTCATCCGTGTCCGCGGTGCGGCTGTCGGAGACCGTCACGATGCCGCACTTCACCGATGCAGGGGCGTGTTCCTTGTGCTTCGCAGGGACCGACATGGACGCGATGCGCAGAGAAGACCGGCGACGGTCTAAAGGTTGGCCCTCCGAGTTAACCTTAAACAAGGTTAACTTTTCCGTCTCGGCGGAAAGGACGGCACGGCCCCTCGGGACTAGGCCGCGAGGCGAAGGAACGGCGCGACGCGGTCCGCGACGGCCGGGTCGTCGAGAGAGGCGACGAACGCGGGCAACGAGTCGAACGGTCTCGCTCGAACGATGCGGGCAGCGCGCTTCGCCCCGATTCCCGGGAGGGCGGAGATCGCCGCGAGCGGTGCGCGGTTCACGTCGAGCGGGTACTCGACCGCGGTCAGCGAGCGTTGGCCGTGACTCGTGACGCGCACATCGACGAATCGGTTGAGCGGCGCATCGTAGGGCAGCCCGACGAGGATCGGGTACGTCCCGATTTGTCGGCCGTAGGCCACGTGGCCATCTTGCAACTCCAAGAAGACGTCCCGAAGGACCGTCCCCTCCGGGACGACGCGTTGCAGCATCTCGTGATCGATCCCAGTTCGGACGGCCTCCTTGAACCGTCGGAATTCGCGATACAGCCCGGTCGGCTCGAATTCCCGGCGCACGGGCCGGACCTGGCGGATGTTGATCCGGCGTACCCACAGGTCTTCCTCGAGGAGCCGCTTCAGGAAGACGAGGTTCAGCTCGAACGTCTTCTTCGTCTCGCCGTCGAGGCCCGCGACGAAGTTCAGGCCCGGCAGGAGCCGCGGCATTCCGTTCTCGCCGCGCTCGCGGCCCACCGCATTCACCATGCGAATCGCCTCGAGGCATCCGTCCGCATCGATGTTCAAGTTGTTTGCGTCCGTGACGCGCGGGTCCGCGGACTCGAGGCCGAACGAGAGGATCGTACCCGGAGTCGCGAACCGGACGAGATCCCGCAGCGCCGCCATCGCTTCGTCCGGATGGGCGATCATCATCGCCGGGTCGCCGTTGTCCGTGTGCAACACTTTGAGATTCGGAGCCGCCGCGCGAATGCCTTCCAGCAACGCGTGAATCGCACCGACGTTGACTTGCGGTGTCGGCGACGACCCGAGACCGATCGCCTGGTAGCTGAAGAAGTCCGCTTGGCCTCCAAGGCGGAAGTTCACGCCGCCGAGTTCCGCGAGACGGGCGACTTCGGCGAGGACGCCGTCGACGGGACGGAACTTCGGCTTGCCGTACATCGGCTCGATGCAGAACGAGCAGCCCTTGTTGACGTACCGCACGCATCCCTTGGACGTGTCGAGTTCGACCGTGAGCGGTTCCGGGAAGTCCGGGTGGGCTCGGATCGCGTCCGCCCCGAGGAGCGCCCAGAGGTCCCATTCCTCCATCGTGCGGTCGCGGTGGGTCCACTCCCCCGTCCGCAGCCAATCGAAGACCGCCGTGTCGATGTCGCGCAACGCGACCCAATCGAACGGCTCCACGAGGGAGTCGTCGTAGTAACGGAAGCGCGCGAGCGGGCCGCCGAAGACCCGAGGTCCCTGGAACCCCCTCGCGTGGTGGACGATCTCTTTCTCACTAATCGGGAGGCTCCGCAGGTACTTGCCGGGGACGATGGGACCGGAGAGGACAACGAGCAAATCGCCGTTCAGCGGGTGGCCTGCGCGCACTCGGTCAACCGTCACGTACTCCCACGAATGGCCGGCGTCGCGGACCGCCCCCGCGACGTATCGCGGGTACGGAGAAATGTATGGCGGCACCCCGAAGTTCGACGGCTCGTCGACGTA